>Ga0265338_10000391_pt1 | contig 78469 bp, 61 predicted proteins | sample 42126metaG_FD_193579 | JGI IMG/M metagenome (GOLD analysis project Ga0265338, IMG submission 193579) | Rhizosphere microbial communities from Carex aquatilis grown in University of Washington, Seatle, WA, United States - 4-21-26 metaG | ecosystem: Host-associated > Plants > Roots > Rhizosphere...
TTCACTGTCTAGCAAGTGCGACCTGCCGGGCGCACCAAAAAAAGGCCCGCGCCCTGGCAGGGGCGCGGGCCACTCGGTGGCCAAACTCAGAATAGGATGCCGGTCTCTATCGCGAAGCGGGTCTGCGAGGTGCTCGACCCGCTCGTGCCGAAGGCAAAGCCCCTCGTCGTGGACGACGCCCCGACGAACGACACCTCGCCGCGCACGAAGAGCACGCCCACCTGGTAGGTCGGCGTGAACGTGAAGGACCAAGCCTTGCTCCCCGGGCCGTAGAGGAGGTTGGCTGAGTTGTCGGCCACGCTTCCCGAGGAGGAGATGTCCTCGACGCGGGCCGAGAGATTCCATGACGTGTTCGGGACGGCGTAGTTGACGAGGACCCCAACCCCGGTGGACGAGGTGGCCTTTACACCGATCGCTGCGGAATTGCCCGTGTCGGCATACTGGAAGTAGGCCTGGGCGACCCACGCACCCGACGTGTACGAGTAGATGACATTGTAGAGCTGCTTGTCGTTGTTCTGGATCTCGGGCGTCGCGGAGGTGCCGTAATCCGTCGTGCCGAGGTTCCCGGCCGCGATGAACTCGAGCGAGTTGGAGGTGTTGATCGTCCACGTTGCGGCGCCGGAGGCCCAGTTGAAGCGATCGGAATAGAATCCGTCGTTCCATGAGACATTGAACACAACCGGTCCCGCGGAGTAGTTCGCCTGGACGCCCCGGCTGATGAGCGGCTCCTGATTCCAGAGGAGCCCTCTCGATATGTTCATGTTTTCATACGTGAATCCGTACTCGGCGCCAATGAGGGTCGGCAGTTTCCCGGCCTGGATCGAGAAGTTGCCGCTCACGAGCTTGATAAAGCCCAGGGGAAGGGCACCGAATGTGGCGCTGTTCGTGTTTCCGGCCGTTAAGTACGGCACGCCGACCGTCGGAAACGAATAGGCCCCCGCATCTACGAAGAACTGGAACGCTCCATCCACCTTCTGCACGAAGACCTGGGCGTTGCTGATGTCGGAGATCACGGATTTCTCGCCCGCGAACCGGGGCGTGTCCGAAAGGGCGATCGCTGTCACGGCACCCGAAACATAGATCTTCCCAAAGTCGGGGATGTCGAAGCTCTCCGGCTTTAGGTTGACTGCAAGGGGCCCCTCCATCGACGGGGTCGAAACGGGCGACGTCGGAGCAGCAGCCGGGGCAGCCGGCGCGGCTGCCGCTGGAGCTGCCGGTGCAGTCGTGGTGGTGGTGGTCGTCGTGGCCTGCGCAAGGGTCTTCGTTGTCAACGCAGACAGTGCGCATATCAGCCCTGCGGCGATCTTTGTTTTCGCTTGAATCATAACGTTTTGGGTCATTTGTAGTGGTCTGTAGTTTATCGAGTCGCTGGCGAACATCGCCCGCGTCCTGTCCCTTGCAGTGGCAGCGGGCCGGCCTTGGTTAAGCAAGATCCCTGCCAGATTAACAAAATGCTAAAACTCTGCAGCGGCCCCGTCTTTCGGGTGCATTGCGTGAAGAGTGCCTTTTCATAAATGGGCGTGCTTGCGCGGTGTTTGACCGGCGCATTCTAGCGCCTGTTGGCTGCGCCCGGTAATAAAGATGTCGCGAAAACGCGCTACGAATTCGTTAAGTCCCGGCTTCGCCCGGGCCCCGTAAGTTCCCGCCCGACTCCACGGTCAGGCAAACGGGCCGATCAACGGTGCTTGTGGGACAGGAACAGGAACAGCGCGAAGAACAGCCCGATCCACCCGAGAACACCGACGGCGATCAGGAGTGCGGTGTACTTTCGGTTCTTCCACGGCTGCGGCGCCCGGAGCCTCTGGTCGCGGTGGGTGATCTCGACTTTGTCCAGGTTCTCGAGCTCGCGTTTCATCTCCGAGGCGGACTGGTACCGCCCACGCGGGTCGCGATCCATAGCGTGAAGGATGACCTCCTCAATGGCGGGGTTGAGCTCGAGGTTGATCTTTCGCGGCGCCTCCGGGTCGCCGCTTACGCGCGCGTTCATGACGATGTAGGGGCTTTCCCCCTCGAACGGCGTCGAGCCCGTCACCATCTCATAGAGAATCGCCCCGAGGCTGTAGATGTCGCTCCGGTGGTCGCCTCTCTTCCCGCGGACCTGCTCGGGCGAGATGTAATCCGGCGTGCCCAGGGTCGGTGTCAGACCGACAAATGTCAGGCGGCGGGCAGATTCCACCCGGGCGATGCCGAAGTCGAAGAGCCGGAGGCTGCCGTCCGTGCAGACCATGATGTTCTGCGGCTTTAGGTCGCGGTGGGCGATGCCGTTCGCGTGCAGGTACTCGAGCGCGTCGCAGATCTTCACGGCATAGGACACCGCCTCCCCCTCCGACAGCATCTTCCTCTTCGAAAGGACCTCCGCGAGGGTCTTGCCCTCAAGGAACTCCATCACCAGGTAGGGCCTGCTCTTCTGGGAGTCGACCTTGATGACCTTCAGTATCGCAGGGTGGTTGAGCTTGGCGCCGATCTCCTCCTCGCGCTGGAACCGCTCGTAGCCCGCGACATCGCTCTCCAGGGCAAGGAGAGGAATCTTGAGTGCCACACTTAGCCCTGTGTTTCGGTCGATTGCCTTGAAGATGGACGCCATGTTGCTCCGGGCCACCAGGTCGGTGAGCTCAAACCGGCCGTCGAGCAACGTGCCGGGCCCGGGATCGCCGGCGCCAGTGGCGACCTGCGCCACGGCGACCGCGGCCTTCTTCGGCGGGATGCTGGCGCCCATGGCGACGCGGGCGGTCTTCGCGACCTCCTCCCAGTTTCGCACCTCGATGAGCTGCATCGAGATGTTGTCGTCGCTCCCTCTCTTTGTGGCCAGGGCCACCAGCTCCTTGCAGGCATCGTAGGGGTGGGAGCGGCAGATGATCTCGCGCATCTCCTCGTCAAGCACGCACGCGTGAAGGCCGTCGGTGCATTGGAGGATGAAGTCACCGTGGTGGACGAGCTGGGTGGCAAAGTCGGGCTGGCAGAAGGGTTCCGCTCCCAGGCTGCGCGTGAGCTCGCTTCGATGCGGGCTGGCCATGGCCTGCCGCTCAAGCAGAAGGCCGAGTTTGACCGGCACGGAAGTGGCGATGTGGTCGGTCGTCAGCCGCCGGATCGTCTTCTGGCGGATGAAGTAGGCCCTCGTGTCGCCGACGTTCGCCACGCACACGGCCCCGTCGCGGAAGATCGAGGCGACCAGCGTCGTCGCCATCTTCTGCCCCTTGTGCTCGGACATCGCCCTCTCATACACCTGTGAGCATGCGGTCGTGAACATGCGCCGGAGAAGCGTGTAGGGCTTCATGTCCCCTGTCGCCGACTGGAACTCCTTTATCGCCGATTCAACCGCGAGGCGGCTGGCGACCTCCCCGAGTTCGTATCCCCCCACCCCGTCCGCCAGTATGGCAACGCTTCCCTGCTTCTCCCTCGTCAAGGGATCCGGCGACTCCCAGAAGTCCAGAAAGTCCTCATTGATCGGGCGGACGGGGCCGGTGGTTGAGTGGCGTGCGTAGCGCAGGCGCATGAATGGGGCGAAAAAAATGGCTCCGCTGCCTTAAGCAGTCGGAGCCATGAACTCTTGTGCGGCTCTAGGCCGGGTCAATGAGAACTACGCGGGCTTCTGGGTCAGGATCATCTCCTTGCCCGCAACCTTGCTGCCGCTGGCGAAGTACCACAGTCCGTAAATACCCCACAGGGCCGCAACGCCAAGGGCGATGTAGGACTCGTGCCAGCTCATGCCGGCCACGGAGAAAGGCCCGATGAGGTAGAACAGCATGCAGAGCAGGTTTGCCAGGAATCCGAACACCGGGATGACGAGATGCTTAATCCCGTTGAACATGTGGTGCTCCCTGAAGGCCACTATGGCGACGATGCAGGTCACCATGTAGAGCAGGAACGTGCCGAAGTTGCTGATCAGCGTGATGATCAGGAACGAGTTGGGTATCCACGTGTAGACGTGGGGGCTGAAGATGCCGAAGCTGTACCATATGTTGTGCTTGTCGAGGGCGGCCGGGTCGCTCGCCTGGCCCCCGAGGTACGTGGTCACGGTGATCATGCCGAGGAAGATCGAGAGGATCCCGAGCGTCCAGATCGACCGGTGCGGCGTCAGCGTCTTGCCGTGCAGCAGGCCGAAATGGGAGCCGACCTCCTTGTCGCGGCCCATGGCATACGTCACGCGCGCCCCCGTGTTCAGGCATGCGAGCGTCGTACCGACGAGCGCGAGGAACACGGTGAAGGCCTGCACGAGCATGAAAGCCTTGCCGGCGGCGTAGCTGCCGAAGACCCATGTGCCCGCGAGGACCATCATGTCCCCTATCGGGGCGCCTGAGGCGCCCGCATTGGACAGCGTGTAGCCGCTGTTCAAGAAGTAGCTCGCAGCGAAGTACTCGAAAAGGTAGCAGATCGCGCCCTGGATCGTCAGTGACAGGAGGATCGCCCACGGCAGGTGCTTCTTCGGGTTCTTGGCCTCCTCGCCCATCGACGTCACCGATTCAAAGCCCACCAGGATCAGGATCGCAACGCAGGCCTGCACGATGACGAAGCTGAACTTGTGCGGCCCGATGACCGACTTTGCCGTCGGGTGGTAGTTGAAGGTGGTCACGCCCGATGAATCCGTCGTGTACGCGCCGTCCTTGTAGTCGATCGTGAACGGGGCAGCCTTGTCCACGGTGGTGGGCTTGCCGTCGGCATCCGCGGGCAGCGGGTTGCCGTCCTTGTCGGTTCCGTCCTGCATCTGGTACGCAGGGGTCCCGTCGGCGTTCTTGGTCGGCTTTCCGTTGGCGTCCAGGACGGGAAGCGGGTTGCCCTTGTCGTCATTCACCGCGACCTGGGCCACCTGGTAGTTCACGGCGACCCCGTTTGAGAGGTGGTACGCCTTGGATCCCTGGGGATGTGAGCCCCGGTAGGCCAGCGCGATGACCGAGAAGACCACCAGCGCGGTGATCTGGATGATGTTGATCGCGATGTTGACCGCCGTACTTCCGTTGACCCCGCGGTACGCGATGTAGGACACGCCGATCGCGAACACGATGCAGAAGAGGTACATCTCAAGCGGGCTGTTGTAGGTTCCGCTGAACGTGTCCGGGAAGAGATAGCCGGAGAGGTACCCCACGAGCAAGGCCGTGACCCCGACCATACATCCCGGGTAGACCCAGTAGTACAGATGGCTTGCCCAACCCGTGAAGAACTTGGCCACGCGCGCGAACTTGAAGGCCTTGGTCTTTGCAAGGAAGGCCTGCTCGGCATAGAAATAGGACGAGCCTGCGCCGGGGTAGAGCTTGGAGAGCTCAGCGTAGCTTACGGCCGTTGCATAGCAGAGGAGCAGCGCCATCAGGATGCCAAACCACATGGAGGCACCCGCCAATGGGGCGCCGTAAAGCGCCTGCTCCTGGAATGTGAGCCATAGGAAGGCGCCCGGAGCGATCAGGGCCATGGCATTAACGGTCAGACCGGTGAGGCCCAGGGTGGGCTTCATCGTGGGTGTCGGCGTTGGCGTGGAGGTATCAGGCATAGGTCTTGGGAGTTGAGCTGGAACTACTGGGGCAACGTGGTGCTGGATCGGTCGTGTCTGGGAAGAACTCGGATCTGATGTGTTAATGCGGATTTAACGTCCGCCCCCATGACGTAGCCAATTGTATGCCAATGAGCCCAAGAAAATGAGATTGATGTTAAGCCGTTGCCGCCCGTGGCATTAACATGCCTGCGCGCGGGCACTTCACGCAGGCTTAAAGCCGAGGCCGGCCGGAATTCGTCCGTACAACTGTGTTTCGGGATTATTCAGAAACCGGCCTTAAACGCGTTGGCTGAAAGGGGTATTCCTTGGTCCAGACTGCAGACAGGCTGGCCTCTATAAATGCAGGAGCTGACGCCTTTCCGCTCGGGCGGGCACTCCTAGCTCGATTTTGCCCTCAGGCTTCCCAGATCTGCTGGCCCTCGTGAAGCGAGGGCGCCGGGGCGCCCCGCCATTCCGTGCGAGTCAACTCGAGGGCCCCATTGCCGGTCGCAATGACCAGGGGCTCGACTGAAATCACCTCTCCGGGCTTTCCCCTCCGCGCGCGGGCCGCCGGCGAATCCTCCTCGGCCCACCACACCATCAGCCGAGCCGCGCCGACATCCGTGAACGCCCCCGGATACGGGTCCGTGACCGCCCGGACCAGGTTGAAGATCTGGCGGGACGACTGCGTCCAGTCGATGCGGCCATCCTCGGGTTTGCGGCCCCCGAAATACGTTGCCTGCGCCGGATCCTGCGGCGTTTCGGGCGCGATCCCGGAAAGCAGGGCGTCGATCTGACGGGCGAGCACATGGCATGCGCACGGGAGCACCTTCCTGAACGCCTGCTCCGCGGTGTCCCTCGGCCCAATTTCCACGCCCTCCTGGTCCACGATGTTCCCGGCATCGGGCTCCCGGACCATCCGGTGGAGGGTCATCCCTATCCGCGGTTCGCCATGGAGCACGGCCCAGTTTATCGGCGCCCGGCCCCTGTATTTAGGGAGGAGGGAGCCGTGCATGTTGAAAGCGCCAAGCGGGGCAAGCCCCAGCACCTTTGTGCTGATCATGTTCCTGTAGTACACGGACAGGATCAGGTCCGGGCGCATCGCGGCTATCCGCTCCACCCATTCGGGAGTGCCAACCTTCATTGGGGTGTGAACCGGCACCCCCTTCGCCCGGGCCGCGATAGCCGGGGTCTTGAACCAGATCTTCTCGCCTGGGCTGTCCTCGTGCGTAATGAGCGCCACGACGTTGTCGCCCCGCTTAAGGAGCAGAGAAAGGCAGTCGTGGCCGACCTCGCTGTAGCCGAAGAACAGGATACGGGGGGCGGGCATGCGCGGCGCAGGCCTTCCTCAGTCCTTCGACTCGATCATCTCGCGGACGAAGTAGCGCTGGCGGACGCGCACGACCTGGTAGGTCCGGCCGACGTATTCGCCGATGAGCCCGATGCCTATCATCGCCACGCTGAGCAGGAAGAACAGGATGCCGAACAGCGTGAACACGCCGAAGGTCTCGCGGTCCAGATTGAGCACGAAGCGGCGGTAGAACAGCACCATCACGAGGAGGAGGCTGCCGGCGGAGGAGGCCATGGCGAACATCGTGAAGGCCTGGAGCGGCGCAAGGGAGAACCCCGTGATGAGGTCGAAGTTGAGGCGGATGAGCTTGTAGAGGGAGTAGTTCGAGACTCCCGCGTGCCGCTCCTCGTGCTTGACGCCCACCTCGGTCGGGTTGCCCGAGAAGCTGTAGGCAAGGGCGGGGATGAACGTGTTGTTCGCGCCGCTTCGCACGATCGCGTCGATGATCGGGCGCTTGTAGGCGCGAAGCATGCACCCCTGGTCCGTCATCTCTATGGAGGTCGTGCTCCTGCGCACGCCGTTGATGACGCGGGAGGCCACCGTCCGGAACAGGCTGTCCTTCCTGTTGATCCGGAACCCCCCCACATAGTCGTGGCCGGCGTCGATGAGCGCCAGGAGCTTCGGAATCTCCTCCGGCGGGTTTTGGAGGTCGGCGTCGAGCGTCACGATCACCGTGCCGCGGACGCGCTCAAAGGCCGCCATGATCGCCATGTGCTGGCCGTAGTTCGCGTTGAAATCGATGACGCGCGTCACGGCGGGCCGCGCCGCGTACTGCGCCTTCAGGAGCTCGAGCGACCGGTCGGCGCTCCCGTCGTTCGTGAGGATCACCTCGAACGTGCGGCCGAGGCCGTCGAGCACCGGGTAGAGCCTGGAGAAGAGGAGGGGAAGGTTGGGCTCCTCGTTGTAGACCGGAATGACGACGGAGATGTCGGGGGCCACACTCATGCTTTGCGTAGGTTTTCGAGGATTGAGGAGAGGGCGCGGACAACCCGGGTGACGTCCGAACGGACCATTGCGGGGAATAGGGGAAGCGTCAGCAGGTTTCGACCGGCGTATTCCGCAAGCGGGAAGTCGCCGTCCTTCCATCCCATCCTCCGGTAAAGCGCGAAAAGATGGACCGCCGGGTAGTGGACGCCGGTGCCGATCCCCAAGGCGTGCATCTCCTCCATGACCCTGGCTCGCCTGGCGGTCATCCTCCCCTCCGGCAGGAGCACCTGGAACATGTGCCAGTTGCCGTCGGTGAAATTCGCGACGGGAAGCCCGACCCCGAGCGCGCGGACCGCGGGCCGGTCAAACTCCTCGAAGTAGGCGCGGGCGAGCTCGCGGCGCTTGGCCGTGAATTCCTCGAGATGAGCAAGCTGGCCGAGCCCGATCCGCGCGGCCACGTCGGTCAGGTTGAACTTCCCTCCGACCACCTCGACCTCCATGCCGTCGTGGCCGGTCCTCACGACGCCCTGGAGACGGTACTGCTCCGCAAGCCTTGCCTCGCGCTCGTCGTTCATGACAAGGCACCCGCCCTCGGAGGTGGTGATGTTCTTGTTTGGGTGGAAGCTGAACGAGACAAAGTCCCCGAAGGACCCGATCCTGCGCCCCTTCCAGGTGCTTCCTATCGCCTGGGCCGCATCCTCGACCACGCGAAGCTTGTGCTTCCCGGCAATCGAGGCGAGGCGGTCGCGGTCGACGGGGAGCCCCGCAAGGTCGACCGGGATGATCGCGCGCGTGCGCGGCGTGACCGCCTTCTCCGCGAGCTCCAGGTCAATGTTCCGCGTGACCGGGTCGATGTCGACGAAGACCGGCCTGGCGCCGACCTCGAGGACCACGTTGCTCGTGGCGACCCAGGTGAGCGGGGTCGTGATCACCTCGTCGCCCTGCTTCACGCCCGCGATTCTCAGCGCGATCTCCATCGTGCAGGTGCCCGAGTTGAACGCGCGCACCGGACGGCCCCCGAAGAATTCGGAGAGCTTCGCCTCGAACTCCTTCACCTTCGGGCCGGACGTAATCCACCCGGAGCGAAGCACCTCGGCGACCCCGGCGATCGTCGCGTCGTCGATCGTCGGCCGGGTGAACGGGAGATACGGCGGGGCGGCCTTTGCGGGCTTGGCTGTGGCTTGCGGGGGCATTGCAGGGTTCATCCTGAGGTCTGACACTGAAGGCTCAAGGCTGGTTGCTCAATAGATAGTGGTGGGGTCCGGCAGCCACAACGTGGTAGTGGAACGTGGGATCCGCGAAAAGCCCGGCCGCGTCCCTGATCCGCGCCACGGCAAAGATCCTGCCGGGCCCGGCCCATTGCCTGCGGAACTCGGCGTCATCGACGAACCGCGACTTCCTCTCGTCGGGGCTCAGGAACTGGAGCTCGAGCTCGTCGGTGTAATTCACGAGCCCGACGGCATTGCCCGTGTAGTACGTGAAATCGTGGAAGAACCCGTGGTACGCGTAGACGGGATCCCCCGGCCGGACGATGCCCCTTGCCGCCACCGCCACCTCCTTGGTGCTGCGCACGTCGATGATCGGCATCGCCAGGAGGAGGACCCCCATAAGGAAGACGAAGGTCGCCGTCATGGCGATGACCGCGCCGCGCGCCGCCCCCTCCCCCGGTCGCGGGATCATGGCGCGAATCCCGCCGACGCAGAGGATCGTCGCCATGACAAAGGCGAAGGGCCTCAGGTCCGCCGCCTGGGCCGCATCGCGGATCAGCCCGGGTTTGAGCACCGCGACGCACATGCCGGCCGCGAGCAGACCGCAGAGGAACCCGAAGGTCCTTAAGCCCAGCCGCATCCTCGCAAAGGCGTCCTGAAGGGTAAGGGTCACTGAAAGCCACCTTCCGACAAGGACCGCGATCGGCGGAAACACGGGAAGCACATAGGGGATCAGCTTCGATTTGGACGCGCTGAAGAAGAGGAAGACGAACGCAGCCCAGATGGCAAAGAACCACGCCTCCGCGTTCTCCCTGCGCCGGGCCCAGCCCCCAGCGAGGGCGTCGCGGAGCGAACTCCAGAGAAACCCCGTCCACGGGAAGAGCCCGAGGATCAGGATCGGGACAAACCACCAGACCGGCTCGTACCTGCCGTGCCCCTTCTCGAGGTAGCGCTCCCAGTGCTCGTAGACGAAGTAGAAGTGCGCCCAGCCCGGATTCCGGGCCGCCATGAGGACGTGCCACGGCGCGGCGATGGCCACGAAGATCGCGATCCCGCTGGGGAGATAGAGCGGCCGGAGCCGCTTCCATTGGTCGGCCAGCACGAGCCAGAGGAGCATCACGGCTCCGGTGATGAGGAATCCGATGAGGCCCTTCGTCAGCGTGGCCAGGGCCGCGCTTGCATAGAGCCCGTAGAAAAGCCACCTGCGGCGCCATCCCTGCCGCTCCTGGACGCCGAGCACGAAGCAGAAGAGCGTTGCGCTCATCAGGACGGAAACAGCCATGTCGAGCCCCACAAGGTGGCCCATGGCCATGTAAAGAAGCGACGTGCCCAGGACGATGGCCGCCCAGAAGCCGGCGTCCCGTCCGTAGAGCCTCCGGGTCGCGCAATAGGCCATGAGGATCCCGCCCACCGCGAAAAGGGCGGGCGTGAGCCGCACCGACCATTCGCTCGGTCCGATGAACCGTTCGCACGCGGCCACGGCCCAGTAGACGAGCGGCGGCTTCTCATAGTACGGGACCCCGTTGAGGCGCGGCGTGACCCAGTCCCCGCTGGCCAGCATCTCGCGCGGAACCTCGGCGTACCTTCCCTCATCCGGGTTGACGAGGGGGGCGCTGCCGAGCCTCCAGGCGAAGAGCGCCCCGAACATCAGCGCCAGCATGACCAGGTCCCGCCGCCATGAAACCTCGGTGCTGGATGGGGGCGGGGCCGTTGGACTCACGCGCAGGAATTAGAAGCTGCGGTCATTTCAGGCAAGTCTGGCGAAGCGTCCGGTGGCAAGGGTTGCGCGGGTCCGACCCTTTACGGGGCGGCCCGGCGCTCCAATGCGGCAAGCACCCCCGGGGCCACGTAAACCTTGCCCCATTTCCTGCCGGTTGTTTCACGGAGGAGGCCCTTGGCTACAAGCTCGCGAACCAGGCGCGTCGCCGTAGGAGCTGAGATTCCCATGACCCTCGCCGCCGTCGAAATGGTTACATAGGGGTTGGAGAGAACCTGGTCCGCCAGGGCGCCAGCCCCTCTTGTCTCGCGCAGCAGCGACTCGCGCAGCTCGAGAAGCTGGCGTGCGCGCACTGCGGCATCGCGGGCCGTTGATTCGATCCCGGCGAGGAAGTACCTCACCCAAGGGACCCAGTCCCCGTGCGTCCGAACACGCAGAAGAAGGTCGTAGTAGTCCATCCTGTGCCGCTCGACAAAATCGGACAGGTTCAGCAGGGGCTGCAGCAGCCGGCCCCGCTCAATCAGGAAGAGGGTGATGAGCAGCCGACCCACCCTTCCGTTGCCGTCGCGGAACGGGTGGATGGCCTCGAACTGCTCGTGGAGGAGGGCGCACTGGATCAGGTCCGGCATGGAGTTACGGTCGTCGTGGTAGCGCTCCCAGTCGGCAAGCAGCTCGGCCATCTCATCGACCGGCGGCGGAACGTACGGCGCGTCAGCCAGCGTGCTTCCGGCGGGTCCTATCCAGTTCTGAAGGCGGCGAAACTGTCCCGGGTCAGCCCGCTCCGCGCGCACGCCTTCCATGAGCCTGGCGTGCAGCTCGCGGACGAGGCGCAGCGATATCGGAAGTTCCTTAAGGCGGACCATGCCGTATTCCAGGGCCGCGACATAGTTGTGGACCTCCCGCAGGTCGTCGGCCCTCTCGGACCCGGCGGCCGGGGTGGGCGTCGCCTCGTCCAGCAGCAGGTCGGACAGGCTCGATTGGGTGCCTTCGATTCGGGATGAGAGAACCGCCTCCCGCCGCACCAGGGGCCCAATGAGGATCTTCGGGTTTGGCAGGATCTGGCTGATTCCCGAGAGCTCGCTCAACGCGGCGTCGGCACGCGAAAGGCTGCGCACCAGGTCCTGGTCAAACGCCAAGGTCGGGGGTAATCTGGCGGGTACGAAGGCATGGTATCCCGCTGGGTGACGCACAACTCGGCCCGCGATTTGGCTCTTAAAATTATCAGGATTCATTTTATTAGGTTACCCTGACAATTAACACTATTCGACCATTTTCAAGTGTTATTTAAATATTATTGATATAATATTAAAAGCTATTGGGGGCTTTTAAAGCCCCTATTGATACCATTCACGACTTCTAAACCCATAATGGGGCCGTTGGCCGACCCATCCTCCCGTTGCCTCCGGAGTCTATTGCCCCGGACCCTGACCGGATCCCGCCAGCCTGGGTCGACCGGCCAGGACCCAGCGTCGGACGGCCACCCCCGCCCAGATCGCCTCCACGACTCCAAAGGGCCACGCGCCCTGAAGGAACCCGTACACCGACCCGAGGACGCAAGCGGCGGCGAACGCCAGGATGTATCCCCGATTCCGGGCCTCGAGGGCGTAGCAAACGAGCATCGCGGTCACCGCAAACAGGCCTAAAAGCGTGAGTCGATCCATGTCCCGACAAAGCTACCCACCGATGCGGAGTGCGGGCGAGCCAAACAATCTCGATTCGGGCCAGCCTGCCGGACTCGTTTTGATTTGAGCGACCTCATCCCTTCCCGTCGAATCGCGTTTGCCATGCCGCCCGCCACGACCAGGACCTTCTCCTTCATCTGCGGACAGGATGATTTCCTCGTGGGCCGCATGGGAAAGAAGCGCTTCGACGAGCTCGCGGGGGATACCGCCGATGAGTTCTCGCGCGAGATCGTGGACGGGTTCGCGGCGAACGTCGACGAGGTTGAGGTGGCCGTGAACCGGTTCCGGGAGGCCGTGCAGACGATCCCCATGTTCGGCGGCCGGAGGGTTGTGTGGCTCAAGGACGTCAATTTCCTGGCGGACACGGTGACGGGGAAGGCCGAGACGACGCTCAAGCGGGTCGAGGACCTCCAGGAGCTCCTGCAGTCCGTCAACCCCGAGGAGACGGCGGTCCTGATCACGGCCGCTCCCGTGGACCGCAGGCGGTCCTTTGCAAAGTGGTGCGAGAAGAGCGCGGACTTCGCGCTGGCGGACGGCGGCGAGGATGCCGACGGGCTGGGCGCCGTGGTCCAGGCGGAGGCGAGCTCGATAGGCGTTCAGTTCGGCCCCGGGGCGCTCGAGCTTCTGCTGGCAAGGATTGGCTCAAACACGAGGCTCCTCATCGAGGAGGTCCACAAGCTGGCGGCGCATTCCGCCGACGGAAGGATCATAGATGAGGCCAGCGTGGCCGAGGTGACGCCCAACGCCGCGCAGGGCGACTTCTTTGAGACGGCCGACGCGTTCTTCAGCGGCGACCTCCAATGGGCGCTGGCCGCCCTCAAGCGGCATTTCTTCGCCGGCGGGGATGCCCGGCCGGTCCTTGCCGCGCTCCAGAACCGCAACCGGATCCTCATCCAGGTGCGCGCGCTTGCCGACGCCGGCGACGCCAGGATTGGGCCGAGGGGCGTCGACGGCCTTCAGCGGGCGGCGGAGGCGCACCTCCCCAAGTTTGGAGACGCCGCCGGTGAAAAAAGCTCGTTCAACCTCTTCACCCAGAACCCCTGGTACGTGGGTAAGCTTGCGGGCGCGGCCAAGCTCCCGTCCTTGAGGCGCCTGATCGACAACCAGCGGGAGTTCACCAACGCGTTTGAGGAGATCATCCGCAGGCCGGACGCGCAGGAGGAGGTCCTGCGGGACATGGCTGTCCGCTGCCTCGCTGCCCGGCCGTAAACAGGGGTCGTGCCAGCCCCGCGTCGCTTTTCCGTTGGCGTTCAGGCCCGTGGGGCCTTTACTCGGCGCCTTCGCGTGAACGAGTCGGCCGACACCCCAACCAACGAGCCCGTCCCCAATGTCCTCGCCGAGCGCTATGCGTCGGTGGCGATGCGCAACATCTGGTCGCGGCACGGGAAGGTCCTTCTTGAGCGCGACTTCTGGATAGCGGTCATGAAGGCCCAGCGGGACCTCGGGGTTCCAATCCCGGCGGAAGCGATCCGGGACTACGAGCGGGTCAAGGACCGGATCGACCTCGATTCGATAGCGAAGCGCGAGCGCGTGACGCTCCACGACGTCAAGGCCCGCATCGAGGAGTTCTCCGACCTCGCGAAGCGCCAGTTCATCCATCTCGGACTCACCAGCCGCGACCTGACCGAAAACGTCGAGCAGCTGCAGATCTTCCAGTCGTTGAAGATCGTCCGCAGGAAGGCGGCGGCGGCGCTCCTCGCGCTCGCGCGTCGCTCGGACGAGTACCGCGACCTGATGATCACGGGCCGCACGCACAACGTCCCCGCGCAGCCCACGACGCTCGGCAAGCGCATGGCGATGTTCGGGCAGGAGATGCTGATCGCGCTCGACCGGCTCGAGGGGCTGATCGACCGCTACCCGGTCCGCGGGCTCAAGGGAGCGGTCGGCACCCAGCTCGACCAGCTGACGCTCCTCGGCGGCAAGGCCGACAAGGTCGCGATCCTCGAGAGCCGGGTCCTGAAGCACCTCGGCATTCCCGCCTCGCTTGGAAACGTGGGCCAGGTGTACCCCCGCGGACTGGATTTCGAGGTGGTCTCCGCGCTGCATCAGGTCGGGGCCGCGGCGGCCAGCTTCGCCACGACGATGCGGCTCATGGCCGGGGCGGGGCTCCTGACCGAGGGCTTCCAAGAGGGCCAGGTCGGCTCATCCGCGATGCCCCACAAGGCGAACGCGCGCAACTGCGAGCGGATCTGCGGATTCTCCACGGTGCTTGGGGGCTACGTGACCATGACCGGCTCGCTCGCCGGCGACCAATGGAACGAGGGTGACATCTCGTGCTCGGTCGTCCGCAGGGTGGCGCTGCCGGACGCGTTCTTCGCGATCGACGGCAGCCTGGAAACCCTCCTGACCGTGCTCGAGCAGATGGAGGCGTTCCCCTCCGCGATAGCCCAGGAAAACGAGCGCAACCTCCCCTTCCTAGCGACCACCACCATCCTGATGGAGGCGGTGAAGCGCGGGGCCGGGCGCGAGACCGCGCACGAGGCGATCAAGGAACACTCGCTCGCCGCGGTTAAGGCCATGCGCTCGGGGGCGGCCGGGCCCGATCTCTTGGACAGGCTGGCCGGGGACCGAAGGATCGGCCTGAGCAAGAAGGCCCTTCTCGGAATCCTGGCGGAAAGCGCGCGTTTCGTGGGTGCGGCCCCCGACCAGGTGGATGCCTTCGTCGCGGAGGTTAAACCTCTTGCGAAGCGCGTGAAGGGTGCCGCCGATTACCGTCCGGCGAAGCTCCTGTAGCCCTGTTTTCGGGTCCGCCGAAGTTTTAAATTGCGCCCCCCTCGGGGATGGGCTTTCTTGGACCCTCACTGTCCTAATTACACCTCACACCCTTTCACATGGCTGATCTCATAGGCAACATTCTGGTGGGCCAATCCGGCGGACCTACCTCCGTCACCAACGCAAGTCTGGCTGGCATCGTGTCAGAGGCGCTCAACCATGAATCCATCGAGGAGATCTACGGCGGCCTGAACGGCGTGCTCGGCATCCTGCAGGAGGAGATCGTGGACCTGGCATCCGAGTCCCAGCAGCAGGTTCGCGCGCTGCGCCATACACCGGGGGCAGCACTCGGCACGTGCCGCTACAAGCTGAAAAAGCAGCAGGACTTCGAGCGGATCCTTGAGGTCTTCAAGGCCCACAACGTGCGCTATTTCTTCTACATCGGCGGCAACGACTCCCAGGACACGGCGGACAAGATCTCCAAGCTGGCCCAACAGCAGGGATACGAGCTCAGGGTCATCGGCGTGCCGAAGACGATCGACAACGACCTGACCGGCACGGACCACTGCCCCGGGTACGGCAGCGTGGTGAAATACCTTTCGACGACCATCCGCGAGATCGCCTGCGACAACGAGGCGATGGGACAGGGAGACCTCGTCTCGATCGTCGAGGTGATGGGGCGGAGCGCCGGCTGGATCGCCGCGGGCACCGCTCTGGCGAAGCGCCGCGACCATCCCCACGACCCCCCGCACATCATCCTCCTTCCCGAGGTCCCCTTCAACCAGGAGAAGGTCCTTGAGGACGTCAGGCGCGTCCTCAAGCGCGAGCGCTTCTGCATGATCGTCGTGGCCGAGGGGCTGGTCGACGCGGACGGCAACTACCTAGCCGCCGATTCCGCAACGGACGCCTTCGGGCACGCCAGGCTCGGCGGCGCCGGCGAGGCGCTCGGCGAGATCATTGAGACGGGAATTCCGAACGCCAAGGTGCGCGTGGCCCGTCCCGGGCTCATCCAGCGTGCGGCGGCCCACGCGGCCTCCAAGACAGACGTCGACGAGGCGTTTCTCGCGGGGCAGGCGGCGGTGCGCGCGGCGATAGCAGGCGAGACCGACAAGATGGTCACGCTGGTCCGCGGCGAGACCGAGCACTACACGGTCGAGACCGGCCTCGCCCCCCTGAGCGAGATCGCGAACGGGATAAAGAAGCTCCCGCGCGAGTGGATCAACGAGGACCTTGTCAGCATGAATTTCCAGTTCCTGCGCTACGCGCAGCCCCTGATCCAGGGCGAGGTGACCCTGCCGTATGACACCGGCGTGCCGGTCTACGCGCGGCTGGACAAGGTGCGGGTGGACAAGGTCCTCGCGGCTTACGAGGTCTGATCCAGGGTCCTGGAGGCCACGAAAGGCTCCTCGCGCAGGTCGGGCGCGCGCCTGCCTGCGAGGAGGAGGCACCAAACGCGGGCGTTCGCGGTCACGATGACCGCGACCAGGATGAGGAAAGCTCCGGTGACGGCCGCGTCGACGTGGGCGTTGAAGGCCTGCCGCGGGGATAGGGCCGCGTTCGCGGCGCTCAGGAACCCGAGACGCGGATCCTCGCTGAAGATCTTCATCCAGCCGGCGGACATTGTCACGGCCAGGAGCCAGCCGAGCGGCAGGAGCGTCGCCCAGACATAACGCACCTTCCCCATCTTGATCAGGACGGTCGTCCCCAAAGCGAGCGCGATCACGGCCAGCAGCTGGTTGGCGACCCCGAATATCGGCCACAGCGAATTGATGCCGCCCAGGGGGTCGACGACCCCCTGGTAAAGGAACCAGCCCCACGCGCCGACGAAGAGTGCGGTGGCCCCGACATTGCCTGCGAGCGAGCGCGTGTCGGCGAGGGGCCGCCAGGCAACGCCGAGCAGGTCCTGGACGAGGAACCGGCCTATCCGCGTCCCCGCGTCGATCGTCGTCAGTATGAACAGCGCCTCAAACATGATCGCGAAGTGGTACCAGACCGCGAGCGCGGCCCCGCTGTGGAGGACGCCGGCAAGCATCTGGGCCATTCCGAGCGCGAATGTGGGCGCCCCGCCGGCGCGGCCCACCATCGTCTTCTCGCCGATGCTTGAAGCCAGTGCCGCCATGTCGGCCGGCGTGACCGGGAATCCGAGCGCCGAGATGTGCTGGGTCACGGCGACCACGTCGCCCTTCACGTTGATCGCAAAGTACTCGCCCGGCGCCATCGCGCAGGCCGCGATGATGGCCATGACGCCGACGCACATCTCCGTCAGCATGGCACCGTAGGCGATCGCCCGTATGTCGCCCTCCCGTGCGAGCAGCTTGGGTGTCGTTCCCGAGGAGACGATCGCATGGAATCCCGACACGGCAGCGCAGGCGATCGTGATGAAGCAGAACGGGAACACCGGCCCCGCGAATACGGGACCCGAGCCGTCGACGAACTTCGTCAGCGCGGGCATCCTGAGGTGGGGTCCCAGGATGACGATCGCGACGCCGAGCGCCGCTATCGTGCCGATCTTCATGAACGTGCTCAGGTAGTCGCGCGGCGCGAGAAGGAGCCAGATGGGGATGATAGACGCCACAAGCCCGTAGCCCATGATCCACCAGGCAAGCGTCGTGCCCTTGAGCGTGAGGAGGCCCTCGAGGGACGTGCCCCCGATGAACTGGCCTCCCCAGACTGCAGCAAGGAGGCCCGCGATTCCCGCGGCCGTGACCCAGGCAAGCCTTCTCCTTTCATAGCCTCCCGCGCGCATCGCGACACCCATCGCCAGGGCGATCGGCATGGTCGAAGCGATCGTGAACACCCCCCAGGGCGACTCGGCGAGCGCATTCACGACGACGAGCGCCAGGACAGCGAGCAGGATCACGGATATCGCGGTGATGCTGACGAGCGCGACAAGCCCGGCGAAGGGCCCCACCTCGTCCCTGACCATCTGGCCGAGGGACTTGCCGCGCCTGCGGACGGAGCAGAAGAGGATGATGCTGTCGTGGACGGCGCCGCCGAAGACCGCGCCGATCAGTATCCAAAGCAGGCCCGGCAGGTACCCGAACTGCGCGGCCAGCACCGGCCCCACCAGGGGCCCCGGCCCGGCGATGGCCGCAAAATGATGGCCGAACACGACCCATCGGTTCGTCCGCACAAAATCCCTGCCGTCGGAATGGATCTCAGCGGGCGTCGCCCGCGTCTCGTCGATCGTCAGCACGCGGGCCATCAGCCACGCCGAGTGGAACCGGTAGGCGATCGCGAACACACAGGTCGCCGCGACGACCATCCACAGGGCGTTCAGCTCTTCGCCGCGCGACCAGGCCAGCACGCCCACGCTCCCGGCCCCCGCGACGGCCACGGCGGACCACGCGACGATGCGGGCTAACCTCGCGATGGCCTTGGGCGCCGCTGGGTTCATTCGGGGGCAGGATTCGGAAAAGCGCGCAAAGTTGGACAAGAACCGCTTCCCCGGCAAGAGCGGGCGACAACTTGTTGGTTTGCCTCCGCCGACGGCCCTATCCCATGGTGGCGCGGTTCCAAGGCGACCCGAACGACCCACGATGGCCCCCAACGCCAATGAAACGCGCCCGAGCCGACTGCGGACCGCGGCGGCGCTCCTCGCGATAGCCCTCTGGTCCGCACTCCTCTTCCTTGTAAAACGGTTCCCCCCTGACGGGCGCGACCATGGAGATCTCGGCCAGTTCGTGGGGAGACTCCATCCCCTCCTGGTCCACGTGCCCGTCGCGCTCCTGGTCCTCGTCCCCGCAATGGAACTCGGCGGCCTTCGCAGGGACTGGGCCCACCTGCGGTCCGCCGCCGGGTGGATCCTGGCCGTCGCGTCGATCGCCACCTTTGCCGCGGCCTTCGACGGATGGCTCCTTGCCTGGAGCGGCGGCTACCGGGGCCGCGACGTCACGCGGCACCTCTGGGGCGGCGTGATGCTGGCGGCGGTCTGCGCAGGCGCGCTTGCAGCCCGATTCGGGAGGGGAGCCGGCACCGGTCGCATGGCCTATCCCCTCCTCCTCGCCGGCGGGCTTTGCCTCATGGTCTGGACGGCTGACGGCGGCGGTGCGATCACCCACGGCGACGGGTACCTGACCGACAAGATGCCCCCGCGTCTGAGGGCCTTGTTGGGCATGCAGGCCGAACCCGTGAAGGCACTGGAAGCCGCCCAGGCGATTCCCAAGGCCGTCCGCGCCGGCCTCGCGAGCGCGGACCCGTCCAATCCGGCGTTCTACGCAGTTCACATCGCCCCCCTCTTTGCCCGGAGCTGCGTTTCCTGCCACAAACCGGAGAAGCACAAGGGAGGCCTCAGACTCGATTCGTATGAGCAGCTGATGCGCGGGGGCGAGGACGGTCACGTCGTCGTGCCCGGCAACCCCAAGTCGAGCGACATGATCCGCCGCCTGCGGCTCCCGCCGAGCGACGACGACTCGATGCCGAGCGACGGCGAGAAGCCGTTTGCGCAGGAGGAGATACAGATGCTCGAGCGCTGGATTGCCGCCGGAGCAAAAAACGGCTGAACGCTTGCGGCCAAGGAGGTTGGCACCACACTGGCCTTCTCCTGTCGAAACGCCGAACATGAAGCTCGCCCCCGCCTCCACTGTATTAGCGAGCCTTGTGCTGCTCGCCGCGTTTCCCTCGGCAGCCCGGGCCCAGGTCAGCGCCTCCCTCGTCTCGGCGGACGCTTCCATTCACGCCGGCACGCCCATCACAGTGGCCCTGCACCTTGTGCATCAGCCGCATTGGCACTCCTACTGGGTGAATCCCGGCACGGGGCTGCCAACCACCCTGAAATGGACGCTTCCCCAGGGCTGGGCGGCAGGCGCGATCCAGTGGCCGTCGCCGTTCCTGATCCTGGACAACCACGGGGCCGTCATCGGAAACGGGTACGACGGCGACCTCCTCCTTCCGGTGACCCTCACCCCGCCGGCCGACCTCAAACCCGGGGCAACCGTTGAGCTCCAAGCCGCTGCCGAATGGCTCATGTGCCAGGACGAGTGCGTCCCGGGCAGCGCGAAGCTCATGCTGGACCTTCCGGTCTCGGCCGAGAATCCGCAGCCGGATCCCGTCTGGGGGGCCAGGATCCGCGCGGTCCTCTCGCAGCTGCCCGTGACGGATCCGTCATGGACGGTCTCCGCCGCGCGCGATTCGAAGGACGCAACCCTCACGATCCATGCCCGCGGCGCGGCCGCCAATTCCGCCCGGACGCCGGACGGCCTTCATTTCTTCTCCGAGGACGGAGCCATCGCCTCCGATCTCCCCCAGACCCTAGCCTCCGACAGGAAGGGCGGCTTCACGCTCACGCTCCCGATCTCGACCGACGGCCCGAAGAACCCGCAGCGGCTCGTGGGCGTCCTCACGTCGAAGCAGGGCTGGCGGGCCGACGGTTCTCTCCCCGGGCTGAGAATTGACGCGGTGTTTGGCGCGGCCCCGGCGCCCGCTGCACCAGGCGGCCCGGCCAGCCCCGCCGCGCCCGCCACCGGGGGCTTCATCGGCACGCTTGCCCTGGCGTTCGTAGGCGGACTGATCCTCAACCTGATGCCGTGCGTCTTCCCCGTGCTCGGGATCAAGATCCTCGGCTTCGTGAACCAGGCAGGGGCCGATCGCCGGAAGGTGACGCTGCACGGCCTCGTCTTCGCCGCGGGCGTGGTCCTCTCATTCTGGGTGCTCGCGGGAATCCTCGCGGTGCTCCGCGCGGGCGGAAGCCAGCTCGGCTGGGGATTCCAGCTCCAGTCCCCCGCCTTCGTCTTCGGGCTCGCCGCGGCCATGCTGGCCTTCGCGCTCAACATGAGCGGCGTCTTCGAGTTCGGGCTCACGGCCACCGGGATCGGATCGCAGCTGCAGTCGAAATCGGGTCTCGCCGGGTCCTTCCTCACCGGTGCGCTGGCAACGGTGGCCGCGACGCCCTGCGCGGCGCCCTTCTTGGCGCCGGCGCTCGGCGCGGCGCTCGCGCTCTCGACGGTTGAGTCGTTCACGATCTTCACCGTGATCGCGATCGGGCTTTCGTCCCCCTACCTGCTCCTCTCGGCGTTCCCGTCGGCCGTGAAGGTGCTTCCGAGGCCCGGGGCGTGGATGGAGACGTTCAAGCAGGCCATGGCATTCCCCCTCTACGCCACGGTCGCCTACCTTGTGTGGGTCCTTGCCGGTCAGGTCCCGGAAAGCGCGTTTCTCTCCGCGCTCCTCGGGCTCGTCCTTGTCGCGATGGGTGTCTGGTTCTACGGCAGGTGGAACGCCCCCGGCGCCTCGCCTGGGCGGGCCCGGTTCGGGATGTCGGCGTGCGTGGTCTTTCTGGCGCTTGGCGCGTGGGCGGGCTGGCCGACACCTGCGGCCCCGACCGATATCGTTTGGGATAAATGGAGTCCCGAGGCCGTCGAGAGGCTCCGTTCGGACAACCGGGTCGTCTACGTGGACTTCACGGCCAGGTGGTGCGCCACCTGCCAGGCCAACAAGCGCCTCGTGTTCCATTCGGAAGACGTCCTGCGCACGTTCCACGACAGACACATCGCCACCCTGAGGGGGGACTGGACAAACAAGGACCCCCAGATCACGGCCGAGCTCGCCACGTACCACCGCGCCGCCGTGCCGTTCAACCTCATCTGGGTTCCAGGCCGCGCCGATCCGGTGATTTTGCCGGAGATCCTCACCCCGTCCGTCGTTCTGGACGCGATCCCGAAGTAGGGAGAGTCCTGGACCGGAGAAGGCTGCCTCGCCTCCTAACGGGACCGGGCTAAGCGGACTCAGAACAACGGGGCGTTGTTTGCCGGGTCGTCGAGAAGGGCTTCAAACCGCGGGTCCCCGTGGAGCGTGCTTCGGGAATCCCGCTTCATTTCATATACATTCAGGAAACTGGCCGCGCCGGGTACGCGGAGCAGGCGCGCGTATTCCGAGAGCGCCTTCTCCTTGTCCCCGGTATGGTCATAAATTCTGGCGTTGAGCGTCGCATAGATCGGCGCATTGACGGCGTCGAACGATTGGGGGACGAGCGCGACGGCGCGCTCACTGAAGCTAACGGCCTCCGACGAGTGCCCGAGAATCATCTGCGCAATTGCCTGGAACGCCAGGATGCGCGGGTTCTTGGGCTCCCGCTCAATGCGTTTTGGCATTTCCTCGGGAATGTTGCCCAGCCTTGCGACCGCCCCGGTCTTGTCCCCTGTCAGGAACAAGTTCTGGGCCGCCAGGACGTCCTGCTCCCAGTTGTCGAGGACGTTTAGCTTGCTGTAGGGCTGCAGGCTCTGAAGGCGGATGACCTCCTTGATGTCGCCTATGGTGTCTGCCCAGTTGGCTCGCTCGAATATTCCCTCCGGGGATGCGGCCTCCTCGGGGGTCAGGTGGGAGAAGAATTCCTCCGCCTCACGGGTGGAGCCCGTGGCGTGAAAGGCGTTCAACCCCAGATCCGCCCCCACGTCGAGTTTCCCGGGCTCAAGCTCGGCCTTCTTCCGCAAGGCCGCCGCAAGCTCGTCGTAGTGCCGTCCCTCGGCGAGGATGGAGATCAGGTTGTTGAGGTATTGCAGGTTGGCGACGTCGAGCTCCGTGGCGCGGCGCAGGTTGCCAAGGGACTCGGCCCATCTTCCCTGCCGCCGCTCGATCAGGCCAAGGGACTCGAACAGGCTCGCATCGTTCGGCCGCTTGAGGGCGAGCTTCTGGTACAGGTCGGTGGCACGGGTATAGTCGCGGAACGCGTAGTAGTAATAGGTTCCCAGGCTCGAGGCGACCTCGGGGTCGTCCGGCGCCAGCTGCACCGCCCGGTCGATGGCGGCCTTCGCCTTGGACAGCATCCCATCCACCCCCTCGTGGAAGTTGAAGGCAACGAAGGCATATTCATCGGCAACGTCGCCCCAGGCGCGGGCGAAGGAGGGATCGAGGGCAACCGCCTTTTCGAGGAGCGCCAGCTTCTCGGCGCGGTCCCCCGCCTCGACCAGCCTGCGGGCCCTGAGGTAGAGATCGTAGGCCGCGGTGTTCTCGGTGGGCCGGCGGTCGATGATCGCCTTCTCCTCGGGCGAAAGCGCTGCCTTGAGCTCCGCCGCGATGGCCTGGGCGAGCTCGGACTGGATCGCAAAGATGTCGGTCAGGTCCCGGTCGTAGGCCTTGGCCCATACGTGCTCATCCGTCGCCGCGTGGATCAGCTGGCCGGTCACCCGCACCCTGTTGCCCGCGCGCCGGACGCTTCCCTCAAGGATGTACGCGACCCCGAGCTCCGAGGCGATCTGCCCTACGGGCTTTTTCGTGTCGCGGTACTGCATGACCGAGGTTCTCGAGATGACCCGGATCTCATGGACCAGCGCCAGGTTGGTCAGGATGTCCTCCTGGATGCCATCCGTGAAGAACTCGTTGCCCTTCTCGTCGCTCATGTTTTCAAACGGCAGGACCGCGATCGACTTGTCGTTGGATTTCGGCGCCGCCTTGGGTTGCGCCGCAGAAGCGGATTCGGCCTTCGGCTCGGCAGCAGGAGGGGCGGACTTGCGATAAACCCCGACGACGGCGGCCGCGGCAATGGCTATTCCAGCAATGACGCCCCACGCCCAACCGGGGAAACCGGATCTTGGGAGCGGACCCGCGAGGCTTCCCTCGCGAACCGGCTGGGGACCCTTGGAGTCTTCTTTGAGATTCAAGGGCTCCTCGATGAGGCGCTTCACGCGTTCGACGAACTGCGTTGTGGGGACGCCGCCGGCCAGCCGCGTCCACTGAACGCGCATGAACTCCTCGGGAACGAGCGCCTTGGACTCCAGGGTCTGGTCGATCACCACCGGTATGAGGAAGGGGATTCCGGCGGCCATGTCGTGGGTCCGCTCGATCGCGAGCTTCCACTCGCGGCGGAAGTATCCCTCTCCCCTGGACTGGCTGTTCGACGAGATGATGGCGACGAAAAGGGCGCATTCACGTATCTGCCGCTTGATCTTCGCATCCCAGGCGTCGCCGCCGCGCAACTCGCTCTGGTCGAACCATACCTCGACGCCAAAGCCTCGCAGGGCGTCGGCAATGCGCCTGGCCGCATCCGTATCCTCTCTGGCGTAACTTAGGAAGACGCCGCGCGTGGAAAGTGTTTCCGCCATAAGCCGCCCGCTGTATGGAGCTTGAGGCCCCTGCTTGCCAGTCCAAATCCCGGCAGGTTGAGAGGGCCCTCCCCACGTCCGAAAGGGAGATCAACCGGATCGCCGAAGACCATGCCTCATGCCCCGCGTCTGCATACGAAGCGATCGGGCCCGATTTGAGGCGGATTGCGGCTCATATAAGCCTCATCGACTAGGATTGATAGGTATGCCTTCATGAAACCGGGGCCCGGTGTTGATTTGGCAGCGCACATGTCCAGCGGTTTGGCCGCAAAGCTGCTGGAAATCGGCGCCTGACCCCAAGAGCGAGCCTTCGCTGCCATGACCGGACCCATCACCCCAAGCCTGACCCGAGGCGCAAAAGCCGGTCTATGCATCGGCGCCCTGGGCGTTGTCTTTGGGGATATTGGCACAAGCCCCCTTTACACCATGCGCGAATGCGTCGCACACCTGCCTCCCGGAGACCAGGTCAACGGCGTGCTGGGGATTCTTTCCCTCATCTTCTGGTCCCTGGTTCTCGTTGTCGGGGTCAAGTACCTCTGGTACGTCATGGACGCCGACAACCAGGGCGAGGGAGGAATCTTTGCCCTGCTCGCCCTGATCCATTCCGGAGGCGAAGGAGGTGCGGGACGCGCTCCGTCCAGGCGGGGGCTCGGACCCATCGTCATCATAATTCTGATTGGGGCCGCACTGCTGTATGGCGACGGAATCATCACACCGGCAATCTCCGTTCTCGGGGCGGCTGAGGGCTTCGACGCAATCAGCCACGCATTCTCGCCCTATGTGCCGGCGATTTCCTGTGTCATCCTGGCCGCGCTCTTCTGGTTTCAGCGCAGAGGCACACGGAGCATCGGCCGGGTCTTTGGCCCCATCATGCTGGTTTGGTTCATAGCCCTCGGTCTTCTCGGGACCTGGTATATGGTCCAGGTCCCCGCTGTTCTTCGCGCGCTGAACCCCATCTACGGCCTCGCCCTGCTTCGGCACCCTCCCTGGCAGGTGGCCGCCCTGATGGGCTCGATCGTGCTGGCGATCACCGGGGCCGAGGCGCTTTACGCGGACATGGGACACTTCGGACGCCGGTACATCTCCATTGCCTGGTACGCAATCGTGTTCCCGGGACTGGTTCTTAACTATTTTGGCCAAGGCGCCTTTATCCTTGCGAGGCCCCACTCCACCGAGAACCCGTTCTTCGCGATGGCCCCGCCCGGTTTAGCGCGTGTCGTCCTGACCGGAGTGTCCATTGTCGCCGCGATAATTGCGAGCCAGGCCCTCATCTCCGGGGCCTACTCGCTCACCCGGCAGGCGATCCAGCTCGGGTATTTCCCCCGCTTGAAGATCAACTACACGAACACCGACCTGCGCGGGCAGATCTATGTGCCCTTTGTCAACACGCTGCTTACGTTCGGCTGCATCCTCACCGCGGTTCTTTTCGGCTCAAGCAGCCGGCTCGCGTCTGCGTACGGCATAGCGGTCACCGGCACCATGGGGGTGACAACGGCCGCGTTCTTCATCGTCGCCCGGCGCAACTGGCACTGGTCCCTGTGGCGCGCCGGCATCCCGTGCGGCCTCTTCCTCCTGATGGATGCATCCTTCTTCTTCTCGAACGCGAGAAAGCTGGCTGACGGCGGCTGGTTCCCCCTGGCCATCGCCGCCGCGGTTCTAGCGATCATGCACACGTGGAAGACCGGGCGCGAGGCCGTCTTTCGCCTGGTCTACGGCGGCAACGTGACGGAAACCGAGCTGAGGGCCATCGCGCGCAGCTCCCACGTCGTGCGGGTCCCGGGCGCGGCCGTATTCATGGTCGGCTCCCCCGAGGGGACGCCGCTGGCCCTGCTCCACCACGTGAAGGCGAATCGCTGCCTGCACAAGACGGTGATCCTGCTGAGCATCGTCACCGAGGACGTGCCGAAGGTCCCCGAGCCGGAAAGGCTGCAGCTCAGGGAGATTGGCGACGGTGTCTGGCGCGCCATCGGCCACTACGGCTACATGGAGTCTCCCGATGTCTCGGCCCTCATGAATCTTGTCAAAGCCTCCGGCCTGACGATCAATCCCAACACCGCGACCTACTACTTCAACAGGGAGATGATCATGTCGGGCGGAGGCAGCGGGATGTGGGAGTGGGAAAAGAGCCTTTACGGATTCCTGATCCGAAATGCCCGCCCGGCGAAGGACTATTACCGAATCGCGCCGAGCCAGATCATCGAGATCGGTCTGCCGCTGCAGCTGTAGCCTTGGCCGGGGCTGGATTGCCGGGCGCATCGCGGGCCGGTGCCGAAACCTTCCCGGCCGCCTCATCAGCGAAACCGGGGACCCCCTGGGTTGCCGCCAATGAAACAGCCGCAGCCATGACGAGCGTTTGACGGTGGGTGAATGATCTTCACTAATGGTCATCCGAGCCGAGGAGCGCCCCACTGACCCCTTCCCGCACGCGATGAGTCCATCCATCCTCAACGACTACGCCCGCCGCATTGAGGAAGATCTTCTCGGAAACATACTTCCCTTCTGGATGGAACGGGTCGCCAACCACGCGAACCACAGCTTCCACGGCTCGATGACGAACGACCTCAAGGTCGATCCCGGGGCGGAACGCGGAGTGGTGCTCACCTCGCGCATCCTCTGGGTGTATTCTGCGGCGTTCGCGCGGTACCGGAACCCGGCCTATCTCGCGATGGCCGACCGTGCCTACGGCGACCTGCAGGCGCGCTTCCACGATGCGGAACATGGGGGCTACTCGTGGGCAGTCGCGGCCGACGGCACCATCGTTCAGGCCCACAAACAGGTGTTGGGCGAGGCCTTCGCGATCTACGCGCTCGCCGAATATCACGCGGCCACCGGCCGCCGCGAGCCCCTCGACCATGCGATCGCCACCTATCGGCTCATCGAGGATCACGCCTCGGCCCGTCACGGCGGTTACTGCGACGCCGCCGGCCGGGCCTGGAAGCCCATCCCGGACATGCGCCTGAGCGGACCGGCCCTGAACACGCCGAAGTCGCAGGACACGCACCTCCACGTCCTGGAGGCCTACACCCGCCTCCTCACGGTCTGGCCCGATCCGGCCCTGCGTTCCGCGCTCGCAAGACTGGCGGACCTCATGCTCGGCCGAATCGTCAATCCCCGGACCGGACATCTGGGCCAGTTCTTCGACGAGGACTGGACGCTGCGCTCGGACCTGATCGCCTATGGCCACGACATCGAGGCGGCCTGGCTCCTGACGTCGGCGGCCGACGCGCTCCGGGAGGCGGGGCTGACTGAACGCATAGGGGCCATGGCGGTGAAGCTTGCCGAAACGACGCTCGCCGAGGGCGTTGATGCCGACGGCGCACTCTTCTACCATGGGGGGCCCGGGGGCCCGACCGACACCAACAAGGAATGGTGGCCCCAGGCCGAGGCCGTGGTCGGGTTCCTCAATGCCTACCAGCTTTCCCGCCAGGAGCGTTTCCTCGCGGCGGCCCTGCGCACCTGGGATTTCATCGAGGCGAGGATCATTGATCATAAGCACGGCGAATGGTTCCGAGCCGTCACCCGCGAGGGCCGGGTGCTCGACCACGAGCTCAAGGTCGGTTTCTGGAAATGTCCCTACCACAACGGCCGGACGGGCCTTGAGGCGACAAGGCGCCTGCGCGAGATTTCGGCCGAATCCAAGCAGGCCTGAGTTCAGCCAACGGCCGCAATTCCGGGGACCTGCAAGCGCGTTCCGACGCGGCTCCCTGCTTCTAGGACACAGGCGTGGTTGCGATGCTCGGGCACGTTCGCTCTAATCCCCCCATGCCTTCCCGTCGAAACGACAGGGTGGAACGCCTTACCGGAGCAGCGACTGCTGCCCGCGTGAGCAGACTGGCTCCGTTCCGGTGGCTCGTCGCCGTTATGTTCCCCCTCGGGATTGCTGCACAGGCTCCGCGCTCGGCCGAGTACGAGTCCGTCCAACGGAGCCTGGCGCAGGGGTGGAACACCTGGGATGTGTACAGCGTGGCGGCGCAGGCGCTGCTCCCCGAGGGCTTCGCGATTCGAGTGGGGCTGAAGCACAACTCCACGCTCTATTCGGACGCTTTCCTTCCCGATATCCGGATAGGCCTCCGGGGCAAGGATGAGGAGGATGTGTTCCCGGGCCCCCACACGTGGGACGGCAGCTACACGGAGCTTCGATTCTCGTGGCGCGGCCATGAGGTTCTCCTGCAGACCGCCCACGACGGCGGGGACCTCGTCCTGCTGGCGACCCCGGGCGCCTCGAAGACGTCCGTCCCTCCCACCCTGGTCGTCTCTACCGGCATCCTCTGGAACCGCCCGGGCAGCGCGGCGAAGTCCGGAGACCACATCGAATTCGACAACGGCTCGCGAAGGATCCCCGTCTACTGGACCGGCACCCAGCAGGAGCCCTCCTCGCTGCCCCTCGCCACGCCGTACTTCGCAGCGGTGTTCCAGAATCCGATAGGCGTCTGCACCGGCCGCCCGCGGTCGGTGGAGCAGATTCGCGCGATCCTGGACCGGCAGCGGCCGAGGGAGAATGGTGTCCCGCAGGCGATCGAGACGGTCATGGGCTGGGACACGGTCTACGATCCCTCGCAGTCGCGGGTCATCTCGCCAGTCAGCCGGCTCTGGTCGACGGGCTGGGGAGGATACGTCCTCTTCGAATGGGACACCTTCTTCGCGGCGTCCCTGGCCGCATCCGGCGACCGCGACCTGGCTTACGCCAACGCGATGGAGATCCTCAGGGAAGCGGCCCCGTCGGGCCTCGTGCCTAACTACGCGCGCCCGGGCGGCTGGAAGAGCTTCGACCGGTCCGAGTCCCCCGTTGGCGCGCTCACGGTCGTGAACCTCTACCGAAGGTTCCACGACAAGTGGTTCCTGCGCGACACGTTCGGGCCGCTCCTCGCCTGGAATCGCTGGTGGAACGAGCACCGCGAGCTCGGGGGCTACCTCGTCCTCGGCTCCGACGCATCCAACCGGCCGCTGAATCCCGATGACACGGCGGTCGGCACCCTGCAGGGAGCCAAGTACGAGGGCCTCGACAACAGCCCCATGTACGACGACGCCCCGTTCCACGCCGACACGGACAGGATGCACCTTGCCGACGTCGGGATCATGGGCCTGTACGTCGCCGACTGCCGCGCGCTGGCCGAGATCGCAGACGTTCTCGGGCGGCCCGAAGCCACGGAGCTGAGGGACCGCGCCGGGCGCTATGGCGCCACGCTCCAGACGCTGTGGGACGAGAAGACCGGGATGTTCCTCAACAAGAACCTGGACACGGGGGTCCTCAGCTTGCGCATGTCGCCCACGAATTTCTATCCGCTGGTGGGAAAGGTGGCGACCCCCCGGCAGGCCGACCGCATGGTCAGGGAGCATCTGCTCAACCCGGGCGAGTTCTGGGGCGACTGGGTGATCCCCTCCATCGCCCGGTCCGACCCCGCGTTCAAGGACCAGGACTACTGGCGCGGGAGAATCTGGGGACCCATGAACTATCTCGTGTACCTCGGGTTGCTCAACTACGACCAGCCCGCCGCGCGCAGGCAGCTTGCCGAGAAGTCGCTCGCCCTCTTCAACGGGGAGTGGACGGCGAAGGGCCATGTCCACGAGAACTACAACGCCATCACCGGGTCGGGCGACGATGTCAGCAGCAGCGACCGCTTCTACCACTGGGGCGCGCTGCTGGGGCTGATCGACACCCTCGAGAACGGCAAGGGCGCGGACGCGCCGAAGCGTGGTTTGGATCGCTAAGCAGGCCCATTCCCTCTAGGGCCATCGCTTTATGAAACGGTTCCTCATCTTCGTCGTCGCCGTGTTCGTCGTCTACACCGCCTTCAAGCAGTTCAGGCCGGCGGTGCGGTTCAACAGGGCCGAGGACACGCTTCAGGTGAAACGGCTCCATCTCAACGGCGAGGTCGCCCGCGAGGAGTTCCAGCCGCGCCTCGCACCCTACCTTGCGGTCTACCACGGCGCCAGCTGGTGCTCGCCCTGCCAGCAGTTCTCGCCGCGCCTTTCGGAGTTCTACCACGGTGCGGACAAGACGAAGAACCGGTTTCAGCTCATGATGGTCAACTATGACCAGTCCGACGCGGCCATGGTCGCCTACATGCGGCAGCACAGGATGGAGTTTCCGGCCGTGAGCCGCAGCGAGGCCGGCGGATGGGGCGCGGCGACCGGGAACGGAATACCCAATCTGATCATCATTGACACCACCTCGGGCAAGGTCGTGGCCTCATCGTACGACGGATCCGAATACCAAGGCTGCGACAAGCCCCTCGGCGTGCTGCGAACCATAATCGCCCAGGGACATCCGTAGATCACCCGCGGCCGTCACGGCACGGCGGGGCGCAACTCGGCGGACTGCGTCGCCACCTCGGCATCGCCCGCGACCAGATCCTGTGCCTGGGCGGTCAGCCGGAGCGAGCCGGGGTCCTTTCCCGCCTGCACGATCACCTGGGCCAGGCCGTTGAATAGGTGGCGCTGCCACTGGGGCGCCGGCGTCACGACGCTGACGGCTCCGAGCCGGCTGAGCTCCGGCATGTGGTTCCGGCCGTCGCCGTACGGGGCCACAATCAGCTGGATTCGATTGGATCCAACGACCAGCTGGCTGGGATCAATGCGCAGGGCGGGGCCATCCCTCGAGGTGTCCAGGTCCCGGGCCAGCTCGCGGCCGTTGAGCCATAGTGTGGTCTTTGTCCCGAGAGCCGGAAGGTGCAGATGCCATTCGACCCCGGCCGGAACGGCATCGACGGAGAATGCTCCTGACAGGTCATACACCTCGCCGGTCTTAGGAAGGGGTGCTTTCCAGTTCCCCAGCCTGGAGAAGGGCGGCAACGATTCCGGCGAGGTGGGTGACCCCGTGCCCGGAGGAGCGATGCGCCCCCGCCAGTCGGATATCGTCAGAAGCCTGTAGGCGTCCACAAACCTGTCAGGCTCATGGCTGCTGGGATCACCGTTTCCGACACCGATGATCAGGCCGCCGGCGACCCCGAACGTTACAAGATTGTCCGCGATCGGCACCACGCGGTCCTTCTCGTCGAGTGCGGAAACGGTGAAGACCGCCACATCCTCGCCGTCAGCCCTGATCGACACACGATCCGGCACGAGCGCGAGCTTTGCGGGCTTGCCCGTCGTCTCCACGACGCTGCTTGCGATCACCCGGCCGCCGGTGAACCCGCGGGCCTCGAGCACCCCGGGCTCGTAGGCGACCGTCCATTCCAGGTGCGCGTTCCGCGGCATGGCCTTTGCGCCGAGCGACCGGCCGTTGAGCACGAGCTCGACCTGGTCGCAGTTGCTGTAGCACCAGACATCAATCATCTGCCCTTCCCTGCCGGGCCAATTCCAGTGTGGAAAGATGTGGACGACCGGCCCGTCGGTCCACCAGGCCTTGAGGTAATATGCGCCGTCCTTGGGGAACCCGCAAAGGTCCAGGATTCCGGACTGTGATCCGACCTGCGGCCAGTCGAATGGGTTTGGCTCCCCCCGGTAATCAAAGCCGGTCCAGTAGAAAAGGCCGGCCAGGTACGGGCGCTTGGCGTAGTGCTGCCAGCCGAGCTCCATGTTGCCGCCCGACGACGCGTCCATGAGCGGTGCAAGGTACCCCTTCTGCGGGTCGCCGAAATAGACGCCGCGCGTCTGGCGGGTGGTCGACTCCTCGGTGCCCACGCCGGGCTGGCGGGGATAGTCGGCATGCTGCTTGTCCGTGTCGCACTGCCTGATGTAGTTGTAGCCAACGACGTCGATCACGCTGGAGATGCCGCCCCAGCCGCCGCTGTTCGCCACCGTGGTCCTGCGCGTCGGGTCAAGCCGCTGCGCGAACGCCTGCATGGAGGCGGCGATGCGCGCGCCCTTGATGTTGCCCTCAATGGCCCACTCCTCGTTGCCGAGCGACCAGAGGATGACACTGGGATGGTTGCGGTCGCGCAGGATCATGCTCTCGAGCTGGCTCATCTGCTCGGGGCTCGGTCCCATCAGGCGGTTCTCGTCGAGAACCAGAAGCCCGAGGCGGTCGCAGGCGTCGAGAAGCTCGGGAGCCGGCGGGTTGTGCGAGCAACGCAGGGCGTTGCAGCCCAGTTCCTTGAGGCGGGCTACACGAAATTCCTGCAGCGCGTCCGGCACCGCGACTCCAACCCCGGCGAAGTCCTGGTGGCTGTTCGCGCCCTTCAGTTCGACACGCCTGCCGTTCAGGAAGAACCCTCGGTCGGGATCGAAGCTCACCGTTCGGATGCCGAAGGGGGTCTCGTACCGGTCGACCACCGTGCCGGCTGACCGGATGGTCGTGACAAGGTGGTAAAGGGTTGGCGACTCGAGCGACCAAAGCTTGGGACTCTCAACCCTCAGCACGCAGGAAGAGTCCCCGGTTGCGCCGGGAGCGACAACGGCATCGAGCACGGCGCGCACGGCCACAATTCCGCCGTGGGCATCCTCGATCGCTTGATCTATAAGAAAGGTCGCCTCGGCCGCGCCCTCGTTGGCAACCGTTGTGCGCGCGGTGACATCCGCCGAATCCCCCTGCACAGCGGTTGTCACAAAGGTGCCCCAGTGCGCGACGTGCACCTGCGGTGTCTTGGTCATCCAGACGTGCCGGTAGATTCCCGCCCCCTCATAGAACCATCCCTCCTCCATCGTGGCGTCGACCCGGACAGCAATCGTGTTGTCGCCCCCGTAATTCAGGTAGTCGGTCAGGTCGTAGCTGAAGCCCGTGTAGCCGCTCGACTGGCGCCCGAGGTAGAAGCCGTTGACCCAGACGACCGAGTCGCGGAAGACGCCGTCAAACTCGACGCCAATCCGCCGGCCGAGGTCGGAGGCCGGGATGGAGAACGTCTTCCGATACCAGCCGACACTGCCCTCGGGAAATTTGCGGCCGATGGCCTTGTAGCCATGGCTCGGGCTGGCGCTCGCGGAAAAAGGCGCCTCAACCGCCCAGTCGTGCGGCAAATCGAGGAGCCGCCATGCAGAGTCGTTGAACCTCGCCGCGGCAGGCCCGTCCCCGTAGCCCGCCTTGGCAAAATACGAAAAATAGCCCGTGGCGTGCTCGAAGTCCCTCGTGGGGTCAAAGGGGTGTCCAAAGGCAAACCGCCAGTTGGCATCCATGAGCAGCCGCTCCCTCGGCAATGGCGCGGGGCCCGAGGGCTGCCCCGGCTTGTCGGCTGCCGGAGCGCCCATGAGGGCCAAGGGAAGAAGCAGGACCATCAGGGAGCGTGCGTCGTGCATGGGGTTTGAAAGGTCGGCGGAGGGAGCCGCATTAGGAAGACCGCAGGACTCACTCCCCTTCAAAACGATAGCCGACGCCGAGGACGGTCATGAAGAGCTTCGGGCGCTTCGGGTTTTCCTCGAGTTTGCGGCGGAGGCGGTCGACGTACACCCTCAGGTAGTGGGTCTGCTCCTCGGCGGTCGGCCCCCATATGTCGCGCAAGATCTGCCTGTGGGTCAGCACCTTGCCCCGGTGCGTCACAAGCAGGCGCAGCAGGGTGTATTCCTTCGCGGTCAGGGTCACCTCGACGCCGCCTTTGGTCACAATCCGCCGGGTGAAATCAATTTCGACCGCGCCGAACCGCACGACGCTTATGCCGTCGTCGGGCTTTGAATGGCGCAGCATGACGCGCAGGCGCGCGAGCAGTTCCCGGCCGTTGAAGGGCTTTGTCAGGTAGTCGTCGGCGCCCGCGTCGAGCGCGGCGACCTTGTCGTCCTCATGGTCCAGCACGGAAAGGATCAGGATAGGCACCTGCGTCCATTCGCGCAGGCGCTTGAGCACCTCGACCCCGGAGACGTCGGGCAGGCCCAGGTCCAGCACGACGACGTCGGGGCGCCTGAACGCGATCTCGCCCAGGCCCACCTGCCCACTGTCGCAGTCCCTCACCGAAAACCCGCCGGATTCGAGTGTGATGCGCAAAAGCCGGCGGATCTGGATCTCGTCGTCAATGACGACCACTTCGGGCTTTCGGGATTCGGCAGGCATCCGTTTGGCATATCCTCTAACGTTTGGCGGCCGAGGTAAACGGCGAATGCTGCGCCGGCCCGACCCGCCTGCAAAGCCATGCGGCGACAAGGCGGTCTAAAGAAACGTACGCCCGGGCTCGGCCGCAATTGATAGCCTGTAACCCACGCCGCCTTCCCCACAAATCAGCTCAGATTCCGTGAGCTCTCCCAGCTTGCGGCGCAGTCGGGCAATGTGAACCTGGAGATCGTGGATCTTTCCGTCATCGACGGATCCCCATATGATGCGGAGCAGACGCTCGCGTGGCACGACCATGCCCGCATGGCGCGCAAGAACGTACAGCACCGCTTCCTCGGTGGCCGTGAGCTCGAGCATGCAGCCGTTGACCGTCACCTCGCGTGTCGCCATGTCGATCCTAAGCGCACCGCTGACCAGCAGTGGTCCGTCGCATGTCGGCGGCTCGCAGCGCAGGAGCACCCGAAGCCTCGCCGCCAGTTCCTCCGGTGCGATCGGCTTGACCATGTAGTCGTTCGCCCCGCCATCGAGCGCGCGGACCTTGTCCGCCGTCGCAGCGCGGACGGACAGAATCAAGACCGGCGCCTCGCACCATTCCCGCAGCGACCCAAGGACGTCGAATCCGCCGCCGTCGGGAAGATCGAGTTCCAGGATGATCGCGTCCGGCCGGTGATTGACAGCCTCTGTTAGGCCGTCCGCGCTATTCCTGCTCCAAAGAACCCTGTATCCCTCGCTTTCGAGGACGATATTCAGCATGCGTCCGATCGCCGGATCACTGTCGACGATCAGCACCTTGGGATGCGGCTTCAACGCGCCACGGAAACTGGAGGCCGGCGCGCCGTTGCCGGACCGGGGGCCGGCCGCGCTATCCGGTCTTCTTTGCATCCGCCGCATCCAGGGCGAGATTCAGCAGGAGCACATTGACCCTGGCCTCACCGAGAAAGCCCCACTGCGGCGGCTCGACGAATTTCTCCACGAGCGCCCGCACCTTTTCCTCGCCGATGCCGCGCGCGGCTGCGATGCGGGCGACCTGGAAACGGGCCGATTCCGGGCTGATGTGCGGGTCGAGGCCGCTGGCCGACGCGTAGACCAGATCCGCCGGCACCGGGGCGTCGGCAGAAAGCTTGTGCGCGTCGCGCAGCGTCTTCGCGTTGGTGCGGACGTTGGTCTGGAGCTGGGCGCTCGTCGGCCCGAGGTTGCTGCCGCTCGAGGCGTTGAGGCCCGAGGGGCCGGTGCCGTACGAGTTGGCCGACGGTCTCGGCCAAAAATACGTCGGGCCCTGGAACTGCTGTGCCAGGAGCTCCGAGCCCACGACCTTCCCGTCGCGCTCGATCAGGCTGCCATCCGCCTGTCTCTTGAACGCGACCTGGGCAACCGCGGTGATGGCGATGGGATACAGCATGCCTGTCACTAGCGTCCATAAGAGCGTCTGCCGTACGGCTTGTGTGATGAGTTTAATCATGACGGATTCCTTTCGTGTCGGGCGGGCTCAGGGCGCGAGGTGAAGTGCGACGAGCACGATATCGATTAGCTTGATGAAGAGGAACGGCACAAGGATGCCTCCGATGCCGTAGATGAGCATGTTCTTGCGCAGGATCACCTTGGCACCGAGGGGCTCGTACTTGACGCCGCGCAGCGCCAGGGGAATCAGCGCGACGATGATCAGCGCATTGAAGATCACGGCGCTCAGGATCGCGCTCTGGGGTGAGTGCAGGAACATGATGTTGTAGGCCTGCAGCGGGCCGAAGCCCCCCTTCTCGGTCGCATAGAGTAGGCCGAACATCGCGGGCAGGATCGCAAAATACTTCGAGACATCGTTTGCGATGCTGAAGGTCGTGAGCGCACCGCGTGTCATGAGCAGCTGCTTTCCGATCTCCACGACCTCGATCAGCTTTGTCGGGTTGCTGTCCAGGTCCACCATGTTGCCGGCCTCGCGGGCGGCCTGAGTCCCCGTGTTCATGGCGACACCCACGTCGGCCTGCGCAAGTGATGGCGCGTCGTTGGTGCCGTCGCCTATCATCGCGATGAGCTTTCCGCCTTCCTGCTCCTTGCGGATCCGCGCAAGTTTGTCCTCCGGCTTGGCCTGGGCTATGAAGTCGTCCACACCCGCCTCGGCCGCGATAGCCGCCGCCGTCAGCGGATTATCGCCCGTGATCATCACGGTGCGGATGCCCATGGCGCGAAGCTGCTGGAACCGCTCCTTGATGCCGCCCTTGACGATGTCCTTGAGCAGGATGACGCCAAGCACGCGCTTGTTCTCGGCCACGACAAGCGGCGTGCCGCCTTCCTTCGAGATCCTCTCCACAACGGCAGCGACCTCATCGGGATAGGTTCCGCCCTGCGAGATGACCCATGCCTTCACGCTCTCTGAGGCGCCCTTGCGTATCCACCGGTTGTTGAGGTCGACGCCGCTCATGCGCGTCTGCGCTGTGAACGGCACGAAAGCCGCATGCGGTTCGGCCACATCACGGCCCCTGAGGCCAAATTCATCCTTGGCGAGCGTGACAATGCTGCGCCCCTCCGGCGTCTCGTCGGCGAGCGATGCAAGTTGCGCGGCATCGGCAAGCGCCTTGAGATCAACCCCAGGCGCCGGAATGAACTCGGTCGCCATCCGGTTGCCAAGGGTGATCGTGCCGGTCTTGTCGAGCAGAAGCACGTCCACGTCCCCGGCGGCCTCGACGGCTCGGCCTGAGGTCGCGAGCACATTTCGGCGCATCAGCCGGTCAATGCCCGCTATGCCGATCGCGCTCAGGAGCCCCCCGATCGTCGTCGGTATCAGGCAGACGATCAGCGACAGGAGAACGGGCAGTGAGGTGAGGACCACGCCGGTCTGGTTCGCCGCCTTCTGGTCGTAGATGGCCATTGCCGGCAGGACGAGCACGACGACGATGAAGAGCGCGGTCAGGCTGATCAGGACGATGTTGAGCGCGATCTCATTTGGGGTCAGCTGGCGGCGCGCGCCCTCGATCATCAGGATCATCCTGTCCAGGAACGAATTACCCTCCTCCGCCGTCACGCGGATGACGATCCTGTCGCTGGTTACGCGCGTGCCGCCGGTGACTGCACTTCTGTCCCCTCCGCTCTCCCGTATGACGGGGGCGGACTCCCCGGTTATCGCCGACTCGTCGACCGTCGCAATGCCCTCGACCACTTCGCCGTCCGCACCGATCAGGTCGCCCGCCGTGCACACGATCCGGTCCCCTATCTTCAGCTCGCTGCTGGAAATGGACACCTCGCGGCCGTCGACCAGCTTGCGGACGGTCGTCTTGGTCCGCATTTTGCGCAGTTCGTCAGCGTGCGCCTTGCCGCGGCCTTCCGCCATCGCCTCGGCGAAATTCGCAAAGAGACAGGTGAACCAAAGCCAAAGGCAGATCTGCAGGTTAAAACTTGAGAAATCGACGAACAGCCAGACCGTCGTGAGAATCGAGCCAAGCCACACGACGAACATGACGAGGTTCTTGATCTCGTCGCGCGGGTGAAGCTTCTTGAAAGAGCCGATCACCGCTTGGCGGACCAGCGAAGAGTAGTTTATTGTGAAGGAGGTGCTCATTGTCGGGAGTCTTCAGGTGTGATCAGAACGCGCGTCCGGCCTGCATGAGTCCGTGCTCCAAGAGCGGTCCCAGGCAGAGCGCCGGAAAGAAGGTGAGCGCGGCGACGACGATGATGACGCCCGTAAGCGTCAGGCCGAACGTCCACCCGTGCACCGGCAGCGTGCCGGCGGACGGCTCGACGGTCTTCTTCGACGCGAGCCGCCCGACGATGGCGAGCGCCGCTGCTATCGGCGCAAACCGGCCGATGATGATCGCGACGCCGAGCAGCACGTCGTAAATGGGCACATTCGCGTTGAGCCCGGCAAAGGCGCTGCCGTTGTTGTTTGCGGCTTCGCCAAACGCATACAGCACCTCGCTCAGTCCGTGGGGTCCGGCGTTGTTCATGCTCGCGATGCCTGATGGAAGGAAGACGCAGACCGCCGTTGGGATGAGGCAGGCTGCGTTGGGCAATAGAACGCCGATGACCGCCCACGTGGCTTCCCAGGCCCCGAGTTTCTTGCCGAGATACTCCGGCGTTCGCCCAATCATGAGGCCGGCGATGAAGACTGTGATGAGGACGTGAAACAGCATGCAGTACACGCCGCATCCGATGCCCCCGAACATTATTTCGCCAATAAGGATGTTCCACATTGGCATCATACCTGCCAGCGGCATCCAGCTGTCGTGCATTGAGTTAACGGAGCCGTTGTCGATCGCGGTGCATGATATCCCCCAGAGCACGCTGTTCATCACGCCGAACCTCTGCTCCTTGCCCTCCATGTTCGGCATGATGTTGTCGACGACGGGATTCGGCTGCGTCTCGTAATGCCATGCGACCGCAAACGACAGCGCGTAGAGGGCGAGCATGACCCAGAACAGGCACCACGCGTGGCGCCGGTTTCCGATCAGCAGGCCAAACATGTAGACCTGTGCCATGGGCACCACGATTATCGCCAGCATCTCGAGGAAGCCCGCGAGCGGTGTTGGATTCTCATACGGGTGCGCGCTGTTCACGCCGTACCATCCGCCGCCATTGGTGAATAGCTGCTTGCATGACTCGAACGAGGCCACCGGCCCGACTGGAAGGGGCTGCGTCTCGACCTTCTGGTCCACCATTACGGGCTGGTCTACCATCACGGGCTTACCGTCTTGCCCGACCACCGGCTTGCCCTTGTCGTCGACCTTCTGCACCGAGGTCGTCACGGGATTGCCCTTGTCGTCAACTTTCTGCACCTGGGTGGTGTAGGACTCGACGAGGTTCGCCGTCGGGTAGGCCTTCCAGGTCTGCGGGACGCCCTGCCACGCGAGCGGAATCGCCCACAGCACCGACAGGGGGATCACGATGTAGAGCGTGCAACGCGTCAGATCCACCCAGAAGTTTCCGATGCTCTTAATGGAGGCGCGCGCCAGGGCTCGCCCGACCGCGACAAGAACCGCAAGTCCCGAGGCGCCGCTAATGAATTGATGCACGGAAAGCCCCAGCGTCTGCGACAGGTAGGTCATCACGGCTTCGCCGGAGTACGACTGCCAGTCGGCGTTGCATGTGAAGCTCCACGCGGTGTTGAACGCCAAGTGCCACGAAAGATTATCCAGGCCCTGCGTGTTCAGCGGCAGCCACTTCTGGGTCATCAGGATCGCCATGAGGGAGGCGAAGCCCACGGAGGTCATCACCACGACAGACCACAGGTACCTGAGCCACGACATCTCCTCGGCTGGATCGATTCCCGTCAGCTTATAGACAAGCTTTTCGACCGGGAAGAGGAGCGGGTGAAGGAACGTCCTCTCGCCTTTGAACACTCGGGCCATGAAGCGGCCCAGGATAGGCGTTAGGGCGATTCCGATTCCGAAGAAAAGTATGATTTGGAGTATTTCGTTGAATTTCATGGCGCGGTTCTGGACACGGCGCCAATGGAGCAGAATCTCTGCCTCTAGGGATTAAATATAAGGTGGTTTGCATTAAGTAGTTGTTAACAAAACGGTGCCCCTGAGCCACTTGCGCTGCTCCAATCCGCGGGGCTTCGACGAATCGCAATGCCGCGAACTCGTTGTGCAATACCAGTATTAGGCCAGGTGCAGAGCGCCGGATTTGGAATCTGCCGATGCCCTTCCCTATGGATTAACGAAACGCTAATTCGCAGCTGTCAGATGGCATGAAGCTCGCTTTCGGTATGCCCATGTTCGATCTCCTGAGACCGGCAATCATCGGACGGCTCCACATGTGAACACCTCGCCTGAGTCTTCCAGCCTCACCGTCAGACACACGGAACCCCTTCCGCCATGGCCGACAGATTTCGACAAGACCGAGCTGGGCCCAAAAGGATAGCTCCCGTCTGGAGAGCGTTGGTGGAGGTTGGATTCATCGTCTTCCTCTATTATTCAAATCTCTTGATGGGGGAATTTGAAGGTTCGGGACAAGGACAGGCCAGGGGCCTGTTCTGGGCTGTGCACGATATTCTCACAGGATCAAATCTTGCTATCGCCATTGCCTCAGCCCTCGTCGGCTACCTGGCCATCGAGTTCCTAAGAAAGAGGCTCTAGCAACGGAGACAAAGTCTCTCCGTAGTTCACATTCACATACACCATCCAGGTCGCCCCTTCCTCTTTTCTGACACCCTGGATTCAGTTAACTCTGCAAGACCACGTCGATAGCGGCCAGGGACCAGGCACCTGCCCATCAACCGCACCTCAGGCGGCCGACACTTGTCCCGCCACAACGCTCGCGGATTTCACTTCGCAGCGAGCACATGGGCGAACTTGTCGGCATCGACGTTTCCTCCCGTGAAAACGACCCCGATGTGCCTGCCCGCGACAGCCGGACCCTCGCGCAGCACACCCGCGAGTCCCGCTCCCGCCGCACCCTCGGCGACGTTGTGCGTGTCGGAGAAATAGGCACGCATCGCCGCCTCGGTCTGCTCGTCGGTAACACGCACGATGCGCTCTACGCCATGAAGCATGTGCTCTAGGGCCTCGGTGTTGGGCGTCGAGCAGGCCATTCCATCGGCGATCCTCGTCGTTGCCGAAAACTTGACGACACGCCTGGCGTCGAGCGACAGCGCGATGGCCGGCGCCTGCTCGGAGGCGACGCCGATGATCCGCGTCGGCAGCTTGAGCGCGTCGCGAGCCGCGATGAGCGCGCACACGCCCGAACCCAAGCCGATCGGCACGTAGACGCAGTCAAGCGCGGGCGCGCGCCTGAGAAAGTCGAGCATCGACACCGCGTTGCCCCATGCTAGGTCCCGATGGTATGAGGGCACCCAATGCAGGCCCCGCACGGCCGCAAGCTCTTCCGAGTGGACTAGGGCCGCCTGGAAATCGTCGCCATGCTCGAGCAGCTCGGCACCCAGGGCACGCATCGCCCGGTTCTTCTCCACACTGTTCCCGTGCGGCACCACGATCGTGGTTGAAAGGCCGCGGCGGGCCGCGGCAAAGGCCACCGCCTGGCCGAAATTCCCGCGGGTCGCCGCAATGACGCCCCGAATGCGCGGCTCTTTCTTTAAGAGCTGGCTGACGTAGTTCAGGGCGCCCCGGACCTTGAACGACCCGATCGCGGTGTGGTTCTCGTGCTTCACCCAGAGCTCGCATCCCGCGCGGGCGTTGAGGAGGGGCCATGAATACTGCGGCGTCGACGGTACGGCGAAGCACATCTCCGCCTCGATCGACTCTATTTCGGAAAGCGTTGGCAGCGGGCGCATGGTGCAAGCGTGTGACCCGGGATTTGGTGCTCAAGCCTTTTGATCCTGGGCCGTTTCGCGGACCATGAATGCCGGTTAGTCCGTCGGCCCGCCCGAGGCGGCAGCCTCGAACTGGCAACGGATTACCCCCATCTCTCATGGTGCCGCCGCAGCCCCGCAATACGTCCCACGGTTCGAAAAAGTGCCGAAAATCGGCGCCAAAAGATGCGTTAATATGGCCAAATCAAGCGGAGCCAGATCGGGCGCCAAGCTGCAGAATCGGCCTCATGCGAGAATGCTGGATCCGCGCGCTTGCCGCCAACCGCCGAAAGATACACCGGCGGTGGGAAGCGCTCCTGCGCCTGGAGCGGGCGGACACGCCGATTGCCGATCCGGACAACCTTGTCCACATGATCGACTGGACGCTCGACAAGGTGTTCGCGGAGCTGCGCAGCCACAAGGCGTGCCACAACGCCGCGCTCCCCCCGACGATCGCCACGCTGCAGGCAAAGTGCCCCTGCGGACTCAACCCCTTCTTCAAGCACTTCATGGCCGGCGAGCAGGCGCTCCTCGAGGCCCTCGTCCTGGCGCAGTCCGAGGAACCCTCGCCCGATCCGGCGCTGCGCGATGCCGCGGTCACCGAGCTCTACGTTGTCACGCACGCGCTCGCGCGCTGTGAGGTCGAGGCCTTCTGCTCGCTCTGCCAGCACCGTCCGCGCCCGAAGGTGCGCCCGGCGATGGCCGGCATGACCGAAGTCACCTGACTCCCCCTGCCCTACGCAGGCGGATGCACGCGCTCCCGGTAGGCTGACGGCGCCTCCCCTGCGACGCGCCGGAACACCCGGTTGAACTGCGACAGCGACTGGAAGCCGGCCTCGAAGGCCGCCTCGCTCACGCGCTTGTGCGGGTTCAGAAGGAGGTTCTTGACCTTCTCGACGCGCACGCGGGCCAGGTAGTCGGTGAACGTCATGCCCGTCGCCCTCTTGAACGTCTTGCAGAAATAGAAGGCGCTCATGTTCACGGCCTTCGCCACGTCGCCCAGGGCGACCTCGTCTGAATGGTGCTCCGCGATGAAGACGCGCGCCCGAGCGACGGCGGGCGACTCGGCGGCGTCGTTGCTGACCATGAGCTGGTTTCCGAGGCCGGAGAGATGCTGCGCAAAAACTGAAAGCAGCCGGAGCACGGACTCGAGCTGCTTCTTCGTGACCACCCGCGTCTGGAAGTAGGCCTCTTCGAGGCGCTTCAGGTCGACGTCCGTGCCCCATTTCAGCAGTGAGCGGGTTGTCTTCGCGAACATCTCGCGCGTGGGCTTGTGGAGCATGATCTGGCCCGTGTTCAGGAAGGCGATCAGGTTTTCGCCCACGCGAACGGGAACCGCGGAATCGCAAAGGCCGGCGAAGCACTTGAGCGTCTTGGGCTCGAGTTTTGCCTGGTCCTCGATCTTGCGCTGAAGCTGGAGGCAGGCGGCGCAGGAGTGGTTGCTGCGCGCCATGAGCATGCAGAAGGGGCTCTCGTTCGGGTCGCCGTGATGGGGAAGGTCGAAGGCCTCAACGGGACGGAGGCTTATCGGGAGCCCGGTCGTCTCACGGAACGCGCTCTCGTAATCGCGGTAGATCTGGGACCGCTTCAGCTGGTCTACCAGCGAGCGGCTCTCAGCGGACCGTGTCTTCTCAATACGCATGTCACCAGCAATCTAGGTTGGGTGGGCGCTGGAGCAACCGCGAAGTCGCGAAGGTTTCGAAACTCGGCGCGCTCCAGACTAGGCAGCAACACTTTATGCAGGGAACGCCTGCTGGGGCACGGGGCGGAGACCCGCGCGACCAGCCCGAATTTCTCCGGTTGACGAACGCCGCAAACTAGCGACTTTTCTCTGCCCGATGGCCAGACCAGAACACATCCGCCATTCCCTGCTTTCGCGGGCGACCGCGTCGCTAGCGATCATGCTTGTCCTGGCCCTTTCGGTTTTTGCAGCGAGCCCGGAGCTCCACGAACGGCTTCACGGACACGGACCTGTTGCCGTGAGCGGCCTGCACCAGGACGCAGGCCCGGCGGGCCACACCCAGGATGCCCAGGACGACGACGGGTGCGTGGTAACCCTTTTCGCCCAGGGAGTTGTCCTGGCCCTCGCGGTCGTCGCGCTGGCCTTCACGGGTCAGACGCTTAGGCCGGATGATTTCGAGCTTCTCGACCGGGTGATCCCGGATGCCCCGCGGTACCTGCACCTTCCGCCGCAGGCCCCTCCCCTTGGTTTGAGCTGATCCGCCGGCGTGCGAGCACACCCTCGGGGCGCCGCACGGCATGGCGGCGCCGGCGTTTCGCCATCAGCTCGCCACTCACCGACGACGTCAACGGCGGCGTCCAAAACCTGGTGGCCCGCGCCGCCCGGCGCGGCCGTGCAATCACAACACTCTTCACCCTTCATGCATTTCAGAAAGCTACTCATACCACTCATAATCGGGCTTACTGCCCAGCCGATGCGCAGCCAGACCGACATGGCGCAGGCGTCCGAGACCAAGACAACGCAGCTCGACCCCGTGATCGTGACGGGCGAACTGGACGAGACCCGCGGCCTCATCCAGCCAAGCCTCGGCGCAACATCCTTCATCATGGACCAGCAGCAGATTCTGAACCTGCCGCAGGGCGCCGACGCCCCGTTCAACCAGGTGCTCCTGCGCGCGCCCGGCGTGGCCGAGGATTCGGCGGCCAACGGCGACCTGCACGTGCGCGGCGAGCACGCGAACCTCCAGTACCGCATCAATGACGTGCTCCTGCCCGAGGGCATCACGGGGTTCGGCCTGGAGCTCGACCCACGCTTCGTCCAGAGCATGCAGCTCATCACGGGGTCGCTGCCCGCCCAGTACGGGTTCCGCACCGCGGGCATCGTGGACATCCAGACGAAGACCGGCGCATTCGACCAGGGGGGAGAGGTGTCGCTCTACGGAGGCAGCTACGGCACGGTCCGCCCGAGCTTCGAGCTGGGCGGCTCCACGGGGAACCTGAGCTATTTCACCGACGGCAGCTACGATCACAATGCGATCGGGATCGAGAACCCGACGCCCAGCTCAACCCCGGTCCACGATGAAACCTCCCAGTACAAGGAGTTCACATACCTCTCCTACATCCTGGACCGCACGAGCCGGTTGACGTTCATGGGCAGCGCCTCCTACAGCAATTTCCAGGTGCCCGACACCCCAGGGCTCCCTTCGGGAACCTCGCCGGATGGCAACCCGTGGCTCCCGCTGGCGTTCGCTTCATCCGCCCTCAACGAGAACCAGAACGAGCAGAACTACTACGGCGTCGTCACCTACCAGAAGGCCGCAGGCGACTTGAACTTCCAAGTCTCCGCGTTTGGTCGCTGGAGCAGCGTGCATTTCACCCCGGACTCCGTAGGCGACCTTTACTTCAACGGCGTTGCCAGCGACGTCAGACGCATGCTCTATTCGGGCGGCGTCCAGGGTGACGGAAGCTACGCGCTGAGGGACAAGCACACCTTGCGCGCAGGCTTTTCCCTCGTGGACGAGTCGGTTGAAGCCGATTCCACGACCACGGTGTTTCCAGTGGACTCCAACGGAGATCCGACCGGTCCGGCGTTTCCGATCACGATCGACCAGAGGCTCCATGGCCTCTTTGCGGGCGCCTATCTGCAGGACGAATGGAGGCTGGCGCCCGGCCTGACGCTCAACTACGGCGCGAGACTCGACGAGTTTGGCTCGTCCTTTGACCACGAGGACCAGCTGAGCCCGCGCCTGAACCTCATCTTTCAGCTAACGGATTCGACGACGGTGCACGCAGGGTACGCCCGCTACTTCACACCGCCGCCTGTCGAGAACGTGTCAGGGAGCTCCGTGACGCAGTTCAACGGCACCTCGAATGCGTCGCCGGTCACCGTAGACGACCCGGTGAAGGCCGAGCGTGCGAACTATCTCGACGCCGGCGTCACGCAGAAGATCGGAACCGACCTGCAGCTGGGGCTCGACGGCTACTACAAGCGGGCGAGGAACCAGCTTGATGACGGCCTGTTCGGGCAAACGCTCATCCTCTCCGCGTTCAACTACGCACGGGGCGAGATCTACGGCCTCGAGTTCACGGGTTCGTACTCCCACGGCGGATTCACGACCTACCTCAACCTGGCCCACTCGGTGGCGAAGGGCGAGGACTGGAGCTCGGCGGAGTTTCTCTTTAGCCCTGATGACTTGGCCTATGTCAGGAATCATTGGATCTTCCTTGACCACGACCAGCAGCTTACGGGCTCGTTCGGCGCCTCCTATGTCTGGAAGGAGGGCGCGGGCGACACGCGGGTCTATGTGGATTCGCTCTACGGCACCGGCCTCAGGACCGACGGGACAGCCCCCGATGGCACGAAGATTCCCAACGGAGCAACCGTGCCGACCTACTATTCGATCAGCTTGGGCGCCGAACAGGGCTTCAAGGTCGGCTTGCACCGCCTCTGGAAGCTGCGCCTCGATGTCATCAACATCACGGACAAGTTATACGAGCTTCGAAACGGCTCGGGCGTGGGTGTCAACGCGGCCCAATACGGCATGCGGCGCGGGATCTTCGGCAGCACCTCGTATTCGTTCTAGCCCGTCGGGCTTCCCCCGATGTCAGCTCACCGCAAAGTCGACTAGCGGTTTGAAATCGCCCGCCTCGGCAGCCCTCATGGCCTCGAGGTAACGCGCACGCGCGTCGCCCGGTTCGCCCTGCGAGGAGCGGGAGCCCCATGTCAGCGGCTCCTCGTCGTTTGCCGCCACAACGATGTCGGCGACGAGCCGCGCATGGCGCCCGTTGCCGTTGAACCAGGGGCGGATGGCGACCAGCCGGAGGTGAAGGCGCACCGCGGTCTCATGAACTGGATAGGTCGAATACCGCAACCAGGCTTCCGCGTCGTCGAAGAACATCCTCACACCATCGGCAATTTGCCCGGGCTCCCATCCGGGGTCGCCATGGGTGCTTCTATACCGGCCGGCGCCTCGCCATAGTCCGCCGAACATCCGCCGGTGCAGCTCGCGGCCGAAGGCTTCCGACATGAGGTCCCTGCGTCGCAGCACCGCTCTCCGCATCGTCCATACCCGTGCGGCATTTGTGTGGCGGCGCTCTATTTCAACCAGCTGCGCGCGTGTCGAGAGGCTGGGCAGGAGCCGCGCCCGCTCGCTTTCCGAAATCGGGGTGTCCGCGAGGAATGCCTCAAGGGACATCTTCCTGGGCTCCCGGTCCCTTGAGCGCCATCGATTGATCCGTGGCCTTGAGGTGCGCCGCCACCGGATCATTTATCTGCGCAAGTTCGGAGTAGGATCCGGCGACCGAATCGCGGGGAATTATAAAGTAGACGAGCTCACAACCCATCGCCTCGGCGGCGCGGTTCATCGACGCGATGGTGATCGAGCCGCGCTCCTCGGCTGTCTCGAGCTGGGCATATGACTGGCGCTTCACCCCAATCCTGGCAGCGACCACGCTCTGGGTCAGGCCGATAGCCTCCCGAACCGCCCGCAGCCAGCCCCTGGCTGGCTTGGCTGCCGCCGGGCACGCAGTCTTCAATGCCCCAATCCGTTCTTGAAGCCCTGTAAGAATAACTTCCCTAATCTCGGTATTGATTCAGTCTTTATACTGCCTATTAAATCAAAATGCAATATTAATCCTGCTATTATCAATTTAGAGCAGATTTTATCATGCTTATTTGGATGGCGCGTCTTCTTACGGCTTCTGACGTGCCTCCGGACTCATTTGAACCACCGCATTCGCCAAAGTGATGAGGCCGCCGCCTACCACGAGCGACCAGGTTGCGTGCTCGTTGGGATAGTCGATACCGGCCCACCTTGAAAAGATCGCTGGCACGAAGAGGACAAAAATCGACGCGAACAGTGGCTCCACGCAGTAGATGAGCCCGGCTTCGGTCGACGTGATCTTGGGCTGCCATTTGTTCATGATCGAGAACGCGCCAATCGTGCAGATCATCGTAAGCGCCAGGGTCAGGCCCACCCATGCCGGCGACTGCCAGGGTGTGAGCAATGCGCGCGCACGGGGTGCGGTCGCCGCGGCCAGGGCCAGAAATGCGCTCCCTTGCACCGAAAACAGGACGAGTGTGACCGGGCCCGGGCGGTTGCCGACAAACTCCTTCTTTCCCACCCAGAGTATCTGCCCCATGAAGAAAATAGAGCATAGGAGCGTCTCCCATTCGCCGCGGCCGAATCGGAGCGTACGCCAGTCGAAGTGCCCTAGGATTCCGACCCCAAAGAGCACCAGGATGCAGCCAAGCCAGACGATCAAGCCTGGGCTGCGCCTGTGGCGAAGCGCCAGCCATGCGGGAATGAGTATCGCGGAGAACTGGGTGAGGAACGCTGAAGTTGAGGCGTCCGTGAATTGCATACCGTCCGTCTGGAACAGGGTCCCTGCCGTGGCGAAGACGCCGATTCCAACCCCCTGTCTTATCTCGCGGGGCGTAGCGAGTTGCCCGCCGCGCCTGCGGAAGAGGAGCATGAGCGCAGCCGCCAGGAGAAAGCGGGGCGCAAGCGCAGCCGCCGCAAGGTACCACGTCCCTGCGTCCGGCAGGAGCCCCCGGTTCAGCGCCGTGACCGTCTTGATGAGGGGGAAACTCAAACCCCAGTAAAGCGTTGCCAGGACGAGCATCAGGATGGCGCGCCTGCGCAGGGATCTGGGTTCGTCGGTCATGGAGGCGTCGGGTCTCGGTGTGAACCGCAGAGAGTGCCCGGCGCGCCCCGTCCAGCCAAGAGGGAACCGCGCCAGATTTAACATGGGGCGTTCCGAGACATCTCGACATCGGCCGCCGCTGCGGCCACTCCTGAAAAAAGCGACCCCAAGAAAGAGCGAACCCCTGAAAATGGCGAAATCGGGAGACGACCGGAGAATGTCCAAGAAGGCCTACGAGGCCCGCCTCCCGGACGTCCGTGCCGCGCTGGTCCGCATGCAGGTCGAGCTCAAGTCCGCGAGGTTCCCGGTGATCCTCGTGATCGGCGGGGTCGAGGCCTCGGGGAAGGGCGACGTTGTCAACATCCTGAACGGGTGGCTTGACCCGCGCGGTTTCGAGACGTTCGCGTTCCATGAGCCCACCGACGAGGAGAGGGAGCGGCCCGCCATGTGGCGATACTGGCGGACGCTTCCTCCAAGCGGCCGCATGGCGATCTATGCCGGGGGCTGGCACGCGGACGCCATGGGCCAGGATCCGCGCACCGCGCGCGAGCTCGCGCAGTTTGACGCCATGCTTCGCAGGATCTCGTGGTTCGAGGGCCAGCTCGCCGCCAGCGGCGCGCTGATCGTCAAGATTTGGCTGAACCTTTCCAAGTCGGCCCAGAGGGCCCGGCTGAGGGAGATCGAGTCGGATCCCCGCACCGCCTGGCGCATCAGCCCGGAGGACTGGAAGAGCCAGCGCGACTACGACAGGCTGGCGCGCCTCGCGGAACGGATGCGAGGCGCGACCCACCAGGCGGGCGCGCCGTGGTACCTCATCGACGCCGAGGACCCGCGGTCCCGGAATCTCGCGGTGGCAGACGTCCTCCTCTCCAGGTTCAGGATACATATGAGGGCGAAGAGCCGCGCGCGGGCGGCGCGCAGCCGGACCCGCAAGAGGATCGTCCCCCTGCGCCCCGCCGGCCTGCGACGCCTGCTTTCGCTGTCGCTCGACAGCAAGCTTTCGCAGGCCTCGTATGAAAAGAAGCGGGACAAGTGGCTCGGCCGGCTAAACAAGGTTGTGCGGGCTGCGGGACAGGAGCGGCGCTCGGTCGTATGGGTGTTCGAGGGTTGGGACGCCGCGGGCAAGGGCGGGGCCATCCGCAGGATAACCGACGCGATCGACGCCCGTGACTTCCGGGTTATACCCGTCGCCAAGCCGACCGATGAGGAGAAGGCCCACCATTACCTCTGGAGGTTCTGGAGGCATGTCCCCCGGGCAGGCTTGATCACGATCTATGACCGTTCGTGGTACGGGCGGGTGCTCGTCGAGCGCCTGGAGGGATTCGCCAGCGAACCCGAATGGAGGAGGGCCTACCGCGAGCTCAATGAGTTTGAGCTGGAGCTGGCCGAGCACGGGGTGATCGTCCTCAAGTTCTGGCTGCACATCGGCAAGGACGAGCAGCTGCGCCGTTTCCGCGACCGCGAGGCCACCCTCTACAAGAGGCACAAGATGAACGCCGAGGACTGGCGCAACCGGCGCAAGTGGGCGTCCTATGAGATCGCTGTCGGCGACATGCTTGCGCTCACGAGCACGCACCACGCCCCGTGGCACCTTGTCGCCGCGAACAACAAGCGGCACGCCCGCCTTGAGGTCATCAGGATCTCGTGCCGCCAGATCGAGGCGGCGCTGGGCCTTTAGCCCGGGCGCGTGAAAAAGAAAACGCCGCGGATGTTATCCGCGGCGTGAAATACGGGAGAAGCTTCCCAGTCCTCAGGAAACGTGGCCCGAGACGAGCTTGGTCATCTCGAACATGCTGACCTTGGACCTGCCACCGAACACCACCTTGAGGGCCGCATCGGCGTTGATCATCTTGCGGTCCTTCTTGTCCTGGAGTCCGTTCTTCTTGATGTAGTCCCAGAGTTTCTTGGTGAGCTCCGTGCGGGGAAGGGGCTTGGAGCCGACAACGGCGGAAAGTGCGCCATCGGGAGTTACCGGTTTCATGAATGCGGCGTTTGGTTTACGAGCTGATTTTTTGGCCATATTGGTTTTTGTTTTAGGGTGCTTTGCTGTGAAAGCAATGTCTTTCTAGAGCGAAAACAGCCCGTTTTCCGAGAAAAATCTTTCGACTTTTGCCAGCCGGGACGTCAGCGCCTGTCGTCGACCTGCACGAACTGCCTGTAGAGCGCGGCATAATGGCCGCCTTTCTCGAGAAGCGCCGGGTGTGTCCCGCGCTCGATAATCCGCCCCTGGTCAAGCACGAGGACGAGGTCCGCGCCGCGGATCGTGCTGAGGCGGTGCGCCACGACGAAGCTCGTGCGCTCGCGCAGGAGAGTTGCCAGGGCCCGCTGCAGGCGGGCCTCGGTGACGGCGTCGATGGAGCTGGTCGCCTCGTCGAGGATCACGATCCGAGGGTTGGCGAGGAGGGCGCGCATGAAGCACACGAGCTGGCGCTGGCCGACGGACAGGCCGGCCCCGCGCTCGCCGACCTGCGTCTGCAGCCCGTCCTGCAGCTCGGCAAGCACCTCGCGGCAGCCGAGCCGCTCGGCGGCGCCGCGCACCTCGTCCTCGGTCGCGTCCGGCTTCGCAAGCCGGATGTTCTCCATCACCGACCCGCTGAAAAGGTAGTTCTGCTGGTGCACCATTCCCATCTGCCGGTGAAGGGAGCGCCCGGTGATCGATCGGACCTCCATGCCGTCGATCAGGATCTCGCCGGCGGTCGGAAGGTAGAATTTCGAGACAAGGTTTACGATCGAGGTCTTGCCACTGCCGGTGTGCCCCACCAGGGCCACCGTCTTTCCCGGCTCGGCGGTGAAGTTGATGTCGTGGAGGACGAGGCGGGACGGATCGTAGCCGAACGAGACCCCTCGGAACTCGATCCGCGCGCCGGAGGCGCCCGCGCCGCTCCGCCCCACCCTCGGGTCCGGAAGGGCTGCGGCCCCGGGGGCGTCCTCCCAGTCGGGCGGCGTATCGATCAGCCTGAAGATCCTCTCCGCGCCGGCCATGGCGAGCAGCCCCTGGTTGTACTGGTTGCCGATCACGGTGATCGGGGAGAAGAAGATGTTGGCCAGCAGAAAGAACATGATCAGGTCGTCCGCCTGGAGCGTCCCGTGGAAGACGCGCCAACCCCCGACTACGAGGAGCGTCGCGACGAAGAACTGGCTGTTCAGCTCCAGGATGGGCGCCAGCACCGCGGACGTCCTGGCAATCGCCACGTTGTACTTGGAGTGGTCCGACAGGAGGCTCCTGAAGAGCCCCGCGTTCATGTCCTGCCTCACGAACCCCTGGGTGACGCGTATTCCGCTGACGGACTCGGCGAGGGTTGCCGTCACGCGGCTGAAGCTTTCCTGGGAGGCCCTCGTGAGCCGGCTGAACTTCATCCTGAAGTGCTTGTTCACCACCCAGAGCACCGGGGCCATGCACACGATGACGAGAAACATCTTCCAGTCGCTGTAGGCCAGCACCATGCCGGTGAACGCCATCTGCCCGAACTGGATCGCGCTCACGAAACCGACGTCCTGGATGCCGACCCTCACCGCCTCGACGTCGCTGGTCACGCGGCTGATGATCCGGCCGAGCTTCATCCTGTGGAAGAAGCTCATGGGCTGCCTCTGGGTCTTCGCGAAGATCTCGGACCGCAGTCCGTTCACGACGGTCTCCCCGATCTCGAGCGCGTAGCGCTGCCGGAAATGGAACATCGCGTCCGTCACGACCGCGAGCGCCACGAATCCCACCGTGCCGAGGAAGATGCCGTGGAGGTCGCCGTGGGCGATAGGCCCCTTGATCACGAGGGCGGTGATGAGGACGAGCGCCGGCAGCTGCGCCGATCGGATCACCGTCAGCGCGACCATGATTGAGAGTTTTCGACGGACCGGGCTTGCGTAGGCGAGCAGCCGCCGGACGAGCCTCCAGTCGAGCGGCTTGAACTGCTCCTCGTCGTCGTCCTCGTCCCGAATCCTGTGGACAAGGATGAGATTGTGCGCGCGCGCGGCGTCCTTCATGGCCCCGCCCCCCCTATGGATTCCTGGAGCTCTCTGCCGTCGACGAGCTGCAGGTTCGCCACGTGCAGGTAGGGGCCGGGCACGAGGATGAGTTCCGCGTGGGAGCCGCGCTGCACAATGCGGCCGTTCTCAAGGACGACGATGAGGTCCGCCCTCCGCAGCGTGCTCAGCCGGTGGGCGACGATGAAGGTCGTCCTACCCGCGATCGCGCGGTCGAGCGCGTCGAAGATCTCGTGCTCGGTCTCGCTGTCGATCGCCGCCGTCGGGTCGTCGAGGAGCAGAATCGCGGGCTCCAGCAGCACGGCCCGGGCGATCGCCAGGCGCTGCCTCTGGCCCCCCGAGAGGCTGTTGCCGCTCTCCCCGAGCACGGTCTCGTAGCCCTTCGGCAGGCCCAGGATGAACTCGTGCGCGGCCGCGATCCGTGCGGCCCGCTCGATCTGGGCCTGCGTGGCGTTGGGGTGCCCGAACGCTATATTGGCCGCCACTGTGTTCGAAAACAGGAAGCTCTCCTGGAATACGGTTCCAATGTTCCGGCGCAGGTCGTCAAGGTGCAGGCGGCGCACGTCGATGCCGTCGATCAATATCCTCCCGCTGGACACGTCGTAGAACCTCGGGATAAGGCTCATGAGGACGCTCTTGCCAGAGCCGGTCGCGCCGAGGATGGCCACGCACTCGCCCGGCTTCACCTCGAGATTGATGTCCCGGAGCACCGGGTCGAGCCGCCCGTACTCAAAGGAGACGCCGTCGAACCGCACCGCACCCTCGAACCGGGGCCGCCGCACGGCGTCGGGCGGCGACCGCACTTCGATCGGGGCATCGAGGATCTCGAAGACCCTCCTCGCGCCGATCAGCGACTGCTGGACCGAGTTGACGATCGTCGCCACGTTGTTCACCTGCCCGGCGAACTGGTCCAGGAGCCCTGCGAACACGACCAGGCCCGCGCCGAGCGGCAGGCGGCCCTGCGCGACGAGCCATCCGCCGTAGGCCAGGAGAACCGTCGTGTTGATCCTCGTGAGGAATCCCGCCGTGGGGGAGAAGAGGCTGACCCACCAGAATATGTTGTACTGCTGCGTGAGGACGGCCCGGTTGAGGCCCTCGAACTTTTCGCGGCTCTCGTCCTCGCGGCCGAACCCCTTCACCACAGCGATCCCCTGGACGCTCTCGGCCAGGTACTGCACCATCTTCTCGACGAGGGAGCGGTTCTCGGCGTACTCGGGTTGGATCTTGCGCGAGAAGAGCGCGGACAGGGTCCACAGGACGGGCGTCGTCGCAAGGCACGCGACCGTGAGGCCGGGGCTCAGGCTCGCCATGTAGATCGCGTAGACCGTGAGCGAGATCACCATGATGACGCTCTGTATCAGGACCTGGTCCACGAACATCCTCACCGACTGCACGTCGCCGGTCACCCGGGTGATGATCGATCCCGTCGTGTTGGCGTCGAAGAAGCGGAAGCTCAGCCGCTGGAGCTTGTCGTAGATTTCCGCGCGCAGGTCCACGACCAGGTTCTGCTGGACGAGGATGTTGACCCGGACGGCGTAGACATAGTTGAGGACGGCCCTGAAGCAGGAGAGCATGAGGATCAGCCCGCCGAGGATCCCGAGCACCGCCATCGGGGGCATGTCCTGCGGCAGGCTCATGTGCAGGAAGCGCACCGGCTTGAGCGGAGACCCGTCCGACGCCGCGCGGGAGACGACCTGGCGGATGTAGTCGATTCCGATGCCGGTGAAGCTCAGCCCGAACAGGCCCATCGTCAGGAGGACGAGCTGGATGCCCAGGACCTGCAGGCACCGCAGATGGTAGCGCCAGGCCAGTCCGAACAGCCGGCGGATCAGCTCCGGATTGGACGGTCCCGTGTCTGCGCGTGTCTGCGGAGATCCCATTTGGACCTCACGCTACGTGGACGCCCAGCGGGTGCACGAAATTTCGGCTCTCTTGATGCGGGGCCTAGCGATTCGGAGCGGGGGGAAGCGCGCCGCCCGGGGCTTGGCCGTTTTGCGCCTCCGCCGCCTTTTCGCGCTCCATCCGCCGGCGGCGGACCTCCTGCGCGACGGCGTCCAGCCTCCTCTGCTCGTCCGCCGGGGTGGGATTGAGCACCACGGTCGCGGTAAGCGCGGGATTGACCTGCTGCACCCCGCGCACATCGGGCGGCCCTGCCGACACGGAGCCCGACGACGCCACCTTCGCCGTGTGCAGCACGAGGTGCAGGCTGCGCCCCTGGTAGTCGACCGTGACGCTGTCGCTGGCCGAGTCGGCAGCCTTTACCACAAAGTCGTGCCCGGCCTCGTTCAGGCCGACCCAGAAGTCCTTCTTCTTGGCGGTGTCGTAGATGCAATAGGATGCGCCTTCCGACGTCGCCGTGACCCCGCGCAGTTCGATCGGGCCCGAAGGGCCGGCCAGGGCGCCGGATGCCGCCGCGTTGGCGGGAAGGAAGGGCGAGGACGCCGCCAGGTCCGCACGCAGGGGACCGGCCCACGCGAACGCCGCGAAGGCCACTGCATTCGCCCAGATCCAGCGAGTTGGAAGCCGCATTCCCATTGTGATCCCCTCAGTGCAGTAGATTGACGCACCGGGGATCGTCAAGTGACGTCCGATCGCGCCCTAACCCATGTTCCTCTTCCTGCGATGGATCAGGATCCCTGCCAGGGACATTCCAACGAAGATCGCCCCGTACGTCGCGGGCTCGGGAGCGGGCGTGATCTCATGGCCCGGACCGGGGCCCGTATCGTACGTGTTCCAATGGGTGGCGCTGCCCGAACCGCCGTTGAACACAATCTGGTCGATCGGGGCCGTGCCCTGCGCGCCCGGGCTCGTGTTGCTGTAGAAGTAGTCGACCAAGTTCGCCCAGTTGCTGACGTTCAGCGTGGCGCCGCCGGCAACGCTCACCCCGCTTACGTCGAGGACGGAGGTCGAGGGGTTCGCGAAGTCGATGACCGAAGTCGAGTTGACCGTGAGGCTGCCGAACGTGTCGGTGGTCCCGTTCAGCTTCAGCGTGCCGCCGTTCAGGACGATGTTGATGCCCGAGTCGCTGAAGTTGGCTCCCAGGGTCAGCGAGGAGCCCGAGTTGAGGGTGATCGTGCCCGTTCCCGAAAGGCTGCCCGCAAGGGTCGCCGAGCCGAGGAGCGTGAAGCTGCCGCTGCTTCCGAGGTTCAGGGCCCCGTTGCTGGTGAAGGCCCCGACCGACTGGCTCGTGCCGTTGAGGTTGAGGGTGGCCCCCGAGGCGATCGTAACGGCGTTCCCGCTGATGGCGTTGCTGACGTTCGTCTGGAGCGTGCCTCCGTTTATGGCGACGGAGCCGAGGAATGACGGGTTGGCGGCGGCGAGGGTCAGAGTGCCCGTACCATCCTTCGTCAGGCTGCTTGCGGCCGTCCCGGTTATGGCGTTGCTGACCGTGACGTTGCTGTTTCCGCCGACGTCGAGGCTGTTGGCCCCCAGGCCAACCGCTCCGGAAATGGTGAGCGTGCCTGAATCAGACTGGACGCGGCTGGCGCCAGAGACTGTCACAGGGCCGCTCACCGTGTTATTTCCGGAGATGTTTTCGAACGCACCAGCGAACGCGGTGCCCGTGCTGCTGATGTTGAAGCTGTTCGCGAGCGTCACGTTGTTCTGTATCTGGACGTTTCCGCCGCTGTTGATGGCGACCGCGCCGGTGCCGAAGCTCGCGTTGTTGAGGACGTTGACGACGTTGGTCGACGTGGTGCCGCCGCTGTAGGTGTTGGCCCCCGCCAGGACGGTTGTTCCGGTGTTGCTCGTGACGAGCGATCCCGTGCCGGAAATGACGCCGTCCAGCGTGTCCGTGCCGGTGCTGTTGAGGGTCAGGGTTGCCCCCGCTCCGGTCGTGCCGAGGCTGAGCGTCGAGCCGGTGGCGGTGTTGAAGCTTCCGGTCAGGGTCTGCGCGGTCCCTGTCGAGAGGTTCAGCGCCCCCCCGTTGATGTTCACGGCCGAGGCCGAGGCGATCTGGTTGCTCGTCGTCTCGTTGATCGTCCCCGCGTTCTCCGTCAGGGCGCCCTGCACCGTGGCGCTCGCACCGGAGAGGTTCAACGTGCCGGCGTTGACCGTCGTGGTCCCCGTGTAGGTGTTCGCCCCGGAGAGCGTGACGGCCCCGGGTCCGCTCACGTTGACGTTGCCGGTCCCCGTCGTGATTGCGGAAGAGACGGTTGTAGTCCCGGCTCCCTTGAGGGTCAGGTCCCCGGTCCCGGTGACCCCGCCGCTGAGGGCAAGCGTGCCGCTGTCGGAACTGACCGTGCTGCTGCTGCCGAGCGTGAGGGCGCTGCTCAGGGTGGCGGTGGTGCCCGTTCCCGGATTCGAGTCGATGGCCCCGTTGACGGCGCCGTTGCCGTTGATGGTGATCGCATTCGCAAGCGTGCGCCCGTCGCTGATCTGAAGCGTGCTGCCGTTGGCCACGGAGACCGCCCCGGTGCCCAGGGCCGAGTTGCTCACGGACACCCCGACGACGCCGGCGTTGATGGTCGTTCCGCCGGAATAGGTGTTGGCGCCGGAGAGGTTGAGCGTGCCCGCGCTCAGCTTGGTGATCGAATAGGCGCCGGAGACCACCGAGCTGATGTTGAGGGCCCCGGCGCCGCTCACGTCCGTGACCAGGTTTGCGCCCATGGCGAGCGTCCCCCCGCTGATGGTCTGGGCGCTGGCGGACTGCTGGATGATCGAAGGGGCGATGCCGGACAGCGTGAGGGTCTTTCCGCCCTCGGCGATGTTGAATGCGCCCGCGGTGCTGTCGAAGCGCATGGTGTTATAGGTCTGCGCGGCCAATAGGGTTGGGCTGAGGCGCGTCGTGCCGCCGAAATCGACCTTGGTCGTGTTGGCGCTCGGCGGCGTGACGCCGGTGGACCAGTTCTGGGCCGTCGTGATCGTGTTGTTCGCGCCCGCGCCGTTCCACGTGTAGTAGTTCGTGTTCGGGGTGATCTTGTAGGATGTCACCCCGTCATTCGTGTTCGACGTGCCCGCCTCGACCGTTCCGGAGCCGGAGCCCGAGAAGTAGATGTCGCTCAGGAGGCCGGCCGCCAGGCCCGCCGTGGTCGTGGCGAGGGCGTTCGAGCCGTTGTAGTTGTTGATCGTCAGGACGTTTCCCCCCGCGTCGGTCATTGTCTTGAAGACAAAGGCGTTCGATCCTCCCGAGCCGAAGTCGAGGATGCTGTTCGCGTTGACCGTGAGGTTGCCGACCGCGTCCGAAAAATTGTTCAGGGCGATCGTCCCGCCGCCAAGCGTCAGGTTCGAGCTGGACGAGATGGTGTTGGTGGCCCCGAGCTGGAGCGTGCCCGCGCTCAGCGTGGTGGCCCCGGTGTAGGTGTTGGCCCCCGAAAGGACCAGGGTGCCCGCGCCGGCCTTTGTCAGCCCGCCGGCGCCGGATCCTCCGTTTGCGATCTTGCCGGAGATGGTCGAAGAGCCGCTGGCGGCGTTGACCGTCAGCGTCTGCGCCGTGTTGTTGTTCGAAAGGTTGAGCGTGCCCGACTGGGTGGCGTTCGTCATGCTCAGCGTGTAGCTGCCGCCCGTCTGCGTCATCGTGCCGGCTGAGGTGATCCCGGAGAGTGCGGCGCTGCCCGTGAGCGCGACCGCGTTGCTTATCGTGTTTCCACCCGTTGATCCGAGGGTGCCACCCGACAGCGTGACCGAGCCGGTGCCGAGCGCCGTGTTGTTGTTGGCGTTGAGCGTCCCCGACGAGATCGTTGTCCCGCCCGTGTAGGTGTTCGCGCCGGAGAGCGACGTGGTCCCCGTTCCGCTCTGGACGATCGAGCCGCCGGTTCCAGAGATGATCCCAGTCGAGGTCACGTTGCCGCTGCCGCTCAATGTCGCCTTGTACGCGCCCAGGTTGACGTTGCCTCCGAGGGTCAGCAGCCCGCTCGAGTTGTTCTGGATCGCGATTCCGTTGTCCAGCGAGAGGTTGGAGTTCACCGTCTGGTTGGCGTAGCCGTGGGTCTGGGTGACGAAGATGCCGGTGGGTCCCATGGCCGACGAGCCGTTGAATTCGAGGCTTCCCCCGTTGAGCGTGTAGGAGAACGGAGCGTCGATCTGCAGGTTCCGGATCACCTGGTTGCCGGTGACGCCGATCGTCTGGGCCGAGCTGACGTACGTGTTGTCGAGGAGAACGTCGCTGCCGGAGGCCGGGTTGGAGGCGGGGCTGTTGGCCCAGTTCGTGTCGCTGTTGGTCGTGCCCTGCGCGCCCCAGGTGCTGTTGCCCGAGGTGTTTGTCCACAGGTTCGAGACCACGCTCGTCAGCGCGACGTCCTGGACCTGGTGGATGTCGGTGGACCCGCCGGTGCTGCCGGTGAAGCCCATGATCAGGTTGTTCGGCCTCGCGTAGCCGGAGAGGTCGGCGGTGAACTCGGTCACGAAGACCCCGCTGTTTCCAAACTCGATGGAGACCGTGAGCTGGTTGGTCGAGGTGAGGACCATCTCGATCGTCTCCGACTGGGAGCCTGTGGGGCGCGTGGTCTGCCCGGGATAGGAAAGGGGGGTGGACAGCGTGCCCGAGCCGCCCAGGTAGTTGTAACCGGTGAGTCCGGACCCGGGGCCGCGGACGGCGATCGCGTTCGGCGTCAGGTTTGGCGTGTTGACCCCGCCGATCCGGCCTTCCGTGCCATTCGAGTAGTTTCCGTACTCGTCGACGCCGATGCCGAGGTAGCCGCCGTTCATTCCGTTGATGTTCGCGCCGCCGCCGACGCCGCCGGTGCCGGCGCTCGTCTTCTGCGCGTAACCCAGGCTGCCGCCGTAGGCGCCGACCCCGAAAGTCTGGCTCGCATCGGCAAGGAAGAAGGTGATGCCATCCGCACCGCTTCCGTTGTAGGCCGCATAATTGAACGTCGCCGTGATGGTCGCATGGGCGCTGGCGAAGGAGGTCGAGTCGTAGGCGTAAGTGGCCTCGTTGCCGGCGCTGCTCGTCAGCTGCAGCCATCCTGATCCCGGGCTGTCGCCGAGACCGTTTGCCGTGAGCTGGGGCGTATATCCGGTGCCACCGATCACCCAGCCCGCGTCCAGCGTGGTGCCGGTGAAGCCTCCGGTCAGCGTCGTCGTCTGCGCATGCACGGTGCCCGGCAGGAATGCGATGATTCCTATCGCAAGGGCCTTTAGAGTGCCTGCTGGGCTGTGTTTCACTGCGATTACAAGAGTCCGGTTCCTGTGCCGAATTCTCAAGAAAAAGAGGCCGGGCTACGTAGTTCCCAAGTATATAGTTGTCAATATCTTATAGTCATAGTTTCCCACCCTTAATTTGCCCCCATGGGTTGAGCGGAATTGGACACATCCAAATCTGCCGGTTTCCCTGAATTTCCGCCCAAGGTGGAGGACAAGGGAGCCTTGGTATTGCGGGCTCTTCCTTCCTAAACGGACAGGGGTGGACCTCCCTTCCCTCCGCAATGCCTGATAAGGTCCCCCTGGAAGACGGGCGCGGCGTTGGGAGTTTCTTGGGAATACGCTGCCCGCGCCTATCAGGCTTTCCGCCGACCCGCGGCCGCCGACATGATCGTTGAGCTACGATACTGCGCCAATGTTTGGCGCGCGGACCATCGCCCTCCCCGGTTCGTTGACAGGCCACTCCCGGACAACAGACTCTCAGGCACGATGAAGCGAATTCGTTTGGCCGCCGGCGTCGCGGTGGTGGTCGTTGTTGCCGCGCTCTGGCTCGTGCTGGGCCGGAACAAGACTTCGGCGACCGGGGAGTTGGTACTTTCTGGGAACGTGGACATCAGGCAGGTGCAACTCGCCTTTTACGGGAGCGAGCGCATCGCCGAGGTGCAGGTGAAGGAGGGCGATCACGCCCGCAAAGGGCAGGTCCTCGCCTCGCTGGACAAAGCGCGGCTGAAAGCCACAGTCGCCGACCGCGAGGCCCTGAAGGCGGCGCAGGAGGAGGTTGTCCGCCGGATGGAGGCGGGAAACCGGCCCGAGGAGATCCGCAAAGCCCAGGCGGACCTGGAGGCCGCCTCGGCAGACCTCCACAATGCGGAGCTCACAGCCGACCGCGTCTTCAAGCTTGTGGTCCAGGGCGCCGTCACGACGCAGGCCTCTGACGACGCACGGGCCGCGCTCGACGTCGCCAAGGCGAGGAAGGCTGCAGCCCAGGAAACTCTTGCGCTCATGGTGCTCGGACCCCGCAAGGAGGATATTGCGGCCGCAAAGGCGACGCTTCAGGCCTATGAGGCCCAGCTCGATCTGGCCCGCCGCGACCTGACGGATGCGGACCTCGTGGCCCCGGCCGACGGGGTCATCGAGGACCGAATCCTCGAGCCGGGCGACATGGCCTCGCCGCAGAAGCCGGTGCTCACCCTCGCGCTCGATGACCCGCTGTGGATCCGCGTGTACGTGGCGGAGACCGATCTGCCACGAATCCGGCCCGGCATGAAGGCATGGGTGACGACGGACGGCTTCCCCGGCCGTCGTTACGAGGGCTGGGTCGGCTTCATCTCCCCAACCGCGGAGTTCACGCCGAAGTCGGTGGAAACCCTGGAGGTCCGGACGAAGCTTGTCTATCAGGTGCGCGTCTTCGTACACAATCCCCAGGGTGAGCTGCGCCTCGGCATGCCGGCCGTGGTCACCCTTCCCCTTGACCAACCGGCGCAGCCGTGAGTCCGGATGCCGCGGCGCAGGTCGTCCTTGAGTTGCGCGGGGTGCGCAAGCAGTTCGTCGCCGGCGCCCGAACACTGACGGCTCTGCGCGGTGTGAGCCTCTCTGTCCGGCACGGCTGCGTGACCGGGCTCATCGGGCCGGACGGGGCCGGAAAGACGACCCTGATGCGCCTCGCGGTCGGGCTGCTAGAGCCTGATGACGGGCAGATCTCGGTCCTCGGGCGCGACGCCACCCGGGAGTCACAGGCGGTGCAGGCGAGCGTCGGCTACATGCCGCAGCGGTTCGGACTGTACGAGGACCTTTCGGTCCAGGAGAACCTCGACCTCTACGCGGATCTGCAGGGGGTCCCGCAGTCCGATCGGGCCGCGCGTAATGGCGAGCTGATGCACATGACGGGCCTCGCCCGCTTCACCACGCGCCTCGCAGGGCGGCTGTCCGGCGGCATGAAGCAGAAGCTCGGCCTTGCCTGCACGCTCGTGCGCGCCCCGCAGCTGCTTCTCCTGGACGAGCCGACGGTCGGGGTGGATCCGGTCTCCCGGCGGGAACTTTGGCAGATCGTCTACCGGCTCGTGCGCGAGGAGAAGATGACGGTCCTCGTCAGCACCGCTTACCTGGACGAGGCGGAGCGCTGCGACGAGATAGTCCTGTTGCACGAGGGCGAGATCCTCGGCCAGGGCCGGCCGGCCGATCTCCGGGAGCCGATGCGGGGGCGAACGTTCACCGTCTCCTCGCCCGGCCGAAACAAGCGCGAGGTCCAGAAGGCCCTCGCCGCGGCGCCCGGCGTCCTCGACGCCGTGATCCAGGCGGACCGCGTGCGGGTGATCGCGCGCGTCGGCGCCCCGCCCACCCCCGACCGCCTGCTGTCCGGGCTTGACGGCGCTTCGATCGAGGCCGCGGAGCCGCGGCTTGAGGACGCGTTCGTGGCCATGCTGCGCGAACGCAACCGCCCAGGCGACATTCCCGCGCGACCCGCCCCGTCGCCGGGGGCCTTCCCCCGCCTCGCCGCAGCTCTCCCGCGCCAGACTGCTCCCGTGATCGAGGTGCGGGATGTCAGCCGGTTGTTCGGACGATTCTACGCCGTGAAGCATGCGACGTTCGACGTGGCCGCGGGCGAGGTGTTCGGTCTCCTCGGGCCGAACGGGGCGGGAAAGTCCACAACGTTCCGGATGCTTTGCGGGCTGCTCCCCGCCTCCGCGGGAACCCTGCGCGTCGCGGGCCTGGACCTGCGGCACGCCGCCGACGAAGCGCGGGCCCGGATCGGCTACATGTCCCAGAAATTCTCGCTCTACGGCAACCTGAGCGTGAGCGAGAACCTGCGCTTCTTCAGCAGCGCCTATAACATGTCGGGCCGCCGGCAGAGCGAGCGGACGCAATGGGCGCTGGATCAGTTCGAGCTGACTGCCCTGGCGGACATGACAAGCCACGACCTTTCGCTCGGTCACAAGCAGCGCCTCGCGATGGCCTGCGCCCTCATGCACGAGCCGGACATCCTATTCCTCGACGAGCCGACCTCGGGCGTGGACCCGATGGCCCGGCGCGAATTCTGGAGCCGGATAAACGCGCTTGCGGAGAAAGGTGTCACCATCCTGGTCACAACGCATTTCATGGAGGAGGCCGAGAATTGCGACAGGCTGGCGATCATGGCGGACGGCGAGATTCTCGCGCTCGGCTCGCCAGCCGAGATTAAGCTGGGCCAGCGCAGGGAAGGCCATCCCACACCAACGATGGAGGACGCCTTCATCGCGTTGATCGAGAACCGCGGCGCCGCCGTCGCCGCATGAATGCTGCGTCCCGGATGCGGCTTCGCGGGCTCATCCGCAAGGAGTTCTACCAGATCCTCCGGGATCCGAGCAGTATCGCGATCGCGTTCCTGTTGCCTGTCTTCCTGCTCCTGATCTTCGGCTACGGCATCTCGCTGGACGCCGAGCACGTGCCCGTGGCCGTCGTTGTGGAGCAGCCCGATGCCGATACGGCCAGCTTCGCGGGGCGGTTCTCCGGCTCGAGCTATTTTTCCCCGGTCTTCATGAGGGACCTCGGCCAGGCCGAGAACGCGCTTCGGGGGCGGCGGGTGACCGCCATCGTGCACCTGCAGCAGGATTTCTCCCGCCGCCTGAGCCGGCCCGACGGCGCCCCTATTCAGCTGATTGTGAATGGGACCGATGCAAACACGGCCCGCCTCGTGATCGGCTACACCCAGGGAGCCTGGCAAAAATGGCTCGAGCAGCGCGCCCTGGAAAGCGGCGTCGCATTGAGCACGCCCCTGGCGGTCGAGCAGCGGGTGTGGTTCAACAGCGAGCTGCGCAGCCGCAACTATCTCGTGCCCGGCCTCATCGCGATCATCATGACGCTGATCGGCGCCCTGCTGACGGCGCTCGTGATGGCGCGTGAGTGGGAGCGCGGCACGATGGAGGCCCTTCTCGTGACGCCGGTCACGATGGGCGAGGTGCTGCTGGGGAAGCTCGTGCCCTATTTCCTGCTCGGCCTGGGAAGCATGACCGTGTCTGTCGCGATGGGCCTGTGGCTCTTTGGCGTCCCGCTGATGGGATCGCCGTGGCTTCTCTTCGCAATCTCCGCCCTGTTCCTCCTGGCGGCTCTCGGCATGGGGTTGCTCATCTCAACCGTCGCGAAGAACCAGTTCGTGGCCGGCATGGTCGCGATCATCACGACATTCCTGCCGGCGTTCCTCCTGTCGGGGTTCATCTTTGACATCGGCAGCATGCCCGCCGTGGTCCAAGTGATCACCCGGTTCCTGCCGGCGCGCTATTTTGTGGCCTCGCTCCAGACGATCTTCCTCGCCGGCAACGTCTGGTCCGTGATCGTGCCCAACGCCGCGGCGCTCGCCGTGTTCGCGCTGCTCTTCCTCGGCGCCAGCCGGCGCCTGCTGCGCAAGCGTCTCGAATAGGACCCAGACCATGTGGCGCAGAATCAACGCATTGATGATCAAGGAGTTCCTTGCCCTGCTGAAGGACAAGAGAAGCCGGATCGTGGTCATCGTCCCTCCCCTTGTCCAGCTGCTCGTTTTCGGCTACGCCGCCACGTTCGATCTGAATCACATCCCGTTTGCCGTCTACAACGAGGACCCCGGCCTCGCCTCGCGCGAGTTGGTGGCGCGCTTCACGGGCGCGCCCAATTTTCATCAGGTGGCGCGGCCGACCAGCGAGGCGGAAGTCGCCCCGCTTGTTGACAGCCAGCGCGCCCTGATGGTGCTGCACATCGGCCCGCGGTTCAGCCAGGAGCTTTCGGCAGGCCGGCCGGGCGTGGTGCAGGTGATCGTCGACGGTCGCAACTCGAACACGGCGGCCATACTACTCGGCTACGTCACGACGATCGCGGGCGAATTCAACGCCGATTGGCTGCGGCGCAATGAGAACGCAGCGGCCCCCGCGAGCCTCGACGTCCGGGCTTGGTTCAACCCCAACCTGGAGAGCCGGTGGTTCCTGGTGCCGGGAATCGTAGGGCTTCTCACGTTGCTCGTGACGACCCTGGTGACGTCGCTGTCCGTCGCCCGCGAGCGGGAGCAGGGCACATTCGACCAGCTGCTGGTGACGCCGTTTCGTCCGGTGGAGATCCTCATCGGCAAGGCGCTTCCCGGCTTCATCATCGGCTTTGCTGAGATGACGGCGATCGTGCTGATTGCGACGCTGTGGTTCCAGGTGCCGCTCCGCGGCGAGCTCGCGACCCTGTATGCGGGGCTCTTCCTGTTCCTGTTCTCGTCGCTGGGGGTGGGCCTCATGATCTCCTCGCTCGCGGTGACCCAGCAGCAGGGCCTGCTCGGCGCCTTCCTTTTCATGGTGCCGTCCGTGATGCTGTCGGGCTTCGCAACTCCCATAGCCAACATGCCGCTGTGGATGCAGCACGTGACCCTCGTCAACCCCCTGCGCTACTTCCTGGTGATCATCCGCGGCGTCTTTCTGCAGGGGGCCCCCTTCCACCTGCTTGCAAGCCAGTTCTGGCCGATGGCCGCGATAGGCTTGGTCAACCTGACGATCGCAGGGTTTCTTTTTCGCAGGCGGCTGTACTAGCCCCGCGCCAGGCGCCGGATCAGGCTCTCAGGCCTTCTGCGAGACCTTCTGCACCACCGCCGGGTCCATGCGGATCACCGGGTCCGGATAGGCCAGCGTGACTCCCCGCGCCGCGAACGCGCGCAGTATCCCAAGGTTAACCCTCTCGCGCACCGCCATGTGCGAGTCCCACTCCGGATCGGCTGTGTAATACAGAATCTGCAGGCGCAGGGAGGCGTCGCTGAAATCCGCAAGGCTGACGACGATCTCGCCCTGATGGACGCCAGGATCCGACCTTAGCAGCGCCCGGATGTCCGACAGGACGAGCTCGATCTTGTCGGGAGGGCTGTCGTAGGTGACGCCCAGCGTCGCGTCCACGCGGCGCTGGGGCATCCGCGTGAAGTTGGTGATCACCTCGGTGGCGACGGTCTTGTTCGGAATCACCACCTGCGTGCGCTGGGCGGTCCTCAACCTTGTCGATCGCAGGCCGATCTCCTCCACTGTCCCCTCGAAGCCGGCCACCCGGATGTATTCTCCGACGTAGAACGGCTGGTCCATCACCACGACGAACGACCCGAACATGTTCGCAATCGTGTCCTGGGCCGCGAGCGCGAACGCGAGGCCGCCGATCCCAAGGCCCGTAAGGAACGTCTTTACCTGGAATCCCAGGCTCTCGAAGACCACCAGGACGCTGAAGACCGTGAAGAAGGCCGCCGTGGTCTTCTTGATGAGGGGGATGAAGGCGGCGATCTGGCGCCTTCGCACCCGCGCTCCTTCCGCAAAATGGTCGATCATCGCCCCGCCGGCGCATGCGATTCCCCAGAGCACCACGGCCGTCAGCGCGCCCTGCTCGCCGAGCCTCACCAGGTTCGGGACCGCCTCCCAGATGGGGACGACCGAAAGCGCCGCGATTATCCCGCAGAGGATCACAAACGTCGCGGTCGGTGGCTCGAGCGCCGGCACCATGAGCTGGTTGTTGGCCCGCGAAGACAGCTTCTTGATCCTCGAGAACACGATGCCGATGCCGAACCTGCCCACGATGATCGCCACCAGGAGGATCAGCAGGAAGGCGACCCAGCGCGCGGTCGTGTTGTCCATCGCACCCGGGAAGAACTCCCCCTGCAGCCACTCCACAAAGCGTTGCAGCAGGCCCGGGGGCTCTGCGGGAACCTCGACTGGAATGGGAACCTCCATGGGAGGACATTGCCAAACCCGCACCGGGCCTCAAGGTCAAGCTGCGGAGAAACATGCCGACCGACGCCCCTCATAAAACCGAGCTGGGAGCCCGGCCCTCAAGGGCGCGGGATGCCGTCGTCACGCTTGCGTGCGTGGGCTTGGGACTGACATTCGGGGCCCTGGTCCTCCTTCGCAGGGGTCCCGAGCCCGCGCAGCAGTACCTGGCCGGCTACCTGATCGAGCTCAGCCTGAGCGTGGACAACGTCTTCGTGTTTGCGCTCGTGTTCCACCAGTTCGCCCTGGATCCGCGCCGCCAGCGCCGCCTGCTCCTCTGGGGCGTGACCGGTGCCATCGTGTTCCGCTCGCTGCTCATCGTCGCGGGCCTGAAGGCGATCGCGATCTTCGCATGGGTGGTCCCCGTATTCGGGGCCGTCATCCTCGCCACCGGGATCAGGCTCGCCGCCGCGCGCCCGGGCCGCAGGGCGTTCGACACGTCCGGGCGCGCCTTCCGGTTCGTGACCCGCCACGCGCCGGCAGGGCTTGCGGCCTTTCTCGTGCTGGAGTCGGCCGACCTCGTCTTCGCTCTGGACTCGCTTCCGGCCGTGGTTGCGGTGACCCACGACGCGGCGATAGCCATCGCGTCAAATCTCTTCGCCATCCTCGGGCTGCGCTCGCTCTTCTTTGTCGTGAGCGGCGCCATGCGCGACCTCCGGTATCTGCATCTGGGGCTGGCGGCCGTCCTTTCGTTTGTCGGGGTGAAGATGCTCGCCGAGATCTGGTACAAGATTCCAACGGGCGCGTCGCTCGCAACGATCGCGTCCCTCCTCGCTCTCTCGATAGCGGCGTCGCTCCTTGCGAGGAGGTCCGGGCGCGCGTGATCCAGGCGAGGATCGCGCGGGCGCACGAAAAGGCCGGGAAACCCGTGGGGTTGCCCGGCCTCGGGGGTCAAGGGTGGTTGTCGCCTGGACCGGCTTCGGACCGTCAGCTGATCGAGATCTTCCGCGGCTTGGCCGATTCCGCCTTGGCAAGAGTCAGGCGAAGCACGCCGTCCTTCAGCTCCGCGTCGATCTTCTCGGAATCGATGGTGTTGTCGTGCGTGAGCACGAGCTCAAAGAGCGCGTCGGATGACTCGCGATGGAGCACGGCGACATTATCGGGCAATGGGAGCGCCCGCTTGCCGGTGATCCTCAGCTCGCCGTTCTCGTCCGTGACCTCAAGGCCGTCCTTGGCTACGCCAGGGAGGTTGACCGTGAGACTGTAGGCCGCGTCGGTTTCGGCGACGTGATACTGCGGCCTGCGCGTCGGGATGACATCGCCCTCGGGGGCCGCTCCGTTGAATGCCGGAATTAGTGCGTTAAAGAATGACATGGTGGTTGTTTCCTTTTTGTTGGACTCGCGCGGGTTCAGTTGACCGTCACGCTGATCTTCTTCGGCTTGGATTTCTCCGTGCGCGGAAGCGTCACGGTGAGGATCCCGTTTTCGTAGGCGGCGGATACCTTGTCGGCCTGGACGTCGTCCGGGATGCTGACCAGCCGGTTAAACGACACGGTGTTCTCCCCCTCTCCCGACTTATCCTTGCGGGAAGCCTGGATTGACAGGGAGCCATCGACGATCTCGACGCTGATCGCGTCGCGGGTCACGCCGGGCAGCTCGGCCCGGACGTACGTGTTGTCCTTGTCTTCGTAAAGATCGACGGGGAACTGTCCGCCCAGGGCCGATCCGGCAATGCCGCTCAGCGCCGCTCCGAAGAGCCAGTCGATCTCGTTTTCGATGTCCGTTCTGCCGTAGAAACGACCACCCAGGCGGGCGGAGGGTGCGACAGACGGCGCATCGGGATTAGTGTATTTGATAAAACGCATAGTGACCCAACTCTTGCAGGTCCGGTGCCCAAGTTGACCATATCCTAACATGCCGAGAATCAAGGCGTTGTCGTTTGGCGCCGAATGCCGCCTGTGCAGTTGTTTCCCTATGTGTGACAGACAGTGCGCTTGATTAGCACACGTGCAGGGTGCGGAACAAAACACGCGCTGCTTTGATAAAGACGCATGGTTCTACAATACATACTTGGTCGCACCACACGTGTGAGAAACAGGCACCGCTTCCTCCTTTAAGGGCATCGTGCAAAGCGCAGACCATCTTTGCCGGATAACTAACGATCCCTTTCCAGTCACCTATCGAATCGTTGCTGAAGCATTCCGACTCGAACATTAAAGTAGTGAAGAGCGAGCGACGGAGCATCACGGAGATGGTGTGCTGCCTGCTGGCTCTAATGCTTTCCGGGTACGCCCGGTGAAATTAACGTAATTCGGCGCCGCCGCGGCCGCAGATCGCAATCGCCTTGTGGCGAACTCCGTTCTGGTCGTGACGGCGCCGAATTGTAACGAGCCGATGGAATCGAGCGGGTTAGCTCTTCTCTACGTCGGCCGAGGATGCACAGCAGGATGCCGTGGCACTGCCACAAAGCGCGCAGTTGTGCTGCATGGTGCTCGTAGTCTGACCGTTCACGGTTGTGGTCTCTCCGCCGCACATTGCGCATTCATGCCTTGAGCCAACGGTGAACAACGCGGTCCCCGCCTTTGCGCCCGGCAAGATTCTCCGTTCGGTGATAGATGTGGTCTTGCATGCACTGCATGCCATGACGGTGGTGTCGTTTGGCTTGACTGCGTTGGCGTCATTGGCGTTCACCACCGTCGCGTTGCTGTGCCAATTGGGCGGCAGGACCGCACCAGCGCGAAGGGTTGACGTGATGCCGAGAGCGAGCGTCAGAAGTGAACCGAGCCCGAGTAACTTAAGCGTTTGTTTTCCAATATTCATGGGAGATGTTATTTTGCGGGTTTTGAATCAGGAACTTGAACTGTCAGGAGGTGATACACTGGCTGCCGCCAAATCACTCGCGCACTTCTTGACAAATACTGTGCAAATCTTGGTGGGTGAAACATCCTGATAGCAAAGGATCCCATCCCCTTGAGCTGCCTCAAAAGCTCACCCCCTTTCCTCGCTGCCCAGCCGCCAGCCCAATCAATCCCCACGCCTACCGATGGCTTCTGGGCTGCCTGGGCCAGCGTCCCCTAGGCCTGCAATCGCAACTTCTGTTTCAGCTGTTGCCGCGCACGGTAAAGCCGGTTTTCAACCGCCTTGCTGGAGCAATGGAGCGCAGCGGCAATCTCCGCCATTGACTGCCCCTCGTATTCAAAAAGGACAAGTGCCGCACGCAATTCAAGTGACAACGCTGCAACTGCGGTCTGAACAGAAGCAATCTGCTCGCGGCGGGCCGCCTTGAGTGATGCCGGTTCGCCGGCACGGGTTTCGTCGGCGTTGTCGCCGCCCGCCTCGGTCCAAGCGGCAAGCGAGACCGTGGGGCGGTGCCGCCACCAGCGCAGACGATTCTTGGCCAGGTTGGCTGCTATGGAGAAGCACCATGTCGAAAACCTCGCCCCCGTCCGGTAGGTGGCGCGCTTGGCATAAATCCGCACAAAAACCTCCTGCGCCAAATCCTCGGCCTCGGCCATGTTGCCGACAATGCGGAACACAAATCGCTTTACCGGCAATTCCCAATGCTGCATCAGCGGCGCGAGTGCGGCATCCTCGCCCCCTTTTAGGCGGCTCATCAGGTCCTCGTCGCTCGGAATGGAGCCGGCCTCGACTTCCATAGAGTCAGTTTGAGTGCCTGAGGCGCAAATCGGGCGCAGCCGTGTGATCGAAGTTGGCGATCCTAGGTAGTACTAGGGCAAGATAGCGCCTGCCGTCTTGGGGCGACATCAACTCGGCAACCCTTCGGACGTGGGTTGCAATCGATCCTTCACAGACTTCGCGCAACCCCTGTATTCTGCGATTTGCCGAATCCAATGCCGCCCTATCGGCGTGGGCTGCTAGGAGCGCATCGCGCTCACGTGTCGCCTCTTGAATCATGCGGCAATGCTCATCGCATGTGCCCGCGTAGGAATCGTGCAATTGGCAGACTAATAGAAACTTATCGTTAGAGAGGTGAAAATCTGTGCGCAGCCACTCCATCGTGTCGCCCTTCGACACTGCGGCATGTAACGCCGGATTGCAGCTCATGCGGTATCCGACGTAGCCCGTGCTGGCGGCTAACAGGGTGATAACTGCGACTGTGCCCAGCAGGAATCTCATGGTCTTAACGTGGCCTGGATGCGCGGATCAAGGTCTACCAGGTAAGTAACCACGATGGATTCGCGGTCAGCCCGTGCCTGCTTGTGCGCTAGAGCCCTGCCACCATAGGCGGCTGCGGTTAGCACAATGATTGAGGCAAACGACAACACGGCTATGTTCGTTCGCAAATAGGCTGGCCAAGTGACACCGGCCTGTTTGCCGATCCGACGCCAGACACTTTGCCGGAAGTTTGGATCGGCGGGTGGGGTCACTTGCCAGCCATGCAGAGCCTCAGAAAGGGAATCACTGGATGGGACCATAGAGCTCATGGAGGATTATACACTTGGGACGCAAAAATCCCTTATAAAACGCCACATCTACAACCCGTGAGCCGCTTCCAGTTTCGGATTCATTCCGGAGAAGGCTGCGAATCAGTCGCTTCGACTTGCTCCTTTGGCCTTTACCCCGCATCTGACCGCCCTGCCACCAGTTCGCCCTAAACGCATCCATTCCAAACTTTCTGTCTGCTCAGTTGGAGAATTCACCGTTGTTCTTATGCCACACTTCCAGCATCGCACCTGCTCCCACACACAGAGTGTCATTTGCTACGCAAGGGGCCGCATTCCCAAAAACCTTTGCCTGAACCGTCTCCCGCGCTTGGCTGGCTCGCGTGAAATCATGCCAAAGTGTCCTGATCGGGCTGCTCGCCGGACTTCTCGCGGGTTGCTCCCACGTGCATGGTCCTCCGGCTTCCGGCACCGCCGTGTTCGAACACGTGATGGCGCCGGAGAATTTCGATCACGCGCTGCTGGCCAGGGCCATATTCGAGGAGTCAAACCGCGTGCGCGCCTTGCAGGGCGTGCCAGCACTTGGGCGCGAGGCGGCCCTTGACGCCGCCGCGGACGAGCAGAGCGCCTACCTGGTGCTGGCCATGAAGGCACAGCATTCCAATCCATTTCCCGGAGCGCACACCGTCAGGGAGCGGGTGGAGCGTGTAGGCCTCCAGGGCGGGCTCGTGGCCGAGAACGCGCTGTGGATGCCCGCGCTGCGCCCCGTCGGCTCGCCCCGCAGCAACTACACCTATTTGGAGTACGCAGCCTTACTCGTTGCGGGCTGGATGAATTCTCCGGGCCACCGCGCCAACCTGTTGAACCCCGCCTTCAAGAAGACGGGATGCGCCACTCGCTTCGGCCACGCCGTCCTGGCTGTCGACCAAAGGATTTACGCCACGCAGGTCTTCTTCGCCACATCCTACGAATCGGACGAGTCTCCCGCCGGCGCGCCTGGTCGATGACACGGGCCCGAACCCTCTATCGTCTCGCCTCGTCCGGGCCGGCGGATGTATAGATTCGACCAGCGGTATCGGACCGGGCGGTGCCCGGCTGGCTGCAGTAGAATCCACCCAGAAAAATGAGCCTTACGCGTTTCTCCGTCCCGCCCCTCCACAGGGTCACACGCACGCTCGCGGCGGTCGCCATGGGCCGCGAGGTTCCCGACCTCGTCATAACCGGGGCCCGGATCCTCTCCACGTACACCGAAAGAATCCATGAGGGCAGGGAGGTGTGGATAAAGAGCGGCAGGATAGCCGCCGTGAAGCCCGCAGGGGCGTGCAAGGTGCAGCGGGGTTCCTCGGTCCGGCGGTTTGACGCCCGAGGCGGAATCGTCGCGCCGGGCCTCGTCGATCCCCACATCCACATCGAAAGCTCGATGATGACCGCTTGCGCCTACGCCGAGCCCGCCCTGTTGAACGGGACGACGACGATTTTTTGCGACAGCCACGAGATCGGTAACGTCTGCGATGCTAAAGGAATTGAATGGATGCTCGAGGACGCCCGGCTGGCACCGCTTTCGATCTTCCTGACGGTGCCGAGCACGGTCCCGGCGACTGGGCCGAGGTTTGAGACCGCCGGCGGCGACCTCACGCCGGGCAAGATCGGGAGGATCTTTGACCGTTGGCCCGAGGCGGTCGGGCTCGGCGAGAAGATGGATTTCGTCCAGGTGGCCATGGGAGACCGCAGAAGCCATGCCGTGCTCGCCGAGGCCCTCCGGCGCGGCCTGCCCGTCTCGGGCCACATCTACGGCCGCGAATTCGTCGCCGCGGGCGCTGCCTCGGGCATCTCGGACACCCACGAGGCGATTGACCGCGAGATCTCCGACGATTTCCTCGAGTGCGGCGTCTGGGTCTTCCTGAGGGGAGGCCCCCCGACGACGCCGTGGAACTCGCTCCCGCAGGCGATCAAGGCCGTGACCGAGCTCGGCGCAAACCCGAAGAGGGTCTGCGTCTGCACGGACGACAGGGACGCCGACGACCTCTTCCTCTTCGGGATGGACTGGGTTGTGCGCTCCGCGGTGAAGGCGGGCCTGAGGCCCGAGGCGGCATGGAGCATGGGCTCGCTCCACCCCGCCACCCGGTTCGGGATGGACGGGGACATCGGCGGGCTGGCGCCCGCGCGGCGGGCCGATCTCGTGCTGCTCGACGACTCCCTCAAGCCGCAGTGCACCTGGCTCGGCGGCGAGCTCGTGGTAAAGGACCGGCGGATCACGCCCGTCCTCGACAGGGCCCTCTCCCGCAGGTACCGGTATCCGCGGGCCGCGTACGCCACCGTGAGGATTCCAAAAGGGCTGCGCCTGCTGCCAGGGCTTCCGAGGAAACCGGTGACGGCCAACGTCATCAGGACGGCGCCTCCGGGGATCATCCTCTTCCACGACCGGGTGCCAATCAGGCCGCGCGCCGGAGAAACCTGGGAGCGCCTGCTTGCGCGCCACCGCCTTTGCTTCGTCACCGTCGTCGAGCGCCATGGGCTCTCGGGTGCGGTCGCACACGGCCTGTTGAGGGACTTCGGGCTCAGGGACGGGGCGGTCGGCAGCTCCGTCGGACACGACGCCCACAACATCATCCTCGCCGGGAAAAACGAGTCGGACATGCGCAGGGCACTGGCCGAAATCAAGCGCATGCGGGGCGGGGTGTGTGTCGTCCACAAGGGAAAGGTGATCGCCAAGGTCGCGCTGCCTATCGCGGGGCTGATGTCCGACAAGCGGGCTCCCGAGGTGGCCAAAGCAACGACGAGGCTCAAGAAAGCATGGAAGGCGGCCGGATGCACCCTGCCCTACATGGGCTTCAATCTCATCCCCCTCTCGGTCATTCCCGAGATCCGCATCACTGACAAGGGCCTGGTCACGGTACCCGGGATGCGGATCCTGCCCCTTTTCGAGCCGGCCTGAACCCCGGCGCCGCGGTGCCCGCGCGCCTGCAAAAAACGTTCGGAATCCGCGGGGCGATATGGTTCTCTCGGCGCCCCAATGACGTTCAATTTCGACACGCCGCCCGACCGACACGGCACGGATTCCCAGAAATGGCAAAAGTACGCGGGCCGGGATGTGCTTCCCATGTGGGTGGCCGACATGGACTTCGAGGTCGCGCCCGCGATCGTCGAGGCACTCCGGCGCCGGACATCCCACGGCATCTTCGGTTACGCGCGACCCGTCAGGTCGACGGTCGATGCGGTCGTCGGTGCGCTCGCGGCGCGGTATCGCTGGCAGGTTGACCCGTCATGGATTGTCTGGCTTCCCGGCCTCGTGTGCGGCCTAAACGTAGCAACCCGCGCGTTCGCCGAGGCTGGGGATGAGGTGCTGAGCCTTTCCCCAATCTACCCGCCGTTCACGACGGCCCCGCGGAATTCAGGAAGGGTGCCACGGAGCATACCCCTCGTGCTCAATTCCAGAGCGCGGCGCTGGGAGATCAACTGGGACTCCCTCGAGAAAGCCGTGAGCCCGCGCACGAAGATCTTCCTTCTCTGCCATCCCCACAACCCGGTCGCCCGGGTGTGGAGCCACGAGGAGCTTGGGAAGGTCGCCGACTTCTGCGCGCGCCACGGCCTCGTGCTCGTCTCGGACGAGATCCACTGCGACCTGCTCCTCGAGCCGGGCGCCGTCCACGAGCCGATCGCCGTCGCCGCCCCCGCGGCGGCCGCCTCGGCCGTGACGCTCATGGCTCCGAGCAAGACGTTCAACGTCCCCGGCCTCGGAGCCTCGTTCGCGATCATTCCCGATGCCGCGCTGCGCGGGCGGTTCTCAAAGGCCTCCGCGGGAATCGTCGCCGAGGTCAACATCTTCGGCTATGTCGCGTGCGAGGCCGCGTATCGCGATGGCGAGCCTTGGCGCCTGGCGCTGCTGGCCTACCTCCGCGGCAACCGCGACTTCCTTGTGGATTTTGTGTCCCGCGAGCTCCCCGGGGTGCGCATAGAGGCGCCCATCGAGGCGACGTACCTCGCCTGGCTCAACGTGACAGACCTCGGCCTGCCGAACCCGGTGCGGCATTTCGAGGCGGGAGGGGTCGGCCTGAGCGACGGCGTTCCGTTCGGCGCCGCACCCGGCAGCCATGTGCGGATCAATTTCGGATGCCCCGGGGCAACGCTTGCCAAGGGCCTTGAGCGGATGAAGGCCGTAGTGCGCGCGCGATGATCCCGGCCGGCGTCCCGGCCAAGACGTTGCTTGTCCCGCAAGCTCGTAGCCGGCTGAGCCCGGGAGTCGGAGGAGGCCCTGGGACAATTGCCGGTTGCGGACGGATCGGGGCGGCGCATCGTGCGGGGACGGCCATGCGCATCCAACAGATCGAGACCGAGTCCAATCTCTTCCTGTCTCCGCTGGCGGGCTACACTAATCTTCCGATGCGGATGACCCTGCGGGAGCTGGGAGGGTTGGGATGGGCCACGACGGACCTCGTGAACGCCCGTTCCCTGATCGAGCGCAATCCCACGGCCCTAAAGCTCGTTGAATCGTGCCCCGGGGACCGGCCGCTAGCGATACAGCTCTTCGGGAGCAACCCCGACGAGATGCGCGACGCCGCCGTCATGTGCCAGGACATGGGCGCGCAGGCGGTCGACATCAACATGGGCTGTCCGGTGCGCAAGGTGACGCAGATCGGCGGGGGCTCTGCAATGATGACCGAGCTTTCGAGGACCGCGGGCCTCGTGCGGCGGATGGTCGGCGCCGTGACGATCCCGGTGACCGCCAAGATGCGTCTCGGATGGGATTCCGAGAACATCACGGCCCCTGACCTCGCCCGGGCGCTTGAGGGCGCGGGGGTCGCTGCGGTCTTCGTCCACGGCAGGACGCGCGCCCAGGGATTCTCCGGGACCGTGAACCTCCAAGGGATCCGTGCAGTCGTCGAGGCGGTGCCGGCGATCCCCGTCATCGGCAACGGCGACGTCACGACCCCCGAAGCCGCCCGGAGCATGCTCTCCGAGACCGGGTGCGCCGGTGTGAGCATCGGGCGCGGGGCCTTCTATGACCCGTGGATATTCAGGAGGACGGAGCATCTTCTGCGGACGGGCGAGCTCCTGGCGGAGCCGGCCTTTGCCGAGAGAATCCGCGTCCTGCGGCTGCATTTCGCGCGGTACTGCGAGTTCTACGGAGAAACCCGCGGTCCCAGGCTCTTCCGGAAGGTGGCGCCCTGGTACGCGAAACGGTTCGGCCCCGCGAAGCTCTTCAAGCAGCGGATCCTCTCGATTGAAACCAGGGCTGACTTCGAGGCCGCGGTCTCGGAATACCAGGCCTGGCGCTCCGCCTTCTGCGATGCGTCGGGTGAGCTTCTTCCCAAATACCGGCCGGCACCATTGTCGCCAGCGTTCGCCCGCGGCGAGGCCGAGGCGGCTTCCCCAAGCCGCGACTCCATTCCCGTCCCCCGCGGCCCCGTCGAGACCTGGTGACGCAGCGCCCGCCGGCGGCCTCACCGATCAATAGCCCTTGGAGACCTCGGCGCCGGTCGAGTCCTTGAAATAGATCACCTTCTTGACGGCGTCGATGCGGTCAAAGGCGATCCCAAGCGCCGCACTCACGGTCTGACCCTCGCGTACGATGACGCCGTTGATAAGGGCCCGCGAGGGGGTCCCCTGGAACACGCCGCCGATGTTGGCGCTGGCCACGAACGCCCGGAAATCGGCGCTCGCGGCCGGCGCAGCATCGAGGTGGGTGATGTTCACCTTCACGTCAGTCGTGAGCTGCGACTGCGCCATGACCGACACCGTGGCGGGGGTTGGCGTCGGCTCCTCCATTCCTGTGATCGCCGCGTCCACCTTTGCCTGCTCGTCGCTGCGGTGGCTCGCGATGGCATTCTGTGCCTTGTCGATCAACTTGGCGGGTTCTGAAGTGACCTTGTTGAGCGTCTCCGTGGCTGTCGCCGCCACGTCGTTCTTGGGAGTGGGCTTGACGATCGGCGTTAACTTGATGTGCACCTCCCTGCTGGGAGACGGGAAGAAAATCCTATAGCTGTAGACTCCTCCGATGGCGAAGGCTACGACGACGACGGCGACGCCTGCCTTCATGATCGGGTTGAGTGTCGGCCGCTTTCGAAGGACAACTCCTTTCTTTCCCGGCATCACCACCGGCTTGCCCCCGATCTTGAGCGAGGGCTCCGCGACCACCTTTATGTTGAGGCCCGGTTTCACGGGCGGCGCAGCCGGCTTGTCTTGAGGCTTTGAAAGAGACAGGCGGGGAATTGTCCCCGGTGCGCTTGGAGGCTCCGGAATCCCGCCTGGGGGCGGCGGAGGCGGCATGGACAGGCCTGACATCGGCGGCATGGATCCTGACCCGCGAGCTGCAGGGGGAGGTGGAGGCGGTGGAAGGTCGGCCATCGGACCCGGCGGTGGGGGCGGAGGTGGCGGCGCGTCGGTATACGACGCTGGCTCCGGCGGGGCAAACGATGGCTCGGGCGGGGCGAATTCAGGTGGAGGCGGCGCAAACGCAGGGGGTGGTGCTGAGAAAGCCGGCGGAGGAGGCGCAACTGCGGGAGGCGCGGGCGAAAAGGCTGGCGGGGGCGGCACGGCCGGAGGCGGGGCACCCTTCGGCCTGAGTTTGAATTTTGGGGTGTCGCCAGCCTCCGGTACGGGTATGCTGGGAACCGGTGAATCTGGGGCCAAGAATACGGGAGGTGGTGGTGGAGGGGCTACTGGCTCCGGCGGCGGAGCGAGTTGCGGGGCCTTGGCTGGCGTCTCTTCGGCAAGATTGAGTCGCGGTTTCAGACGCAGGCGGCCCGCTGCCTCCGTCTGTTCGGCACCCGCAGCGGGCGGCGGGGGGGGCGGTGGAGGGGGGGGTGGCGGCGGCGGCGGGGGCCTGGGAGGAGACGACGATTCGCCGCCCGTTTGCAGGCGTGGCTTCAAGCGAAGCGGTTGCGGCTCGTCGCTCATTGACAGGCACGTAAACTACTTACCGGACAAAACACGAAAACAAAAAGATTCACTGGCGGTCCAAGGCAGCGACCCCCATTCTAACCCGATTTCCAATGAAACGCATCGTCCCGTTTGTCCTTACCGCGGTTATGCTCTCGAGCTCGGGCTGCCACATGTTCTCAAAGAAGAAGAATCCGTCAGCGCCGAAGGAGAGCAAGACGCTGGCGTCGGATGACGAGAAGGACTTCATGCAACGCTGGATAGACAAGCGGGCGAACGACCTTGTCGCCCAAGGGTTGGCGGCCAAGGCCGCCCATGACCAAGCCGTCGCCGAATTCAAGGCAACGTTCACCCACCTCAAAGCGGCTCAGCAGGCGAAGTGATCAGCTGTCCTTCTTCACGCCAAGGATCTCGATTTCAAAGACAAGCGTCGCCTCGCTGGGGATCTTCGGGGCGCTTCCCAGCCTTCCGTAGCCGAGTTCGGGCGGGATGACCACGATCCATTTGTCGCCCGGTCTCATAAGCTGCAGGATCTGGTCCCAACCTATAATAACCTCCCCACGACCCACCCTGAAGGTGAAGGGGTGCGTCCGGCTGAGCACCGAGTCGAACACCTTGCCGTTGAGCAGCGATCCAACGTAGGTCACCATCACCTTGTCGCCCGGCACCAGAACGGGTCCGCTGCCCTGCGTCTCGACCACGTAGCGGATGCCCGTGTTCGACTTCTTCGCGTCGGGCCACTTCTTTTCAACAAAATCGAGGTCGTCGGGCGGCAGCTTCTCTCGTTGGGCGTGCAGGAGAACGGGCGCGGCCATGAGGGCAAACGAGAGTGCTGCGATCCGTATTGGGGTCATGGCGAACTAACGTGCAAAGCCGGGCGGCTTCGTCAAGGTACGAGCTGCAATCGCCGGATGGTCCGCGATCAGCGCTAGCCCTCGCGCGAGCAGCGTCTTGCCGGGCTCCATCCTGTGCCAAGGGGAGGCCCCGGAGGGATGCGGCAGGGGAATGCAGTCAGCCTCGCGGTTCGCTAGGCGGACGCGGAATATCCTGCCAACAGTCTCCTGCAAGGGGGCGGGCCCTAGAAAGCGCCCTATCGCAAGCTTGCCGACCGGGATGACAAGCGTCGTGCGAAGGAGATCAAACTCCCTTTCAAGCCAGCGGCTGCAGGCTTCAATCTCTTCGGGTGCGGGCACGCGGTCACCGCCCTTTGGAAGCTTCCCGGGAAAACAGCGGCAGACGGCCGCGAAGTAGATCCGGTCGCGGACCTCCTCCTCGCTCCAACCCAGGGCACCCGCGAACCACTTGAAGAGCGTCTTGCCCGCGGTCCAGGCAAACGGCCTCCCCATGAGCGGCTCCTTGTCGCCCGGAGCCTGCCCTACGAGCATGACCCGGCTCGCCACGGGGCGGCCGATGACAACCGGCTTGTGCATCCGCGGGCAAAGATCGCACTTCCGCAGCGCCACCAGGTGTTTCTCAACGGCCGTCGCAGGCATCGATCGGGTAGCCGGGGGAGATTACCCTCCCCCAGCTCCCACACCACCGGACGTACGGTTCACGTATCCGGCGGTTCCTAACGAGGTTTGGGTTGCAACTGATCTTTCGATCGACTGCTCGGTGGAGT
>Ga0265338_10000392_pt1 | contig 78355 bp, 72 predicted proteins | sample 42126metaG_FD_193579 | JGI IMG/M metagenome (GOLD analysis project Ga0265338, IMG submission 193579) | Rhizosphere microbial communities from Carex aquatilis grown in University of Washington, Seatle, WA, United States - 4-21-26 metaG | ecosystem: Host-associated > Plants > Roots > Rhizosphere...
AGAGGGAGTCGTCGACCGTCGTTTTTCAGACGGGGTGAGTGCCGAAGGCATCCCCAAAGGGATCGCTTCGCGACCTTCGGGAGAATCCATGTTAATGATCCACCTTGACTTCCCAAGGGTTTCATGTTATGGATGCTTCGCGGAGTCTACCCCGCTGAAAAGCGTGGCTCAGCATGACATTTACGGCCGCTTTCTGCATGGAAACCATTTTTGAGACAGCCTTTAGTGTGGCATTCGTTCTGCAGAAGGCGCCCGCCTGTTGAACAACCGATTGCCCTCCCATCCTCCCTGGAAACAACAGTCATGCTCCGGATAAATGAGAATAAGACGCGGGAAGATGCCGCTTCGGTTTCTCTGGTTCATAATGGACAAGTGTACGTTTTCAACCACCTGTTCTCGGGGACTGTTGAATCAATGCAAAGATTGCCGTGAATAGTGGATTGTTTCGTTGGCATAGTACTTGTCTTATCTCCAGTGAATAGAAGTTCTGACTCGACTTAGATGCTTTCTTAGAGAATGATTGGACAAGATTTCCATGATAGTTGCAGAGTCATTGCTCCAACAGATGAAGATATCGATCTCCGACGACGGCACGCGCGCCTTCGTGACCAATGACGATTTGAGCGAGGACGCTTCCCTTACGGAAGAGACCCTTACTCAAATCCTTGGGGAAAAGGGGATAGTGTTCGGGATCAAAGGCGGGCTAATGATCGCTCTGGTCGCTGCCGCAGCGCAGCGAGCCCCGGTTCTCGTTGCAGAAGGACTCGTCCCTGTTACTGGGAAAGACGGCTGGATTGAATATCTTATTGATGTCAGGAGACTTGAACCGATGGAGGAGAAAGGGGGACGGGTTGACCTGCATAACCTTCACCGAATACACAATGTGAAAAAAGGAGAGAGACTTGCGATTATTCATCCTCCCGAAGCAGGAATTCCGGGGATGTCTGTAAAAGGAATGCCGATTGCCGCGAAGATTGGGAAAAGTGCGAAGTTCGTTCGGGGGGCATTCGTTGCACACGACCCGGATGATGCCGACGCCCTTGTCGCATCGGAAGACGGCAACCTTATCGTCAAAGCGGACGGAACTATCGAGGTTCAGCCGGTACTGACGATTCGTGGCGACATAGACTTTTCATCGGGCGACATTGATTTCATCGGCTCGCTTGTCGTTACCGGCGACGTCAAGAGTGATTTCACCGTAAAGGTTCAAAAGAACGTAGAAATACACGGGAATGTTGGTGACGCGACAATTGTCGCCGGCGGCAATGTTCTGATCAAAAATGGATTTCTTGGCCGCGGCAAAGGGTCGGTCGTTGCCAGCGGGAATGTGGCGATACAACATGTCCTCAATCAATCGATTACAAGCGACAAGAAAGTAACTATCGAGAGGGAAGCCGTCTGCGCAAAAATCACCGCTGGAGATGCGATTATTTCTCCTAAAGCAAGATTCGTTGGTTGTGTGCTGCGCGGGGGCAATGAAATTGATGTACTGAATCTCGGCAACGGCGACGATACCCAGGCCATTGTTCGAGTAGGGCGGCGAGCCGAACTGCTTGAAAATTGTAAGGCGCTCACGGCAGACCTGGAGCAGTTGAATAAACGGTCTGCAGAAATTCGGGATTACGTCTACAAGCTTGTTCGCATGCAGCTCGACGCTCCGCTGACGGAAGAACAAAACAATCTTCTTGAAAGACAGAAGACCCTTCAAGCCGAGATTCCGGCGGATGCCGGAAGACTTCAAAAGGAGAAATCTGAGATTGAGACCGCATTGCAAACCACGGGTTCGGCGCGTCTCACGGTGCGGGGCACGGTATACGTCAACGTTCTGGTCGATATCAACGGAGTAAAGAAACTCATGCAAAATGCGCTGAAAGAGGTAGTGTTTACGGAAAAAAACGGGAAGATAGAAGAACAATCGGCGCCTATCTCCTGATCGAACAACAACGATTATATTAATTCATTGAGATCAATGAAAAATGAACTGCGAAATCAGCTTGCAGCCCTTCTTTCTGCCGATGACCCCGCGTTGCGGCGGCGGGCAGCGGAAGAACTGGCGGAAATAAAAGGCTTCACGCCGATTGCGGCCCTTGCCGCTGCTTTACGCGACGAGAATAAAGGCGTGCGCGATTCTGCGCTACGGTCTCTTTCTCGAATCGGCAGCGAGTACGTGGCGCGGGCTGCCGTTGAGTATATTGCCGATGAGAACATTGTCACGCGCAATCTTGCGGCCGAATTGCTCCTGAAGCTCAAGGAACACTCCGTCGGAGCGCTTCTTCCGTATCTCTACGATGTCAATCAAGATGTGCGCAAATTTGCCGTCGATATCCTTGGATTGATCGGGGATGAAAGTACGGTCGCTCACATCATTCCGCTTCTCGATGACCCTGATGAAAATGTGGTTGTTTCCGCCGCCGAGGCATTAGGAAACATCAGAAGTCCTCTTGCCGTCCCGCACCTCATCAGGGTATTTAAGCTGAATGACAATGCGAAAGCGATCGTTGCCGAAGCGTTGGGAAAAATTGGCGATGAGACCGGCGGCGATTTTCTTCTAAAATATTTTTCAGCTGTTGTCAGGAACCAGCAGGCCGATAATCTCGTGCTGTACGCTGTCGTTGACTCGATCGGTCTCATCGGAACTGAAGTCGCGCTGCCGGTCATTCGCGAGAGCATTTTCTCGGTCAATGGCAGGGTGCGGCACGTCCTGCTCCATGCAATGATCAGGATTCTCGAGAGATACAATCTTTCGTTCAAAGAATTATGGGAGTTTCAAAGTGATCTTATCGATGCGCTGCGTCGTGATAACGATGCGATCCGTTTGAGCGTCGCTAAAGTATTGGCAGGAATTGACGGAAATGAAATAACCGTTTCACTTATCAAAGCCGTCGGCGTCTCCGAGGAACTCGATGCAATCCTCCTTCCGATCCTCGGACGGCGGGAAGACACCTTCCAAACGATCGTCGGCCTGGCAGAGGCGCACGAAATTGGGCCTTCAAAGGAGATCGTAGCCCTGATCGGGCGGGTGTCGTCGGGCATTGACTACCGCGCTCTTTCAAAAGAGTCCCTCGGCCAAATATTGAACCTGCTCCGGCGGTCGTTCACCTTTGTCACCGGCGGCTGGGGAGAAGGTTCGGAAGAGACCCGCGGTGCCATCATCGATACGATGCTCCATCTTGACGGCGACCGTGCGTTCGAGTATCTCGCGAAAGTGACCGATGAGCCTGATCCATGGCTCCGCATTCATGTGATCGAACTCGTTGCACCGCTGGAGAACATGGGAATTTGCGATTTCATCGCCCGGTTTCTCACGGACGAGGATGAGATGGTCCGCGAAGTCGCTGCAACGACCCTTGAATCCAGGGGATACAATCCACGCACCGAGTTATCCCCATCGGGGCAAGCTGACATTCACTAGGAGATTGTTGTGACAGTACCTCTTATGGCGGTAACACACCTTCCGGGATTTGCTGCGGCTCCGAAAATGAGCGATGAAATGTTCCGTGCTACGCGCGATTTCATTTATCAGAACACGGGCATTTATTTCCAGGACAACAAGAAATACCTCCTGGAAGGCAGGCTCGGAAAACGTCTGCAAATATTGGAGATCGACGATTTTGGAACATATCTCCAGCTTGTTCGATTCGGCACCCAGAAGATTGCTGAGATGAAGTTTCTTTACGATGCCGTGACGATCAACGAAACATTCTTCTTTCGTAACGAACCGCAATTTGAAGCATTCGAACGGACGCTTGTTCCCCAGCTGATCGCAGCTCGTGGAACCAGCAGGACGAAACTGAGAGTATGGAGCGCGGCAAGCTCTTCAGGAGAAGAAGCGTATACGATCGCAATGATCTATCTTGAACGGCTGCGGGTGAAATACCCCGGACTGGAGATAGAAATTGTCGGAACAGATATCAGCCCATCCGTTCTCGAGACCGCCCGCTCCGGAATTTACCGTGAATACTCCGTCCGTAATATGTCAAAGGCGTTTCTTGACAAATATTTCGACAATGTCGACGGTCGATTTCATATCGCAGATGAGGCGAAAAGACTCGCCCGATTTCAGCATCTCAACCTGTACGACCGCCCAAGAATGCGCGGAATGGGCCGCTTCGATATAATTTTTTGTGCGAATGTTCTCATTTATTTCGACCAGGCGTCGAAGATCCAGGTTGTTTCGGATCTCTATGACAACCTCAATCCCGGCGGATCGCTTTTCATCGGTTACGCAGAATCGCTGCACGGCATTTCCTCGGCCTTCAAACTCGTCAATTTTCCTAAAACCGTGTCATACCAAAAGGAGTGATACCGCTATGGCCAAGGATGTGCTCATCGTCGATGATTCAGCAACGGTCAGAAAATTCGTATCGGTTTCCCTGAGTATGCAGGGTTTCAACGTCGTGACTGCATGCGACGGCATGGACGCGCTTGAAAAGATCTCAAAAGGGAAGTTCAACCTTGTGATTACCGACCTTAACATGCCGACAATGGATGGCCTTGAATTCATTAAAGCGCTCCGTGAAAACTCGGAATTCCATGACCTGCCCGTCATCATTCTCACGTCGCTGACAGACCAGGCAACGAAGGAGCATGGAGCAAGGCTCGGCGTCGATTCGTACGTCGTGAAGCCGTTTAGTCTTGAAAAAATTCAATATGAAGTCTCAAAATATCTCAGTTGGACAGAGTGAACTCAACGGATGGAAAAAGACGCATCTAAGAGCCGCATACATGCACAAAAGGGAAAATAGCTATGGCAAAGATTCTTGTTGTAGATGACTCACTCACGATGCGCCGCATCGTTGTCAATGCTCTCAAAACACAAGGGTTCGACAACGTAATAGAAGCGAGCGACGGAAAAGACGCAGTTGCAAAGATCCTCAGCGAAGGGGCGCAATTCGTGATTACCGATTGGAACATGCCGGAGATGAACGGCCTCGAACTTGCAAAATGGCTTCGGTCAAATCCGCAATTCGAGAACATTCCGATCCTCATGATCACAACCCGCGGAAATAAAGATGACGTGATTGAAGCGATGAAGGCCCGCGTCAATAATTATATCGTGAAGCCGTTCACGCCGCAAGGCCTGAAAGAAAAGATAGACCAAATCATGAAATCCGTAGAACTAAAGGCGGCGTAATTCACGGTGTCATCGGTGCCATATCCCGTCTCCGTCGAAACCATGGAGACCCTGAAGCACGATTCAGAATTACCACACGAACAAGGAGGAGCTCATTCGATGGACATGTCATTGATCCAATCATCCCAGATGGCTGCGGAGCAATTTCCGCGAGACAACAGTGCGGCTAGTCTCAAAGATTTTATTCATCTGCTGCATGAAATCGTTCCCCTGCTCGAAAACGTGCGGAATTCGATCGAAGAAAGCTCCCTTCGGATTCCAAAGGCCTCCAAGCAATTGTCAAAAGTGAATCAGGACACTGAGAACGCGACGGTCGAAATATTAAATGTTCTCGAGGCGATGACAGCCCGGATTTCGGAAGCTGAGGTACACCTCAAGCGGTTGAAAGTCGTCACACAGAATTCGAAAGACTCCGCTAAAAAAATTGCAGAAAGGCTTTTCGCGAGTACGTCCGATGCCGGGGCCTATTCGTCCGCAGAGATCACGGCCCTTGTTGTGAATGAATTCGTCAGCGGCATTGACAGCAGCGAAGCGATTCCCGCCATCGAAGAAGTGTTGAGCAAGACCAAAGAAGATTCAATGAATATCGCAATGGCGCTGCAGGTGCAGGATATCGCAAGCCAGCAAATCGCCAGCGTCGCTCACACGATCGAATCGGTAGAGGTTCAGCTTGTCCGAGCACTGAATCGTTTTGAAAACGGGGGCGCGAGCGATATCGCAGACGATAATGCCAATGAAAAACTCGAGAAGGAGCACGCCTTCGACGTCGACGCCCGTTATACACCGGCGGAAGAGCGTCAAGACGCTGCCGATGAGATCGTGAAACAGTTTTCCAATATTAAATAAGGGATGGAGCCGGCAGCTTGTGTTGCACACCGTCTCATCCACGCGAATGAATTACCATCACAAGAGTTGATTCAATGGTTAATGATCAGTCACCATCAGGACAAAATGGAACTTCAGTGGCATTCGACGGCGAAATGGCCGAGATCCTCGAAAGTTTCATCGTAGAGTCGAACGAAATTCTAGAAACGCTTGGACAAAACTTGCTTGCCCTCGAGAAGAATCCGGAGGATGTGGAACTGCACAACGTCATTTTTCGGGCAGTCCATACCATGAAAGGGACGTCGTCATTTCTCGGTTTCGACCAAACCACTGCTCTCGCCCATGTGTTCGAGGACGTTCTCAACAAGATCCGGCGGAGAGAACTAACGGTTTCGTCCGACAAGATGGATGTCATGTTTGAGGCTTTTGATCTTCTCAAAGAGCTCATGAGGCGTATTGAAACCCACAATAATGATCCGGTCGATCTTGCTGATATTCTTGCAAGGCTTAAAGCCATCAGTGTCCCCGGAGGAGATGGCGAAACCCAAAAATCGGCGGGACCCAAACTTTCGGCGCCGCCCGCAACGGCACCGGTAGAAGAGATTCCGGACCCGGCAGGCTCGCTTCCAACGTCGGATCACGAAGAATTGCCGGCTCATGAACACGTAACTCAAGCCGCAGCGTCCCCCTTGCAGGCGAAATCGGCAGACTCCACAATTCGCGTTGATGTCGTCCGCCTTGATGCACTGATGAACCTGGTTGGAGAATTGGTCCTTGGGAGAAACAGGCTGTCTCAGGTATCCCACCAGTTGAACGAAATGTATGACGGACAACAGCTTATGCACGAACTCGGAGAGACGAATTCGCACATCGATTTTATCACGACCGAGCTTCAAATGGCCGTTATGAAAACACGGATGGTGCCGATCGCAAAAGTGTTCAATAAGCTCCCCCGGCTCATTCGAGAATTATCGAAGGAAATGGGAAAAGAAATCGAATTGAAGATGGTCGGCGAGGAAACAGAGCTAGACAAATCGTTGATCGAGGAACTGAACGACCCGTTGATCCACTTAATGCGCAATTCGGCAGATCACGGGGTCGAAACGCCAGCGGAGAGAATCGCCGCGGGAAAGGAATCGAAAGGGACAGTCATCGTTCGCGCAGAGCACGAAGGAAACCATATCGTCATTTCAGTTGAGGATGATGGACATGGAATGGACCCGGAAAAACTGAAGCGCAAGGCTCTCGAAAAGGGAATGATCACGGAATCGCAGGCCAAGGAGATGACAATAGCCGAAGCCTTTAACCTCATTTTCGCCCCGGGGTTTAGCACAGCCCAGAAAGTCACAAACGTTTCCGGACGTGGAGTGGGAATGGATGTTGTGAGAACGAATGTAGAGAAGCTGAAGGGGGCGATCCAGATCCAATCGGAACTGAATCTCGGTACAAAAATTATTATCAAGCTTCCGTTAACGCTTGCGATCATCCAGGCCCTGCTCGTCGAGGCAAAGAAAGAAATATTCAGCATACCGCTCGATGCCGTACGGGAGGTGGTCAGGATCAACCACAAGGAAATTTCTTCCATCAACGGCAAAGAAGTGATTCGGCTCCGCGACACAGTACTTCCACTGACTCATCTATCCCGGGCTCTTGGTTCAGGAGGACAAGCAGAAAATATGGAGTGGATGTACATCGTCGTTGTCGGATTAGGCGAGAAGAATCTGGGCATCGTCGTTGATTCGCTTTTGGGACAGAAAGAGGTTGTTATCAAAACGATCGGAGAATATCTCGGGAATGTGAGGGGGATTGCAGGCTCCACGATCCTGGGGGACGGAAGGGTTATCATGATCATCGACATCGGTGAATTGATGAAAATATGTTCCGAGCAGCCGGAATCGATGCGTTCGGAGAAACAGGTGCTTGTATGAGCGCGACCATCAATGTCGTGGTCGTCGACGATTCTGCGTTCATGAGAAAATCTCTTGCGATGCTGCTCGAATCGGATCCAGGGATCAAAGTCGTCGCAACGGCCCGGGATGGCAAAGATGGCATTGACAAAATCAGGGAATTTAAACCCGACCTGGTTACAATGGACATCGAAATGCCGGTGATGACCGGTCTCGAAGCGCTCGCCATCATCATGAAAGAGATGCCTCTTCCGGTTCTCATGGTCAGTTCATTGACAACCGAAGGTGCGCAATCTACCCTTGACGCTCTCGCTCTTGGAGCGATCGATTTTATTCCGAAAGAACTCTCATACGTCTCTCTCGATATCGTCAAAATCAAGGCAGAACTTGTATCGAAAGTAAAAGAAATTGTACGCAGCCGTTCGCTTGTCTTTCGACTGCAGCGAATTCGTACCGCAAATCAGCATATCAGGGGGCCCGTTGCGAATAAGTCCGCAGCAATTCGGAAACCTTTTGTTCCCCCGAAGCACGGCGGTTTTAAAGCGGTGGTGCTCGGCATATCAACAGGAGGACCGTTTGCGCTGCTGGAAACGATACCAAAATTGCCCGAAAATTTTCCTGTAGGGATAGCCGTTGTGCAGCATATGCCCCCCCGCTTTACGAAATCACTAGCGGACAGACTTGACGGCTTGAGCCAGGTGCACGTGAAAGAAGCTGCTGACGGCGATTTCATGGAACCGGGAGTGGTACTCATCGCCCCCGGGGGGCAGCATATGACGTTTGTTCACTCGTCAATGAAAACTCGCGTAAGGATCTCAGACGAGCCAAGAAATACGTTGTATCATCCCTCTGCCGATATCATGATGTCGTCCGCAGCAGAGGCTATTAATGGTCCGCTGTTGGGGGTCATCATGACCGGAATGGGAAGAGACGGACTGGAAGGATTGAAATTAATCAGGAAACGTCATGGCTATGTTATAGCTCAAGATGAAGAGTCGTGTGTCGTCTACGGAATGCCGAAAGCTGCAGTTGACGAAGGAGTGGCAAATGCCGTAGTACCTCTGCGAGATATTCCTGAAACTATACTTAAAGTTATACAGGGAAATGACTAATGGAAAATAACAATGACCAGGGGCGGTCTGCTTTTATAGATTTTGCATCCTTCCAAAGTGTACAGGTGACGAAGCGGTCAAAGACGGGAAGCGTCCTGAAAGCCGATTCTGTGGACTTGGGGGCGACAAGGCAGATTGAAGTAGAGGCAACCGAGCCAGGCCAATCGGGGATTATCCTTCACCGGAACGGCGAAATTATCGAGAGCGTCGAGATCGTCTGCGTATGTGGGAGACATTCCGAAGTAAGGTTGGAATATGATGGTGACTAGTTGCCACCTGCTTCATATTGACCATCACCGTATATTACCTTTCCCCCTTCAAATATCCAATTCCGTCCATTCTTCATCTAATTCCCGGATAATTCTTTGGCATTCTTATTGTCGATTAATCCCGAAATGCAATCAGCGCAAAGTTCAGAGCGAATAATATGGATTCAGTTGGAATTACAAAAAAGGAGTTCGGGATGATCATCGGTGTATTCACCGCCATGATCGCCGTTGCCGCTCTTCTCGCCGGGAAAGAACGCATCCGGTCAAGCAATGCAATCCGTTACGATGGTTGGTACGACAGTCTTGGAGTCTAATTTTTCAACCATTATTTGACACTCCCCACACCTTTGTGAAGGAACTTCAGTGAAACTCTTTGATACGACCAAAGTGCCGCTCCTCGGAAAAGCTTTGGATGTGTACACGCTCCGCCAAAAAGTTATTTCTTCCAACATTGCCAATATAACCACCATCGGATACCGGGCCAAGAGCGTCACTTTTGAAGACCAGATTGCCGGGTCGATGCAACAGGGCGCTGTTAACCAGGCTGTTACCGATCAAGGGCATATCGCCGGACCGTCGGGTGACGCCGCGCTCCCGGGCGCGCAGATCGTAGATGCGCCGACGGAAAATACGCTTAACGGCGATTCCCTCGCGAGCGGTTTGAACAATGTCGACATCGACAGTGAAATGGCGAATCTCGCGAAAAATCAAATCCGATTCAAGTTTGCCGCGCGACTCCTCACTGCTACGTTTCGCGATATCCAGGACAGCATAAAAGGATCGCAGTCATGAAGATCGATAAATTCTTTGCCGGGTTCAATATCAGCGCGATGGGCCTTACCGCACAGCGCAAACGGATGAACGCGATCGCCAGCAACATGGCGAATGCAGAAACGACCAAGACCGAAGACGGCGGACCGTACAGACGGAAGATCGTCACAGTGAAGGCGGGGGCGCAACAGTCGTTTTCTTCCGCCATGAGTTCGATGAACGTAGAACTCGCAACCACAAACGAGCAGCATATGTCTGGATTCAGCGAATCGCCTGCCGCAGAAGCAACGACCACCGGAGGGAGCGTACAATCGACCGAAGTAACGGACAATTCTCCCTTCAAAATTATTTATGACCCGGGACATCCGGACGCGGACAAGAGCGGTTACGTAAAGATGCCGAATGTGAATATCGTAACGGAAATGGTTGATATGATCTCCGCTACACGGTCGTACGAAGCAAATGTTACAGCAATCGATGGAGCAAAAACGATGGCCAAAGACGCATTGGAGATTTGACGATGGAAGTGAACGATATTTCATCCTCAGCAATACAGAATATTCCACAACGGACCAACGCCCCGGCCCAGCCGGAGCAATGGCAGAAAGAACTTGAAAAGGCGGCCGAGGGAAAAGCGCTGCAGGCCGGACAAACTAGTCCGAGCGCGACGCTCACGCGGGCGGAACAAACATATTTCGAAGAACTCTTCCCGACATCGGCGCCAGAGCTTCAGGCATACTCGCTGTATAAACAGGACGGATCGTGCTCAGCGTCGTCCATTGGTACCGTCGTCGATCGCAAAGGATAATGTAATGAAACTTAACCAGGTCCTAACGCTCCAGCCGAACGTTGGAGGATTGACCAGCAATAGCGATATCAACAACGCCCTCAAGGAATCGGGGGCATCGTTCGGCCAGACACTTAATCAGGCGATCTCGGATGTCAACAACTTACAGTCCGAGGCGGGAAAGGCTGTCGAAAGTATGGTAACGGGCGAAGGTACCGACCTGCATGATGTCATGATCGCCGTCGAGAAGGCCCGGACAAGTTTCGATCTGCTGATGGAGATCCGCAACAAAACAATCGACATGTATCAGGAAATAATGAGAATTCAGGTTTAGCGCATGGCAGAGACACAGTCCGTCAACCAGATCACCCAGTTTTTCCGAAGACTTACCTTTCGGCAGCGCGTCATGTTTGGCACCGTTGCAGTCATCGCGGCCGTCGCAATTTCCACCCTTGTGAGCATTGTCAACCGCCCTTCCTACGCAACGCTGTTCAGCAACGTCAGCCCCCAGGATGCCTCGAAGATCGTCGACAAATTAAAAGAGAAGAACATTCCGTACTCCCTCGAAGATGCCGGAAGGTCGATCCTCGTGCCAAAACAGCAGGTCTACGACCTTCGCCTGTCTCTCGCAGGAGAAGGCCTCCCCCAATCGAGCGTCATCGGCTACGAGATTTTCGACAGGACAAATTTAGGTATCTCAGATTTCGTTCAGAAAATTAATTATCGTCGGGCGCTCGAGGGCGAACTTGCGCGTACGGTGTTGGAGCTCGATGAAGTAGAAGGGGCGCGCGTTCACATCGTGGTACCGGAAAAGGCGCTTTTCAAAGAGGACGAGAAGATGGCGACCGCCTCGGTCGTCCTCAAGCTGAAATCGGGCAAGCCGCTGCGGCAGGAAACGATCCAGAGTATAGCTCATCTCGTCGCCAGCAGTGTGGAGGGGTTGGAGTCGAACAACGTAACGATCGTCGACTCTCGCGGAGTTTTGCTTACCGAAACCACGAAACCGAATTCACTGACTGCACTCAGTTCGACGCAGTACGAGCTTCAGCAAAAAGTCGAAGCGTATCTGTCTCAGAAGGCGCAAAGTCTCTTAGAGGGCGTTGTTGGCTCGGGAAACGCGCTTGTGCAGGTCAATGCGGACCTAGACTTTACGCAAGCGGAAAAGAATCTTGAACAGTACGACCCTGAAAACACCGCCGTGCGGAGCGAACAGACCTCCGAAGAAAAGAGCGCGTCGAGCGATTCGGCTCCTCCTTCAACTCGGACAAATTCCGTTACGAACTACGAGATCAACAAGACTGTCGAACATATCGTCGAAAGCGTCGGATCGGTCAAGCGATTGTCCGTTGCAGCAATGATCAACGGAACGCAGAAAACCGTCGAAAAGAACGGTGTCAAATCTTCCGAATACACTCCGTTGAAAGAAGAGGAAATCAGCCAGCTTACTGAAATCGTGAAGCGGGCTGTCGGATACACGCCGGCAAGAAACGATGAGATTTCAGTGGTCAACCTGCAGTTCGGCAATGCTCTGCAGCAGGAAGACCTGGTGTATAAAGATCAGTCGATCACGAATTGGTATGATATCGGTGAAAAAGGGCTTCTCGTGGTATTCATGATCGCAGCTCTCTTCATCATACGGTCGCTTCTCAATAAGACTGTCGTTCATTCGCGAGAAGGGGAAGATGCGCTCGAACTTCGCACTCCTCAGGGAGTGTTGGTCGCGAAGAAGGTCTCAGTTCGTCTGCCGTCTCCCGAGGACGAAATCTCTGAGGATGTTCTTCTTCGTGCTGAAAAACGGAAACGCATTGCCGCGTACGTCAACGACAAGCCCGACGATGCCGCGCGCTTGCTCAAAGTGTGGTTGGCAGAAGAATAACCGAAAACGGAAGATATGCCAGAAACCCAATTATCCAGCAAACAAAAAGCCGCGTTGCTCGTCCTTTCACTCGACGTGGAAGCGGCGACGCAAGTGATGCGAAAGCTGACCCAGCAGGAAATAGAAGACCTGACGCTCGAGATCTCCAACGTCAGAGGCGTCCCTTCGCAGGTCATCGATACCGTCGCGGATGAATTTCACCAGCTCATTCTCGCACAACAGTATGTTGTACAGGGGGGTCTGGATTACGCGCAGCAGCTTCTCGAGCGCACTCTCGGCTTTGCCAAAGCCGCAGACGTTCTCGAAAAAGTGAAGGTGCTCTCCCATGTGACCGGTTTCGACATGCTGAAGAAGTCCGACCCGAAACAACTCGCCGGCTTCCTCCAGAAAGAACATCCCCAGACAACTGCTCTCATCTTGTCGAATCTCAGCCCCGAGCAAACCGCCCAGGTGCTTTCTGAATTTTCCGACGAGCTCCGAAACGACGTCACATTCAGGATCTCGACCCTCGGCAAAGTCAACCCGGCCCTCCTTTCTGAAATGGAAGAGGTACTTGAAGATATCGCCGAAGCGGAGATCAGCCAGAGCATGAGTTCGCTCGGAGGGACAAAATCGGTTGCGGCCATCCTTAATCGCTGCAGCACAGCCGAAGCGAAAGTGATCCTCGAAAGTATCGAGCAGAAGAACCCGCAGCTCGCCGGAGAGATCAAACGGCTGATGTTCCTCTTTGAGGATCTGCTCTTCGTGGATGATAAGGGCATCCAGCGCATACTCCGCGAAGTGGACAAGAAGGACCTGGCGATGTCGATGAAGGTCTCGGAGGACAAACTGAAACAAAAGATTTTTGCAAATATGTCTGAGAGAGCACAAGAGCTTCTGAAAGAAGAATTACAATACATGGGCCCGGTTCGGCTCAAGGATGTGGAAATGGCGCAGACCCGCATTGTCGAGATCGTGAAACAGCTCGAAGACCAGGGTGAAATCGTAGTGGCCGGAAGGGGCGGTAAGGAGGAAGTATTTGTCTGAGGTCATCAAATTGCACAAGCCAGCAGGGCGTGCCCGGATGATACACCAAGAAGTCAGCGAACTCCCATTCCCGGAGCTTACACCGACCGGTATCGGAATACCGGTGAACTCGTTCGAGACGCCCGGCGCATTGGTCGACGACGAGATGGTCTCGACCATCCTCATGAAACGGAGTACCGTAGAAGGCGACGGAATGATCCAGCGTTCGCTCGATCGTGAGTATAAAAGGGGCTTCGAGGACGGAACAAGAGAAGCGGAAAAAATGCTGCGGGAAGATTTTGAGGCACGGGTGAGCGACGAACGGAAAAAAACGACGCTCAGAGTTATTGTTCAGCTCGAGTCTCTCATGGAAAACATTCAAAAAGAGTATTCTCATCTGCAGCAGAGATCGGAAGAGATTGTCATTCGTTTTACGCTGGCGATCGCTGAACAGATTCTGCGCAGAGAGGTCAAAATTGATGATACAGTCGTTCTTCAGCAGATCAAAGAAGGCTTGCGACGGGTTCTCGGTGTTGACCATATTAAGGTACGTGTAAATCCGATCGACGAAGCGATGGTGCGAGAGCATCGGGCTGCGATCGCGTCGGGTTCCGATTCCCTGCGCGATATGCTGATCGAGGCTGATGAAAAGGTCGAACGAGGAGGGTGTATTCTCGAGAGCGATTCCGGAAATGTGGATGTTCGCCTATCAACTCAACTGAAAAGAATAGAAGCTGTTTTGCTCGAGAAGCCGCAATGATGAAGAACTCTAACGTACCCGATGTGCTCGACGACCTCATGAGCCAGGATTCCCGTGACGGAATGGAACACGGGGCTGACTCGCGCGAGGGAAAGAAGTACGGTATCTTCAACAATTTTGACGACTATCTTGCAAAAATCCGGAACCTCGAACTGATCAAGGTCAACGGGCGGGTCACACAGGTCATCGGTTTGGTGATCGAATCGATAGGACCCAACTCGTCGCTCGGCGAGGTTTGTATCGTCAAAGCGAAGGGGGGAGAGGATGTTTGTCTTTCTGAGGTGGTCGGATTTAAGAACAACAGAGTTCTCTCGATGGTCCTCGGAGAAGCGAACAGGATCAGCCCCGGAAGCGAAATTGTTGCAACAGGTAAAACACTATCGGTCAGCGTCGGCGACGGCTTGCTCGGAAGAGTGATTGACGGCCTCGGACAGCCGATCGATGGCAAGGGACCCCTGCAGACATCTGAAACACGGTCGATCTATAATGCGCCCCCCAGCCCCCTCGACCGGCGCCGCATCACAGAGCCGATCGTCACCGGCATTCGTTCAATCGATGCGCTCCTCTCGTGCGGCAAAGGCCAGCGGATCGGAATTTTCGCAGGGAGCGGTGTGGGAAAAAGTGTGACGCTCGGGATGATCGCCCGCGACACAAGTGCGGATGTCAACGTCATTGCGCTCGTCGGAGAACGGGGCCGCGAAGTCGGAGAATTTTTGGACAGGGAACTGGGACCGGAAGGACTGAAACGTTCTGTCGTTGTCGTCGCAACGAGCGATCAAGCCGCGCTCATTAGGATCAAGGCTGCGTTCATGGCAACAAGTATCGCGGAATACTTTCGGGACAAGGGAAAAGATGTCATGTTGTTGATGGATTCCGTAACGCGTCTTGCCATGTCGCAGCGCGAAGTCGGGCTTGCGATTGGTGAGCCGCCGACAACGAAAGGCTATACGCCGTCGGTGTTCGCTATCCTCCCTAAGCTTTTGGAGAGGGCAGGGAATGCAAAGAAAGGGAGTATTACAGGACTTTACACGGTCCTCGTAGAAGGGGACGACATGAATGAGCCGGTCGCGGACGCGGTTCGTTCAATCTTGGACGGGCACATCGTACTGTCCCGGCGCCTTGCTTCCGCCGGCCATTATCCGGCAGTCGACGTTCTTGAAAGTGTGAGCAGGGTGATGCCGGCGATTACGACCGTCGAGCATCGGAAGGCATCTCAACGTTTGCTGGACATGATGGCGACCTATCGCGAAGCAGAAGACCTTATCAATATCGGTGCTTACGTGAAAGGGAGCAATCCGCGCATCGACGCAGCCGTTTCGAAAATCGACGCGATCAGGACCTTTCTCCGTCAGGCTCCCGACGAAAAAGAAAATATGACGGAGAGCATTCAGCGGCTTATCACACTGATGAAACCTTAGCAATAGCACTAATGAGCGGCCGGCGGTCACCCGCTGTGCGCACTCAAAAGGAAGAAGGGATATTCAATGACAATCGCAACGATCAGCTTCGCTTACATCGCCATCGTTCTTAGCATCATTCGTTTCGTTCATGTCCTTCGGGTGCAAGAAAGCAAGATGAGGGAGAGCCAAATTGACGGGACTAAGAGCGTCGCACCCGATTTGACAGGTAATTCGAAGGCCGCGGCGTAAAAGGCAGCATAAACCAAATTTTGAAATTATGAATTATTATCGGTGGACTCAATGCAATATGTAGATACCGGTCTGGGCACAGTACTGAAGGTGAAAAAGTATCAAGAGAAAAAAGCGCACGAGGAACTCGTTCACCTCCTTCGCTCCAAAGACCTCGAACAAGCTGCTCTCTCAGATCTGAATGACCGGAGAGAAAATGCGATGTCGGAAGCCGTTCGGGTTTCAAGATCCAGAGCGTTAGAGCTGCAGACAAGCCGTGCATTCCTTAAGACACTTTCAACCGAGATCAGGCAAAAGGAAAAAAAGGTCGATGAAATCCAGGGCCAGGCAAATAACAAGCGCTCCGAACTTGTCGAAAGGACTCAATCGAAGCAGATGGTCGAAAACCTGGACCAGCGGCGGCAGGCGGAAATAGCGAAAGAGATCGACCGTAAGGAGCAACGGCTCATCGATGTGTTGGCACAACGAGTTACGAAGGAGCTGTAACGGATGAAACCGGCGATGAAATATCTAGTAGTCTGGATCGTGACACTCGTACTGGCCGTACAAGTGGTGCTGGTACTATATTACGTGAAACCTGAAGTGTTTTCAATGCTCAACCCTTCCGCCGCAGCTTCGGCGCCGGTTACGGTAAAACGGGCTGATTCACTCGTCGCAGAAGTTGATACAATCCGCGCTGAACAGAAGGATTCAAGCAGTTCCATAAGCACATCTCCGGTGATGATGACCGCATCGGATGACACTCTCAAAGCTCTGGCGGCAAGGTTAGAAGTTGAGATCCGGAAAGAGGCATCGCTTGAACAAAAATTGACGGCTCACAATGCCGCCGCCGACAGTATCCATGCCAAAGAGATTAAAGGGAAGGCAAAGCTCATAGAATTGATGAGTCCGGAAGATGCGGCGCGGCTGCTGAAGAACCTGCAATTGAATGTTGCAAAAGAAGTATTAATGGCGGTAAAGAAGAAGCAGGCGGGGAAGATTCTCAGCGCTATGGAACCGCGGCTGGCAGCACGCATGATACAGTAATGACCTTACAGGCATGAAATGAACATACTGAATATTCTCGGAATTGTTCCGGCGAGTCAAAAAAATGTTGTAGCAGGCCAGGGGTCATTCCCGGCAGCACCGACGCAATCTCTTTTCTTGCCGATGCTCCTTCAGTTCTTTGCCGGTAACGCGACAAAATCCGAGACGATTCCCTTTTCGCAGGTGCCGCTGAACGGAACGGCGCAGCCTAACATCGAAAGCCCCAAAAATGTAAAACCTTCCACGAACCGTCCTGGAGATACCAACGACTCCGCGGGTACAGGCCTGGACTTTCTAGCCAATCAAATTGCTCGGTTCGGGTCTGTGTTTGCGACACTTCAAAATGTAAAATTTAGCGACGGTATAAAAAACACCCCCTTAGGAAATGATGCCTTGGGGGGAGTTGATTCGAATGAAATTTCATCCGCGCAGGTGTTAGGAAGAGGGGGAGCCAATGTTGCGCCAGCGGCTGTTGTTCAGGATCCTTTCGCGTCTGTTCCAACTGAAGGAGTTTCCGTACCGACGATATCGGTTCAACAGACATCAGTTGATGTCCTTCCTAGCGTATTAGACGTACCCTCTTCAGGGTCAATTACGGCCGCAAGTGTTCCACCTGTGGTCACAAGTTACGCTGCTTCGAATGGCACTCTGCCGTTGGCAGGTTTTGAACTCACCAAGAGAGTGGATCCACCGGCAATCTTTCCGCAAGCGGAGAGTCATTCCGCCGCAGAAGTAATGACTGAGCCTGCGTTGTCAGAACTGCCCAGCGAGGCGGGGAATGTAACAACTCTGGCTCCGATAACAAATGTGACAGCAGTTGACGGTTATGATTTGATCGGCATGCGCCAGGCTGCGGTAGGAAGTGTCGATCCAAGCACTAAGTTGCAGCACACCGAGATTCCAGAGAACACCGTGCTTAATGCAAAGGAGACTCAAGCGGCATCCTTGTTGTCATCTAAGCCGTCAGTACGTTTCAGTGAATCCGGGGCTAGCACTCTACAACACCAGGATAATAGCGTCGCCGATTCTGAGGCGATTGTAAAACCATTCACAATGCCATCGCCTGTATTCTCAAAGCCGGCAGTTCAGCCGGATAGCCCGGAATCCAGCGCAGTAGTGCCGGCGATCGGAACTGCCCCTAAGACTGTCGTGTTCGCATCGCCCTCATCGATGTCGCCAGCCCCATTGCCAAAACCGGCTGATCAGCTGAGCGGAGTGTCTTCAATTATTATAATTCCTCCGAGCGAAGGCACCGGCGAGACTGTTGGATCTGCACTTCCGTCATTGACAATTTCAAATCCAGTTCCTCCATCGGTGATGCCGGGGATCAAGTCTGGTGAAGCGGAATCACATGTTGGCGCTCAAGATGGTGATTCGAATGCTGCGGTCGAGAATACCATGCGGCGATACGACATGACTGACACTCCGGCGAAAATTAACTTTCTCCTCGATCAGCTGGGAAATAACACGATTCAAGCGTCCCCCCGGAATATGAATCAGGCTGACAATATCCCGGTGTCTTTGCCCGGACCACTCGTCAAACCCATAACGCAAGAAAACATCCTAACGTCGAAAATAATCGTTTCGCAGCCTCCCGAAATTCCTTTCTCAAATCCGGAAGGCTCGTTGATGGACAAAGGGTTGCGAGTGAGTGATAGTAATGTGGGTCAGTCACATTATCTTGGGATAAAAGATGCTGCTGCGATACCCGTCGATCAATCAAATGTCAAAGGGTCTGTTTCGGGAGGGAAAGACCTGGACTATATCGCTGGAGCGAAAGTTGAGGCTGGCTCGCTCCGAACCAAGTTCATGGCCGAATCAGAAGTAGGATCAGAAAAGAATCCGATCATCAACGAGCAGGTACAACCTCGGGAGAATTCAATTCCTGCATCTCCACTCAAATCTCCCTCATTAAATTCCACATCTCCATTGGAGAGCATGACGCCAATTGCTCAACCAACAGTAGGTGAGGTTTCAGTTGATCCAGTTCCTGATGGCATAGCCAGTGCAACTAGTACCCCATCAGAAACCGCTTCATCGATACTGCCGCTAACAACGAAGCCAGCCGACGTTATGCCGGCGTCCGTTGTCCAACAGTCCATCGGACCAATGACAAACGAAATTAAGGCCAATCCTCTTCCAGATCGAAAGGTCAACACCGCCAGTACTGCTTTCTCGCCTGCGAAAGATGTAACTTTGAAACCCGCAGCATCAGTTGAACAAAGCTCGGTCGATGTTCCACCACCCACGAGGGATGTTTCCTCGGCTGATTCAAAACTCATCACAAGTAACGCGCGAGCGGAGATTGGTCAAACTTCTCTAGACGGTGAGTCACTTTTGGTTGGGGCGGCATCGGTCAAGGGGATTGAACCATCAGCAACTTCTCCAAGAATTGACAGGTATTCCTCCACCGCGGTCGAGCCTAAAGTTTCATTTCCAGAAATGCCTTTCGACAACACCGAGAAGATTCTCGCTCCGGCTTTGGCAGCGAACGCAAATCAGAGTGGTACGAACAGTGCATTTGGACTCCGCCAATCCCCGGTCCGCCTGGCCGATTCAAGCATTACAGCGCCTCAGAGTCAAAGCCCGGGAAAAGATTCAGTTACCCTAAAGTCTTCGCCGGCGACAACCTCTTCATCGCAGAAACCGGCGGCTTCTTTGAGTGAAGTGGTGCCGACGGCACCGTTGCCTCAGGAGGAGGGCACAGATAATTTTGCAGCGATTGCAAGTTCTTTGCCAGAAGTATTAGCTCCATCGCCACGGCCTCTGGCAGCAACACCGGCTCCTTTCTCGAAGACTTTGGTGCAATCGGGCGAAACGAAGCCAAGGGTTGAATTAGCCACAAACGAGATTTCGCCCAGCAGCGTTACCCCTCAGGACAATTTGCCGTCGCTGCCGTCTCCACTTTCACCACTGCCGCCGCAAAAGACAGCGCTTGATCACATTGAACAGGATATAGCAGGCAGCGACAATCATCTGGATTTAGGGAATTCCTTAACGCAAACTGGGTCGAACAAAAATGTAGTAGAGACAAAAGCGTCTGTGGTAAACGTTGAGAAAAACACAGATCAGTCACAAGCGCCGAAATTGGATCAGGCCCAGATTATTCTTCCTTCCGAAACCGGCGGATTGTTCAAAGCTGCGGCAAGGGAAAACGAATCGAGGACGGTTGGCAATAAGGGGCCTCAAATTCTTTCGTCGTTACCCGCGGGCTCACTATCACCCCGGACTTCGGTGATAGGGGATCGTACTGCGGCCCAGTCGGAGCTCCCTGGCCGGCGGGATGCAAATGCAGCACCTGTCAATCATCCTGACGATAAGGGAAAGCCTCCAAGAGGACAGGAATCGGATCTCCAAGGAGCAGCGAAGGGTGAGATTGTTACACTGCATGAAACCGTAAAAACGAATTCACAAACGGGATCGGGTAAAGATTCAGGCACGAATGAACAGTTTCAGCCTCAGGGTAAAATTGCGGAGACGCCACCCGCAGCTACGGATTCCGACCCGCTCCAGAGTTCTGCGGATGATACCGTGACGAAGACCGCAGCTGTGCTTCCTGCGATGCCCAACGGCAACACAAAAAATGTCCCCATTGCCGCTACGCAAGCGGAACTGCTCGCGAAAATGGCAAATCAGCTTTCAGGAATCCACAATTCGCAGCTCACCGTTCCTCGTCAGGAAAGCAGCGGACAGAGCACGGCGTCTGTGCCGACGACACAGACAGGACTGATGCCGGGAAATCTGGAGCAGATGGTTCTGGACCAGGTGTCCAAGAACCTTGTATTGAATCTTAACAATAATTCTTCTGAAGTTAGGATAGCGATGAAACCGGAATCGCTGGGTGAAGTGGTGATGAAGGTGAAAATGGATGATGGTAAAGTGTCCGCGCAAATCAACGTCAACAATATCAACGTGAAGGCGGTCCTTGATGCGAACGTAGCACAACTGCATGAAACGCTCCTCTCAAAGGGCATCGAAGTCCAGCACATCGAGATTATCGCCGACGGTCAGACAGCATTTGGCAGTTCCTCGGGTCAGAACAACCCGAAACAAAAATCACAGCAAAGGAGTGCCGCAGAAGTTGACGCGCTCGGTCAATACGACTCTCTTCGCACGATGGGTTACAACACAATTGAACTAATAATGTAAAGGGTGATCCTATGTCTTCACAAGTACAATCTTTGAGCTCCGTTCTGGCTAATACGTCTTCGTCAACGAACTCGCCGCAAACCGCCTCAACACCGGTGCTAGGGGAGAACGATTTTCTGAAACTTTTGACGATGCAGATGCAGAACCAGGATCCTATGAATCCAATGAGCGGGACTGAATTTGCATCCCAGCTGGCCCAATTCAGCTCCGTTGAACAGTTGACCAATATCAACGCAGAGTTAGCACAAAGCATCAGTTCAAATTCCGTCCTTACACAGTCGATCAACAATGATCTTGCGGCGACCTTTATCGGAAAGGACGTGCGGGCGACAACGAATTCATTCCAGTACAGCGGGACGGGAAGCACCAAACTCGGCTACAATCTCCCTTCGGCTGCGAACACTGTTACCGTGAGTGTCACTGACGGAGCGGGAAATGTGGTAAAGACAATTCAAAGCGCCCCGACCGGAAGCGGCGATCAATCGTTTACGTGGGACGGGACCGATAATTCGGGAAATCAAGTCGGCTCAGGGGCATACAAATTCTCTATCCAGGCGACAGACAGCACTGGTGCATCGATCACCGCATCGCCGTTTATTTACGGTAATGTCTCGGGCGTTCGCTTCAAATCCGATGGCACGGTCTTTGTAGTTGATGGAATGGAAGTTCCATTATCCGACATCCTTGAAATATCACAAGAGTAAGCCATGGCTGAAACAGTAAACGGCATCAATGTTCCGTTCCTCCCTGTAGGAGGCGTCGACGCGCTCAAGGAGCGGCCGGCGATCAATGTTCCCGGGGAACGTTCTTTTGAGACTGTGCTTTCAAAGGAACTCAACGGCCTGAAATTCTCCAAGCACGCGCAGCAGCGTCTCGACTCGCGAAACATTCAGTTGAGCGACGACGACATGACTCACCTATCGAACGCTGTCACAAAAGCGGACGAGAAAGGGGCGAAAGATTCACTGGTTCTCATGCGTGAGATGGCGTTCGTCGTCAGTGTCAAGAACCGTACCGTGGTCACAGCGATGGACAGTGCGCAATTAAAAGATAACGTCTTTACCAATATCGACAGTGCAATTATTGCATCATGAAATGTTTCACTTTCTAAATCACTAACACATAACAACCGGGCTGGTCCTCAGCGCATCGCGCAAGCGGCGTGCTGAGGGAGCCCTCCAGTCAAACCGAATGACAGACGTTTGACAACCATTCCACAAATACCTTAGGAGGGTATTCATTATGGCATTTCTTAGATCTCTATTCGCAGGCGTTTCCGGATTACAGAACAATCAGTTAATGATGGACGTAATCGGAAACAACATCGCCAACATTAACACGATCGGATTCAAAGCGAGCAGGGCAACGTTCAGCGAAGCCTTTGCACAGACACTGCAAAACGCAACCCAGCCGGGAGGGAACAGCGGCGGTACGAACGCGATTCAGGTTGGACTCGGTGTTGCGGTCAACACCGTTGACACTCAGTTCACACAGGGGACGCTTCAATCGACCGGAGTTTCTACAGACCTCGCAATTCAGGGTAATGGATTCTTTGCGGTGAACCAGAATGGAACGACGCGATACACTCGGGTCGGGACATTTCAGCTGGACGCAACCGGTCAGTTCGTCAACCCGGGATCGGGCGCGATCCTGGAGGGGACACTGGCATCGGCGAACGGTATTATCACACCAGGAACCCAACTCCAAAACCTGAAGATCGACCTGAATCAAATCTCACCCGCAAAAGCAACCGGCAGCGTACAGCTCGCTGGAAATCTGGATGCAACGGCGACAGTCGCCGAAGCCGACCTGACAGGCAATATCGACTCAGGCACCATCGTCGGAAGCACTGTCAATCAGAATTTCAACGTTACGGATGATTTCGGTGTGTCGCATGCGGTGAAAATGACATTGACGAAGACTGCTGCTGATACCTGGAGCGTTGCAACAACTGACCCGAGCGGAACGGTAGTCGGAGGATCTGGCACTGCGACTTTTGATCCGACAACCGGGGCACTAACAGCATTCACTCCGGCGAACATCACATTGAACCCGACGGACAAGGCACCTTCGATTTCAGTGGATATTGCTACGACCGGTCTTACACAGACGGCCGGAGCGAGCACTTTTGCGGCGGACCTCTCGAAAGCTGCAGACTCTACGAACGCCTCGGTAACTGTGTACGATTCATTAGGGAATTCGCACTCCCTTTCGGTGAAATTCACGAAGACCACAACTCCGAACGAATGGACATGGTCGGCGGAAGCTCCGTCCCCTGCTACGATTACCGCAGGACAAACCGGCAAGATTGATTTCAATTCGGACGGTACTTTGAAAGCGTTCACATACGACGACGCTTCGACGGGACTTAAGATGTCTCCCAATGACGGCGCTTCGGCGATGTCGGTTAACCTGAGTGCGGGAACCGTGGATGCGTTCGGCGGTATTACGCAGACCAGCGGAACGTCGACCATTTCTCCTCAATCACAGGATGGTTATGCCGCTGGAAATTTGAGCGGAGTGACCGTCGACCAGAGCGGGAAAATCCTCGGAACGTTCACGAACGGTGCCAGCGTAACAATGGGTCAAGTGATGCTGGCTACGTTCGACAACCCGAACGGCCTGACGACTGCGGGCGGCAACATGTTCGATGCGTCGGGAAACTCCGGCTCACCGACCATTGCGGCAGCAGGCGGTCCTTCAAATTCAACGATCGTCGCCGGCTCATTGGAAGAATCCAATGTCGATCTTGCTCAGGAATTTACGAACATGATCACAGCGCAGCGTGGCTTCCAGGCCAGCGCACGCGTCATAACAGTCGCCGATCAGTTCCTGGATGAGGTTGTCAGCTTGAAGAGGTAATCATCATCTGCGGGCGGTCTGAAGTCGGGACCGCCCGCATTTTTATTTCGCGCTTTGGCTGATAGTGACCATCTCCATATAAGGGCCGCACGCAACCGGCCGCAGCGTAAAACAAGGATTCTCCATTTTACACGTGAAGGGATATTTATGATTGAAGTAACCCGGCTACAAAGTCAAAAAATCGTTGTCAATGCCGACCTTATTGAATTCGTGGAAGAAACTCCCGATACGATGATTACGACAACCACGGGAAAAAAGCTGATCGTGAGAGAATCGGTCAACGACGTGATCGACAAAGTCGTTGCCTATCGCCGCCAGTGCCTGATCATGAAGCTGGCTCACAAGAAACGGTGAGGTTTGAGGGGATTATTCTCCAGCTGTCTGATATTCTCCACCATGCATGCCTCGTTTTTTGTCAAATACCTCCTTTATCTCAGGAAACCGCAGTATTTCACCCCTCATGCGACTTTTTGATTTTCAAACTCATGGCACATGATTTGCCGATTGTAGTTAGAAACAATTGGAAACCATGGCAAAAGAACTTTCCCCTCTGAATCAATCGTCAGCCCAGTCTACAGACACGGCCGTAAAGACTCCTGCACAGCCCTTTTTTACCAGAAAGATCATCATGATCGGTGTCCCGATTTTTGTTGTGCAGTTGGCTATAATCTATTTTCTGATGGCAAAATTTATCGCCGCCCCTGCGCACACCGCAGCAAGCCCGGCAAAGGTCGAAGAAGAGGCTCAAAAGGCAGAATCAGCAACGCAGAACATTTTTCTCATAAAGGATATTATCATCAATCCGGCTGGAACGAATGGAACCCGTTTCCTTCTTACGACGGTAGGGATAGAAGTCTCGACCCCCGAAGCGCAGCAGGAACTTGAGAAAAAAGAGGTCCAGGTTCGTGACGTTCTCAATTCGATCCTGACGAGCAAAGGGTTGAGTGAGTTGGTCAGTATTGAACAGCGCGAATTAATGCGCAATGAGATTTCGAAGAAAGTAGGGGAGCTTCTCAAATCGGGAAAGCTTCGTAACGTGTACTTTAGCAAATTCATCATCCAATAAGGTTAGGTACTGTGGCAGAAATTCTCTCCCAGCAAGAGATCGATAGTCTTCTATCAGGCATCCCCATCGAGGAGCCAACAGGCGTTCCGGTCCCGGTTTCGGGAACGAAGTCTGAACGTGAGGTCATCACGTTCGATTTTCGCCTGCCCCACAGGTTGTCGAAAAACCAGCTGCGCACGCTCCAGGCCGTCCACGAGAATTTCAGTGAATCATTTGCATCGTATCTCCTTTCCCGTCTTCAAACGACCGTTGGAGTCATCGTCACTTCGGTCGATCAGTTGTTCTATTCCGAATATGTTCTTTCAATACCGAGCCCAAGCTGCCTGTATGTCTTTCGTATCGCCGACACGGATGCGTTTGCGCTGCTGGAATTCAGCCCTCAATTGGTCATGGCGATGGTATCCCGTCTTCTCGGAGGTTCGACGGACGGCGAAAAGCGAGCACGACAGATCACAAAGATCGAGCAGAGCATCATTAAAGGCATCGCCCAACGGGCGCTTGTCGATCTGCAGAAATCATGGAAGACGATTGCCGATCTCAATTTCAAGATGGACCGGTACGAAAACGAGGGAGATTTTGCGCAGATTGCACCGACGAGCGAAATCGTCCTCGTCGTTTCATTTGAAGTTTCATTCGGAGATCAGAAATTCCTTATGGGTCTCTGCTTCCCGACCTTCGCATTGGAAGAAGAGCTTGCAAAACTGAATATGCAGCATTTCAACGCTCTTCCCGGCACAAAAGTTCAGGGAGACTGGTCGGAACAAATACTCAAAAGTATCGGGCACACGGCGATCGAAGCAGTCGGAGTGCTCGGCTCTACGACCATTACACTGCGCGATCTCCTCGAACTTGAAGCCGGCGATATTCTGAAAACCAACCTGCCGATCAACGGTGAAGTGCAGGTGACAATAGGAAACAGGCCTCGGCTGTGGGGGCGCCCCGGAGTCTCTAACGGCAGGACCGCAATCAAAGTTGTACGAACCGAAACAGACGGAAACCAAGGAGCATAACGGATCATGGAAGACCAAAACGAAAAGACATCGATACCCGTCCCGATAGAACCGACAGCGGGGAACGGAAATGTGCAGGTCGAGAGCGCGAAGTTTCAGCAGCTCGACTCGAGCCCGACGTTCGCTGATAAAGAAAAGAAGATGGGACTCCTGCTCGACCTGAGTCTTCCTGTTTCTATCGAGCTGGGGAGGACGAACCTTCCGATCAGAGATATTCTGGATCTCCAGCGCGGTTCGGTCGTCGAGTTCGAGAAATTGGCAAGCGAGCCGGTGGATATTTTGATCAACGGTCGTAAAATGGCCGAAGGCGAAGTTGTTGTCATCGAAAAACATTTTGCCATTCGCATCACAAGTCTCGTTGAGACTTCCGAGCGCGTAAAAAACCTGGGGAAATAAATTATGGGATGGGTACTTCTTAAAACTCTTGCTTCGCTCGCTGCTGTCATCGGACTGATGTTCGGCCTTGTCATTGTGATGAAAAAATATATGTACGGATTTCAAGCGACAAGGTCGGCAGTCATCAGCGTGGATGTTCTCGGGCAGCGGTTGATTCAGCCCAAACGATCTGTTGTTGTGGTGAAAGTGCTTAATAAGATCATGATTATCGGGATGTCGGAAGCGGGAATGATTTCGCTGGGCGAGATCAACGATGCCGACATCCTCCACTGGATCGATTCGACAGTAGCCGAGGCCGACAGTTCTGCCGGAGTTCCTTCTGCGGGAAAAGAAAGCGCCGGCGCCTTTATCGAGTATCTCGGAAGAAACATCGGGATGCTTCGCCCAAAGAATCGTAAGGGAAATGCCGGAGTTCAACATCCGGAAACGGAAGAGGAAAACTGAACCATTATGACATCACTGCACAGAAATATAATGCTTATTGTTCTTGTCGTTTTCATGGCCGGAAGCGAAGCGCTTGCACAACAAACCGCGTTCCCCCTTCCCAAACTGTCCATCGAGGTTGGCAAGGCGACAAAGCCGGAAGACGTTTCCGTCACGCTCCAGATCCTTTTGCTGATGACGATCCTCTCACTGGCTCCCGCGATCCTGATTCTAACGACGGCGTTCACCCGCATCATCGTGGTTTTTTATTTTGTCAAGCAGGCGCTCGGTACGCCGCAAATGCCGCCCGCCCAGATACTGGTCGGTCTCGCAATGTTCCTGACATTTTTTATCATGGCTCCGGTCTGGACCAAGGTCAATACTGTGGCGGTGCAGCCCTACCTTGAGAAAAAGCTCAGCCTTACGGCAGCCTACGACCGCGGTGTCGACCCCCTGCGTGAATTCATGTTCAAGCAAACGCGCGAAGAAGACCTTGGATTGTTCGTTAAGATGGCGAACCTGCAAAAACCGAACAGCCGGGCAGATGTGCCGACGTATGTCGTCATTCCCGCGTTTGCGATCAGCGAACTGAGGACGGGCTTTCAGATCGGATTCATCATCTTTATTCCGTTTCTCATCATCGATGTTGTCGTGTCGAGCATCCTTATGTCGATGGGTATGATGATGCTTCCCCCGGCTATGATCTCTATGCCGTTCAAAATATTATTGTTCATCCTAGTGGACGGATGGCATCTCGTGGTCAGCTCGCTTATGGCAAGTTATCAATAAAGGAAAGCGTCATGTCGGAAGAATTTGTCATCCATATTTTTCGTGAATCATTTTATACGATGCTGCTGGTGTCGGCTCCGGTGCTCCTCGTCTCGCTGGTCATCGGGCTTGTCATCTCGGTGTTCCAGGCGGCGACGTCGATCCAGGAATTCACGCTGACCTTTGTCCCGAAACTTATCGCCGTTGCGATCGTCGTCGTTTTGACGCTCCCGTGGATCATCGACATTATGGTAACGTTTACGATCAACCTCTATACTCAAATTCCGAGTCTGGCTCGCTAACGTATGGAACTTTACGTTTCACAATTTCTCCTGTTTCTTGTCATTTTTGCACGGATCACGGCGCTTGTGGTCGTGGCGCCTGTCTTTGGGCACCGCAGTATTCCCGTTCAGGTGAAGGCAGGGCTTGGAGCGCTTCTGACAATCATCCTATATCCAATGATCTCCCAGCATCCCGTGGCAGTGGACCTGCAGTTGATCCCGTTCTTCATCCTGGTGATTCGCGAGGTCATGGTCGGAGTACTCCTCGGGTTTGGTCTCGGAATTCTCTTCTCAGGTATTCAGTACGCTGGAGAACTCATTTCCTTCAGCATAGGTCTTTCCGTTGCGACGATGTTCAGCTCGGAAGACAACCAGCAGACGCCGGTTATAGGCGAGTTCATGTCCCTCTTCGCGATGCTGATTTTCCTCATGCTCAACGGACATCACTTTGTCCTGGAAGCGCTGCGGCTTACCTACAGCACCGTGCCGATCGGCACGTTCGGTTTCAGTCAGCCGCTGTTCGAGCGCTTTGTCGCACTGGGGTCGATGATGTTCGTCGTTGCGGTGAAAATATCGGCTCCGGTCATGGTCGCTGAGTTTCTTACCAACGTTGGGCTCTCCATCATGGCGCGCGTCATGCCGCAGATGAATGTGTTTGTCGTCAGCTTTCCGTTGAGCATCGGCGTCGGCTTGATCGTATTATTTTCGTCCGCTCCCTTTATGGTCTTTATATTCAAGAAATTGTTGTTAGGGTTTGAAGATAACATTGTTGAACTGGTTAAAGTACTCTGACCCATGGCCGAAGAATCCGCTTCATCACAGGATAAGACAGAAGAGGCAACTCCGCACAAACGCGAAGAGAGCCGCAAGAAAGGTTCCGTCGCCCGCAGCGCGGAGATGAACTCGGCATTTATTCTTTTCTTCGGCCTGCTCATTCTGTACTTTGGCGGCACGTCACTGGCTACCACAATCGCATCGATGACCCGAACGGTTCTAACGAATTCATCTTCCATCGTGATCTCCAGGACAAACGTTCACTATTACATGGTCGAAGGCATTATCATGTGTTTCTATCTTCTCGCCCCGATCATGTTCGGCCTGCTCGTTGTCGGGCTCGGGGCAAGTGTTGCGCAGGTAGGATTCTATTTCTCGCCCGAGGCGCTTGCCGTAAAATGGAACAAACTCAATCCACTGGCCGGAATGCGGAAAGTCATGATTTCGCGCCATGCGATGGCGGAGATGGTGAAAAATCTGTTGAAAGTCGCCGTCATTGCGATAGTCGCGTACATGTCCATTAAGGGCGCGATGGGTGATACTCTTTCCCTGATGGATGGAGATGTTCGTGGAATCCTCACCTTTCTTGTCGACTCCGCGCTGTCCGCAGCTTTCAAAATTGGTTTGGCGTTCCTTGCTCTGGCGTTGTTCGATTATCTCTTTCAGAGGTTCGAATTCGAGCGGGATATACGAATGACAAAACAGGAAGTGAAGGAAGAAACAAAATCCACTGAGGGCGATCCGTTCGTCAAAGGGCGCATCCGGTCGGTGCAGCGGCAGATCGCCTATAAGAGAATGATGCACGATGTTCCCAAGGCGGATGTCATTGTGACCAACCCGACACACGTCGCCGTTGCGCTGAAGTACGAGGCCGGAAAGATGGATGCACCCCGCGTAGTCGCAAAAGGGGCGGAACTCATCGCGCAGCGGATCAAAGACATAGCGCGAAAACACAACATCCCGATCGTCGAGGATAAAGTTCTTGCACGAGCTCTATACAAATCTGTCGATATCGGGGAAGCGATCCCGGAAAAACTGTTTCAGGCGGTTGCGCAGCTTCTGGCGTATATTTTCAGGATGAAGAATTCAAAATACACCTATAAGGCGTTTTAACACAGTATGGAAACAGCGAGCCCACAACCTTCAGAGATTAAGAAAAGCATGTCGCCTCTGGACCTGATTCGGAGGAACAGCGATGTCGTCCTCGCGGGCGGAGTGATTCTTATTCTCGCGCTGATGATACTCCCGATCCCTGCAATGCTCCTCGATGTACTGTTAGCGCTCAATATCACCGCGGCGATCCTGATCCTGCTGGTATCGATGTATATCAGCAGCCCGCTCGAGCTCTCGGTATTTCCCGGTATGCTGCTTCTCCTCACGATATTCCGCCTTTCGCTGAACGTGGCCTCGACGCGCCTGATTCTCGGCGAGGGATATGCCGGGGAAGTCATCAACGCATTCGGATCGTTCGTGGTAAAAGGCAATTATGTCGTCGGGTTCGTGATCTTCCTTATCCTGGTCTTGATACAGTTCATCGTCATCGTCAAAGGCGCAGGGAGAATCTCCGAGGTTGCGGCACGGTTCACACTCGACGCAATGCCCGGAAAACAAATGGCGATCGACGCAGATATGAACGCCGGCCTGATTACCGAGATCGAAGCTCGTGAGCGTCGCTCGCAGATCGCCCGCGAAGCGGAATTCTTCGGAGCGATGGATGGGGCCAGCAAGTTCGTCAAAGGGGATGCAATCGCCGGACTGCTCATCAACATCATCAACATTCTTGGCGGGTTCATTATCGGCGTGGCTCAAAAGGGACTCTCCTTTACCGACGCACTCCATAATTACACACTTCTTACCGTCGGGGACGGATTGGTTACTCAGATTCCGGCTCTTGTCGTAGCGACGGCGGCCGGTATGGTCGTCACGCGCGGCGGTTCGGGCACGCAGCTCGATAAAGAAATACGGACACAACTATTCGGCAGACCGAAGGCGCTTCTCATTGCTTCCGGCGCTCTTTTTCTCTTTGCCATCGTGCCCGGTCTCCCAACCTTGCCGTTCCTGCTCCTCTCGGGCCTGGCAGGTTCAGCGGGGTATGTGACCATGCGCGACAAGCCTGTGAAGAAAAAGGCAGCTCCAGCCGCACCCGTTGCAGAAAAGAAAGAGGAACGCGTTGAAGATTATGTCCAGGTCGATTCACTGGAGCTCGAAATCGGATACGGGTTGATCTCCCTCGTGGACAATGCCCAGGGAGGAGATCTGTTCAATCGCATTACCAATATCCGTAAACAGCTCGCCCTTGAGCTTGGAATACTTATTCCTCCGGTGCGGGTACGCGACAATCTGCAGCTTGAGCCAAATCAGTATGTCGTAAAGATCCGTGGCAACGTTGTCGCTACCGACCGTTTGGTGATGGACCGTCTTCTTGCCATGAACGCCGGCGGGGCAGAAGATCATCTCGAAGGTATCTCGGTCAAAGAGCCGGCGTTCGGCCTCCCGGCACTCTGGATACGTACGAACGAACGCGAACACGCTGAACTCGGGGGATACACCGTTGTCGAACCGTCTGCCGTACTCTCAACCCATTTGCAAGAGATCTTACGCCGCAACGCCGACAAGATCTTGGGAAGGCAGGACACCAAGAAATTAATCGAGAATTTGAAAAAGGATTATCCTGCAGTCGTTGAAGATCTGACGCCGGAACTGCTGCCGACGGGAACTATCCAGAAAGTTCTCCAGAACCTTTTGAAGGAAGGTATCCCGATCCGTGACCTCGTCACAATCCTGGAATCGCTTGTTGATTACGCGAGGGTTACAAAGAATGTCGACGTGCTGACAGAATATGTCCGCCATTCGCTTTCCGAGACGATCGCGCACATGTACCGCGACCCTAAAGGCACCATCCGCGCGATCGTTCTGGGGCCGAGGCTCGAACAGCTGATCACGAATGCTCTGCAGAATCAACGGGAGAGCAGCCCGAGCCTTGGACTCTCACCCGCGATGATCGATTCTATACATAAAAGCCTGACTGAAAAAGTTGAACAATCGATCGGTGCGGGACTTCGCCCGATCGTGCTTTGCGCAGCGACCGTGAGAACATACCTGTATCGTTTGATCCATACGGCGTTCCCAACCGTCGTCGTTCTATCATTTACGGAATTACCAGCCGAAACAGAAATCGAATTCACAGGAAAATTGGAGATCAATCATGAGAATTAAGAAATTCGTTGGCGCCACAATGAAAGAAGCAACCGAACAAATGAAACAAGAACTCGGCCCTGAAGCGATCATTCTGAATACAAAGAAACTGTCGAACGGAAAGCATTTCAATTTCCTCGGCAAAGAGATGTTGGAGGTCACTGCGGCGATCGATGATCAGCCGGTCCAGCGTACCGTTCCGGCGCCGATCGGGAGGGACGAGGCGGGGTTTAACCGGTTGTTGCAGCGTGCTGCGTCCGCAAGCGTTAGGGAAACGCCGGCCGGTGATACGTTCGAAGGGTTGAAAAGCGTCGCGGAACATTTTGAGAGACGGGGTGCGAAGTCCGAAGAAAAGAAATCTTTTGTTCCCGCAGAGAGGGCCGAGATTCACGAGTTGAAGGCCGAAATGGAAGAAATGAAAAGTACGTTGCAGTCGATCGCGGAACATTTCAAGTACTCAAAAATGCCTGCGCTGCCGCAATTTCTACAGCAAGCATACCGCACGTTAGTGCAGAACGATGTCGATGAACAACTCGCGGCGGATATCGTCCAGGTGGTTTATGGAAAGATCGACCCGGCTCAGCGAGATAACAAACAGGCTGTGGAAAAAAGCGTGATTGCCGAGATCGCGGGGCTGCTCTCAACCGCACAACCGCCGAAGGAGAAATCGAAACGTCCCCGCGTTATCGCATTGGTCGGGCCTACGGGAGTCGGGAAGACGACCACGATCGCAAAGCTTGCTGCGATCGGAAAACTTGTCCAGCACCTCAACATCGGCCTCATCTCAGCGGACACGTACCGTATCGGCGCCATCGAGCAACTCCGCACATTTGCGAGCATCGCGGATATACCGATGGAAGTGGTCTATAAACCGAGTGAAATGGGCGCCGCGTTAAAGAAATTCCGCACGAAAGACGTTGTCTTTGTGGACACGGTCGGCCGCAACCAGAGAATGAAGTCGGAATTGAGCGAACTCAAGAGGCTGATGCAGGCTCTCGATCCGGACGAGATCCATCTTGTGCTCAGCGCGCCCACGAACAAAAGGACGATGTATGAAGTGATCGAACGGTTCGGAGTCCTGAGACCAAACAGAATTATCCTCTCAAAAGTCGATGAGTCCCTGGCGCTCGGGAACATGCTGAATATTACGCTTCACACTCAGCTCCCGATCTCGTTCATCACCACAGGACAAGGAGTGCCGGACGACATTATGCTGGCTGATTCTGAAAAACTTGCACGAATGATCTATCCAGGAATAATTGCACATGCGTGAACAATCAGTTATCGTGGACCAGGCATCCCGGCTGCGCGAAATAGCGCTCGGGAGTTATGAAGTGCAAACCGCAACAATGCCGTATCGAATTTCCGTCACGAGCGGTAAAGGGGGCGTTGGAAAGAGCACGGTCGCTCTCAATCTGGCGATTGGGCTTTGCAGCTTCGGACAGAAGGTACTCCTCGTCGATGCCGATTCGAACCTGGGCAATCTCGATGTCCTTCTGGGGATTGCACCCCGGTACAGGCTGGGGCATGTGCTCCACGGAAAGGTGGATATCGGAGATGCTCTTGTCAGTCCGTATTCCAATCTCAAAATACTCCCCGGCAGCTCGGGCGATCTGGATTATCCTGACATGACGGCGCTTGTTCAGCAGCGGTTTCTTCAGGACCTTTTCTCGCTCGAAGAACATTTCGACGTTCTCCTGATCGACACGTCTGCCGGTTTGTCGAAAGAGACGATCACGTATTCTCTCGAATCAGACGAGGCGATCGTCGTCACAAGCATCGAACCGACGTCGGTGATGGATTCGTACGCGGTGATCAAGACAATTTCGATATCGCGCCCCGACGAACGGATTTCGGTCCTCATGAATGCGGCACAATTTCCGAGCCAGGCGGACGAAACAGTACAGAAGCTCAGGATGGCTGTAGATCACTTTCTGAAACGGGATATCGGATACCTCGGGTCGATTCCGTTCGACGTGAACATGCGGAATGCCGTGCTGGCGCAAGAACCGGTCATCAAAAAATACCCCGCGAGCGCTTCATCGCTCTCGTTGAGAGCAGCCGCACAAACTATTATCAATCAATCCCTCAACACTGAAACAGGAAAACAACAATGAAATCGATCGTCTTTGAGTTGGGCCTGCTGGCGTTTTTTGTGTCGGCGGTAGTTTTCGGTTCGCAAGGCGCGAGTCTCTTCGACATGATCGCGCAGGCATTCATCGTTTTCATCGGCATTGAAATTGCCGCGGCCGCGATCTTTGCGATGATTTCGCCCCGGCCCCGCGCACAAGAAGCTGAAGTGCACGACAATCTGAGCGACAGCCAGCCTGTCAAGAGGCGGGCGCCGGCAGCTCCTGCAAAAGCATGAAGAACAGTGTGGCACTGAAGTTTTCCTCAGGACAAAAAGTTTCACCTAACCGTCGATTAGACTGATCATGCAAAAGGAACAACAGATACAGGAAGTTACAGCCGTCGCAGAACGAAGCGATGTCCGGAACGCGATGTTCTTTGAGCATCTCGGCCTGGTAAATTTTGTCGTCAACAAGATCGGGCTGACGTCGTTCCGGTCATCGGCGGCTCTTGAGAGGTCGGACCTTGTCCAGTTCGGGATCATGGGCTTACTTGACGCTATCGAGAAGTTTAATCCGGAACGCGGCGTCCAATTTCAGACATATGCGGTAAGCCGGATCAAAGGCTCGATTCAGGATGAGTTGCGAAAACTTGACTGGGTTCCGCGGTCGGTACGAAAAGCAGAACGTCACACAGATGCGATCATACAGCGTGCCGGCCAGGTAGAAGGCCGCACGATGACAGCCGCAGATATCGCTCGTCGTCTCTCACTTTCGCTTGATACATATGCGGAAATAGTTCACCAGGTCAACAAAACGGGGGTAACGTCGGCTGATTCTCCGGAATATGCTTCCCGTCTCGAAGCCCTTGCAACGGACGAACAAGACGATCCGTCCGAGATCGCGAATCAACACCAGTTGAAGAACACGATCGTTCAAGCGGTTGAGGGGCTGGCCGAGCGCGACCGCCTTGTTGTCATGCTCTATTATTATGAAGACCTTACCTTCAAAGAAATCGCTGCCGTGCTGCGGATCTCGGAATCACGGGTCTTCCAGATACATTCGACCGTGCTCGGCAATTTACGCACGACTCTCGCGGGCTCACTCTAGAAATAGGATAGTACAATGAAATTAGTTGATGTGAAACAGATGCCGTTCGACATGAAAATGAAAATGACCTCGATGCCCGAGGTAGTAAGCGAGATCATGGATCTGGCGAGCGATCCGAGGACCAGCGTGGCCCGACTCTCCTCCATATTGTTGAAGGACCCGTCGCTTGCCAAGGGCATCCTTCGCAAGGCGAACTCGCCGTATTACGGATTTTTCAACCGGATAAATTCGATCGACTTCGCCATCGTTCTTCTCGGATTCGACGTGCTGAAAGAAACGGTTTCAAGCCTGCTCGTCAACAACGCCTTGCGCAAGATGGTGAACATCTTCTTCGAATACGAGGAGACTTGGAATCACTCGCTCACGTGCGGCATCATTGCCGGTTTTGTTGCAGAGAATTCGAAGTTATGCAATACCAACGAGGCATTTATCGCCGGTCTTCTCCACGACATCGGTTACGTCATTCTCCATCAGTTCGTGAACGACAGCGCGGACTCGATCCGGTTTTCAAAGAACGGCCGGCTGCGAACGACGGTCGAGGCTGCGTCGGGCATATCGCACGGCGAGGCGGGCTTCTGGATCGCGAACAAATGGCAGCTGCCTCCCCAAATCTGCGAAGCGATACGCTATCACCATTCGCCGCAGCAGGCGGTCATTGACCCTGCGCTTACGGCAACGGTCCATGTTGCCGACGTTCTCTGTTCGCGCCTTCAGCTCGGCCCTTTTTCGCACGACGGTCCGCTGGTTTATGATGCCGCCGCGGTCAGCCTCATCCGGTTTAACGAAAGCCAACTCGACCGCGAACAGCTCGAAGCGTACTGCCTGGAGATGCGGTCGGATATCGACGGCGGACGTACTCTCGAGGATTTCGTGACCGACATCAAGCGGAGATTCGTCGAGTCGATGGCAGAACTTCCGGAACAGCAGAGAATCATCCTCGCATTGTACTACTACGAAAATATTTCATTCGAAGAAATCGGACGTTTGCTCAAGATCGACGAAACAACAGTGACGTCCCTTCACGATACGTCGCTGACGACGTTAAAAAACGTACTATGGAACATTCAGCCACAGAGAGCAGCACTATGATGACGCCAGAACAGATACATGAAAAAGTTAAAACGATTATCCAGCTTCCCGCGCTTCCTTCAATCGCGCTCGAGGTGGTCGAGCTCGTCGACAACCCAAGAACGAGTGCGTCGAAACTGGGAAGGGTCATCTCGTCGGACCAGGCGCTCACGGCCAAGGTTCTGAAGATCGCCAATTCTCCGTTCTACGGATTCCCGAAAAAGATCTCCACGATCGATTTTGCGATCATCGTTCTCGGATTCGATGCATTGAAGGAGATCGTTATCAGCATCTCGCTCGTCAGTTCATTGCAGAAGAAATCCGACAACTATTTCGATGCCCGGGTATTCTGGGACCATGCGATCTCGACCGGCGTAATCGCTCGGCGGCTCGCCCGCGACCTCCATTACCGTGTCAGCGGAGAAGTTTTTGTCGGCGGTCTTCTTCATGACATGGGGATCTCCGTGCTGCATCGGTACTTCTCCGGCGAATACCGGCGTATCGTCGATATCGTACGGGAATCAGAGTTGTCGATGATGGAAGCGGAAGAAAGCGTGCTCGGTGTGACCCATGCAGAGGTTGGCGGCTGGCTCGCCGAACGCTGGAACATGCCGGACCACCTTGTTGAAGCGATCGCATTCCACCACCAGCCTTCAAAGGCTGTCCTGAACCCCGACCTTGTCGCGCTGATCCATGTCGCGGACATCATCGCGCTCCAGCTCAACGGAAACGCGCCGGTGGAATTCGACAAGGGGGCTACGTTCGAACCGCAGGCGCTCGAGAGACTGCAATTGTCAGACGAAAATGTCCTGAAGGAATACATGTCGGCATACGGAGATGTGATCCAAAGCGACGTTGATGAAGTCACCGCGTTTGTTTCGGGCAGAGGTTACTGAGGTATGAAAACTCAAACTGAAAAAACAAAAAGCAGGAACGAACTCCTCGACGAGGCGCTGCCGCAATTCGAATCGTTCATCGAAAGCCGCGAAAAGTACATCAAAGCGCTGGAGACGACCATCCAGGCCCTGCGGCAGGAAAACGCGAGCTTCAACAAGAACAATCTCGCGATCCGGAGCTCTATCGATGAACTGGTCGCGATGCAGAGACTCTCGAACATCGTGAGCACGGCTGTGAGCCCGGAGACCATTCTCGCTACCCTCTTTGACTTGACACAGCAAGTGATCCCTGTCCTGGAGTCCAATATTTTTCTTCTCGATTCAACTTCCAATACACTTCTTCCGCTTGCTCCCGGTCAGGATCCGCGATTGAAGGAAGAAGCACAACAGCAGCTCGAATCGGGAATATGCGATTGGGTCTTCGACGAAAAGAAGACGGTCATCATTCCTGATCTCGAAAGCCTGGTGGCGACCGGCACAGCGAAAAATTTTGTGATCGTTCCTCTTATTCTCCGCAACCGATCGATCGGAATTTATTTGATCCATACGGAAAAGCCGCAGCAGGACTTTTCCAACCAGGATATTCAGCTCCTGTCTGTCCTTGCGAATCAGGCCGCCGCGGGAGTTGAGAACTGGAGGACGTACGAAGAACTTGTCAATGCGAACAAACAACTGAAATCGTCCGAAGCGCAGATGATCCAGGCGGCGAAGCTGGCCGCGATCGGAGAACTTGCCGCGAGCATCGTACACGAGATCAAGAACCCTGTACAGGTGTTGATGCTTCAGATGGATATGATGCAGCGCGGAGTCGCTCTCCCGAATGGACTGGACCTGGTGCGCCAGCACGTTCAACGGCTCAGTACGATCACCAAACGGCTGATGAATTTCTCGCGCAATGTATCCGAAGACGTGATGACGCAGCCCATTGACGTCAATAAGGCCATCGAAGACGTCGTTGCGATGGTTCAACATGAGTACCGTACGGACAAGATTGAGATCGAGCTTGCTCTTTCTACCGACCTTCCCATGGTGATCGGGAATTCGAATTACCTCCAACAGGTGTTTCTGAACCTGGCGATCAATGCCCGCGATGCGATGCCCAAAGGGGGCAGGATATTCATCTCCAGCATGCTGGAAGGATTCAACGTCATGGTTCGATTCTCAGACACCGGGGGCGGCATTACGCAGGAAAACATGGACAAGATCTTTCAACCTTTCTTCACGACAAAAGGTGAGGGAAAGGGAACGGGTCTCGGTTTGGCAATTTCGCGAAATATCATTTCCCAGCATCAGGGCAATATCCGCGTCGAGAGCGAATTGAACAAAGGCACGACCTTTATTATTACACTTCCTATCCGAAGGATACTTCAATGAAGAATAGTGAATTCCGTTTTGTCAAGATTCTCTGCCTGACCTGCGCCGTTTGCACGATTGCTTTCCTTGCTACTGCACTCGCCGGAGAAGCCCCCCAGACGCCAACAAACGCTGTGAAAGAGATTCGAACAGTGCAAAAGAATCCGGCCTTGGCTGCTAAGCAACGCGCTGCAGCGATTCATGGCAAAAGAAATTATCTCGGTGTAAGCGCCGGCGTTCAAAAAAACCTGCACCCGTACACAGCGAAGGGCGGCGTGAAGACAGGTCTGCGGACCCAACGGATACCAACGCCCGCGTCATTGCTCCCGTACCGCGCTTCACAAAAAAGATCAATTCCGGGATTGAGAAGCGATTTGCGAGTGCCCGGTTCAAAAGCAAACTCGGCTGTGCCGTTCAACAGCGAGCTGATGGCCAATGCTTCTCACGAAAGAGTTCTGCAAAGTGGAAGCAATCCTGAATCGAACGCAGGAGCGCCGTCTGCATCAGATGGCCGAAAAGCTGAGCCAGAGAGCTCGGAGAGCGCGCAAATTATTCTCGTTCTTGTCGCACTTTGTGCAGCCTTCGCGGGGACTGCCGTTATTTTATACCTCATTTCGAAGCGATCACCTCGAAAAGATGAAATGAGAACAGCGGCTCGATCGCTGGGCCATGAAACTCAACCCCAAGAAACAGCTCCAATGTCGATTGAAACGCGGCCCACAGATAAGCCAGGTGCCTCCAGTCAAGCCGAGGAAATAACTGAGGAAGAGGATGCTGTTGTAGAACTGGCTCAACGCTATCGGCGCGGACAAGGAGAAATGCAGCTAATCTTCAGCATGCAAGCGCATGAAAATGATGAGGCCCCGCTCGCGAATTTGCTTCAAGCATCAACTCGGTCAAAAGCAAAAGGAAATACCAAAAGGCTCGCAAAAAAATTCGGACTTCGCAAGAACGAAGTGGACCTTCTCCTGCGGCTCCAAAAATGCAGCGATTCCGCAAACCACTCTCTGAGGATCCTATGATCAAAGGTATCTACGCATCGGGTTCGGGGATGATGCCTCGGATGCTCAAGATTGAAGTGATCGCGAACAATCTTGCGAACATCAACACGACCGGATTCAAACGGGACAGTATCTTCGTTCAGATCATGAAGGACACTGCTGTGGCCCAGGCAAAAGGTAATGGAGATCTTTCCGGCCTGAACGTCAGAGAATACACAGACTTTTCAGAAGGTTCATTGAGTCCTACCACAAACAAGCTGGACCTCGCTATCCAAGGATCTGGTTTCTTCGTAGCCCAATCGCCGAACGGACCGCGTTACACCAGGAACGGCAGCTTCAGCCTTTCGACGGACGGCACGCTTGTTACTTCACAAGGTTACCCGGTGTTGGGGACGGGCGGGGCAATTCAATTGCCCGACATTCAAAAATTATCTCAAGGGAATATTTCAATCAATGAAACCGGCGAGATCACTGTCGACGGCAAACAAATTGGTAGGCTGGAGATCGCAAATTTTGAGGATACCTCCGTTTTGAAGAAGGACGGCGGATCTGATTTTATCTCGGACGTCCCGCCGAAGAGCGGTGTCGCAGATGGAAAAAATATAGCCATCCGCCAGGGGTATCTTGAAGAGTCGAACGTTAACGGCATAGAGGAAATGGTCCAGATGATTGAGTTGAGCCGGAGTTTTGAAGCGGCACAAAAGACGATGGTTGCACAGGACTCGACTCTGGACAAAGCAAATGACATAGGCAAGTTGTAGTTAGAAACGGACACGCCTCCGGCTGACTAGGCTGTGGCGAAGAACCGGAACGATCTCATCACTAAAGGAGCATGTATGAATAGAGCATTGCGAACGGCGGCAACAGGAATGTTCGGACAGCAACTCAACGTGGACATCATCGCGAACAACCTGGCCAACGTCAACACGACCGGTTATAAAAAGAGCAGGGCCGATTTTCAAGACTTGATGTACCAGACGCTGAAGACCAGCGAAGTCTCGGACAACCCCAATATTCAACAAGCGTCAGAGATACAAGTCGGAAACGGAACGGTGCCGGTTGCCACTCCTAAAAGTTTTGCACAGGGTGATATACAGCCGACGAAGAACCCTCTCGATGTGGCGATCCAGGGAGACGGGTTCTTTCAGATCCGGCAGACCGACGGGACAACGGCGTATTCGCGCGACGGGTCATTCCAGATCTCCGGTGAAGGGATGCTGGTGACAGGCCAGGGATATGTCGTCGAGCCGGGATTATCGATTCCTGCCGACACCACAAGCATTTCCATCGCTTCAGACGGAACGATCAATGCCACCGTTGCGGGACAGACCTCTCCAACGAAAGTGGGACAGCTTGAGCTCGCAAAATTCGTAAACCCCGTGGGCCTGAACCCGACCGGCGGAAACTTGTATACTGAAACTCCTGCTTCCGGCAAAGCGATTCTGGGCTCGGCGGGAACCGAAGGCTTTGGCACTTTGATGCCGCAGTCTTTGGAGTCGTCCAACGTCGACGTCGTCGAAGAAATGGTCAGCATGATCGTCGCGCAGCGGGCGTACGAGATCAATTCGAAGACAATTCAAACGGTCGAGGATATGTTGACCATGGCAAATAACCTCCAACGTTGAAAAGGAACAATCCCGATGAGCGGACTTTTCATCATCATTGCACTGATTCTTCCCGGCCGTTCCAGCATAGTTGAGGTGGATGAAATCAAGAGCGCGGTGAGCCGGTACGTGATTTCGCGGCTGGACACCGCAATGCAAAAAGACGCGATCATAGAATTCCGCGGCGGTCTCGAGCGCGTGAGCGTTCCGGGCGCTGATCATACGGTTCGCATCGGGTTGGGTGAAGAACATATCATGCGCGGGATCATTTGTCTTCCCGTCGAAATTGCAAGCGGCGGAAGAGTTTCGCGCCAGATGGTTGTATCTCTGAGAGTGCGGCTCTTTGGGCGGATCTTCGTTGCAGGCCGGCAGCTTGAGTCTCATGCAAACCTCTCTGACGAAAATGTCACTTTCCGGTACGCAGAGTTGACGTCAATGCCCGACGACGTCGTTATGCGCAAGGAGCAGCTGAGCGGCAAGAGAACGTCGCGGATCGTAGGAGCGGGCTCCATTCTGCGCGAAAGCTCGCTGGAATTGATCCCGCTTGTCTTTCGCGGCGAACAAGTGACGCTCATCGTTCGCGCAGGGAACGTGCGATTATCGATGAAGGGTTTGGCAAAGGAAGACGGGGTGTTCGGAAGTACCATCGAAGTTCAAAAAGTTGATTCACATGAAAGAATCGAAGCCGTGGTCATTGATGAGCACACGGTTCAAGTTACGACGGAGTAAACTATGAAAAAGAAATTCGTTCTTATTTTTTCTATCACATGCGTTTTTGCATGGAACACTGCGGTCTCTCAGGATATGAGGGAAAACCTCTCGCGGTCATTGTTTTCCGATCAAAAGGCAAATCATGTCGGGGACGCCGTGACCATCCTTGTCGTCGAAACATCGAGCGCATCGAACACCGCACAAACAACAGCGTCGAGGACAAGCAACATTTCCTTGTCCGCTGCAGGAAACCTTCCCTCAAGCGCCGGTACCGCACCCAGTCTGGGTGCGACGATCGGAACGACGAATTCATTTTCGGGCCAGGGAGGCACGTCTAGCGGAGGTTCGATTCAAGCCCAGATCAGCGCGACGGTCGACTCGGTGCTTCCCAACGGTAACCTCTGGGTCGTCGGGAATCGGATGATCGTTATCAACGGAGAAGAACAAATAATAAAGATTTCAGGCGTTATTCGTCCCTCCGATATTCAAACCGACAACAGCGTCTATTCGTACAACATCTCCGACGCGACGATAATTTTTAAAGGGAACGGTATCGTCTCCCGCGCGCAGGAGCCGGGTTGGCTCACAAAATTCTTCCATTGGATATTCTGAGAGACTAGCATATGAGAACATTGAAATTTGCCGTTATCATGCTTCTGAGTTTCGTTTATTCGAATTCGGTATTCGCAGGGTCCAGGATAAAAGACATCGCCTATTTGCAGGGAATACGCAATCAGCAATTGATCGGCTATGGATTAGTGGTCGGGCTCAACGGCACGGGCGATTCGCAGCGCTCCACCTTTACTCTTCAATCGGTTGCAAGCATGTTGAAAAGATTCGGCATCACAGTCCCCCAGAGCGACCTGCGGCTCCGGAACGTTGCCGCCGTGATCGTGACGGGATCGATCCCCGGCTTTTCGAAAGAGGGGGGGATCATCGACGTCATCGTCTCATCGCTTGGCGATGCAACGGGACTCCAGGGAGGGACGCTCTTAATGACACCTCTTTCCGGGCTCGACGGAGCAGTGTATGCGACCGCTCAAGGCCCTCTTTCGGTAGGAGGGTTCAGCGCCAGTGCTGGCGGGAGCGAAATACGCCGTAATCACACAGCGGCTGGGAGGATTCCGGGAGGGGCAACGATCGAAAAGGCCGTGGTCTCAGAATTCAGCAAAGACTGGTCGATGTATGTCGTCCTGATGCAGTCAGATTTTACCACAGCCCAGAGAATTGCAGGGGCAGTGAACGAGAAATTCAAAAAACAAATCGCGATTCCGAAAGACGGTTCAACGATTGCTGTGAGCATTCCGGAGGAGTACCGCCAGGAAGGGAAGCTCGTCGAATTTGTCTCGCTCGTCGAGCTGCTCGAAGTTTCCCCCGACGTTTCTGCAAAGGTTGTGATTAACGAAAGGACGGGTACGATCGTGATCGGCGGAAATGTTTCTATCCTCCCCGTCGCGATCTCCAACGGCGGACTGAACATACAAATCCAATCGACCCCCGTCATTTCGCAGCCGGGGCCATTATCAAATGGAACGACCGTCTCGACCCAGATGACGACCATATCGGCCGGACTCGATTCTTCAGCCGTCTATGCGCTTGAAGGAGTCGCAACAGTGCAGGATGTCGCCAAAGCGCTGAACTCAATGAAGGTATCACCGCGCGATATCATCGCCATCTTCCAGGCACTGAAAGAAGCTGGCGCTCTCAAAGCTGAATTGATCATAATTTAGATGCCAATATCGAACGACATATCGTCCATCGGCAGTGCGTCCACGAACATCGTTACTGACGACGCATCAAAAGCAAAACTCCTCAAGGCGGCGAAGGACTTTGAATCCCTCTTCGTCGGCTACATGCTGAAGGGCATGCGCAGTACGATACCAAAATCGGGTATGGAGAAAGATGATTACGGCGGCGATATGATGGAAGGGATGTTCGACATGGAATTCGCGAAATACGTTTCGAACGGCAGCAATCTCGGACTCGGAGAGATGTTATACAAAAAGCTAACCGGCGAGGATATGCCGAAAGCCTCCGCGCACCAGTCATACGTTCTTCCGGCAGCTCCTGCGCAAACAGCAAAGGCGCCAGTGACTGCCTCCGCATCGCAGCCCGGAATGCCGTCCGCATCGGTCCAAAACCGAATTGAAAGTTACAGCGATACGATTCAAGCTGCATCTCAAAAATTCGGTGTCAACGCGAATCTCATCAAAGCAGTGATGGCGAGCGAGTCGGGCGGCAAACCTAACGCCCAATCTTCGAAAAATGCGAAAGGGCTTATGCAATTGATCGATTCGACCGCAGCCGACATGGGAGTGAAAAATGTATGGAATCCTCAACAGAATATTTTTGGCGGCGCGAAATACCTGAAACAAATGCTCGACAAATTCCAAGGGAATCTGCCGAATGCCGTGGCGTCGTACAATGCCGGGCCGGGAGCGGTAGAAAAACACGGCGGAGTTCCGCCGATCAAGGAAACGAAAGACTACGTGTCGAAAGTCCTGAATTATCTTCAACAGTATGAACAGCAGGAGATGTCCAACAATGACGACAATTGACCAATTTGCAGAAGTTCTCAAGACCGAGTCCGAGGTTGCCGACGCTATCCTTGGTACTCTCTATGAACAGCAAGAGGCGATCATTCATTTTCGGGACGGAGCGATGATTGCGGCGGTGGAACGGGAACGGCAATTGTTGGCGCCGATGGAATCTCTTGAACGTGAACGGGAGAATCTCTGCCGTGCTTTCGACAGTACGACGCGCCCCGAAATAAGCGGGAAATTCAACCTTTCGGGACTAGCCCGCCAGTTGCCCCAGCACGATGCGGCCAAAATTCTGGGAGCGGGCAAGGTGCTCAAGGATAAAGTAGAAAAGATCATGACCGTGAATAATCAGAATAAGATGCTTTTGGAGCATTCGCTCCGTTTTGTGCGCCAAAGTCTGCGGATCATGACGAATGACTACACAAAGAAGTTGATCGACACCACAATGTAACGAGGAGAAAATGGCAGGACTGAACGACGTATTGAATTCCGCCCGCAGTGCGCTCATTGCGCAGCAAGTTGCGATGGAGGTGACATCGAACAATGTCGCGAACGCGAATACCGTCGGCTATTCGCGCGAACGGGTTGATTTCGAGCAGAGCCCCGCAGTGCCGATCAATCATGGATTGTTGGGAACCGGCGTTTCCGCAAGTCATATCGGCAGAGCCCGCGACCGCATGATCGACCAGCAACTGTGGGGCGCGAGCGATTCAAATGGCAAGGCAACGACGGATCAGACGATCCTTTCACAAGTAGAAGCAGCCGTGAATGAACCTTCCGACAGCGGCCTGAGCGAAACGATGAGCAGCTTCTTCAGCGCATTTCAGAGTTTGTCCGCCCAGCCTGAGGAGAGCGCTGCGCGGAATAATGTCGTACAGCAAGGCCAGCTTCTTGCGCAATCGTTTCATAATATTCAATCGGGCATCGCTCAAACCCAAAACAACATTGTGAGCGATGTTCAGAGTCAACTTCAGACCATCAACCAGCTCACAAGCGACATCAGCGATCTTAACGTAAAGATAGCGAATGCGACAACGCAGGGAGTAGAAGCAAGTAGTTTGGAAGACCAGAGAGATCTTAAAATAGACACCCTTTCAGGACTTGTCAAGGTAAACGTTTCCGACGCCGCAGACGGCTCCGTCATGGTTTCGGTCGGGGGCACTGTTGTCGCATCGAAGGCGGGGGCAGTGGCGCTCACATCTGTGATAAAAGGAAATAAAATGCAGATCTTCTCGGGTGCTTCGACACAGCCGACTCAGATAACTTCGGGGCAATTGGGTGGCGACCTTGAAAACTACAATACGACGATTCCGGGCTACATGTCCAAACTTGATGCAACCGCCAATGCGCTGATCACACAAATCAATACTCTCCATGCCGCGGGATTCGGAATCGGCACTCCCCCCTCTACGGGAGTCAACTTTTTCACAGGTACATCCGCCACCGATATCAATGTGAATGCGGCTGTTGTCAACGATCCGAACAAGGTCGCAGCCTCGTCAGATGGGTCGACAGGAGACAATCAGGCAGCGGTTGCTATGGCGAATCTCCAAAATCAATCCGTCATGAACGGCGGAGCTGCAACAATCCCCCAATACTATAATTCCTTCGTCAGCTCCATCGGCTCAGCCGTCGATGCGGCCAACAATACCTCGGCCAATCAGCAATTGGTCATCAATCAACTCCAAAGCCAACGGTCATCCTTCTCGGGGGTGTCGATCGATGAAGAGATGACGAACCTCACTCAATACCAACACGCGTACCAGGCGGCATCGGAGGTCGTTACTGTTGTCAACGAAATGATGCAATCACTTATCACAATGGTGCAATAATGAGAGTCACCGAAAGCAGCATCGCATCAAGTTTTCTTTTCAATATCGGCGAAACGAACCAACGGATCACCCAGGAACAGACGGAGCTCGCCACGGGCAAGAGCGTGAACACCGTTTCGGATAATCCGCAAGCGGCCAATACCATCTTGCGCTTGAAAGCGCTTGTCAGCAACAACAACCAGTTTCAGCAAAACAATACCGCCGCTCAATCGCGCGCCCAGGCGACGGAATCGGCAATGGACGGTTTCACGACGATCATGATAAATTTGAAGGGGATCCTGGCCCAGGCCACGAACGGATCGCTGACCAGTGCAGATCAGCAAACCTACGCCGATCAGGTCGACCAGCTCCTCGGGCAGGCCGTTGACATTGCGAACACTCAGTCGAACGGGATTTATATTTTTGGCGGCACGAACACGCTGCAGCAACCGATCACGCTTGCAGCGGATGGATCGTCCGTTACCGCCAACCCGAACGGTATTACCGGCTCGATTAAAGTTCCTGTCAACGAAGGCATCAACCAGGTTGTGAACCTCGACGGCCAGCAGGCATTTCAAGGTACCGCGATCTTCAACCTCATGATACAAGTTCGCGATGAACTTAATTCGGGTCAAAGCCCGACCACGGCGCAGGCTGCATCCGTCGATACGTATGTTGATAGTATCGCCAACGCGACGGGAAAAGCCGGCGCCATCATGCAAAACCTTGATGCAAACGACACAATGCTCACCAACCAACAGACGCAGCTTAAGAAACTACTCTCGGTTCAGCAAGATTCAGATATCGCTGCGGTCACGCTCAAAATGAATCAGGATCAGTTGGACCTTCAGGCGGCTCTCAGTTCCGGCGCGAGCGTTCTTCCCGATACACTTTTGAATTTCTTACATTGATATGAAGAGGAAAATCGACATAGGAACGGCGGCAGGGCTTGCGCTTGGAGTGGTGTCGATCTTCGGATCGTTCGTCCTCGAAGGGGGCTCCGTCGGAGCGCTGATGCTGCTCCCCGCCATGGTTATCGTGTTCGGGGGCACGTTCGGAGCGACCATGATCGGAACATCGATGAAGAGTTTTATGGGCATCGGGAAGCTCATCAAGATGGCACTCTTCCCTCCGCAGTTTGAAGTGAGAGGAGCCATCGAGAGGATCGTAAAGTTCTCAACGATCGCCCGCAAAGACGGCCTGCTGGCCCTCGAAAAGGAACTGGACAAGGTAGAGAATGCGTTCATGAAGAAGATCCTTCGCTTTGCGATCGACGGAACGGACCCGGAAGTGCTGCGGTCGCTTGCCGAGACGGAAGTTGTGAACGCCTCGCAGCGGCACTCAAAAAGCAGTTCGATCTTTCAAAAAATGGGGGGATACTCGCCGACGATGGGGATCATCGGAACAGTGATGGGACTGATTGCGACGCTTGCCGCTGCCGGTGAAGACCCTAACCTGCTTATCCATCACATAGCGAGTGCATTTATCGCCACCCTGTGGGGTGTCTTCATGGCGAACGTCGTTTGGCTGCCGATCTCGGACAAACTTAAGCACGTTCAGGGAGAAGAGAATCTTTTTATGGAAATTATCGTCGAGGGAATTCTGTCGATTCAGGTGGGCGAGATTCCTTCGGTTATAAAAGCGAAATTAAATAGCATGCTCCCTTCAAGTCAGCAGGAGGGAACGTAACATGAAGAAAAAAGAAATTCAGGCAGAGCATGAAGGTGAAGACCGCTGGCTGCTGACGTATTCCGACCTCATCACATTGTTATTAGGGTTGTTTGTCATCCTCTACGCGATGTCAAAGATTGATGCAGGGAAATATGCCGAGCTCGTTTCGGCGATGGGGGGAGTATTCGGCAAAGAAAAGCCGGGTGTTCTCCAGGGTCAGCCTGGCATGATGCAATCGCCGATGTCGCAGATTCAGAATGAACGGCAACTGGTCGAGAAGGAGATACGAAACGCTCTGGGGGCCGGGTTGAAAAAAGAGCTCGTCACCGTATCGCAAAACGAGAGAGGGATAACGATCCATATTATGGAAGAGCTGTTGTTCAATTCGGGGGAAGCAGAGTTCAAGGCGTCGTCGCTCATAGTGCTTGATTCCCTCGCGAGCGTATTGAAGAAACTTCCGAACGACATACGCATCGAAGGCCATACAGACAATGTTCCGATCAGCACCCCGCAGTTTCCTTCGAATTGGCATTTGTCGGTTGCACGGGCGGTGAACGCCGGATATTATCTTATTCAAAAACACGGGCTTGACCCGGAAAAAGTTTCTGTCGTAGGGTACGCGGAATATCGTCCGCTCGTGCCCAATACAACTGATGAGAACAGGTCACGAAACCGCCGCGTCGACATCGTGATTCTTACAAATGTTCCGCACGAGCCGGCCGGCATCAAGGATGATACACAGTCGAACAACAACCAAAAGAGGAATCCACAATGAAATGGAAAAATCGCCAATTCGGCGAGCTAGAGTTTGATGATGAACACGTTCTTACCTTTCCCGAAGGCATTATCGGTTTCGAGGACTGCAGGCGATTTGTTCTCATAAACGATGAGGATTCACAGCCGTTTCGCTGGCTTGTCTCCACCGAAGACGAAGATATTTCTTTCCCACTGCTCAACCCGAAGATCTATATCCCTGCATACAATGCCGGAAATCGGCAGAAAGACGATGCGACGATTCTCGTTGTAGCGTCATTGAACAAGGAAATTGAAAGGTCCACGGTGAATTTGAGAAGCCCGGTCATCATCATGAATAAAAGCAAAACGGGAAGGCAAGTCATTCTTGATGACGAGGCTTATGCGCTGCAGCATCCCCTTCTTCTGACACCTCAACCTCACGTGAAAGGATAGTCCTATGCTGGTTCTCAGCCGAAAATTTGACGAGAGCATCATGATCGGTGATTCCGTTGTCATCAAGGTCCTTTCAATCCAGGATGGCCAGGTAAAGATTGGGATCGAGGCTCCAAAGGATATACGAATCCTGAGGAGGGAAATCTATGATGAGATTCAACGGTCGAACGCTCAGGCAGCGAAGGCTTCGAAAGGTGCCGCGATGAAAGCGGCGAAAATGCTGCAGACGAAAATCCCTCCGGATGAATCCGGCAGGTGAATTCCATGGACCGCCGGGCTCGGACTGAATATTCTTGCCGGCAATAAAACTAAATAAGCAAAGAAAGCCATGTTCATCTTTATTGGAATAGCTGTTGTCATAGCAGGCGTGATGGGAGGATTCATGCTGCATGGAGGTCCTCCCGCCGTTCTCCTGCAGTGGAGTGAGTTCCTCATAATCGGCGGCGCTTCAGTGGGCTCGCTTCTCGTTGGGACGCCGCTCCCAATCCTTATCCGCGTGATGGGATCTCTTGCTACCCTTTTCAAAGGAGACCCATACACCAAAGCCGAATACCTGAACCTGCTTAAATCGCAGTTCGAGCTTTTTAGCATCGCACAAAGGGACGGATTGATCAATATCGAATCACATATTGAAAAGCCTGAAGAAAGCGCCATCTTTACAAAGAATACTTTCTTCCTCCACAATCACCATGCGCTATCATTTCTTTGTGACTCTATGAAGCTGATGCTGGGTGGAGGTATTGCGCCCCACGACCTCGAATCACTTCTTGATGCAGACCTTGAAGCTCACCACGAAGAAGCTGCATCGGGGCCGAACCTGATGACGAAACTCGGCGATGCACTCCCAGGCCTCGGTATTGTCGCCGCGGTTCTCGGCATCGTGATCACGATGCAAGCGATCGACGGCCCGCCTGCGGAAGTCGGCGAGAAAGTTGCCGCGGCGCTTGTCGGGACCTTTCTCGGCATTTTGATGTCGTATGGATTCGTCCAGCCGCTCGCGAATCATATGGAGATACTCAACCAGTCGGAATCGCGGTATTATGAGTGCATCAAGACCGGCGTGGTCGCTTTTGCTAAAGGGAATGCACCGACGGTGGTGGTTGAATTCTCGAGGCGCGTCATTTTCAACGATGTGCGCCCTTCGTTTACCGAGCTTGAGGGGGCGATCAAAGAACTCCGCTCGTCGGCTTCGCAGTCAGCGCAGCAGGCGGCCGCATGAACCGTCCCGGCAGCGAAGTCCCGATCCGGATTGTAAAAAAGAAGTCGGGCCACGGAGGGCATCACGGCGGGGCCTGGAAGGTTGCCTACGCCGATTTCGTTACCGCAATGATGGCGTTGTTCATCGTCCTCTGGATCGTAGGACAGAGCAAGCAGGTGAAATCGTACGTTGCAAATTACTTCAAGGACCCGGGAGCATTTTTTGAAAGCACGAAGGGGGGAGGGATGTTTCAAGGGTCAAACCTAGTCGGCAAAGAGCAGATCGTCGATGAGTACCTGAAAAGAGACCAGGAGAAACTGAAAGAAATGACCGAAAGCATTCTTAAGAACCTGGGAAAGGATGCTTCGCTGTCAAAACTGATCGACCAAATCAAGATCGATACGGTGGAAGAAGGAATGCGGATCGAATTGCTGGAAGCGACGAAAGGGTATTTTTTCGACGTCGGCACTTCGATTCTCAAACCCGAAGCTGAGCGAGTGCTCATGATCATCGCGAAAGAGGTCGGGAAACTCCCCAATAAAGTCATAGTTGAAGGACACACCGACAGCCGTCCGTATTCTCGTGCGGATGGATACACAAATTTTGAATTGAGCGCCGAGCGCGCCAACAGCGCGCGGAGAATCCTTGCAGTGAACGGCGTGAAGGAGCATCAGATCGACGAGGTGCGGGGATGGGCCGATTCGAGGTTGAGAAATGCCAAGGACCCGTACGATATTACCAATCGCAGGATCAGCATTATCATAGAATGGCAGGATAAGAAGAAACATGGAAATTAGTGAAAAGGTAAAGATCCTGCTCGTCGATGACGATCCGGCTCAGATCAGAATTGCTTCATACATTCTGCGGAAGAATGAAGCGTATGATGTGATCTCTGCGATAGATGTTTCGTCTGCTTTTGCAGCGGCCGAAGACCATCTGCCGGCTTTGGTGATAAGCGATTATCATCTTGTCGGCGACGATGGTCTTATCTTTTGTCAAAAAATCAAGGATCATCCGAAATTACGGAACACGATGTTCATGTTTCTGACCGCAGAACCGGACCTGGGAAAAAAAATCAAGGCCCTTGAACTTGGCGCAGACGATTTCGTTTCCAAGCCGTATAATGAGAATGAATTTCTCACGAGAGTTCAAGTACTTTTGCGGATCAAACGGCTGCAGGATGAGTTGCAGAGCGAGGGCGATGAACTGCGGGAAGCGAACAAAACATTGCAGCTTCATTTTGCCGGGCTCGTCGGACTGCTGACAAAATTCATCACGCTCCGTGTTCCGAACGCATCGTTGAATGCAGAAAAGGCGGCCCGCATGAGCAGATGGATGGGGGAACGGCTGCATCTTGAAGAGCACGAACTGCATATCCTTGACCTTGCTGCCAGGGCCCACGAGATCGGAAAGATCACATTTCCGGACGGCCTGTTCAAACGGCACCCTCTTCAATTGACGGAGGATGAATGGAACAGGTATCTTGAGTTCCCGCTGCTCGGAGAAAATCTCCTCCAGGGGATCCCGGAGCTTCAGGAGATTGCCAAACTGCTCCGTCACCAGCTCGAGAATTACGACGGCTCGGGTTTTCCCGACAAACTAATGGGGGAAGAAATTCATGTGTGCTGCAGGATCTTGCGGGGAGTGAATTATTTAGAACAGGCAACGCGGGCCGACGTGGTCAGCCCGGAGGCATTGTTCGACAACCTTTCCAAAGCACGGGGAACTACGCTGGACCCTCACGTGGCTCAGCTTCTCCGGGAATATTTACAGGTCACGCGTGAACCGTCGTGGCTGGAGGGGAAACAGGAAATCTCTGTTCTTGACCTGCAAGAAGGAATGGTTATCGCATCCGACATCTGCACGGGAAGCGGAACGAAATTGCTTCCGAAGGAGACAAAGATCACTCAGCCATTCATCGCGCGCATCCTAGCACAACATCATTTTGACCCGATCATCAACAGCATTTATATCTATAAGACGAAGTAGACTTCTTTTCCGCGCTGCTCAATTATTTTTCCTCAAATGGGTTTCTACTACACCCATATGTCTCCAGTCCATCCATCTGAATACTGCATTTCTTTCTGTTAGTAGTTTCTACACCGGGGTTATTGCCACCAGCGGGGGACGCTGGCGTATTGAGCGGCTATTGAGGCGGCAGCGTGTTGCATTCGCAGCAAAAAAACTTTACGTTTGCCATGTAAATAGGTCTTCAGGGCTCGATTGGTGAGTTGGAAAAAACGCCGGAACACAGTCGAGCGTAAATTCTCCTGCAAAGGGTTAACATGAATTCTCACAGATCATTACTCATAATGTTGTTCGTCGCCGTCGGCTCGCAGGTGGCGAATGCCACGGCGGCTTCCGACACACTCATCGAAGCGGCGTGGAGAGCCTGGCAAGTTCCCGATTATACGCTCGCCGAAAAGCAATTCCATTCGGCTATCGAGGCCGACCCGTCAGACCTGCGGGGCTATTCGGGCCTCGCTCTGCTTGACAACTCGAGGGAGAAATATCCAGAGTGCTGGGAGGCACTCAAGAATCTTCAGGCTCAGGGCGGCGACATCTATCCCTATCTCTTCTCCTTTTGGGAAACAGTTCGATTCAGACTAAGGAACGACTTCAAGAAAACAGGCCTTTTGAACTATCTTGATAAGCTCACTGACGCCGGAGATGAGCACGGATTGATCCAGGCACAGGCAGCCGAAGCCCTTGAAGATTATTACCATGAGCGCCGCGAGCTTCGAACAGCGGACACGTACCGTCAGAAAATGAACGCGGTCAGCGATTGGCTCCTCATCGGGCCATTTGAGAATTTGTCTGCATCGGGATACGACAAGGTGTACCCTCCGGAGAGAGAGTTCGACAGTTCGGCAGCATATGAAGGGAAGGGAGGAGTACCCGCCTCGTGGTTCCCAATCGCTTCGCCGGTACCCAACACCTGGGTCGATTTCACGCGTCATTTTGGTTTTTCGCAATCCATCTTTTACGCAAACACGTTTGTCTATTCGCCCACGAAAAGAAGCGTCTACCTTCGCGTCGGCACATCGGGATCGCTTCGTGCATTTCTGAACGACGAGCTGGTAGTGGAATACTTCGATGAAAACAACAACGACCTCGACACCTACATCGTTGCGACCCAATTGCAGCAAGGATGGAACCGCGTCCTTATCAAGTGCGGGTATTCGGAAATTGACAAGTGCAATTTCCTGGTGCGCATCACCGATGAGCGCGGAAGATCAATTGAAGGACTTCGCGTTTCGACAGCCGTCCAGCAATACTCACACAAACCATCGGCTCCAGTGACGATGGTGCAAAACCCGTTCGAACTGTTCTTTAAGAATCAGATCGAGCTTTTCCCCGGCCGGCCGGAAAATTACGCCCTCCTTGCGCAACTGTATCTTCGCGATGATAAGGTTCCCCAGGCCGAGCAAGTACTTCGCCCAGCATTGGATCGGTGGTCTCGATGTCCTTTGTTCTACACGTTGATGATGGAAGCCTATCAGCGCGGGAAAAAGAATGATGAGATGGAGGAACTGGTGGTGAAACTGGCGCAGATTGACGACCAAATTCCCCAAGTGATCAACCACCGGATTCAGGAGGCGTTGGGGAACGAAGAATTTCAAAAGACGGAAGACCTGCTCGCACAGCTGAAGAAGAACGGCTATAATCCTGAATACGTGTTCCAGATCGAAATGGGGCTTCTGGGGAAGCAGAAGGAAATTGATAAACTCGTTTCACTCGTTGCCGAAGCGCACGCGAAATATCCTTTGAATTGGGACTTCGCAAATTTCCAGGCGCTTATCGAATCGGAAATCCATCACGACCCGGAGAAAGCGGCAGAAGTTGTGCGCGATTATCTCACAGGGGTGTACGGCCTTCCCCAGCTTTCCGAAGAAGCGGGGTATTATCTTAAAGCCGGCAAGATGAGCAAATGGGAAGATGCGATGAAGGAAGCGCTCGAGTTATCTCCCACAACAACGGGATACGTTTATTCGATGGGATGTACGTATCAACTTGGCAAGGACTATTCGAAAGCTGAGGAAGCATTCCGCCAAGCTCTTGCCCTTTGTCCAAATAGTTCCGTCTACTGGGCGAAGCTTGCGGAAGTATACAAGGCGACAGGACGGGTCGAAGAAGCGAAGGCGGCATATCGTTCTGCATTGAAGTTCGACTCACGTAACTTCGCCTCCCGCGAAGCCCTGCGCGAGCTCGAGGGAAAGGCGCCGATCTTTTCGGCATTTTCTTCGCTCAATATCGACAGCCTTGTTCATGCCGCACCGGATAAGAAGGAATACGAAAACGACGATGCGGTGATCCTGCTCGATGACACCAAGCGAGTGGTTTTCGAACACGGTGCGTCCATGGTGATGAGTGAAGTGTTGGTGAAGGAATTCAGCGCAAGAGGAATAGATGCATGGAAGCAATACAACATCAGTTACAACCAGTATAACGAGGGGTTGACCGTCGAGAAGGCTGTGACCCTCAAAAAAGACGGAACAGAAGTGAAGGCAGACATCGACAACGGCGAGGTGGTCTTCAAATCTCTTGAGCCGAACGACTGCATATATGTTCGATGGAAAGTGAAGAACTATTACAGCGGAATGCTTGCCAAACATTTCTGGGATACGCATTTCTTCAACGGATTCTATCCCATTCGTCTAAGCACATACTCGCTGATGGTACCCAAGGATATCGGCTTCAGGCATCAAACGCAGTTCACGGCCGATTCGCCGTCCGTCCGGCAGATTGACGATGCGGTGATTTATCAATGGCAGGCAAGAAACGAGCCCTCTATCCGCTATGAAAAGGGAATGCCGGTCCTCCGCGACGTTGGAAAAATTTTGCGTGTGTCAAGCATCCCATCATGGGAATACATCGCCAGCTGGTATTCAGACCTTGCACGAACCAAGACGCGGGTGACGTCCGAGATAAAGGAGAAGGTGGCAAGCCTGTTAGATGGAAAGAAAGAGGCAACGGATGAAGAGAAGGTAAAGATCATTTATGACTTCATAACTGAAAACATTCGCTACAGCAGCGTCTCGTTCAGACAATCCGCCTACATTCCTCAACGCGCGCGGGACGTGTTGATACAGCGTTTGGGCGACTGCAAAGACGTAGCAACCCTTTGTATCTCAATGTTGAGCGAGGCCGGTATCAGGGCGCACTATGTTCTCGTCAACACATGGGACAATGGATTCGACGAGCATGTGCTGCCGGGGGTAGAGTTCAATCATTGTATCGTTGGGGTAGACTTGAAAAGCGGCATCAAACATATCGATCTGACCGCCTCATATTTTCCGATCGGGAGTATTCCTCCGGTTGTGAATGGAGCGTTCGCGCTTGCGATCGCCGACAGTACTCGATCGCCGATGCACCTGGAAATGGGACAGTTCCATCCGAACAACCTGAGCAGAGTGAGTACCGCAACACTTAACGAAGACAACAGCATGTTGTTTGTCTGCATCACTCGCCGTACCGGTGCTGCAGGCGCAGTGATGCGGTACCGCTATAAAGGAAAAAGCAAAGCGGAATGCATCAAAACCCTGACGGAGATCATCAGCAACGATTACCCCAACATCGAAGTAAAAGACATTACAGTCAAGGACATCGATCAGCTCGATTCAGTGATCGAGGACAGCCAGGAATTTCGGGTGCCGCAATTTATTTCCGAAGTCGGATCATTCAAATTAATCCACATGCCGTGGACCGATAAGCTCTCTCTGTCCGAGGCCCTTTCGTATGAATCGCGTACGTACCCGTACATACTGGGGGGAGTCACGGATACGCTCGTGGAAAGTCTGAGCGTTGTTCTCCCGGCCGGATATACGGTTCAGGATGTTCCGAATTCCGTTTCTCTATCCGGTACCGTCGGGTCATACAAGGTCGAATACAAACTTTCAAAAGGCGAGTTGAAATGTACACGTACATTTGCCAACCGGAAGACAGTCGTAAGCCCGGACGACTATGTGGCGTACAAAAAATTCTACAACGAGGCACTCAAAGAAGATGATCGCCAACTCCTTCTGCAGAAGACAAAATAGAACTGGCGACGTATATCATTAATTTACAGATGTCTTCAATAGACGCGTGGGGAGATGATGGCGATTCTCTCCCTTTTCCCAGCTTTTTTTAAGGCTCATTTGCAATAATTGAACTTTCTGGTATTCCGCGAATCTGATCCTCTTCGTGCACACCAACGGACAGTTGGAACTCCGGGGTGTCCAGGCCCAAATTCAAAGCTGCAGTAGTCCGTCCAACTATTTGACATTTTCCTCCAAAAAGCCTATTATTCAAAAAATGTTAATCCATTAACATTTTGCGCCGAAGTCAGGCAAAGTCTGCAGAATAGATCAATAAAAAAGTGGCCCTTGAACAGTATATACAAGAAGGGCGAGCCACCGGCGAGTTGAACGATGTATTTTTATCCCTCACGCGGGAGCACGAGTTTTCTGGAGTCAAGCCCGCAAGGCGGATCCTCTCCAAACAGTCCATTCGCTTGTTCTCGATCCACACCCGAACACCGGCCTGCCGCGGTCAGATCCACGAGTCCACGATACTTTTGTTCATGATGATGAACGACAAGAAAAATCTATGCCAACTATCTACGACGTAGCCAGAAAAGCTCGAGTTTCGGTGATGACTGTTTCAAGGGTACTCAACAAACCCGAAAAGGTCAGCGCCAAGACCATTGAGAAGATTCATATGGTAATGGACGAGCTCCGTTACCAACCCAGCCATGTCGCGCGCTCGCTGGTCAAGAAGAAGACCAATATTATCGGCATTATCATGCCCGATATAAAAAATACTTTCTTCAATGGATGGTTCCGTTCAGTTGAAGACTATGCGCGCCGATTCGGATATAATACGTTCTTGTGCAACACGGACGAAGATTCGCACGAAGAGATGAAATTCGCGAGATCATTTCAGGCTCACCGCGTCGACGGAATTTTGATTGTTCCGCACACCGACGAATCTGTCCGCTATCTCATGAGAAGCGGTACGAATCTGGTGCTGGTCGACAGGATGTATGCGGACATAGAATGCGATTTTGTTGTGACCGATCACCGGGAAGGAGCGCTCCTCCTGGCGGAGTATCTTATCGGCCTTGGCCATAAGAAAATCGGTGTTTTAAAAGGTCCCGGATTTCTCTTTCCTGACACTGAACGCTTCGGGGGATTCAACGATGCAATGGAAAAAAACGGAATCTTTCCTTCAGAGAAATTCATTCGCAATTGTGAATTCCGCGAGACGGAAGGCTATATTGCTGTGATGGAAATGCTTACTGACGGCGATCGTCCCACGGCACTCTTCTCATTTAACAGCCTTATGACGATCGGCGCTATCAAAGCCATCCGTGAGCTCAACCTCAAAATTCCCGATGACATTTCCCTGGCCTGCTATGATGAGATTCCGGGATACGATATCTTTGAGCCAAAAATCACTCATGTTCTGCAGCCGATAGAACTGCTGGGTCAAACGGCCGCACAGATTCTTATCGACAAGATAGAAGACAAAGCGAATCAGCAGGCTGTGAAAGTATTCCTGAAACCGGAACTGGTGATCGGCACTTCATGCAAAAGCCCCCGCTGAGTTCTATATTAGACAGCAGTTCGAAGGAGATATACCCTTGATACAACCGTTGGACTCGTTGAAAAAAGACATCGTTGAATTCGGAAGGCGAGTGTTTGAGAATGGATACGTCGCTGCCAATGACGGGAACATCAGCGCGCGGCATCGATCAAGATACTGTAAGGGGACGACGATATTATTTCTATAGGCATCGACGCCTGGGGAGTTGATTTCGGGTTTGTCCATGCGAGCGACCGCCGTTTGGAAAGACCTTTCTCCTACTGATACTCGCGCACGAACGGGATTATGGAACACGCCTTCGAGCGAATTCCCAGAGATGAAATGTTTTTTAGAACCGGGATGCAGCCGACGCAAATCAATAATAGAAAACCTGATTCATGGTTTGAGCGATGAGCGTTGATAGGAATGATGCTCGCAAGTTGTTGACGTAGAGTGTGAGCTTTCAAAAGAGGCAAGTATAGAGTTAATAATTTGAGGCATAAAGCTGACGGGAATTGTGGTTTTTAATGCATGAATTTTATTCTCTCTCTGGATGTGAGCGCTTGACATTAGTTGCAAATATATTTAGATTCAGCCGATGTTATCGCTAACATAAGCGAGCGATAACATCCTGCGGTTCATTGAAATAAGAGGGAGTGTTGCTGTTGGGTATTGCGTTGAAGGTATGAGATCCTGCCGAGAATAATAGGCGAGCGAATGCTTGGGGTAGAGACAGCCTCCATGAATTTCCACTGAAAGAAACTTTTCGATACCACACTCCTCATTGCGGACTTTTCTCCCGATGGAAATCTCATTTGCAGAGAAAAGGTGATTGACTCCGTTCGTTGACCATCCTCTTGAGAGGGGATTTCTGACTTGAAGGAAACGAGAAAACGCAAACCCCAGTTGAACAACCATAAAGAACATTGACCCTGCGTCGCTGAATTCGTGATTTGCGTTGATGCAAATTCGCGGATAGCAGGTTCCTCGACAGTCGCATCTAAATCCCGCATATCGATTTCACATATCGAAGCTGTTCTTCGGATTTGATTGATCTTCATCAGTACGGCAATCTAATTTTAAGGAGTAACCAGGCATGAGACAACTTAGTAAGTTGGCGGCGCTCATAGAGCTTCTGATAATCTCGTTCCCGTTCATTGTTCTTTCTGGAACGACAGGCAAGATTTCGGGCACTATCAGCGACATGGCCACGAAGGAGCCGTTACCCGGCGCAAATATCATTGTCGTTGGGACTGCATTCGGTGCTGCAACCGATTTGGACGGTCATTACACAATACTGGAAGTTCCGCCGGGCTATTATAAAGTCCAAATCTCATTTATCGGTTACAGGAAAACGACGGTTGAAAACGTTCGTGTATACATCGACCAGACTGCGCATGTGGATGCACCCCTGGAAGCGGAAGCCGTTCAAGCAAACGAGGTAATTGTCATGGCTGAAAGGCACTTGATACGACCGGACGTTGCAACGAGTACGGTTTCGGTTTCTGCCGATCAGGCCCAACAACTGCCGGCAGTCAATGTGATAAGCGCCTTGGGGCTGCAGGCTGGTGTTCAAGGCGGATGGGGCGGGCCTCTTGGCGGAGCTTCTGCACCGACGTATTATGGGCAAAATTATCAGACAGGCAGCGTTCAAGTCGGGGGCGGCTTAAGTATTCGCGGCGGGGGCGGCGATCAAATTCTTTTCAACGTGGACGGCGCAACATTGAGGGATCCCAGAAACAATGAACCAGAAACGCGATTGGCCATGAGCGACGTGAAGGAAGTTTCTGTCGAGCGGGGTGGATTCAATGCAGAGTACGGCCAAGTAAGATCGGGCATTGTTAACGTCGTTACCCGTGAGGGGAATACGGTAAATTATGCAGGAAGATTCCAGTTACGACTCGCTCCTCCGCAGCCGAAATACTGGCTCGCTCCGGGCGCTTACGATCTGAACAATCCAATGTCATACGCCTTACGACCTTTCTTTGACCCGGCGGTCTGCTGGACGGGTACAACAAACGGCAACTGGGATGATTTCACTCGGCATGAGTATCCGAGTTTCCAGGGTTGGGACAAAGTTTCTCAACAATTAAATGCGAATGGATATAATTTGACTCCGGCTGGAGCCCAAAGAGCTTTCGAATATGAAATAAGAAAAAAAGAAATCAACAGCCAGCCCGATTACGATATCGATGCGGGGTTTGGAGGTCCGGTGCCTTTTGTAAGCTCGTCTCTCGGCAACCTTCGATTCTACGCATCATACCGGAGCGATAAATCAATGCTTGTCTTCCCGTTGTCAAGACCTGATTACCGGGATTACGATGGCACCTTCCAGCTCAATTCAGACATTACGCCGACAATAAAGTTACAGCTGAATGCACTCTACGGCGAAACATTTACTGAAAGACAGAACTGGGATGGCCTGGGAGGATATTTCTACCCTCAATCGGCAGCCGACGTCGCCAATGTTGCGAGCTCGATCGGAAGTCCGGTGGACCTCATCACATTGTGGTCGGATTATATTTTCTCGCTTACCGATATCTGGCACCGCAATCTTTCTGCAAAACTGACTCAAACGTTGAATGCGAATTCTTACTATGAAGTATTGGTGCAGAACTACACGGTAAATTATAATACAGGACCGGGTGCGCTGAGAGATACTTCAGCCAATAAGGTGGAAGTCGTCCCTGGTTTCTATGAGGATTCCAATCCATTTGGTTACTGGCCCTATAATGACGTCGGCGTGCTCGTGGACGGGAGTTCATTTATTGCCAAGGCGCGTGATCATAGTATCGTCACGACGACCACCGTTAAAGGCGATGTTACCAGCCAAGTGAATTTTGAGAACCTGGTCAAAGCCGGGGTAGAATTCGATTACAACGACCTTAATTTTGACTACGGAATAATCAATACGCAGGAAGGGCCGAATGTGTATTCGTCCCATACGCTTATGCATGTTTTCCCTTATCGGGGAGATGCATATCTCCAGGATAAATTAGAAACGAAAGAGTTCACGATGAACGTGGGGCTGCGCCTCGACCTCAGCGATGCAAATTTTCACTGGTGGGACATCAATCCGTTTGACAATTCGTTTTTCCAAAACTACGACACCACGAAACAATTTCCAACAACGCCCGCAAAGATGCAGGTAGATTTGAGCCCGCGTCTCGGCATCTCTCACCCCATTTCAGAAAACGCGAAACTTTTCTTCAATTACGGTTGGTTCAGAGAACTGCCGCAGTATGAAACGACTTTCCGCGTCGGAAGGAATCAGCTTAATGTGATGCAGAGCTATGGCAATCCGAATCTTACTCTTGCCAAAACTGTTTCGTATGAGTTAGGAGTCGATTTCTCTCTTTCGGATGATTATTTGCTCCAGGCGGCTGGATATTACAACGACGTCACCGCCCAGCAAGATGTCGTCAACTACATATCGACAACGGGAATAAATTATTACGAAACCAGTGCCAACAACTATGCCGACAATAAAGGGTTTGAGCTGACGCTGCGAAAGGCCACCGGAGACTGGGTAAAGGGATTCATCAATTACACATATCAGGTTAACACATCAGGCCATTTCAACGCTTCCAATGTTTTTAATAACGTGGGGCAGCAAACAATCTTCAATGCAACGACCGAAAACCTCTATCAAAATCGGCCGATCCCGGCGCCCTTCGCGAGGGCAAATCTCAATTTCTTTACTCCGGCCGATTTCGGTCCAAAACTGATTGGAGATCAGGTGTTCGGCAATATCATGTTGAACACCGTTCTTGATTGGCAGGCGGGATACTGGACGACATACAATCCCAATAACATTCTCAATATCGGATACAATGTGAAGGCCGTCGATTACTTTAATGCATATCTCAGACTGCAAAAGACGGTCAATATTGGACGGGCGAGTTTCTCGCTCTTCATGGATATCAACAACGTCTTCAATACGCTGAGGCTGTGGGATACCAACGATCAGAATTACCTCGCGTCACTCCATCTTCCTCAGAGTATAGCATATACCAATATTGTCGGAGACGACAAAGTCGGAGACTATCGAAAGCCCGGAGTCAGCTGGCAGCCCATTACGCCGCAATCCATTATCGATCAGAATTCGTCGCCGCCCCCTTCCAATGTCATGAGCGGCGGTAATTCCATCGCAATGTACTACGCGTCGTCGACGGGAAGGTACTGGTGGTATCGAGACGGGGCATGGTCGCTGGTTCCTCAATCAAAAGTAAACCAGGTCCTTTCCGATAAGGCATACATTCAGATGCCGGAGCAGTCGACGTATTGGTTCTTGAATCCACGGACATTCTATTTTGGAGCGACATTTTCTTTCAACTTGTCCGACTAACAGCTAATCGAGGATGTGCACAATGAAAATTCAAGAAAGAAAATTCAAACGAGTGATTGTATTTTTGGCCTTGGCGGTGTTGTGCCTGAGCGCTGCGGATGTGTCCGTCGCACAGCAAGTCAAATGGTTGAGCGTTACGGATTTGCAATGTCCGATAAATTCAATTGCCGCAAATTACGAAGCCGAGTACTCGTACAATCAGAATGGCGGTGACTTCTTCACATGGCCCGCCCAGTTCGGAATTGGATTGAACGACCAGTCCACAATGAGAATGGAGGGGATTTGGATTGGTGTGAAGGATTACAACGACCCCGTCGCGGGAAAGGTCTTGACGCCTAAAGTTGTTTCATCCGGTCCCCGTAATGACCCCGACCGTCCCAACGAAATATTTCCTGTACAATTTACCCTTATCGGAAAATGGCCGCATCCCAGCGTCACCGTCGATAATTCGGACGGTTCGTTTGAAACTCCTTATGATGAGGTGGACCAGTATGATCCCGCGATGGCCGCCGATCGTATGGTCGTCGTAAAGTTCAATACCTCCGTAGGTATTACCGTAACTAGAAAAGTGATGGTATTCGCCAATTCCGTTCATGGCAATTATTTCGTCAATGATTGGACTTTCGTCAACACAGGAATCTATAATGCCTCAGGCCAGGTCAAGCAGCAGACGCTCGACAGTACCTGGTTCTATCTTGTTTATCGATATGCTTTTTCCGGAGAAGGCAACGGGGCCGCTTCGGAAATTCTTGGAGGCAGTCAATCATCCAGCAACTGGGCCTCGTTTCAATCGGAATGGGGAAACAATACGCTGAACCATGATTTCGGAAATTACGGCATAGGGGCGCAATCATATGCTAATTCGTCTTCGCCGCTGTATCAAATGAGAGGGTTCTACTCATATTACGGCCCTGATAAAGACAGGACGCAGGTGACGTACGACGAAGACTGGGGGTGTCCGGCTCAAACGTGGGATGGCCGGATGAGCTCAGCGAAATTTGCAGGGAATGTTACACTGCATGCCGACGCGAGCGCAAATAATCCTTCGGATGCTGCCAACCAGCCGGCTACGACGTGGTTCATCGCTTCAGACCTTAATCCGGAGATGCAGACTGTCAACCAGTACGACCTTACCGGCATGGCGAGTCGATGGCAAATAATGAGTGAGGGACACCCTGCACTGCCGCACGATACAAGTGTCATTGTTGTGGTGGGCGGTTCAACACCGTATGCTTCAAGCTATCCAGATGCTCGACGATATGCGGGCGGTGGAACAAGTCAGGGGCAAGGGTATGGTCCCTATACGATGGCGCCAGGCGACAGCGTTCATATCGTTTATGCTCAAGCCGTGGGGGGCTTATCGCGCACCAAGAACCTTGAGGTGGGCGCAAACTGGCTTCAGTATTTCAAAGGGACAGGAACACCCGATCTCATCATGCCCAATGGATCGTCAGCGCCAAAAACGCTCGACGGTGCAAATGCCTATAAGAAAGCATGGGTCTTTACCGGAAGAGATTCGCTCATCAGTGCATATCGGAATGCAATGAACAACTATGCGTCGGGCTATAGGGGTCCGCACGCGCCTCAGCCGCCTCAGAATTTCGTTGTGACCTCGTTGGGCGATCGGATAAGTCTTCAGTGGTCGGAAGAGGCGGAGAGCGATCCGCATTTTAACGGTTATGTGATTTACCGGTCCGAAGGGACGACGATGAACCCCCTGGCATCGTATGAAAAAGTCAAAGAGTTCGACAGAACCGATCTTCCAGCCGAAGGGACTTCTGGAATGCGCAGCTGGGATGATACCAGGGCGGCGAGAGGTTTTGAATACTACTATTACCTGCAAACAAAAGATGACGGCACTCAGGTAACGAACCCGATCACAAACCTGCCAGAGACCATCTACAGCAGCCTGGAATGGACGATAACGGTGCTTCCCGCAACATTGAAGCGGCCGCCGGTGCCACCCGGACCGTTGCCTTTTACTTTCAGCACCATGAAATGGATGGCGATGCATGACCAGGGGGGCTGGAATGCCGGGGCGAAATACGGATTGAATGACTCCGCACGTACTACCGATGCGGTCACCTATAACAATGCAACCTATGTCTATGTCAATCCGGACTCTGCTGTGAGCGCGGTCGCTCCAGATCATTCTGACAGCCTTTGGAAAAAAGTTACGCCCAGAGGTAATTGGGTTTCCGGGTCAAAATACGATGCCTACGATGAGGTGGTCGAGAATGGTGGAAACTACTATACGGCGCATTCAATCTCGGGCGGTCTGGGATTGGATTTAGTGCGCGTTGTTCCAAATCCTTACGACAGTCGCGCACGATCCTTTCAATATGGTACAAAGCCTGAAGAGCAGGACAAGATTAATTTCTTCGGACTGCCGGCTGCATGCAAGCTGAAGATCTTTACGGAGCGTGGCGATTTGATATACTCGAAAGACCACTTCGGTAGCGGCGATGAAACATGGTTTAGTACAACGTCGTCGGGTCAGATCGTTTCGAGCGGAATTTACATCCTGTATGTCGAGACTCCCGACGGACAGAAGGTTTTTCGTAAATTTATCATTATCAGGTAAGGAGATAATAGATGAAAGAGAAGATGATTCTATTAACCGCTGGCGTGGTGATGTGCTTGCTTCCGTCTGCCGGGTTTGCCCAGCAGAAGCTCGCACAAAGCGGATTCCAATTCCTCAACGTTGTTTCAGACGCCCGTGGCGCAGCGATGGCTGATGCGATGACAAGCCTTCAACTGGGTTCGAGCTCATTGTTTTTCAACCCTGCCGGCATGACCGATCTTGAAGGCTCGGTGGATGTTGCCGGCAGTACGAACAAGTGGATTGCGGACATTACCCACAATACTTTTAGCGTTGAAGTTAATCCCGATCAAGGGCGTTATGGAGTGATGGGATTTAGCCTGCAATATGTCAGCTACGGAGATTTTTATAAGACCGTCGTGGACCAGGCGAGTCCGCAAGGGTACGATGACCTCGGCACGTTCAAGTTGACGGCAATGGCGTTGGGCATCGGCTACGCAAAAAAATTGACGGAGCAATTCAGCGTCGGTGGGCAGATTAAGTGGCTCCACCAGGATCTCGGCACGAGCATCATTCCGCTGGTTTCGGGAAGCGACACGAGTACTCAATCGGTAGCAAACAAGCTCTCGCCCCTTGCTTTTGACTTCGGTACCCAATTTAAGACTGGTATCAAAAGCCTTGTCTTCGGCATGTCTGTCCGTAACTTCTCGCAGCAAGTAAAATACGATGACGAAGGGTTCCAGGCTCCGCTGGTCTTTAGCCTTGGCATTTCTATGAATCTTTTCGACCTCTCCAGCGATCTCCCTGTGACTCAATCGCTGCTGATGAGCGTCGATGCGAGCCACTACACGGATCGCCCCGAGGAAGTCAAGGCGAGTCTGGACTACCGTTTGTTTAATGCGGTCTCTTTTCGCGTAGGGTATTCGTCGACTAACTCGGTTAATGAAGAAGGGAACGGATTTTCATACGGCATAGGGCTGACAAAATTTGGGCTCACCGTTGACTACGCGTACACACCGTTCGGCGATTTCGGTAATGTCCAGCGCGCCACGGTGCGGTTCTTAATGTGAGCCTGACCTGTCGAGGAATGATAAGAGAAAGATGGTCATTGAAAGAGTTCTCAAGAAATTTTTTGAATGATTTTACCGGGAGTGTTCATTTGAAAAGAATGGATCTTCATGGTTTCAAGGAGAAAGAAAATATGAAAGCCAATCGCTTTTTGCCGGTCATCATTTTGTTCTTGCTGGCTTCGCTCATGTTCGTCGCCGGATGTAAATACAATGTCACCACCCCATTATGGGATCAACCATACACGGCACTGGTGGCACCTCAAATAACGAGTGTCAACCCGTCCTCCGAAGCAAAGCCCGGAGTCTCGACGATCACGATCTCCGGACATCACTTCATCGTTCCAGCGTCAGATCCCACAGTTCCTGATACGACCCTCGTATATTTCGGATCGTATATTGCAGATGTGGTTTCGATTGACACCACGACGATTGTCGTGCGTCGGCCTAATTTGGTGACTGATACCTGCGTTATCAAAGTCGCCCCTCACAATCCTATCGCTGAGGCAATATACGGGCCGTACAAACTGGATGCTGTCATTGAGAACTATGGGGGATTCCTGTCGAATCTTCAACTCGGAGGAATTGTCGTAGATAACTCTGAAAAGATATATGTTACGGAAACAGTTTCGCTTGTAATTCATGAAGCATCTTCTGCAACTGATAACATAAAGCTCTCAAATGGAAATGGTAAGACCAATGGGACTCCCTGGGGTGCATGTTGGGGGCCGGACGGCTTCCTCTATATTATGGCCGGCAGCAGCCGTGGAATCGACAAAGTTAACCCCACCTCCGGTACAGTAACTCAGAAGTGGGTTCAACTCCCCAAGAGCGTTAAGTTTGGCGACTTTGGTCCCGGCGGATATCTGTTCACTGGGGGTACAAAAACAGATTTGTATATCGTTCCATCGTACCTCTCAGGCTCTCTTACTTCGTCGCAGGCAAAGACATCTGGTTCATACGCAGCCGATACGATCTTCGCCGTCAAGGTTTTTAACGGCTATGTCTACGTGGCTTCGAAATCAGGTACGACAAGAGAACCGACGAGGATTTGGAGAAATAAGCTGCTTACCGACAGCACGCTGGGGTCGAGAGAACAGGTTGTGGACATGAATACTACGTCATTCTCGTCGGAGCCTATTTCCGGGATAGCATTCTCTTCTGCCGGGACTATGTATATCAGCACCGCATCAACGGATCCCCTCCTCGTTGTTGATCCGACGAGCGGGAAAGTCGATAATTTTTATAAAGGAATTGTACCCCCTTATTGTGCAGGGCTCTGCTGGAGCAAGACGTCGAACTACCTCTACATCATCAGCGGGAACACAGCCGCGGCTCAACCGTGGACGGTCATGCGGATTGACATGGGTGTTAACGGCGGGGCAAATTTTTGAAAGCCATTGACGGGATTGTCCATCGTGAACTTAGTGAAGTGAGGCGATAGTGAAAGACATGATGAAAACATCAAGTACGGTTTTTCTCTTTCTTATAACCGTCATGGGAACGGGAAGGCTTTTCGCGCAAGGTGCTGCAAATTGTTTTTTGCAGGACTACGCTCCGAAGTACGCTCTCGTGCCGCCATTCCAAGTTGTGGATAAAACCGCTCTGGTACCGACGGTCATGATCAACCTGAAAGGGTCCGACACGCTCGGCGAGGTTTCAAATTATGTCTTCGGGAATGCGGTTGCCACATGGCTAGGGACGGATGTCAATAACCCGACGGTGCTGGGGTATCTTCAAACATTGGCTCCCTCTCTCATCCGTTACCCCGGGGGAAGCTGGTCCGACGTATTTTTCTGGAACGGCGATCCGGGAGATTTGCCGGACTCGATCTATGACGCCACGAACTATTTCAACGGAAAGGTCGTGAAGAACAGGTTTTATTCACAGTTCAGCGCCAATGTCCACCCTACGCTTGGCAGTTATTACAACTTGCGTGACCAGCTTGGGACTCAGGGGCTCATCACGGTAAACTATGCTTATGCGCGCTACGGGCGGAGCAGCAATCCGGTGGCACAGGCGGCACACTATGCCGCGGATTGGGTACGCTACGATAACGGCCGGACCGAGTTCTGGGAAATTGGAAATGAGAGTGCAGGGCCATGGGAGGCCGGCTGGCTGATCGACACAATGAAGAATCTTGACGGTCAGCCCGCAATAGTATCAGGAGATCTGTATGGAAAGCATTTCAAGATTTTTGCCGATTCCATGAGAGCCGCGGCCGCTGAAGTCGGATCGACAATTTATATCGGTGGGCAGATTATTCATTTTGACGCGACGAACGACTGGGATGTTCCGAACAGGAAATGGAATGCGGATTTTTTCAAAGAAGTCGGCGATGCTGCAGATTTCTATGTTATGCACAACTACTTCGGAAACAGCTTAAGTACGCTGAAAGCTCAGGTAGATATCGCCCGGTCGACGATCGATCAAAACATATCTTTTATCCGCCAGGACATCGCAAATAAGAGTGCGTCGCCAAAGCCGGTAGCGCTCACAGAGTGGAATATGACCGGCATCTCTCCCGCGTACGCCGACAAAACGTCGATCGCAAACGGGATGCAAGCGGTGGTGTTGTTCTGCGAGATGTTAAAGAACAATTTTGGAATGTCTGCACGATGGCTCGTTGCCAATTGGGATACGGACGGAATGTTTTACTTTAAAAGTCCGCCCGATGCCGGCGTTCCGCTGTGGAATCCTCGTCCCGATTTCTTCTACATCTACTACCTCGGGCAGGTGATCGGTGACCATGTCATCGACGTAACTTCTACAGGAACCAGCAGCGTGTTTGCGTACGCAACCCAGTTCACGTCGGGTCATACGGGAGTCGTTGTGGTGAACGACGGCTCGACAGACCAGGTGGTCATGCTCAACCCGATCAGCATAGGCGTCGGAGATCAGTTTTATGTCTACACGCTCACCGGCATTGACAACAGTACATGGCCGCAAGGAGTGGTCGTCAACGGACATCGCCCATCCAGCACGCGGTGGGGGCCCATTGACAGTCTGCAGAGTATCCAGGCACTCGCGTATTCAGTCGGGGACAGCATCACATTTGCGTCTCCTGCGAATTCGGTGGAATACGTGTTGATTGACAACGGCAGTCGTGTGATATCGTCGGTGCCTAAGAGTGGGAGACACCCTGTCAGTCAATTCAGACTCAGTCAGAACTATCCGAATCCCTTCAATCCGACGACAGTCATTTCTTACGAGTTGCCCGCGAATGCAGCTGTACGCCTGAGAGTCTATGATATTCTTGGAAGAGAGGTTGAGACATTGGTGAACAAGAGCCAAGCTGCGGGAGGCTACTCGGTAACTTTTGATGCAAGCAAACTACCGAGCGGCGTCTATTTTTATCAAATGAAAGCCGGGAGCTTTATTTCGACGGCGAAAATGCTTGTACTGAAATAATCATTTAATTCAATAATCAAGACTTCTTAAAAGGTGGTGAGGTTTGAGGAGCAATACTGAGACTATTTTGAAACATTCGCAAGGGAATGTCAATTTTTCGCTAACAAGTTTAAACTTATCAGATTACCAAGAAGGAGAAATAACATCATGCATATGAGAATGATACTATGCAATTTGGCAGTGGTGTTGCTGATTGCTTCACAGGGTATGGCGCAATACTCTGCGAGGGAGTCATTTGTCTACCAGGCAGGAAAATCTATTGATACGCTGGGAACGGCAGTTGACGGATGGGCCAGTCCCTGGCTTATCGATACCAGCGCCAGCCACAATTATAATTTGGCAGCTGTCGCAGACACGGGCTTCGACTATACGGACCTGTATACAACGTCCATCCCATATGTCGGCAAACATCTAACGGCTGGCAGCGTCGGCAGGAACTGGTCGATCAATGCCCGTTATCGTCGTTCACTGGACAAAACCTGGCCGAACGCTCACGGACAATACTGGGTCAGTCTGTTGTTGGATACCAAGGGCACGTACAGCGGAAATACGTATTTCATGGTGAAGTTGTATAACAGCGCGGGCGAAGTAGTTGCGATCGGCAAAGGGGGCGGCGGCACGACATATTCTTGCGGCAGCGGCTGGCCGGGAGGGTCCGGAGCGGACGTTTCTGCGACCCAGGAACAAGCCGGACCTGTTTGGCTGGTTGCGATGTTCAACATAGCCACGGCTGGAGAAGCCACGACCCGTACGTTCATGTGGATCAATCCTGACCCGAGCACGACACCCGATACCAACAGCGCTGATGTGAAGCGATATACTGCTCTTGGTACCGGTATTATCGGAGCCGGGATCGAATTTGGCGGTGCGGATACGATGGAACTCAGCTTCGACGAGATCCGGCTCGGAACTTCCTTCGCGGATGTCTCGAGCGCTATCACCAGGGTTCTGCAAAACTCTCATATGACTCCTGCTGAGTTTGCGTTGTCACAGAACTACCCGAATCCATTCAATCCAACGACAAAGATGGAATATTCGGTCTCTAGGAGCAGTTTTGTGACGTTGAAGATGTACAACATCCTTGGGCAAGAAGTAGCGACGTTGTTCTCCGGAATGCAAAACGCCGGAAGCTATGTAGCGGCCTTCGACGGCACAAGGTTTGCCAGCGGTGTGTATTTCTACCGTTTGCAGGCTGGCAACGTCGCCATCACGAAGAATATGGTATTGATGAAGTAGTGCAGCGGTTGCTTTCTGTCTTCTCCTAAAGAAACGCCTGCAGCCGATTTTCGGATTGCAGGCGTTTCTTATTGAACGCCGGGATTCCTTCCGGAAAGCAGGCAATCCTGCTGTTGCACTTGCCGCAGTACTTCACTATGTTAGCACGCAATTTGATAAGGGATAAGAGTGACATGGAAAATAATTTCGGCCGACGATCATTCATAAAGAAAATAACTGCCGCCGCTGCCGGCATCGGATTGATCAACGTCTCAAGACCGACCGATGCTTTCGCCGATATAATAAAATCGCCAGCGGGTGATCAAGGTCCGGAAGTATCGTTGGGCAATCCGGAGGGCGTCGTCACCGGTAAGTATTCGATACCTACCGATTGTCCTCAATGGGCGCACCATGCGGTCTTCTACCAGGTATATCCCCAGAGCTTCTATGATTCGGACGGCGACGGTATCGGCGATCTTCAAGGTATTATTCGAAAGCTCGATTACATCAAAAGCCTCGGAGTTGATGCGGTTTGGATAAATCCTTTTTTTGAATCGCCATTTGGGGATGGAGGATACGATATCTCTGATTATTATAGAGTAGCGCCTCGGTATGGCACGAATGAAGATGCTAAGATGCTCTTTGCCGAAGCTCACAAGAGGGGGATCAAGATTCTTTTTGATTTTGTGGCAAGCTACTCCTCCATGGAACATCCCTGGTTCAAAGCGTCGTCGCAGCAGGGAAAGAACAAATACACCAATTGGTACATCTGGACGGATAACGTCTGGCTCAATCCCCCGAAGAATTTCGAAGGAGCGTTCATCAAAGGCTATGGCACGCGAAACGGGCAATACATGCAGAATTTCTATTTTTCCGAGCCTGCATTGAACTACGGATTCGCTTCTCCCGATCCGGCACAGGAATGGGAACTGCCGACCGATCACCCCGACGTTCTCGCGATGAAAGGGGAGATGAAGAATGTTTGTCGCTTCTGGTTGAAGATGGGTGCGGATGGGTTCAGAGCCGACATGGCGGGTGCACTGGTAAAATCGTCGGGCGTCACGGGAAATCAACAATTTTATACTACGCAGGAAGAAGAGACGAAGAAATTCTGGCGGGGGATCAGAGAAATGCTCAACAAGGAATTCCCAGAAGCGTTCATGGTCTCGGAATGGTCTTACCCGCTTTCAGCGCTCGACGGCTGCTTCCACGCGGATTTTTTTCATTGGTTCGAAGGGTACAACGATCTTTTCCAGAAAGAAAGCTGGAGGATCCTCAACGGCTACTCGGATGGCCACAGTTATTTCGACGGGGAAGGAAAAGGAGATATTACATTTTTCTTGAGCAAGTTTATGGAACAATATGCTCTGACGATTGGAAAAGGATATATCTCGCTTCCTCTTGGAAATCACGACAACGCAAGGCTGGGGAACAGGCGCACCAAGGATGATCTCGAGATCATTTATGCATTCGGCCTGACCATGCCGGGGGTCACGTTTCTGTATTACGGTAATGAGATCGGCATGAGGCAGCTGCCGGAAGATTGGCCGCAGGTAGAAGGAGCCTACCGTCCGAGGAACGGCGCGCGGACGCCGATGCAATGGTCAAAGGGGAAGAATCTCGGTTTCTCGACTTCCGCGGCAGAAAAAATATATTTGCCTGTCGATCCTTCGAGTGACGCCGTCACCGTGGAGTCGCAGGAAATTGATCCGGACTCGCTGCTCAACAGGACGCGAAGGTTGATCCGGTTGAAACATTCAGAACCCGCCCTCAGTGCGTATGCCGAATTCGTTCCGCTGTTTGCGAAAGAAAATACCTATCCGTTCGTTTATGCGCGGGCAAAGGATAAGGACGTTGTCCTGGTATTCCTCAATCCGTCCAATCGAGACGCGGAGGCTTCTTTTACTTTGAATATTCCTTATTCGAATCTTACTCTCCTTGCCGGAAAGGATATCGCACCATCAAAGTCGGATGCTGCAATTTCAACGACCGTCCCCGGAAAGACATTTGCGATATACAAACTAAGTTAGCAGATGAGATCGTAATGATACGGTGACGGGCGCGAGATCAAATGCTTTGTCGACGAGCGGTAGAGCAGGGAATGCCATCGACGCGTTAGATGATCGTTACTTCTATTCAGTCTGGCGGTCGTCTGATTCATTGCCCCGGTCCATTACCATTGACCTCGACCGCGAACAAAGGGGCATACGCATCTTAGAATACGTGCCGCAATATGACACCATCGCGACGCCTGTACGTCAGGGGAGCATAGAATCCTACAAGATCTACAAGAGCAGCGATAACGTGGATTTTACAGAAATCAGCAGCGGCGAATGGGCCGGCGACGCCAAAATGAAAATTGCGACCTTCGCTCCCGCAACCGCACGCTATGTCCGGCTTGAAGCTCTCAAAGCAGTCGGTAATTATGCAGCGGCAACGGAGATTGTTGTAGGAAGATGAGGGGGAATCGCACGGCAACTCGGAATCATCGATCGCACTGATCGGGTAGGAAAATAACAATCCATATCGATAATCCAAACAGGTTCTTCTATGAGAAAGACAAACGCAATACGAAAGATCCTCTTTATTACATTCTTCTTTGTTTCCCTTACTATTGTAAACACGATGAATGCATCTGTGGTCTCTTATTCGAAAGATGCGGATGGAGTCAGCCTTGTTCTGGATAACGGGCTGATGAAAGTGAAGATTTGCAGAAGTGATATTATCGAAGTGAAGTACACTGCACTCGCCGCGTTTCCAACAAAGACATCGCTCGTGGTAATAAATTCCTGGAAGCCGCAGCCTGAATTCAAAGTTTCGGAACTCCCCGATAAAATCGTGATTGCTACCGGCAAGTTGAAGATCGAAGTGAACAAGCTGACCAATGCGGTCATGTATTCCGATGTACACGACAATCTGATCCTTGCCGAAGACGGCAAGAACGGTACGACAATGAGGGCTGCAGCTGTTGCCGGCATCAACACATACACCTGTTCGACTCAATTTCTTTCCCCTGCCGACGAAGCGCTCTACGGTCTCGGCTGCCACCCGGAAGATTCGCTGTCGATCAATTACAAGGGGCGCAACCAGGATTTGGCCATTAGATACATGACGGGAGCTATCCCGGTACTCTTGTCGAACAAAGGGTATGGCCTGATGTGGGACAATTATTCGGCTTCAAAATTCTTTGGCGCTGAGACGAACAACACCGGGTTCCGTTATGTTTCCGAAAGCGGGAAGATGGTCGATTACTATTTCTTCTATGGGCCGGAATTCGACCGCATCATATCGTTATACCGCGAAGCAACCGGCGAGGCTCCGATGTTTGCAAAATGGACCTTCGGGCTCTTCCAGTCGCAGGACAGATATCAGAGTCAGGCAGAGGTGTTAGCAGTAAAAGATAATTACCGGAACAATCACATCCCCGTCGACTGCATCGTCCAGGATTGGTTCTACTGGGAACCGAACGTTATAGGCTCGCATGTGATGTATCCAGCACGGTATCCTGACCCGAAAGCCATGGTGGATGAATTACACAAGGCGAATATTCACGGGATGATCTCTATCTGGCCTGTGTTTGCGAAGGGTTCGCAGAATTTTGATGAACTCAGCAAAGCCGGAGGAATGACGAGCGTAGCATGGGACAATTTTACGACTCACACCTTCGACAATTATTACGACGCCCATGATTCGGTCGCGCGCGATATCTACTGGCGGGAGGCCAAGGATAGCCTGATAGGCCGGTACGGGTGGGACGGATGGTGGGTGGACCAATGCGAACCGGATAACGGAGACCTCCTTGACGCAAGAAGACAGGCAACGTTCTCGATCGGCAGAGGCATCGACTATTTCAATACGTATTCGCTCATGCACACGACGGGACTGTATAAAAATTGGAGAAACGATATTCCGGGGAAACGTGCTTTCTTTCTTGTACGCCAGGCATTCGCCGGTCAACAGCGGAATTCGGCAACGCTCTGGTCGTCCGATATCACCTGCACGTTTCACTCATACAAAGACCAGGTAACGCAGGGGATCAATGCCTGTGCGTCCGGCATTCCTTATTGGACGTCGGATATTGGCGGCTATCATCTCGGCTGGATGTCTCCCGAGTGGTCCGCGCCTGCAAACAGGGAATTGTTTACGCGGTGGTTCCAGTTCGGGACATTCTGCCCGGTCTTCAGGATCCATGGCAAAGGCGAAAGGGCGCTGTTTTCGAATAATTGGGATGCCGCGACAAAGGCGACCCTCTTGAATTACGATAACTTGCGCTACCGTCTGATGCCATACATTTATTCATTGGCATGGAAGGTCACGAGCGAAGGCCACACGCTGATGCGCGCACTTGCATTCGATTTCAGAACTGACCCGGCAATTGACGACATTCGGGATCAGTACATGTTCGGGCCTGCGTTACTTGTAAATCCCGTTACCGAACAAATGTCAAGCAGTGCGGCAGCAACGCCGGGAAAAAATACTCGGAAGGTCTATCTTCCCAAATCCTCTGATTGGTTTGATTTTTGGACAGGAAATGTTCTTGCCGGGGGAGAGACAATCGACTCACCGGCGCCGTTGGAAACTATTCCACTCTATGTAAAAGCGGGTTCAATAGTGCCGATGGGTCCATTCCTTCAGTACGCGACCGAGAAGGCGGCAGATCCGTTAGAATTGCGCATCTATCCGGGTTCGGACGGACGATTTGTCCTGTATGAAGACGCAAACGACGGTTACAACTATGAGAAAGGCGAATACACGACGATCGAGTTCGAATGGAATAACGCCTCGAAGACATTAACTATTTCAGATCAGAAGGGGAGCTTTCCGGGAATGCTGCATAGTCGAACGATCAACATCGTTATCGTCAGTACAGCCCACGGCAACGGCGTTGGCATTTCCATGCAGCCTGATAAGCCCGTCAACTATGAGGGAAAAAGACTCGAAGTAAAGTTGTAGAATCATCAGCTCCCGAATCCGGGATTGGCTGCATTCATATCCATGTCAGCAGGCGCTCGGGTGCACGCCTGCTGATGCGTTTGACATTTAGCTCACATCGCACCAGCCAACTTACAGTAATGACTTTTGTATTTCTGAACGATCTTCTCCGTTTCGACCAGTGTAAAGAAGTCGGTCGTTCCAAATTGCCGGTCGAATGCTGGTTCTCCGCAGATGACCCCGCCTAAACGTAAGTAACCTTTCAACAGAGGTGAGAACTTCTGAAAGATAGACCTCTCATTTCCGATGTCACACGGCGTGCTCTCAAGACTCATCGCGCTTCGTTGTGCAGGAAAAACTCTGCAATCTTCCGGCGCAAAATAATATTTCTGCAAATATGCAAATGCCCGGGCGATCTCCTCTACATCGCTGCTGTGAAAATTAGCGCATCCAAACAGAGCGCTGATGTTATAGATCTCGATGTACCGTGCGATGCCGACCCACAACAGGTTTGCGACCGGAAGAGAACGGTAATCTTTCGCCACGCATGCGCGTCCGAGTTCCAGGGACTGTCCGCGGAGTTTTTTGATGCGCGAAAGGTCAAACTCGTTTTCAGAGGAAAATCCGAAGGTTCGCTCGGCCTTTTCCTGACGCAGCAGCCGGTACGTTCCGACCACCTTGTCCAATTGGCGGTCTTTCACGATTAAGTGATCGCAAAATGTGTCGTAGACGTCGGAATCGAAGCCGGTCTCATAGGAAGACTCGAGGCCTTTCTTCATCTCAAGGTTGAACACTCTAAACCGCAATTTGAGGGCCGATTCGACTTCGTACAGGTATTCCGCAATTTTCACTTCAAAATACGGGGTTGACGCGAAAAGATGTTGATACATGGAGCAGTCTCCGATCCATCATTTTTGTCTAAGGTACAGCAGTTGTGTTTCATTATTATTACCCTCCTTTAACGCCGGTGTTATCAAAAGTCAAATGTTCCAAAATATTTCATGAGAATATTCCTACACTTCAGGCGAATTGTTACGGTAATCTCTCAGTAAAGATTTGTTAACTCTTCCGTTATCCTGCGGTAAAGGCCATACATTAACTTTGCATCGTGAAAAAGAATGCGAATCGAATTCGATTATTGTTGCGTGCTTCATCCGTCGCCGTTGGTGCAGCGCTTCTGATCCTTGTGTTTCGAGATGTCGATCTTTCGGAGACGTACGTAAAGCTTGCCGGCGTAGGATTCTACTTCATTCCCATCTTCGCCGTTTATGGCATAGGATGTCTTCTCGATACCGCCGCATGGAAACTTATTCTCGCCGAACCCGGTAAGTCAATTTCATTCATCAAGCTTTATCAAATCCACCTCGCCGGCGAATCGATGTATCGATTCATTCCCGCAGGGGTTGTCGTTGGCGAAGCATCGAAGGTGTATCTGCTCACAAAACAAAGCCGGTATAACGGTTCTGAAACAGTCTCAAGCCTTGTCATTAGAAAATTGTTGATGGGATTGAGTCAGGGGCTATATATCGGCATGGGCGTACTCGCCGGCGTACTGCTCGCGCAAAGATTTAGCCGCTTCGAGATGATTCTACTCGCGGTTTCGCTCGGTGTTATTGTTTTCTTCGTTTCATTATGGATCAAGCTTTCGCACGGGGAGCTATTTAGCTGGCTGTTCCGTGTGCTGAGAAGAGTTCCCATTATTGGTGTAAGGGTCGGAAATGAGAGACTTTTCTTTGAACGTACCGACAGCGAGTTGAAGAAGTTTCTCGAGCAGAACAAACGGCGAGGTGTCTTCGCCTTTGTGCTGTTCTTTTGTGAATGGCTGATGGAAGCTGTTGAAACATATATTATTATTGCGGTCCTGGGGATGAGCATATCGCCGTCTCAGGTCATGATATTTGAACCTGTGGTATCATTGGTTCGTTCGCTTGTATTTTTTGTCCCTGCTGGGCTTGGCGTGATGGATTCCGGCTATGTCTCAGCATTTGGTTCGGCGGGAATTGTGAACGTCGTGACGGCAAGCGCAGCATTCATGATTATCAAGCGGAGTAAGGAATTGTTCTGGATCCTCATAGGACTCTTTTTCTTATGGCTTCAGGGAGGCAGTATTGCGGAACGAATGCTTGTTCAGCCGGGAATTGCGCCGGAAATAGTATGAAACAGAAAATCCTTTTCATCTGCGGCTCGCGCAACCAAACGACGCAAATGCATAAGATATCCAATGAACTTGACGGGGATTTCGATTGCTGGTTTTCGCCGTATTACGCGACCGGCCTCGAAGAGTTCCTGCGGAAAATAAACCTTACCGAAATGTCCATCATGGGAAGCAAAATGGTTGGCCGTTGTCTGCAATACCTCACGGCCTGTCATCTGAAAGTAGACTATCGCGGCGAGAGAAATAATTATGACCTGGTTTTTACATGTGCGGATCTGGTCATCCAAAAGAATATCGCCGGGAAGAAGATCATTCTGGTCCAGGAAGGAATGACAGACCCGGAAAATCTGGGGTACCGCCTCGTAAAGCTGTTTCCTTTTCTTCCCCGTTGGGTCGGCAGCACGTCGACCTTCAGCCTCAGCAACGCATATGAAAAGCTGTGCGTTGCAAGCGAAGGCTACCGTGATCTGTTCATCAGAAAGGGCATACCTCCCGAAAAGATCGTCGTTACGGGTATTCCGAATTTTGACGATTGCAAAAAGTTTCTTGAAAATCGTTTCCCATACAAAAACTACGTTCTTGTCTGCACCTCCGATTCGCGGGAGACGTTTAAGTTCGAGAATCGCAAAAAGGTGATTCGGGATGCGGTGAGGCTGGCGCGCGGGCGCAAACTCATTTTCAAGTTGCACCCGAACGAAAATATCGAACGCGCGACTCTCGAAATTGCGGTGTGGGCGCCTGGTGCATTGGTCTTCGCTTCCGGGAGCGCGGAAGAAATGGTGGCAAACTGCGACGTTCTTATCACGCAGTTCTCATCGACCGTTTACGTCGGCCTGGCGCTCGGAAAA
>Ga0265338_10000394_pt1 | contig 78241 bp, 70 predicted proteins | sample 42126metaG_FD_193579 | JGI IMG/M metagenome (GOLD analysis project Ga0265338, IMG submission 193579) | Rhizosphere microbial communities from Carex aquatilis grown in University of Washington, Seatle, WA, United States - 4-21-26 metaG | ecosystem: Host-associated > Plants > Roots > Rhizosphere...
CAAAAGAGATCACTCAGGAAACGTATGCGGAAGCCGTTGATAAGATCTCGGCGAAGTATTCAAAGCTGAAGAATGTAGATAAGAAAGAGCTATCCGACCTCGCCGACCGCATGAAATCTCACTGGAAAGAGATCCAGGAGGACATCGCTGAGACAGCGAACACGGTAAAAGATAAGTCAGTTAAAGCGCTCAAATCATAATATAAAGAACAAGAAAAGCCCTTCCGCCAGCTGGCGGAAGGGCTTTTTAGAATGTAGCCGATTTAAATCGCTAATCCCCCGTTGGAACCGTACATGCCGACAGGCCATTGCCCGTGGTCACGGTATGAGCATCCTGACCAGAAGCGGATTTCCAGGCTGCAAAGTTATTGAAATACGTGGTACCACCGACTTGCGCCTGCTCGATATTCGGGAAGACATAGGCATTGTAATCGGCGATATACGGGCTTGTCGAAGTAGCCTGGTTGGAGAGCAGCCAGTACGAGAAGCCCACGGAGCCGTCGATCGTAGTGCTTGCCACAGTGAGCGTATTGCTCGTACCAACGTTATAGATGCCGGCGGAGTTCGAGGTGCCATTAATATAGAACGTGCTACTGGCCACGGTGATCGCCGCGCTGTTCGACGAATCATATATGACTCCATGGGTCGTCGGACCGCAGTAGGTGCTGCTTGCGATCATACTCGTCGAACTGTCAGAACCGGTCTGATACAGATAGTTATTGCCCCCGAAAGCCGCGGAGATGACGCTCCCGACATTGGCGATGATATTCGTTCCGACGCTGCCTTGGACGCACCCGCTCACATTATGACAGAACAGGCCGGATATGTTCATACTGGTGAACGCGCCTCCCACACCTGAGAGATCGAAGCCGTTCAGATTTTTGACGAGTCCGCCAGTCATAGCGAACGGACCGAAGTTGCCGGAGCCTGCATGCGCGAAAATGGCGCTCACGGCATTGCCTGAGGTGCTGGTGCCCTGCAGGAATTGGGTATCGGTCACCGTCATACCGAGATTCTGACCGGTGCCGTCGAATCCGACGAGCATATTGCCTGAGAAGGGATAGTATTCATCGGCAAAACTCGAGTTGCTGACCGTACAGCCGCTCGAACAGATCAGGTTATGCTTGCCACCCTGATCGGATTGGACATTGGTGAAGGTACCGCTGCCGCCATCGGAATTCTGGACGATGCTGCCGCTGAGCCTGGCTCCCTTTTTGACGGAGATATTCATGACCGTATCGCCGGAACCGGACAGCTGCAGGCCGAAGAAACGGTACGTGTACGAGTAGGTATAGCCGTTTGTGGCCGGGTTCAATCCGTCTCCCGGCTGCAAGTAGATAGTGAAGGACGAAGCGGTCGTCGGGTCGGAGACCGAGGTCATGCCTGGGATGTAGTAGCTGAGCTTGGTCGAGTTCACGCTCGAGGTACTCGTCTGGTTCGACAAAAAGTTGTCGTTGCCGCCTCTGCCCGGAGGCGTACACGGAGCGCTCGCGCATTCGAAGACATTGATCCACAGGCCCGTAGTGTCGTTGTACAGTCCATAGGGCGTAGTCGTCGACGTCCCCGGGCCTATGACTGTCGCCTGATACACCTTTGTCGTATTCGGGGCTAGGCTCCAGGCTGAAGCCGGGATGGTCACACCGCCGTCGATGAGCGGCATAGCCGACGTCGATGTTCCGTAATCGCGCACGGTTATATTGTTGCGCGCCGTGCCGGGAATGCCGACGAAGAGCGTATCCATGAACGTGCTCCCCCTCTTGAGACAGATCGTCGATCCGTTCGATACAGCCGACACTGCTCCCAGAGTCTTCTTCGCCTGATCGGTCGAGCTGCCGGTATTCGCATCATTGCCCGAGATAGCGTCAACGTATTGCGTACAAGAATAGAGAGTGATGAATGACTGGTCAGATGAAGCGCTCTGGTTGCTGGACGCATCAGTCGAAGAAATCCGGAAATGGTACGTCGTCGTGGAGAGATTGGTCGCCGCAAGGCCGGTGATCAAGACTGTGTGTGAAGTGCTCAAGGAGGATGAAGTGATCGTCGTTCCATAGCTCTGCGTCGTCCCGTAATCCACTACGGAATTCGCCAGCTTGTTGGTGGTCCAGGTGACAGTGGTAGTGCTCTGATTGGCTACGGGTCCGGATGCGGTGTTGAACGCCAGATTAGATATGACGACTGGCGTCGTATCTACCGGAGCTGCTTGCGGAGGAGCGGTCAACCCCGAAAACCCGATGCCTCCCGAGGGAGCGACGTAAGTCAAAATACCATTCACGATCATAGGAGTGTATGTACTTGGAACCGATTTGTTCGAGGAAGAGGAAACGCTAGCCGCGACATGCGTATTGTTGTCTGCAGCACCAAGAATGGCTGCCTGAGTACGGCGCCCGACGGTTCCGTACCCCCAATCCTGAGTCATTTCATCTTTTCCCGTGATGATGCCTTGAGCGATCTGGAAAGCTTGCACGGCTTTTTCGGTGAGAGAGCCGAAATAAGTCGTCTCGTGTCCGGGAGAGCCAGCACCGGAAGAAGCGACCGGATACCCGTGACTATTCAGGAAGGCCTGAAGGGCTTTGACATCAGAGCCTGAGGTCCCGATCGAAAGAGATCTGCTTAAACTGAGGGTTTGAGCCTGGGCTGTCGATACTAATGTGCTGAAAATAACAAACAAGAAAGTTGCCAGTGCGGTGCGAGAGGATGACTTCATTGCCGACATTCTAACATGCCCATGAGTCGCGTCTTAACGAAATCTGGGGACAAAAAAGCCCCGATCGGGGCTTTTTTGTTTGGTAGAAAAACTAGGGACTAAGCGTCTTGCTCTATTTAGTTCTTAGTTCAGTAATTGAAGAAAATAGTAAGAGGTTCGCTACGACGAGAACGCGACCAAGTCGCGTTCTACCACGCAAAGTGGGCGAAAGCCTTGTTGGCCTCAGCCATCTTGTGTACGTTCTCGCGCTTCTTGACGGCCTCGCCTTCATTCTTGGAAGCGGCGATGATCTCGTCGGCGAGCTTCTCGTGGATCGGCTTGCCCTTCTTGGAACGGGCGGCTTCGATGATCCACTTCATCGAGAGAGCGTCCTTGCGGGCCGGACGGACTTCGCGAGGAACCTGATAGTTGGCTCCGCCGACGCGGCGTGAGCGGACTTCCATGGCCGGAGACGTGTTCTTGAGAGCGAGCTCGAAGACTTCAAGCGGGTTCTCTACCTTGGCCTTCTCTTTGATAGCAGTCATACAGTCAGCGACGATAGCGCGGGCCGTCGTCTTCTTGCCGGACTCCATGATGTAGTTGGTGAACTTGCCGAGCTTCAATGACTGATAGTTCGCATCGGGCTTAAGATCGCGTTTTATGTTGAGTTTTCTGCGCATGATAGTGGTGGGTTAGGCTTTGGCCGCTTTAGGCTTCTTATTACCGTACTGGCTGCGACCTTTCCTGCGGGCATCGACGCCGGCGCAGTCCAAAACACCGCGCACGACTGAGTAGCGCAGACCGACGTCCTTGACGCGGCCTCCGCGGAGGAGGACCACCGAGTGCTCCTGAAGGTTGTGACCCATTCCCGGAACATATGCGGTGACTTCGACACCGTTCGTGAGGCGGACGCGGGCAATCTTGCGGATGGCCGAGTTCGGCTTCTTCGGGGTCTTGGTGGTGACCTTCACGCAGACGCCGCGCTTGAAGGGCGCCGGGAAAAATACCGGGCGGTTCTTGATGGTGTTGAAGGTGCGCGTAAGAGCGATGGACTTGGACTTGCTCTTGAAACGCTTCCTGTGGGTCTTTGTAAGCTGGTTAATTGTAGGCATGAATATGCTTTAGCGAGCTCCCGCCTGATTTTTTCATCATTTTCGGACCGAGCGGCCCTGAACGATTACTCAAACGGGTTAGTAATTGATTTGTCGCCCCAACCGGGCAATGAGAGTACCTTATCATAAGGAGCGACTTTGGGCAATAAAAACGGGCGCTCCAGCGGAGGAGCGCCCGAACTATCCACTAATGGCAACTAAACAGGGCCCGTGACTACACGACGCCGCACATAAAAGTAACTCTCAAAAGTTCCAAAGTCAACTTAGAACCTAATCCCCGTAAATAACCCGAATATCCATGGAACTACGGGGTAGATGAATTGCCACACGAAAAACACTGCTATGAGCGTAAAGGCGGGACCGAAGCGCTCGAGGGTTTGACGGAATGACCCATACTGATTCGGCAAAAGCGGCAAAATAAGTTTCGAACCATCCAACGGCGGCAACGGAATCAGATTGAATACAGCCAGCGTGATATTGATGATGACTATGTATGAGACGATGGTCACATAAGAAGTCATTGCGACCATTCCTGTCGAATCAATCGCGGTGAAACGCAAGATCATCCCAAAGATGAGAGCCAGAGCCAGATTGGACACAGGCCCCGCTAAGGCGATCAGGAATTCGCCTTGGCGCCGATTCTTGAGATTATAAGGATTGAAAGGAACCGGCTTGGCCCAGCCGAAGGTGAATCCGCTCAGAAGATACGTGATGAGCGGCATGATGATAGAACCAAAAGGATCTATATGCTTCAAGGGATTTAACGTCAATCTGCCCGCAAGCCGGGCTGTGGGATCACCCAAGTAATCAGCCATGTATCCATGGGAAACCTCATGGATGATGACCGAGAAGATCAATATGACGATAGTAAGGAGTATAAGGAGTGGGTCCATGCGAGGGTCTTGAATATCAATACGCCCTATGTTACCATAACGGCTCAACTAACTTTCATGGCCAGAATCTGCCAAATAACCAAAGTGGGCTCAGTCGTCGGAGGACGCTACTCGAACCGCACCCGCGCCACTCAGTTCAACCCGAGCGGCAACATCCGCAGGTATCCTAACCTGCAGAAAAAGCGCATCTACGTGCCGGAGCTCAAGAAGACGGTCGTCCTCACGATCTCTGCCCGCGCTCTCCGCACCATCCAGAAGAACGGCGCTTTCAAGACTCTCAAGACTGCCGGCCTTATATAAGCCTTTTATCAAGACGCCCTTTTAAAAATCCCCTGTCAGGGGCTTTTTTATTGCACACGCAGCGTTTTTCCGTCAGAGATGATCTTCAGTCTTCCCTTTTCCTTTAGGTTAAATTTATTCTCTGGCAGCATCTCAACTAAAGGATCAGCGGTCTTTTTCACCGGCTTTTTTCCGGAAGTTTTGGCGGCTGACCCCGGGCTCTTCGAGGTTCCCTTCGGCGGAGCTTGAGAATAAATAAGAAAATCAGGTTTGATCGCTTCAATCAATTGAGGCGCGATGTTCCCAGGACTGATGCTTTGCGGAATGAACAGCGCATTTGAACTTGAATCATTCCTGCTAAATGAATCCACTGAAGTTGAAGCGATGAATTTCTGAATTTTAACCGATGCATCTCCTAAGAAGGAAACCGAGGTCGATCCAAAATGGATCTTCATAAGAATTTCCGGGCCGCTTGCTTTTGAATAACCGAAATCACCCGGCGAAACGGGAAATAGCACCTGCATATCCGTCTTCGAATCTAGTGAGACTGAATCACCGGCTCTTAATAGCTGCGGCTGGATTTTTCGTTCACCAAGCACAGCGAGAAATGCCTGATACGCCGGATCAGTTGATGAAGCGATCCCCAAAGAATTCAAAGTCACAGCGGGGATGTATGCCGAACCTATCGAATAGCGCGAAACCACATCGATTAAACCTCCGACATGGTTCGCATCATCCTTGGTGGCGATAATGGAATCGATCCTGCGTGAGTAAAATGGCAAAATGCTCGTTATTTCCCGGATCACATCTCCATTCGCTCCCCCATCGACAAGAATGCGCTTATCTTCAGGCGTACGGATGAATGCTGCCTGGCCTCCTTTCAAGGAAAAGAGATAGACTTCCAGAATAGGCGGACGCGATTGCTCGTGCCACGCGTACGCGCCGATGCCCGAAGCCGCCATGCCGGCCACTGCTGCGAACAAAAACGGATGTGAAGCGATTTTGAAACCCATGCGCACAGCTTACGCGCGCAAGATAAAATCCGTCTCAAAAAAGGTTCAAATCGGGATAAAACCTGCAGAGGTCTGACCTATATAGGTCAGACCTCTACAAATACGTTATACTTAGAGGCGATTATTCCATAACACCTACCTTATGAATCCATTCACTCCTAAAACATTCAGTATTCCGTCCCTCAAAGGCATCTCAGCTAAGAATATCGAGGAGCATCTCAAGCTCTACCAAGGATATGTTAAAAACTCAAACTTGATCCGCGAGAAACTTGGGCAATACTCCAAGGATATGGAAGCGAACTCATACGCCATAAATGAACTCTTGCGCAGATTCAGCTTTGAGTATAACGGCATGCGCAATCATGAAGTCTATTTCTCTTCATTCGAAGGCGGACCAAAGCCGCTTCCTCAGGACAGCGAACTCATGAAGAGGATGCTCAAGGTAGCGCCTTCGTTCGATGCCTGGATAGCAGGCTTCAAGGCGTTTGCTTCTACCGTGCGCGGTATCGGTTGGGCCACGATCTGGTACGACTCAAAGATCGACGATCTTGCAGTCACATGGATCGACGAACAGCACCTCGGACAGCTCCAAGGCTGCGCCATGATCCTCGGTTTGGATCTCTGGGAGCACTCGTACGTGGCTGACTACCAGCCCTCCGGAAAGAAAAACTACATCGAAGATTTCTTCGCTAATGTGAATTGGGAAATCATCGAAAACAACTTGATGGCTGCCAAGAGCAAGTAGAAAGCGGCTACATACCAGCCTGAAAATGTCCCGACATGAAGCGCCGCAAACGGCGCTTTTGCGAACCACTCGACCATGAAGAGCTCATAGGAGAGCAGCAGATGCGCGATCCAGCCAAATACTTGTGAGATCGCGGCTGAGATCATTCCCACTGCACCAGTGAGGAATACAAAAAGCATGGTTGCTGGAATGAATGGCAAAACCAAGATGTTTACCACTGCGCCGATAAGAGATATTTGCCCCATCATGTACAGAATATAAGGGGAAACAAATATTTGAGTTGCGAGAGTTGAAGCAATGACGCTTCGCATGCCGAACTTATCAGGAATGAACGTGAGCTTCTTTTCTATTGGTCCGGCTAAAAGGATAAGTCCTAACGTGGCCAAGAATGAAAGCTGGAAAGAGGGATCGTGAAGGAGGATTAATGGATTTTGAATGAGCATTATGAGAGCGGCGAACCCGAGCGCGCGAAGAACATTGTAATCGCGACGAATCATATCAGCAGAAAGGGCGATTCCTCCCATAAAACACGAACGAACAACCGTCGCTCCCCCGCCGACGAGCACGCCAAATAAGATCATCCCCATTCCGCCAATAATAATTCCCCAGACTCTTGGCAGGAACGAAAGCATTCGACGCATTGCGGCCGCAACGATCGTGATGTTGAATCCTGAAAGGACCACAATATGAATAAGTCCGACTGTACGAAAATCTTCTAACAAGTCTTTTCCGAGCGCAGCTTTCTCGCCAACAACAAGACCAGCCGCCAAAGCGCCCTGCGGCTCGCCGAGGGTACGGTTGAGATTAGAAACAAAAGCGGTTTTGATTTTAAATAGGATCGATTCAATTTTCTCCCCAATTCGTGGTATTCGTGCCATTGGTGGATTCGTGTCGGACGTCTGTTCTATTTTGGCAGCTCTTATCTCATAATAAACATCGTCCTTCGCCAAATATCCCTGGAAATCGAAGGTTCTGCCATCATCACTGCTGAAATTAAATGGCTTCGATAGTTTTCCTGTGAATGAAATCTGTTCGTTATAAGAAAACTGCGGATACAGCTTCGCATCGAGACGGATCAAAATATCCGAAGCGCACTCCTGCCCTTCTTTTGAATTCAAACTTTGGGCTGAAACGACCACTATTTGGCTTGAAGCCGTCCGCTGAGGCTCTTCAGCGATGATTCCAGTCCCAGTGACCGCTTGTTTCAAACACGGACCGATATCAGGCGGCTCTATATCCCAGTATTGGAACAGACGAAATGCCGCAGCAGCGATGAATATGCTCCAGAAAATAAAAACTCCCTTCTTCATGGGAGCATTTTATTCTAGCGAGATAAAATCCGTCTCAAAAAAGATTCAAATCCGGATAAAATTTAAAACGTTTCAAACTCCCGAAGAATCTGCGCTTCGCCATCTGCATCGAGCGCTTTCTTATACCTCGCCCCACGAGTGCCCTTCACACGCTTCTCGCACTCTGCCCAGGTCTTATGGACTTCGATGACTCCGCCCACTGAACTTATATATGAAAACGCCTTAGCTTTTGAGTGAGATGAGCTAGATTTCTTCGTCTTCGCCTTCATCTCATCATGCGAGATATCCAGAATGGTCGGCAGATCATAGCCAGAAAGAAGGCCTTTATATAAAGAAATCTTCATTCCATCGGCAAAAGCTGTGGCTATATGATCACAACGCTCATTCCCAAGAATGCCGATGTGTCCGCCGACATATGTCCATTTCACATTGCGATCAGCCATCGCTTCGTCAAGTTTCATCCAGAGATCTTTGTTCATGACATCTTCTTTGGCCTTGGTCATCCAACCATTCCGCTTCCAGCCTTTGATCCACTTGGTGATACCGTTGATGACGTATGAGGAATCTGTGAAAACTTCAATGGCAGAATCTTTCGGCGCATGTGTCAGGCCTTCCGCGGCTGCATCAAGCTCCATCCTATTATTGGTAGTCATCTTTTCACCGCCGCCGAGTTCCATAACCTTTTTGTCGGCAGTCACAATGACAGATCCCCAGCCGCCAGGACCTGGGTTGCCGCGAGAAGAACCGTCGGTGAAGATGGTGGTTTTCATACATTCATTATATCAATAATTCTCAATCTCAACTCCGGCCTTCCTCTGAACATCGACTTTTCCACCGAAGCGACCAAATCTATCGGTTTATTGATCTCCACTTTTTTAGCCCACTCGCTTGTCGCACCGAAGAATGAGATCGCCGGCACCTTCATACCATTCTTCTTTTTGAATGTGAGCTCGACGTGATCATTTCCTTTACCGAACGTCCGAACGCTCTCGGGCACCACCTTCTTAAAAAGAAACACCGGCTTCGGATTTCCTGTACCGAATGGCGATAATTTAGAGATATCGTCATTAAAACGATAATCAATGGCATCAAGCGAAAGTTCCATATCGATCATATTTTTTTCTTCTGTGTGTGCAGCGCTTTCTTCTCCTTGCTCCCTGCTTCTTTCTCCTTGGATGCGTGCCGCCGCTTCATTCAAGTGCTTTTCAAGGAAATGGATCTGATCATTTGAGACTGCGAATCCACCAGAATGATGGTGCCCACCGAACTGCATCATGACTCCTATAGGAACAGCACGCATGATCTCCACCACGTTAGAGCTTCCTTCAGAACGGCACGACCCCTTGATGATCTTGTCGCCATCACGGCCCCAGAGGAACACCGGGCGGTTGAATTCTTCTGCACAGGAATTAGCCGCAAGCCCGAGAAGCGACGGCCTCCAATCAGGATTGCCGAGTACGATGACGCTCGGGATCGAATCCATGTATCGTTCATTCACTGTCTTCTTGACTTCTTTGACCAATGAAGCCACGACCCCTTTGCGTTCGTTATTGATCACATCCAGATGCTCGGCGGCTGCTTCAGCCTCATCTTCCGTCTCAGCCGTGAGCAGTTTGAAAGCGTCCATAGGAACGCCCATCCGCGAAGCCGCATTGATGCGCGGGGTTATCATGAAGGCGATATCGTCTTCGGTCAGATGCTGTTGGGCGATCTTAAGCTTCTTCAATAATCTAACGAGGCCTTTTCGCGGCGATTTTCTCAAGACTGACATTCCGTAATACGCGAAGACGCGGTTCTCGCCGACAAGAGGGACCATGTCCGACATCGTGGCGATGCCGACCAGATCGAGAAGCCACTTCTCCATCCCCTTTTTGAGACCGAAGCGGTCTTTCTTGAGAATCGCCTGGATAAGCTTGTACCCGACACCAGTGCCACATAGATTCTTGTCTGGGTAAGCACAATCTGCTTGTTTATGGTCGACGATTGCGAACGCGGCCGGCAATTCCGGCGGCGGCTCGTGGTGGTCAGTGATGATAACCTGGAGTCCGAGCTTATTGGCGTGCGCGACAGGAACCACATCTGTGATGCCGCAATCGAGCGTGATGAGGAGCTTCACGCCCTGCTCAGCCAGCGTGTCGACGGCATTCAAGTTCAGTCCGAATCCTTCATCGTGGCGGTGCGGGATATAGATGACAGTGTTCTTATAGCCGATGCGTCCGAAGAAATCCGCCCACATCGAGGCTCCGGGGATGCCGTCAGCATCATAGTCGGCATAAATAGCGATCTTTTCGTCGTTCTTGATTGCCAGAACGATCCTGTCAGCGGATTTTTCCGCATCTTTCAGAAGAAAAGGATCGTGCGTATCGCGCTCATAGTCAGGCGAAAGGAATTTTCCTGAAGTTTCCGCATCGATGATGCCCCGATGGAACAACAGATGCGCGGCAAGATCGGACGCACCGCCGATGCGGTTGCGCTCATCTACAGTCAGAGATCGGCGGATGGGATAATTCACAGAAGGGATTGTACCATGTAGAATTATGCCCATGGATTCATGTATTTTCTGCAAAATAGTTAAAAGGGAGATTCCTGCGCATATCGTGTACGAAGATCAGGACTTCCTGGCTTTCTTGAGCATCCACCCAGAATCACCAGGACATAGTCTCATCATTCCCAAGGAGCATTACCGGCGGGTCTGGGATGTCCCGAATGTCGGAGAATATTTTGAGGCTGCACGCAAGATCGCGCGGGCTCAGCAAAAAGCCTTCGGGACAGACTTTATTTTGAGCAAAATAGTCGGCGAGGAGGTGCCTCACGCGCACATCTGGATATTCCCTGACAACAAGGTCAAAGGAGATAAGATGAACTTCGAAGGAAATATGAAAAAGATTGTTGGGGCGCTCAAATAAAAAAGCCCTGGCGTTTCCGTCAGGGCGATGGTGAATAGATCCTATTCAGCAAAGCTCCATTCGATGACCTGCTTCGCCCAGAACGATTCCACCGTCCAAGGTCCCAGCCTGTAACAAGCCGGAATCTCAGTTTTTTGACGGGCGAGCTTGAGCTTGCGCACCGCCGGCGGCAGACCATACAGTTTACGGGCATTCCGGCTCGTAAAGTTGTTGAAGATCTGGATGCCGGCCTCAGTATGCATCAGCTGATCGAGCACATGGGCGCAGAGAGGAACAAGGAAAGGTGCCGTATAAGCGCCGCAGTCGCATCGGCCTTCATGCACATGCTTCCTGCTCATATCATGCGGAGCATCATCGGCGCCTAACATGACCCACGGATGATCCTCGCATACGAGCTGCACGAGCGCTGCCCGGTCGGGTTCCGTCTTGATCGAAGGCTTACAAGTCGCTCTCACGTCTCCGAAGGTCTTATCTTCGTTGGTAGCGAGATGATGAGCGGTAAGCGTCACATAGAATCGACCGCTTTCTGCCAGCCTCTTCCAATGAGGGATACAGCGGGCATCGGTGCCGTGCTCCCAGATGATGATGGCTTCTGTCTCTTCGATGAGCATGTACGCAACGGGAAGGAAGAGATACTCCGCATCCCGTCCGATGAACGTCATCGCAGGGTGTTCAGGATGGGGGTGCACGCGGATGCGGCGCCCGGTCGTTTTGAAGATGTACGCAGCTGCCCGCTTGATCACTTCAATGACCCGCCAGTAGCAAACAATGCCGAACATTGAGTTGGTCGTTCGGTCGCGTGGATATAATTTGAAATCCCAGATGTCCGCTTCTACAAAGGCGAGCATATCTTCGAAAGTCGTCTCCTCAGTGACTTGGGCAATCGAGATAAAAGTCATCGGCCGATGAGTGGACGTGAGCTCGCGGAGACGGGCATTGTACGTCGTGACACGATCAGCAGTGGTCAGAGGGATTTTGGTATTGGGCATGCCGCCCACGACCTCGACTCCTCCGTTATACACTTCTCTGATCGCCGCTGACATCAGTTCGTCTCCTTCCCGCAAATGCGAGTGAGGATTGACTGAGGCATCTACTTCAACTATGAGTGTTTCTTGCATAAGAGAATATGGATTTTTGTTCGAACTACTACCCGCCATCCTACCTTCGGGTAACAAAAAAGCAAGCGACCTAGAATAGGAACGCTTGCATGACGAAATGGCCTTTTATTTCGATGGATACGGGCGATTATCCAGCTCATGGAGCAGCTTGATCGTCGGACCTAGCCTGAAAGGCCGTAAGGTCGCTATCGAACCCAGCGAGATAGCAGAAGCCCCGCTTCGTATCTTCAGGATCTTTGCGTCCTGCGGCCTGATTATGCCTCCACCAGCGATCCATGGCTTGGTTGGATTGAGCTTGCCGAACCGTTCGCACCAATCGAGAACTATAGGGAATATCGGCGCTCCAGACAGCCCGCCCGCCTGTTTGAAACCCCGTTTTATGAGCGGAGATTCGCTAACCGACCCGAACAGTCCAGCCCAGTCTATCTTATCTGGAAACTGTCCGTACGGGATCGTATTTGAAACGCAGACGCCATCGCAATTGGGATTATCCATGAATTCACGAACCCTCTGCGGACTGATGAGAACGTTGAATTTATAGATGAGCGGGATGCCGATATCGGCAAGAATCTTAGATTCTTCAAAAGCCTCCTCGAAGATTTCGCGTGTGTCCTTATTCACATTTGGACAGGACTTGTTCGCCTGGAGAGCGACAGGGGCTTTGAATTCCGATATCCACTGTTTGAGCTCAGTGGCGAATATGCGAGCTTCTCTAAGCCGACCTTCCGGAGTTTCAGCGATTCCCATGAATGAGAGACAGAACGGTTGATCGAGTTTTTGCCAAATCCGTTTCTCCAGATAGAAGTGCGCTCCCGCATTAGAGAGCCCGACCGCATTCAACATCGCCGCTTTGAACGGCTTAACCACGATGCATCGCGGCACACGCTCTTCCAATGTCAAGCCATCGGCCTTGAGAGGCAGGTTGCCGTCGTTCTTTTTTGCAGTAACGGTCTTCGCAACGAACGTCATCCCCCTGAATGAAAAACCGGGGATGAACCTTCGAAATGCCTTGTGAAAACTGTATCCTTCGCCGAATATCCCTTGCACCCCCGAAGCTCCCCACACCGGACCATAATCTATTCCTCGTAATATCATATTGTTAATATCCTTTCTGTTCTGTCGCAAGACTACCTCAACAGAAAACGCGCCGCAAGGCGCGTTCGGATCGAATTATATGATATATAAGTCTAAGCCTCCTTCGACGCATCCAACGCCTCGATCCCCGGCAACGTCCCCTTCGCCAGGAAATCCAGCATCGCGCCTCCTCCCGTAGATATGAATGTAAATTTGTCTTCAAGCCCCAGAGTCGAAATAGCGGCCAGGGTGTCGCCTCCCCCGACGATCGACTCTGCGCCGTTCTTTTCCGTCGCCTCAGCGATCACCTTTGCCAGATCGAGGGTGGGACCGCGATAGCCATCTTCGTATAATCCCAGCGGACCATTCCAGAGAATGAATTTGGACTTCATGACCGTCTCGCGGAGCGCTTTGATGGTCTCGGGTCCCGAATCCATGATCTTGTCTGCCGGCGTAAGCATATCGGCCGTCTTCACTTCTTTTTCCTGATTGACGATATCTGAGGGAACGATGACCTTAGGATCGCGCGCGAACGCAGAGAGGTCGATCTCTTCCTTGGAGACGAGCGACGTGCCCACTTCGTATCCCCTCTGTTTGTAGAGATCGTTGGCGAGGGCTCCGCCGACGAATACAGCATCGGCGATGGTCAGGAACTTCGACAATAGAGGCAGCTTGGTTTCGAATTTAGCTCCGCCAAGAATGAACAGGAATGGATGTGCGGGACTGAAAGCCTTCGAAAGCGCCGCGACCTCCTTTTCCATCTGGATCCCCGCATATGAAGGCATGAGCTTCGGTACGCCCACCACTGATGCGTGCTCGCGATGCGAGACTGAAAAAGCCTCATTCACGTATATATCAGCCAACGACGCCATCTGTGCGGCAAAATTCGGATCGTTCTCCTTCTCGCCATCGAAGAAGCGCAGATTTTCGAGAAGAGCGCATTCCCCGTCCTTCAAACCGTTCTCGATCATTTGATGGGCCTTCTTCCAGTCTTTGATGAACATGGCCTCGCCATCGAGCTTGCTCAAGCTTCGTGCAACCGGTTCAAGGGACGGATTGCCGCCGTCTGCAGACTCGAGATGGCTTATGAGGATGACCTTGGCGCCTTTCTTGCGCAGGAATCCTATCGTCGGCAGAGCCATGCGGATGCGATAGTCGTCGGCAACCTCTCCTTTCTGGATCGGCACATTGAAATCTGCCCTGACCAGGACTTTGACGCCTTGAAGATGAGGTATGTCCGTGAGTGTTTTCATTCGTGATAGGCTATATTCGATCTACTGCCTTCAGCAACTCGACGAACCCCGGCATGTTCACGCTCTCCCTCCCGACCAGGAGGCCGTCTACTTTGCCGGTCCCGATGATCTCGGCAGCATTGCGGAAATTGACCGAGCCACCATAGAGCACTTTGAGCTTCATGGCTGATTCCTGGCCGAAGACGTCTGCGAACACTTTTTTTACGAAAATGGACATCTCGTATATCTGTTCGGGAGCCATGGCCTCTTTTGCCCCTATGGCCCAGATCGGCTCATACGCGAGGATGATGCTCCTGGCTTTGTTCAAAGGGACGTCCGCGAAGGTATTCTTTATCTGGTCGCGTATGAAATCAAAATGCGCGCCGCTCTCGTCGCGGGACTTCTCGCCGACACAGACGACGGCCGTCATGCCCGATTCGAGGACGCGCACTATGCGCTTGCTCACAGCATCATCCGAATCGCCTCCGGCGCGCTCCTCAGAATGGCCTGTTATGACATATTCGACGCCGAGGCTTTTGAGCATTGCGGCCGCGACCTGGCCGGTATGCGCACCGCCCTCAGCTATCGAGACTGACTGCGCTCCCAGAGAGAAATGCTCAGCTGGCTTGCGCGAAGCGGCTGCAGAGATGAAAACAAAGGGCGGGCACGCCACGACCTCTGTATGCCTGAGGCTGGCGGCCACAGACCGCGTCTTCTTGGCGATGCGCTTGGCATCCTCCAGTGAAGCCGGGTTCATCTTCCAGTTGCCGATGACGAAATGTGTATGTGCCATGGCACTAGTATATCAGAATGCACTCTAGTTGAGCTGTTGCCACGAAATGATCTGGTATTGCGTGGTCGCTTGCGGGAACGACGGCGGCGGGCCGTACAAAAGATTGTTGTCGTAGTTGATATTGCGATTGGTATAACCCGTACCATCGGTATATGCGAAGCCATAACGGACCGCCGAAGCGATCATTCCGACCAGAGTAAGGGTGGTACGGTCATAGTAGTGGCTGCTTCCCGAGGCGCAGTTCGTACTGTAATAGAAGCGTCCGACACGGCCGTTCTCTGCCACAAGCGCCGCGTCTATCTCATAGCTATCATCGCTCACCATGCCTGAATTTATATTGCCTTGTGAAATAAGGCCGATAGCATCGGTCCCGTCATGATACGTATAGAGAAGATTCGTGTTGATGGTGATCGATGGGTAATTGCTGGTCGCGCCGACGATGCCGGCAACGACGGTCACGCGCGCATTGCTGACGGTCCCATCGACCCAGAGGTTGTCATCGACGAAGATGACTCCGTTCGAAGGTATCGGCCATGGCCCGCCTGAGATGAGGGTCTCGCCTTGGGCTGACTGAGTAGAGCCCACCACGCTCTTGATAGTCCACGTGCCCCATTGCGGCTGGCTCTGGGCTGTCGCATCGGTGCCGCAGTTGCCAGGCGTGGCTTGTAGCGCCGTGACCTTGTACATATCGTATTTGGTGACACCGCCTACGACCTTGAAGACCATGTGATATCCGGACGCGCCCGAGGCCGTCCATTCCCTGCCGCCATTCTGGGCCAACGTCTTGAGCTGAGTCAGTCCGGCAGTCAGGCCTGTGAAGTCGAAGGCGGGGACCGGGAACTGTCTCCCTGCCGCAAAGACATCGGTGCGATTCGGTACAGCGGCTGGCGGCGTCGGATCATCTATGCCGGAGGTAGTATAGACGCCGAACTCAGCGTGTCCCGTATCAGGATCGGTATATGTGGCTACGGCGCTCGCCACCTGATTCTGGGAAAATCCGTCGAAGTGGATGCCTTTATTTGAAAGCACCGGGCCATAGACCGTAGTGCCTGCTCCAAAATACATATTGTCGTTAGCGATGGCGGCGAACTTGACCAGAGACGGGATCGCGAGCTTGGCTTGGATCGAACGGCTCACAGTCGAAGAAGCGATCTGGCCCACCGAAACGATCGTCACGATAGTCGATCCGACGATGGGAGGAGTTATCGTGAGCGAATAGGTGCCCAGCAGATTGCCGTCCTTATCATAGAAACGGTGCACATAGGGACCAGGGAGGTTCGTCCCATCTTTATAATCGCTCGGCGACTGAGCCAGATGCCACTGATAATAATTGATGCCGGCTTCGGCGATCTGGAACGCCTGCTCGCGCGAAGCCAGATTGCGGATGTTCGCGACGGTCGAGGCTCCCCAATTGACCAGACCAATCACCATGGTGACCGCAATGGCCGCGAAGATGAGCACACTCACGATGATGTCGCCGCGGTTCTTCATAGATTGGTCTTAAGGTTGCGCAATCCGGCCTGCACTGAATACGTGACGGCGTTAGGAGAGCGGTTAGGATCGATGTCAAGAGTCAGATTTATCCGCACCAGATGCACCGCCGTGGTAGTGACCGGCTGTGAGAGCGGCGTGCTCGTGCCGCTATAATTGGCATCGAAATATTGGAAAACAGGAGTCGCCGTGCCATTCCTGACTCCTGTAAGAAGGGTCGTAGTCGACTGGTTTGCCACACTATACGTTGGGGGCGTCCCGGTGGGATTGATGACCGCCTTATAGAGAGTCGTACCGATCAGAGAATACGTGACTTGCTCTTCGGTATTGTCATTGTCTGGATCAGAAAAGAACGAGAGGGTCGTGCTGCCTGCAGTCACGACGGGAAAAGCTCCATTCGCACCAGGGGCCGATTCGCGGATCTCTACGAGCATCGTCTTCAGGATGTTCTGCGAGCTCAACGCTGTCGAGAACGAGTTCGAGATCGAATTCTTGTACGAGAAGACGTTGGACTCGAACGTGGCGATGGCGATCATGACCGCGACGAATATGGCGAGAGCGATGAAGACCTCGACGAGAGTCATGCCGGATTTCGTGCTTCGGATTTCGTGCTTCATTTGTATAAGTTTACCATTACGGCCCGACGGTGACATTGAAATTCTGCCAACCGCTCCCTACGGTCACGGAAGGATTGCTATAGGAGACATAGCCTGGCTTCGAAACAGAGACCGTGTACGTGCCTTGTGCGAGGCCTTGGAATATCACTTGGCCCGGCGGGATGCATCCGGACGTATATGCGAACGAGATCCCTGATACGGTCGGGGTGACGGTCGCAGTATCGGTCGTGATATAGGCTTTATAACGGGCGAATTCATTGCCATTGCTGACGGCGCTTATCGGCGCGCCAGGCACATTGAAATAGCTGTTCGCAGTCCCATCAGGACCGGCATAGTTCCATGTGGTCGGCGTAGACGAGGGGCTGGTAGCAAACTGGAACTTCACCGGCACCGCGCCTGCCAACTGAGGCTGGCCTATCGGATTCCATGAGAAGGTATAGAAATTGCTGCTGGTGCCGGTATCGAATGTCGAAGATTCCAGGGTCGCCGTAGCCGAGGTATTGTATGAACCGAATGTCTGGCGCAGAAGCATATCACCGGGCGAAGCCGTGACATCAGTGAGGCCGTTATCGGTCGCATATTGATTTGAGACGGAATACATCGACTGTCCGCTCCCGCCCGACCAGTCAGTCTGGGTGAGATAGCCCTGGCCCGTGATCTGCGTCTGGTCGTAGGCTCCCCCGTTCGAGAGCTCAACCGTGGCTCCCGAAAGCGGCAGGCCGGTGACGCTATCGGCTACCGAGATGACGAGACTGTTCCCGCTCTTCGGTACGACGACGAATTGGACGCTCTGGGCATTATTCGGATTGAGGGCGAACGGGCTGTAGGGATTGATGCCGAATGCATCATATGAGCCATCTGTCGGATTGAGCGTATACGTATCCCATTCCATATTCGAGAGGGTCAGACTGCCAGTCCCTCCCGTAGAAAGCTGGGCCAGCGGATACTTGTAGACCGAATCTCCGATCTGCTTCGTCCCGATCATCGAGAAATGGAAATTGGGCACCGGCACGCACAGCGGCGTCACGCTGGTGAATTTGAGGGAGCTGAGCTTGTCGATGGCGAAGCTCGCCGTCGTCACCTGCTGATTGAGCACGGTCGCGTCCGGTTTCGACGGGCTCGTCCCCGCCGCGCCTCCGATCGGATATGTCTGGTCCGTCGAATATCCTGCCTTAGTGACTATGATGCGATATGCGTTGCCGCCTTGCGGGACACCGACGATATTGAGCGTGCCATCGTTGCCGGTGAAATCATGGTCCTGAACGCTCGATGTCGCCATGCTCTGTACCGAGACAGAGGCTCCTTGTATGGGTTGGCCGTTGGCATCGATGGCTTTGATGACCAAGGCTCCGCCATTCCCTGCTGACTGGAGGTTAGCCGGCGAGACCAACCCGGTCAGGATGACAGGCTGATAATCCTTGCAGCCGGGACATTCGACGTCCACTGCCACGAGCTTGTCGCTGGCTTGGATAGTGGTTGTCGAAAAATTGAGCGCGCGGATAGTCATGTTAACTGTGAATGATATGCCGCCGCGCACAAGCGTCTGTGTCTGAGGGAGGATGCCTTGCGGGATTCCATTGGTGAGAGCGACCGAGGTATAGGGCATATTGCGGACGATCTCGAACTGTTCGTCTGCAAGCTGCACAGCGAGCGTGCGGGCCTGGGCTCCTCCAGCAAGCTGAAGAAGGCTCGTGAACGCTCCGTACGCCGCTATAGCTACTACGAGAAAAAGTGCGGAGCCTACGAGGACTTCCGCCAGGGTAAAACCGGAGAAAGAAGCAGGAAGCAGGAAGCAGGAAGAACGCGGTTTTTTGCGTTCTCCTTGTGATTCTCCTTTCTCCCTTCTTCCTGCTTCTTTCTTCATCAGTGTATAGCATCGACCAATGAGTACATCGGCTGGATCATCGAGACCGCGAAGAAGCCGACAGCTCCTCCGATGACGAGGATGAGGAACGGCTCGATGATCGTAGACATGTCCTTGGTCTTCTGTTCGACGTCATCTTCATAATATTTGGCCACGCCGAGGAGCATCTCCCCCGTCTTACCCGTCTCTTCGCCGACATTGACCATTTCCGAGAAGAAGACCGGGTATAATTTGATATTTTCCGCAAACGTCGTCGAAAGAAGGCCTCCTTTCTTGATCGATTCGGCGGCATCAGTCAGGACTTTCCTGAAGTGGACGTTCTGAACAACTTCGGCGGTGATGGTCATCGATTCGACAACGCCTACTCCGGCAGTGAGGAGAGAAGACATGGTGCGAGCCGTACGGGCCGCATTCACTTCCTGGATCAAGCCTCCGATCACCGGGATCTTCAGCATGGCTGAATGGAAGAAATTCTTGCCCGCAGCCTGGCGCGACCACCAGTAGAGAGCTCCGCCGAGGATCGCGGCGGCAAGCAGCACCAGGATGCCGTCGTGCTGGAGCAGATTGCTGATCTCAAGCACGAATTGCGTGGTCGGAGGCAGAGCCACATTGAGATCTGTGAACGTCTTCAGGAGCGTCGGTATGACAAAGATGAACATGAGGATAGCGATGATGACCATGGCCGTGACGATGACGCCAGGATACATGAGGGCGCCGCGGATGCGCTTGGTGAGGGTGTATGCGCTGTCCATCTGGACCGCAGTGACCCGCAAGGACTCGGCCAAGGTTCCGGACTGCTCGCCCGCATGCACCATCGAGACGAAGATGGGCGGAAAGACTTTTGGGTATCTGCGGAGCGCATCGGCAAAGGTGGTCCCCTTGTCTATCTCAGCCATGATGCCCTCGATGGTGGCCTTGAAGGCCTTATTCCGCGTCTGACGGTCGATCACCGAGAGCGCTCGCGAGAGAGGCAGGCCGGCTTCGAGCATCGAGCCGAGGTTGCGGGCGAAGTTGATCTTCTCGACTGTTTTGACGCGGCCTTTCAGAGCCCCAAAAGATATATGCAGATGCAGGCCGCCCGAGATCTTTCTTTCTTTGAAATCGAGAAGTTCCTCGCCGCTCTCGCGGATCATGCGATAGAGCTCATAGCGGTCGGCAAAGTCATTCTCGCCATGGTAGGTCTCGCCGGAAGCACGCTTTGCTTTGTATACGAAGTGGCTCATATTATTCAGATACAACCCTTAAGACTTCTTCTATAGTCGTCAGTCCCTGTACGCACTTAAATATACCGTCCTCGAGCATGGTGAGCATCCCCTCTTTCTTGGCCTGAGCCTCTATCTCGCCCGAGCTCGCATCCTTCATGATGAGGTCTTTGAGCGTCTGGCTCATCTTGAGGACCTCATGGATGCCGATGCGGCCCTTGAAGCTCTCTTCATCGTTCGCGCTGCCCGGCTTCCAGAACGGGATGTCCTTCCACTCGGCGTCCGGCTTCACGATCTTCTCTGCCTTGAGCGCCGTCAGGACATGATTGAGATCGAGGCGCTTGTCGAGTTGGGCGAATTCGGCTTTTGAGAGATCGTATTTCTGCTTAGAATCCGTGAGACGGCGCACCAGGCGCTGGCCGATGACGATATCGATGGTGGAGATGAGCAGGAAGGATTCGACTTTCATATCGAGAAGGCGCGGGATGGCGCCGGCGGCGCTGTTGGTATGGAGGGTCGAGAGCACCAAGTGGCCGGTCAGGGCGGCATTCACTGCCAAGGCGGCCGTCTCGTTATCGCGGATCTCACCGACCATGATGATGTCTGGGTCCTGACGGACGAGGGTGCGTATGCCTTGGGCGAAGCTGAAGCCGATCTCTGGGCGGACGTTGGTCTGATTGATGCGAGCCATCTGATATTCGATCGGGTCCTCGATGGTCGAGATGTTCACATCTGGAGTATTCAAAATATCGAGCATCGTATACAGCGTGGTCGTCTTACCGGAGCCGGTCGGACCGGTGGTCAGAATAAGACCGGTGGTCTGATTCAAGGCATCATGGATGCGCTCTAGGGAAATACCATGAAAAGTGAGGTATTCCAAGGTAAAACCTGAGATATTCTCGCGCAAGAGACGCATGACGATCTTCTCGCCGTAATACGTCGGCAATATGGAGACGCGGAATGAGACCTTCTCCCCATTCATGTCCACTTTGAAGCGTCCGTCTTGAGGCAGGCGCTTCTCGTCGAGCTTGAGGTTGGAGAGGACTTTGATGCGGGCAGACACGGAAGGGCCGGCCTGGTTGGGCAGGACCATGGCGTCATGGAGGAGGCCATCGATGCGATATCTCACAAGGACCTGCTGTTCCATGGGTTCGATATGGATGTCCGATGCATTTTGAAGGATGGCGTGCTTGATGAGCGTATCTACGATGCGCACCACCGGCAGATCTTCGGCGATCTTCTTCAGATCAGCTTCGGAAGCCGTCTCCCCTCTCTCTTCGGAGAGCATCTTGAGCGTCTCGGTCTCTTTCTGGATGATATCGCCGAACTCGGCCTTCAGGGACTTCTGGTATTGGACGAGGACTTCCTTGATCGAGTCGGTGTCGGTCAGGCGCGGCAGGATCTTGAGATGCACTTTCTTCTTGATGAAATCGATAGCTGACAGATCATTCACGTCGAGCATGGCGACTTCGAGAGAGACATCGCTCTTCTTGAACGCGACGATGTTATGCGTGCGCGCGATAGGCTCAGGTATGAGCGAAAGCGTATCAAAATCGATCTTTCTCCCCTTCAGATCCACGAACGGGATACCGAGCACATATGCCTGCATGCGGCGAAGGTTGTCCGCAGTAAGTTTGCCTGCAGATACAAGCACATCGCCCAGGCGTTTATTCGTATCATCGGCCTCCCTTTTTGCATCCTCGAGCTCCTCCTTGGTGACGAGGCCCGAGTCGAGGATGAATTTGTAAAGCTGCGTATCTTCGACGAGCATATTGTCCATAATTGTAGCAAATCAGCCGCCTTCGAGCTATGATTACAGGGATGAATAGCTTTAAGAATCTGGCCATTTCCCTTCTTTCGCTCATAGTCGCTCTTGCGGTCATCGGTGGGGCGGCATATGCCTACGAAAAAGAGGCTGCTAAGACGCACGAGGCAGACCAGCTCATCTCTTCCGTGCAGGATCAGTTCCGCCAGAAGAATGCGGAAGAGCGGCGCCAGGCCGATCTGGCCCAGCTTCGGACTTCACTACAGGTCGCCAGCGCTCGCTTAGCTGAGCTGCGCGCGACTTTCTCGCCCGTCGCGGCTATAGATGACGCGTACACGTCATTCGCAAAAAGCACAGCGGCTCTCACAGCCGCTGCGGCCAAGATCAAAGGTCCGGCCGCTCCAAAAATTGCAGCTGCAGAGCAAAGCCTCGCCGATATCCTTCAGGCCTGGAAGATCTTGCTGTCGAGCATTCCCGCTTCCGGCGCTACTGCCTCCCAGATCGCTCAGGCAGAGAATTATGCGCAGCAAGCGCAGGGATATATAGATCAGATACAAACGATCGCCAACGGCCTGACTCCTGCAGATTCTGGACTGACACGGGGACAGATAGATGCGTATCAGCAAGTTGCCGATGCTGCTGCTGGAACCGCAGGCAAAACGAGCGAAGATCTTGCTGTGGCTCTCCCGCCCCCGCCAGCTTCAACTACAGGCGATTCTGGTACGAGTTCAGGTACCGGCTCTGCTCCACCGATCGATACCGCCGGTTCATCCACAGGATCTCCTGCATCTGATGCCTCACAGACCGGCACGACTGATGCTTCAGGTCAGACCGGAAACCAAGGCGGAACAGGTGGCTCCCCAACAGCGGCCGATATCGCAGCTCAGCAACAGATCGTCGATCAGCTCCAACAGCAAGTCGATCAGCTCCAACAGCAGGCATCTTCGACTCCGCAAGATGCCGGGACTACGGCGCCGCCGGGAACTCTCGATAACACCCCGCCGCCTATTCAATACGACATTTACGGAAGACCTAAGCTCATTCAAGGCTCAAATTCGGACGTTTTCCACTAATCACTGAGGCTTCTCTGCTTTCCATTCATTGAGGGCCGCTTCCAGAGCTTCTCTCACTGGACGCATCTTGATTCCCGCATTGATAAGTTTAGACGCATCGAGTATGCAATTCGAGCGAGGCGTCTTGGCGGCTACTTTATAAAACTCAGCGTCATCTGCCCAGAATTCAAATGCCCGATCCGGTTTCAGGATCTTCTGAACCAGTTCGACCGCCTCGCGAGTAGTTATAAACCCAGGATTGGTCATATTGTAGGTACCGAACGGCACTCGGGCTTCCCATATGTCGAGGCATGCGCGCACGAAATCTCCCCGATGAGAAAGAGAATTCACGTTGTCATAGACTTTTGAATAGCGCTGGATCTTGCTCAAATAATTGCGCGCATTATCATGCTCATCGAACGGGATGCGTAAACGCCATATATATGAGCTCCCTATTCCCCGAATAGCTTCCTCGGCAAGCGCCTTAGTTCCGCTATAAAAACTGCAAGGCGGTTGTCGGAATGAGAAATTCGGTTCATCAGCCTCTATGAATCCTTTTATTTTTTCTGGATTCTTTTCAAGTACAGCTTTGAAAGAAGGGCTCGTCATATCCTTTTCTATTCGAATCATTTCACCTTCAACGACTTTTGCACCTGAATAGATACAACCTGAGGAAATATGGCCCCAAGGGATATTGAGAACTGCGCACACATGAGCAATGGTCTGGGGAAACAGCGTATTCCCCTGCAAGGTGTCTGCCTTGGCGATCTCACAGGCATCTACATTCGGCTTGCCCGTATAGCCGGCAGCGTTTATGAGAAATTCTGGCTTATGCTTACGAAGAAGTTCGAGCAGGACGTCAAAGCGAGTATAATCGGCTTCTTTGCGCGAGATCGCCAAAAAATCGATCTTTCGATCTTTAAGCTCTTCAGAAAATGCCTGTCCGATGTAGCCGGATGCGCCGAGAAGGATGATCATGGCGGATACTATAGCATCATTTACTTCATATAAAGAAGTATGGTAACTTTCGAATAGAAAATTTATGGACGATCTACAATTCGACGAAGAACACGAGCAAGAAAAGGAGCGTTTCGCTGGGCGCATCGGAAGCCTCATGGCTGAATTGCGGAGTAAAAAAACTCCCAACAAGCCATCCTCAGAAGAACTGAAGGAGGAAGCGAAGATCAAAACACCGAAGTTTAGGCCCGAAGATTATTGTTCGCATTGCAAAAGAGGCCTGGTAATACGCGGAATCTGCACTTCGTGCAATAGAAAAAGCGCCTGACCAGCCATCGAGCAATAGAAACCAAACCCCGATTCGTTCGGGGCTTTTATTTGCTTTCCTCTATATATATGGTATACTGCTCACATCCTAGTTCGCCTCGCGGCGGACTCGTTTGTTAGAAGGGCTAACGAAGCCTACAACTTAATAACAATAGAATAACAGCTCAATATCATGTTTGATCTCAAAGTCATCAATTCAGTCGTCCAGCAGCTCGAAGAGGAGCGCGGCATTCCGCGCGAAAAGACCCTCGAGGCCATCGCCATGTCCCTCGCCACCGCCTACAAGAAAGAGTATGGCAAGAAGGGCCAGATCGTCCGCGCCTCATTCGACGAGAACTCGGGTTCCGTCGAGTTCTGGCAGGTAAAGATCGTCGTGGACAGGAGCCAGGTCATCATGGAAGGCGACGAGGATATGGAGCATGAGGAGCTCAAGGACGCCAATGTCGACGACATCAAGATCCGCTTCAACCCTGAACAGCACATGCTCATCGAGGATGCCAAGAAGATCAAGCGCGACGCCGCCATCGGCGACGAGCTCGTATTCCCGTTGGAGATGAAGGCTGACTTCGGCCGCATCGCCGCTCAGACCGCCAAGCAGATCATCATCCAGAAGATCCGTGAAGCCGAGAAAGTCTCAGTCATGAGCGAGTACGGCGAGAAAGAGGGCGAGATCGTGGCAGGCACAGTCGAGCGCGTCGAGCGCGGCACCGTCTACATAGACATGGGACGCGCCATCGGCGTCATCCCCTACGAGGAACAGATCCCGAGCGAGCGCTGGAAGACCGGCGACCGCATCCGCGCGTACCTCTACGCCGTCGAGGAGACTCCGAAGGGCATCGTTCTCAAGCTCTCACGTGCTCATCCTAAATTCCTGGCCAAGCTTTTTGAGACTGAAGCACCGGAGATCGCCTCGGGCGTCGTTGAGATCAAAGCCATCGCTCGTGAAGCCGGTTCCCGCTCCAAGGTTGCCGTTGTCTCGCACGATGCTCACATAGATCCGATCGGCTCGATGGTCGGCCAGCGAGGCGTCCGTGTCTCGACCGTCACATCCGAACTATCAGGCGAGAAGATCGACATTGTTGAATGGAATGAGGATCCGGCACTCTTCATCGAAGAGGCCCTCTCGCCTGCTGAAGTCGTCTCGCTCGAGCTCGACGAGAAGGCTCATCGCGCAATCGTCACTGTCACTGAAGATGAGCAGTCGCTCGCTATCGGCAAAGGCGGACAGAACGTTCGTCTCGCTGCCAAGCTCACTGGTTGGAAGATAGATATCAAGTCTGCTGGAGGAACTGAGAAAGATGAAGATGAAGATGAAGTAGACGAGGCCGAAGTCACCGCCGAGATAACCGAAGAGAAGATGGAGAAAAAGGCTGAAACCGAGGAATCTCCAAAGGAAAAAGCGTCAGAATGATATCCCTCGAAAATGCCCCATTCTGGGGCGTTTTCATTTCCAAAAATCATAACTGCCTGTATAGTAAGAAGCAATCAATCTATGGCTTACGATCCAAAGAGAAAACCTACCGGCCCGCGCAGGCTCCCATCTTCATTCGGCCCGAAACAGAAATCAGCTGGTCCGGCGTTTTCCGGCACAGTCATGACTACGGGCAAAGGCGTCGGTTTTGTGAATGACGAAAAGGAGACTTACCCTGAAGACGTCGTCATCGAAGGAGGTTACCTGAACACCGCCATGAACGGCGATACTGTTGAAGTCGGCCTCTTTCCGCTTGTTAAGGGCTTCCGACAGACGGGCGAAGTTCTGCGCGTCATAAGCCGCGCCAAGAGCAATTTTGTCGGAACAATGAACGCATCCGGCGCTTCTGTGTATTTCACCCCCGATGATCACCGCGCCTACGCCGACTTCTATATCAATCCCAAGAATCTGAGCGGCGCAGTCACCGGAGATAAAGTGCAGGTGAAATTCACTTCCTGGACCGATCCCAAGAAACAGCCCGAAGGTGAGGTTGCCCGTGTGCTCGGAAAGAAAGGCGTCCACAACGTCGAAATGCAGTCCATCATCCTCGACAAGGGCTTCGACTTCACATTCCCTCCCGAAGTCGAGAAAGAGGCCGAGATGATCGAGAAGAATAAGAACCAGATCATGGCCGAAGAGATCGCTACTATCGGCAAGACGCACGGCCGCCGCGATTTCCGCGACACCCTTACGTTCACCATCGATCCGATAGATGCCAAGGACTTCGACGATGCCATTTCATTCAAGGAGATAGGTGATGGCAAGTACGAGATCGGCGTGCACATCGCCGACGTATCTCACTATGTACGCGAAGGCAATGCCCTCGACAAAGAAGCTCTCCATCGCGGATCCTCCGTGTACCTCGTCGATCGCACCATTCCCATGCTTCCTGAAGTGCTTTCGAACGACGTCTGCAGTCTTAACGCCGACGAAGATAAGCTCACCTTCTCAGCCGCATTCATCATGGATGAGAAAGGTATAGTTCACGAACGCTGGTTCGGCCGCACGGTCATCAATTCCAACAAGCGTTTTACCTACGAAGAAGGCCAGGAAGTTCTCGACGGCAAGAAAGACATCTATTTCAAAGAATTGACCCTCTTAAACAAGATCGCCAAACGGCTTCAGGCCGAGAAGTTCCGCGCCGGCGCCATCGAATTCGAACAGGATGAGATCAAATTCAAGCTCGATGAGAACATGAAGCCGATCGGCGTCTATAAGAAACAGCGCACCGACATCCACAAGCTCGTCGAGGAATTCATGCTCCTCGCCAACCGCGAGGTCGCTAAATATATCTATGATTCAATGGCGAAAGATGGCGGCCGCGACACAGGAGCCATCTACCGCATCCATGATATCCCGGATAAGGAGAAGATGACCGACCTCGGCATCCTCGTGCGCGCTCTCGGCCACGACTTCCCTGAGACCGATAACATCACATCAAAACAGCTCTCAGCCATGCTGAAGAGCATCGAAGGTTCGCCTGAGGCGCCGCTCGTACGCACTGCTGCTATCCGCTCAATGTCCAAAGCTGTTTACTCAACTAGGAATATTGGTCACTTTGGTCTTGCCTTCAAGTTCTATACTCACTTCACTTCCCCGATCCGCCGCTATCCTGACCTTCTGGTGCATCGCATCCTTGCCAACCATCTGTATACCAAGAAATTCAGCGACACCGATATGGCTAAGTTCGGCAAGATCGCTCTTCAGTCCACTGAACGCGAGATCGCGGCAGCCGAGGCTGAGCGCGCATCCATCAAGTACAAGCAAGTTGAGTATATGCAGACGCACATAGGCGAAGTCTTCGACGGAACTATTTCAGGTGTAACAGAATGGGGCATCTATATCGAAGAAGCGAACACGCGTTGCGAAGGCATGGTCTTCCTGCGCAACCTCACCGACGATTTCTACTCATTGGATAAAAAGACCTATTCGCTCGTTGGACAGAAGACCGGGAAGAGATTCCGTCTCGGCGATACAGTCAAGTTCAAAGTCATGGGAGCGGACTTGGAGAGGAAGACGCTGGATTATATGTTGGCATAGGTAATAAGCCTTTCCTAAAGGAAACATAAAAAAGCGCCCGAGCTGGGCGCTTTTTTGTCCATTACTGCGAGGTCTACTGTGCCGTCGTGAATGTTACGACCGTCGATGTCGCTGTCGCACCTGCTCCGCTATCATATCCGATGCTGAAATGATACGTCGTAGCGGGGTTGAGGTCTGTAAGCGTGATCGAGTGAGTTTCAGCAACCGGGGCATTGTTGCCATTCGTCATCCAGCTGATCGTAGCAGTGCCTGACGTCGTCGATGCAGCTATCGATGTGATCGCCTGCGGAGCCAAAGCGACGGTCGAGAAGGTCAGGTCGCTTGAGGTCGCCAAATTTCCTGAGGCGCCAGCCGAAGAGACTCTGAAGTGATACAGGGTGCCCGGTGTCAGATCTGTGAGGGTGATCATGTGCGACATAGTGAGTCCGTCGGAACTCGAAGATGATCCGTAAGAGCTGTCCGCGCCATACTCAACAGTAGAGCTGGCCGCTTCATCAGTATTCCATGTAATGGTCACGGATATCTCTGACGCTGAGGAAGCGATCGCTGATATGACCGGAGCAGTCGTATCGGGAACAGCCATGGTCGTGAACGTCAGATCGCTCGATGTCGCCGTGTTGTCTGAAGCATCGGTTGAGATAACTTGGAAGTGATACGCGGCTGAAGCGATCAACCCGGTGAGAGTAACCGAATGCGATGTCGTCATCCCTCCTGCCGAGGAGACAGCGCCGTAGCTTGCGGTCTGACCATAATTGAGGGCTGAGGAACTGAATTCATCGGTTATCCACGTGATGGTAGCCGTGGTATCCGTCGTAGTCGCACTCGCTGCAGATATGACCGGCGGCGTTACATCAGGAGCGGCAGAAGTTATGAGCATCTGCTCCGAAGACGTGGCCATGTTGCCTGAGGCATCAGTTGAAGCGACGACATAATAATATGTCGTCGAAGCGGCAAGGCCAGCCAGATCAAAGGAGTGCGTGGTCACCAACGAAGGAGATGATGTAGAAATAGCGTATACCCCGGAGGCAGTTCCGTATGACAGGAGCGAATCTGAGATTTCGTCCGTATTCCAGGAGACCGAAGCCATTTGATAGGTACTTGAAGAAGTGACGCGTGATATCACGGGTGCCGTGATATCAGGGGCTGCAGAAGTAACGAAGAGAAGGTCGGTCGAAGTGCCCGTATTCCCTGCCGCATCTGTCGATATGATCTGGAAGTGATACGTCGTCGAAGAATTCAGAGAAGCAAACGCGATCGAGTGAGAAGCGGACATGACACTGGAACTCGAAGCTGATCCATAACTTGAGCTTGCTCCGTAATTGACCGCGGAAGAGGCAGCTTCATCTGTAGTCCACGTGATAATTGCGCTGCTGTATGTCGTAGACGCAGCGATCGAAGCGATAACAGGCGCAGTCGTATCGGGAACAGCCATGGTCGTGAATGTCTGCTCGGAAGAGGTGGCCGTATTGCCCGACGGATCTGTCGAAGTCACAACGTAGTAATACGTGGTCGATGCGTCCAGACCTGAGAGGCTGAATGAATTCGATACGCTGAGTGCGGCTGATGAGGTGCTCGTCGTATATATTCCGGTGACGGTACCGAGCGAGATCGCAGAGCTGGCCAGTTCATCTGTCGTCCAGGCGACAGTCGCCGACGAGACCGTAGTCGAAGCCGTCATGTTCGATATCGTAGGCGCGATCACATCGCCGTTCGCCCGGATACTGAACGTGTGCGGCACAGGCTGGGCTGCAGCATGGATGAGATCGTCGAGACACGCGAGCTCAGTACGTGCGGAATCAAGGTTGGCCGAGAGAACATCGCCCCGCTGTCCTGGATCGTCATACCAGGTAGATTCCGAACCGTAGTTGGTATCGCCCCACCAGTTATATCCGGCAGGAACACAAGGATTGTTCGGATCGCTTAGTTGCGCCGATTGGAAAAGACGCGTTCTGGTTACGCCCTCTTTATCTCGGATCCTTCCGAGAACTTCAACGAGCTGGTCATGGATAGGACCCTGCGTCATGGTGGTCATGTTCCAACCAGAGGCAAGCGTGCCCGAATCGACAGTGGCTGAATTCACGCCATCTATATATACGTCATATGTGCCCGGATGAAGGTCGTTTACCGTAAGCATGTACTTGTTCATATCCAAGACTCCGTTACCCGCTGGCTGAGTCGAGTCGATCTGGAGGATCGGCCTCGATATATCGTCGAAGGCCATAGGCAGGCGCGCATCGAGGCGCGTGAAGTCGACGCCTGAATAGCCGTTCTTGATCACGCTGGTGGTGGTAGCGTCGCTCTCTGATACCAAGGAACCAGTCCCTGCGTCTATTGCCACCGAGCTCACATTGCCATCGGCCCCGAGCTTGGCGAGCGCATAGGATGCGGCCGCGAGCGTGCCGGCTTCGTTTATATGCTCGACATCGGTATTGTTCTCGAGACCACTCAAGTTCACCGGGGTCGTCGAAGACAAGTTATCTTTCATCATAGGTGCCATCTCATGCCAGATGGTTCCCGTAAGAGAACCTGTATCAAGACCTGCCTGATCATCGGCATCAGACCATGCTTCCGGGAGAGAGCCCTCGGTAACAGCGCTCATGGCATTTTGCGGCCACGCGCCGAGAATGACAGGGGTCGAATGATTGGGAAGGACATATTGCGTTATGTAATTCACGATATCGTCATGGAGCTTCTGCGGAGTCGGAAAGCCGTTGTCGCTGAAGTCAACGCTGACAACATCGGGATGCAAGCTGTAGACGGCCGAGTCGAAACGGCTATCGAGATTGAAGTTGACCTGATTGCCAGTCACGGGATCCCTGTGCGGGTTGACCGTCGGATCATCGGTAAGATCGCCGATGGCCGATCCGCTTCTGGCCATATTACGGAAGTGGAAATGCAGGTTCGGGTAATGCAGCTGGAAATATGATTCGAAGTACGCGCTGTACGTGTTCAGGGTCGTGAAGCTGTCGCCCGTGAACGCCCATGTCAGGCCTCCGTGGCTATCCGCATACGAGACGATGTCAGACAACGTGCTCATCGGCGTGAAGTCCGGGCTCGTGAATACCGCGCCCATCGACATATCCCAATTCGGCATGACGATCGTACAGGTAGTGCTTGTTGCGCCCGGACAATCTTCGAAGCGAGAGAGCGAGCTCGTCGCCGCAGGAGTCGCTGTGAACGTTATGGTCGCGCCAACCGGCACCTGAGCGCTACAAGCGGATCCGCAATTGATGACCTGCGAACCATTCACTGTGGCCGTCACTACTCCCTGTCCGGCGTGCTCATACTTATACATAGTGAGCGTACGGACGGCTCCGACCGTCATAAATGTCTGTTCGGAAGAAGTGGCGGTATTGCCTGAAGAATCTGTTGAGATAACGACAAAATAATACTGGGTTGAAGCCGAGAGTCCGGCAAGATTCTGCGAATGTGAAGTTGCGAACGACGCAGATGAGGAGCTCGCTATGTATATACCGGGAACGCTTCCATAGAGGACTTCTGAATCGGCAGTCTCATCCGTGTTCCAGCTTACGATTGCGGACGTGAATGAAGTCGTCGAGGCCACAGCCGAAATCACAGGCGGAGTCGTATCGACGCTGAGGGTCGTAAACGTATAGTCGCTTGAGGTGCCCGCAAGACCAGAAGCATTCCCTGAAGCCGCTTGATAATGATAGGTGGTCGACGGCGACAGGCCGCTCAAGAGTATCTGGTGCGCAATAACCAACGTATTCGTAGTTGAAGCATTCCCATAGCTTGAAGTTGCGCCATAGTTGACCGTGGACGAAGCATTCTGATCCGTAGTCCAGGTAATCGCGGCTGATGTTGGCGTAGTTGTAGCTACGATTGAAGACAGGACCGGCGCGACCGGAGAGGCCGAGGTCCCGGAAGCATAAAGTTCAGCTATGTCAGATGACGAAAGTGCCCGGCCGTATATTCGAGCATCGTCCATTGTTCCATCAAAATAGAGCCAGCTGCCGCCGATAGGCCCGGTGCTCGGCCATGCCGTCGAAGCATAGGCGGCTGCAAGAAAATACTTATACGTAGATGAATATCCGACCTCGCTCGTGGTCTGACTGCCGACAAAGGATCCGTCGATATAGAGCTTCTCCACGCCTGAGCTGTACGTATCCGTCACCAAATGCCAATTCCCATCATCATATGAAGAAGATGTCACTATCTGATTGCCGGTGTTGTTATGCCAGAACATAGACACATGGATCTTGTGGTCGACACCGATGTATATGGCAGGAACATAGCCGCTCGGAGAAGATGAGGGCGCGACATTGTTGTCCATTCCAAGAATCGGGTTAGCAGTGCTCCTCGAAGACGCTTTGAACCATACCGAGAATGTAAGGTCATAGGTATTGCTGCTGCCTCCTGTCGGATAGCTTCCGAAGGCGCTGGCGGCCAGAGTGACATATTGACTGCTCGCAGACGTGAAAAGGAATCCTGTCCCGCCCGCGTTTCCAGGAGCAGAAAGATTGCTCGTGTTCGTCGAGGCGGCCGCATTGTTGGAACCAAGATCGTTGGCTACGGTCGTATTTGCGGCATTATCATCGAGCTTATAGCGAGCAGTGAGATTCGAAAGGGTGTCGGCATGCGCGCTAGTGACAGACAATAAAAAAGAGGCACATGCTATTGCCCCGGCGAGCTTGGATAATTTTTTTGTTTTCATAGTTGCCATTATACATAAGGCGCTGTCGTGCGTAATCTTCAATTTTGAGATATTCATGGTGTAAAGAAGAAAGCGCCGGATCCATGCAACTGGATGCTCGGCGCTTTTTAACTGGCAGGTTTAGTTTCAATTTTCACTTCCTTTATTTACCGAGATGCTTCTGAACTTTGACCCAATAACCGTTCGTATATTTCGATTTGTAGCCGTTGGGTCCTCCATTCCAGATCCGGGCCATATCTTCTATGGTCGGATCCTTCCCCAATCGATTCTTGGTAGCGTACAAACTGATATATGTAGCGCACACCTTGATCGAGAGGTCTCTGTTACCAAGGCAGTCCTGCGCCTTGATCTTCGTGCCGAGCGCCTTATTGACGTCGTCGACACATGGTTTACGGATTTGGAGACATCCGTATGCCATTTCTTTCTTGCCTCGGTCGCCGATTGCACGATCATTGCCATTCGACTCGACCCGTATCAGGGCAGCTATCAGCTGCTTATGAACTGGGGCGTCTGAGGCACGCGCGCTCACTGCGACCAGCATTACAACGAGCATGATCCACTTATTCATGTCCTAACCTTTCTATCGGTTAGTGAGGAACCTGAATGCTGGACTTCTTTATATTATACTACAGAATATACCTATTTGTCAAATTTAGAACATTCAGGTGATAGTGCCTGAAGAAGCTCCTTGAAAAGCCTTATTACGGCCCAAACATTGCTTATTCAGCCTTTTTCTACTAGAATGCTCGCATTGTCAAAATTTAATAATAGTAAGAGTTAACACATTAATTTCATGAACTCGTATGTCATCTTCGCGCTCGTCGCCTCGATCATCGCCATCGCATACGGCGCCTTCCTGGCCTCTTCAATCCTGAAGAAGCCGGCAGGCAACGCCCGCATGCAGGAGATCGCCGCCGCCATCCAGGCCGGCGCAAAGGCTTACCTTAACCGCCAGTATCGCACCATCGGCATCATCGCCGTCATCCTGTTCGTCATCCTGTGGGTCGCGCTCGGATTCAAGATCGCCATCGGCTTCGTCGTCGGCGCCCTCTTGTCCGCCCTCGCCGGATTCATCGGCATGAACGTCTCGGTGCGCTCCAACGTCCGCACCACTGAAGCCGCCAAGAGCGGCCTCGGCGCGGCCCTCTCGCTCGCCTTCAACGGCGGAGCGGTCACCGGGCTCATGGTGGTCGGCCTCGCCCTTCTCGGCGTCACCGTCTTCTATGCCATCACTAAGGACGTGAGCTCGCTCATCGGCCTCGCTTTCGGAGCTTCCCTCATCTCAGTCTTCGCCCGTCTCGGCGGCGGTATCTTCACCAAGGCTGCTGACGTTGGCACTGACCTCGTCGGTAAAGTTGAAGCCGGTATCCCTGAAGATGATCCAAGAAACCCGGGCGTCATTGCCGACAACGTCGGTGATAACGTTGGCGACTGCGCAGGCATGGCCGCTGACCTCTTTGAGACCTACGCGGTTACGACCATTGCTGCCATGATCCTCGGAGCGACTACCTTTGTAACAGTCATCTCTGGTCCGGTCGGCTCCATGAAGGCCGTCTTCGCCAACGCCATGTTCTACCCGCTCGCGATCGGAGGCGTGGCCATCTTCGCATCGATCATCGGCACCTGGTTCGTCCGTCTCGGTAAGGGATCGAACATCATGGGCGCCATGTATAAGGGCCTCGCGGTCGCCGGCGTTCTCGCTGCCATCGCCTTCTACCCCCTCACCAACATGATGATGAAGGGCAACGGCATCTACGGAACCGCGGCCCTCTTCGGCTGTGCTATCGTCGGTCTCGTCGTCACTGCGCTCCTCGTCGTCATCACCGAATACTTCACGTCGACAAAGTACAAGCCCGTTCAGTCCATCGCCCAGGCTTCTGTTTCGGGACACGGCACCAATATCATCCAGGGGTTGGCTATCTCGATGAAGTCCACGGCATGGCCGCTCATCACCATCGTCCTCGGCATCCTCTTCTCGTATCACTTCGCCGGACTCTACGGCATCGCCATCGCTGCTATGTCGATGCTCTCTATGGCAGGCATCATCGTCGCCATCGACGCCTACGGTCCGATCACCGATAACGCCGGAGGCATCGCCGAAATGGCCGAGCTCCCCAAGGAAGTCCGTGATGTCACCGATCCTCTGGATGCCGTAGGAAACACGACCAAGGCCGTCACCAAGGGATACGCCATCGGCTCAGCCGGTCTGGCCGCCCTCGTGCTCTTCGCTTCATATACCGAAGCCACTCATGGTCTGGCCTTCAGCCTCACTGATCCGAAGGTCATCGTCGGTCTCTTCATCGGAGGCCTCCTCCCCTACTACTTCGCCGCTCTGTCTATGGAAGCTGTCGGCAAGGCCGCAGGCAAGGTCGTCGATGAAGTCCGCCGCCAGTTCCGCGAGATCAAAGGCATCATGCAGGGCACTGCCAAGCCTGATTACGCCCGCTGTGTCGACATCGTGACTTCGGCCGCTATCAAAGAGATGATCGTTCCGGCTCTCATTCCAGTGCTCGCTCCTATCGTCGTCGGATTCATCCTCGGTCCGGTCGCGCTCGGCGGCATGCTCGTCGGTTCCATCGTCACCGGCCTCTTCGTGGCCATCTCGATGACTTCCGGCGGCGGAGCCTGGGACAATGCCAAGAAGCTCATCGAGCAGGGCATCCACGGAGGCAAGGGCTCTGACGCCCACAAGGCGGCAGTCACCGGCGACACTGTCGGCGACCCGTACAAGGACACTGCCGGTCCGGCTATCAACCCGATGATCAAGATCATCAACATCGTGGCCCTCCTCATCGTCAGCTTCGTCATCGCGCATCATTTGTTGTAATTCGAAATTCAGTTTGCGAAAAACTCCCGGATCTTTCCGGGAGTTTTTCTATATATAAAAATCCTACGTTCTCTGTAAAACGCAGGAATGAAAGATCGTGTTGAATCTCACCAGTATTGGCCTGACATGCAGGCGTAGCAATATGAATCAGTGGATGCTGGAGCAAGCTCCTTAAGTTCGCTCAACGAAAGAAGCTCGAGTGAGTCCGCTCCGAACTTCCGGCGCATATCTTCAGGCGACAGGTGGTTAGAGATGAGTTCATGCGTCGTAGGGGTGTTGATTCCATACTTACACGAGTACTTGAACTCGGCGTAACCGATACGCACATGTACGGCTTTCGCACCGAGACGCCGAAGCTCATTCACAATATGTGGCATGGTCGTCCCTCGAACGATCGAATCATCGACCACCACGATCCGTTTGCCGCGTATCGAGTAATCAGTGAAGTTGAACTTGTTAGTGACTTCGCTGCTCCGCTGCAATTGGGTCGCAGCGATGAATGACCTCCCAGCGTAATGACTGCGGATGATAACCGGGTGAAATGTCCCTGAATGTCCGCTTTCGCCATATCCCATCGCGATGAAGTTAGCGCTGTCCGGAACCGGAGTGACGATATCTACACCACCGGGAACAGGATGCCGATCCTCGAGCAATCTGCCGAGCTTTTTTCTGAATTCATCTATTCCCTCGCCGAACACTTTGCTGCTCGGATGAGCGAAATAGTTTCCTTCGAACCGACACATGTGCAGATTGGTATCTGCAAAGCGAACGACTTTGTTTTCACAGCCGTTGGCGAACACCATGAATGTGCCCGGTGCGATATCATCCAAGAACTCAGCGCCGACCGTCGTCAGAGCGCATGTTTCCGAAGCGACGCAATAGCCGCCGTTAAGTTTTCCCAATGAGAGCGGACGATTGCCGCTTGGGTCTCGGACAGCGATCAGACGATCCGGAAGCAGGAGCACGAAGCAGTAGCTACCTTCGAGCTGAGGCAGGACATTCATCAAAGCTTTCTCGATATCTGTCTCGCCTGATTGTGCTTGCTTCTCGATGAGCCGGAGCGCGAACTCTGTATCGAGCGACGTTGTTATGAATCGCTCAGGAATCTGCCTTCTCAATTGAGAGGTATTCGTAAGATTCCCGTTATGGACGATGGCGATCTGGGTCGAATGCCATTCACCCAAGATAGGCTGCATATTATCCAATCCTGGATTATCAACAACGGTAGGATACCGAAGTTGGCCGATAGCGCTGGAACCCGGAAGAGAGTCGAGCACGCTTTCGATAAAAACCTGGCGAGCCAATCCTGGACCTCGATGACGATGCAGAGCATCTCCATCCGAAGAGGCGATGCCTGCGAAGTCGATAGCCCGATGCTGCATCGAATGGAGGCCGAGCGCTGTAACGCGCGAAGCTTGTCCGACTTTGAACGTACCGAATATTGCACACATAAGTTTAGTTTCTTTCGATGATCTTGGCTGAACGATACAGCCGTAAATGATTCTCTTCACAGTATACGCAGGGTTTTGGTAAATACAAACTCAGAATAAGACTTATTCCGGAACTCATAAATAAGCTTCAATTTATGCTATACTTACCCCGCCGTCGTCAAATAACGGCCTATTTACTTGATATAACACAACTATGAAAAAACATTATTATTCATACGGCCTTTTGGCTCTTGCCCTCCTCATCGCCTTCCCGGCAGTTTCGAAGGCAGATGATAACGCAACCGCCACTATCCGTGACCGCATACGCGCTGATTACCAGGCACGGCTTGAGAATATGAGGAACAATCAGGATTCCCGGAATATCATGATGAGCGCCCGCATGGGTTCAACAACGCTGCGTGAAGACGGACAAGGCGATGATCAGGAAGGAAACGATGCAACGGGCACCCCGCGCTTCCGTGAAGGAATGCCGCGCATGCCCGGTTCGCTGGCATCTTCGACCATGATGGGTTCAACCACGATGCGCGACGGTCTCCGCGTCGAATACGAAGACAGCGGCAAAGCTATGCGTCTTGGTATGTTCGAGTTTCGTAAAGCCGTCGTCACCAAAGAGCTCGATGTGGCTATCAACAATCTGAACAATATCAGCTCTCGCTTGAGCTCGAGGATCCAGAAAGAAGCCTCGACTGCCCGTGACATGAGCGCCGCTACAAGCGCGCTCGTCGCAGCAGACGCCAAGATCAAGATCGCCTCTGATGCCGTCACTGCGCTCGAAGCGTATCTTCCGACTGCTACGAGCACCGTCACTGCCTCGACGACGGTCAATCTCGATACAGCTCGCTCGATGATCGAGACTGCCAAGAATGACATCAAGGATGCTCAGAAGTCGTTGACTGACGTTGTGGTCGCCATCGCTCATGCACTCGGCATTCAACTCAATGCGAATGCTTCTGCTTCATCCACAGTTTCGCAATAGGCATCGATTACTATATAATCAACGTACAAAGCTATGGATCCGATCACACAGACAACTCCGAACCAACAGCAGACAGCTCCTATGAATCCCGAGCACAAGAAGGTCGGGCCCATCATCGCTACCCTTGTCATCGTGCTCGTCCTCATCATCGCGGCTTTGTACATCTTCGCTTCAAAAGTGAGCCAGCGCACCGCTTCGGATCAGATGACTGACCGGCCTGCGACCACTTCGGCGACTGTCCAGGCAGTCACCAACAAGTCAGATGACTTGAATTCGATACAGGCGGACCTCAACGCATCGACGAATGGCGTTGACCAGCAGAACTTCTAATCGCAAGAAGCAGGCAGAACGGAGAAAAGAGAAGGGGGAAGCCTTCTCTTTTTCGTTGCAGCCCTTCTTTCTCCCTGCTTCTTGCTCCTTACTTCTTATTAATGTAGACTCCCTTTCATGACTCAAACAAACAATCCCCCGGCGAAATCCTACATTTCAGCCGATATCAAGAAGCTCCCAAATTCTGCCCTAGAGATCAATGGATCCGTCTCGGCTGAGAGCGTCGAGAAGTATCGCGCCGAAGCGCTTAAGCACATCAATAAATCGGTCTTAGTGGACGGTTTCCGTAAAGGAATGATCCCTGAGAATATCTTGGTCTCCAAAGTCGGCGAGATGGCGGTCCTCGAGGAGATGGCTGAGCTCGCGCTCTCGCGCGCATACATCGACATCCTCATCGACAATAAGATCGACGCCATCGGCCGCCCGCAAGTCGCGATCACCAAACTTGCCAAAGGCATCGCTCTCGAATTCAAGGCGACAACGGCGATCGTCCCCGAAGTGAAGCTTCCTGACTATAAATCTCTCGCGAACAAAGAAGTGAAGGCGTCGTCAACAGATAAGATCGAGGTCACTGACAAGGATGTCGAGGAATCGATCCTGCGCGTTCGCAAGGCTCATGCCAAGCACGAAGGCCATGACCACGACAAAATGACTCCTGAGGAGCACGAGAAGGCCATCCTCGATTCCCTGCCGGAATTCAATGATGAGTTTGTCCGCAGCCTCGGCAGCGACTTTGCCGACATCGAAGATTTCAAGAAGAAAGTCCGCGAGATGATCGGCGAGAACAAGAAAGACGAGGCCAAAGAAAAGCTGCGTTTGAAAATTGCCGACGCCATATCCGCCACGACTGAAGTCGAGATACCTGATCTCATGATCGAGACCGAGCTCAATCGTACCCAGTCGCAATTCGAGACAGACATCGAGCGCATGGGAGTTAAGATCGATGACTATCTCAAGCACGCCAAGAAGTCTCTCGAGGACATCCGCAAGGAATGGCGTCCGCATGCCGAAAAGAAGGCAAAGCTCCAGCTTGTCCTGAACTCGATCGCCGTCAAAGAAAATATCAAGCCGACACCTGAAGAGATAGATGCCGAAGTCGATCACATCGTCGAGCACTACAAGGATGCCGACCGCGAGCGCGCCGCGACCTATGCAGAGACAGTGCTCACGAATGAGAAGGTATTTCAGTGGTTGGAAAGCTCAGATAAATAGAAACGTTTCACAGGGTTGAAAGATGGGCTTTGGTTTGCAGTAAGCTCACAAACTGTTATGATATTCAACATGAATTCCATATGTTACACAAAGAAGCGCAAGAACATCTCTCAATTGAGGGCTCGTTTTTGCAATCTCATGTAACTTCTCTGGTTTTTTAGATTTCAAACACAAGCCCTAAAACGGGGCTTGTTTTGTTTATAAGAAATAAACAAAAGAACAGTCGGTCAAAACTAAATAGTTATGAGTCAAACATATAGCGTCCACTTCATCAGCCATTCCTCAGCTCAGGGTAAAAGGAATGCCGTCTTCCGGAAAGGAACTGAGAAACCAGAAATTGGACCTCATGGATCTCACAATCATTCCATTACGGAATCGGGCCCAAATGCGCTTGAGGTATTAAACCGCTTGCGGGAGCGGGCTCTTAGCTGGTGCACAGAACAAAAACTGCCACCAGCAGAAGGTCTCACTTCAGATAGTTGGTGCACAATTGACTGACCGTTGAATTCAGTTCTTTGGCCAGAGCATTAGTTAGAAACACGACGTCGAGCAATCGACGTCTTTTTTTGTTTCACACTCTCACCTCACACATGAAATAACTAAATAGTGAATACTACCTGCGCCAGGGAAGCGACCACAGCCGTTTCTGCACGCAAAACCTGCGGACCGAGACAACGTACCTGAATATTTTCCTTGTGAAACATCTCCATCTCCTCCGATGACCAACCTCCTTCAGGTCCTATGAAAACTCCGAGCGGAGTCTTTGTATCAGCAAACTCTCCCCTCTTCAACAGTTCCCCTTCTGTGTGAAACGCCAGCAATTCAATGTCTTTATTTTCTTTTTTTAGAAACGCGGCCGCGTCCCCCTGTCCCATGATGCCATGCACCATAGGGGTAGTGCCTCTACCTGACTGCTCACTCGCCTCCACCGCGATCTTTTTGAGCCGTTCTTCATTCAAGGACTTCTTCTCACTCCTCTCTGCGGCAATCGGGATGATGTCAGTGACCCCGAGTTCGGTCGCCTTCTCGACGATCCACTCGAAGGTGTCCTTCTTCACCACTGCTGCGCAGAGATAGATCTTGCGGGTAGGCAAAAACCGGCTGGGTTTGGTCTCAGTCACAGTCAGCTTCATGGCACTATCATTGCTAATTTTAGTATCCTTTTCAAAACTGTCAATCTTGCACACATAATCAAATCCTGTTCCATTGAAGATGACAATCGAATCGCCTTCCTTGAGGCGAAAAACCCGGCGAACCTGATTAACAAGTTCAGCCGAGTCTATCGTCACCTGCGATTGATCCCCTATCTTCTGTGAAACGTAGAATCGATGTAATCGCATAAATATAATACTAATTTACGAATTTAATCCGAATCCACGAAAATCCGAATTTTCGAATTCGCAGATTCGTCATTTGTACATTCGGATAAGATTCGTCGATTCGGATTATGCCTATTTCTTAACTGAGACTACCTGATCAATGATGCCGTACTTCTTAGCCTCGTCCGCATCCATGAAGAAGTCGCGATCCACGTCCTTCTCGATCTTAGCGAGCGTCTGGCCGGTATTCTTGGCGAGCATCTTGTTCAGGATCCCGCGCATCTTGATGATCCTCTTTGCGCTGATCTCGATATCCGATGCCTGACCTTCTGCGCCACCGAGCGGCTGATGGATCATGACTTCGGCATTCGGGAGAGCGAAGCGCTTCCCTTTCTCGCCACATGAGAGGATAACCGCTGCCATCGAAGCGGCGATGCCGACACAAACCGTTGAGATCGGATTCTTGATGTGCTGCATGGTGTCGATGATAGCCATGCCGGCACTGACCACGCCCCCCCCAGAATTGACGTAGATCTGGATCTCGCGCTTCGGGTCCTCGGACTGCAGGAAGAGGAGCTGGGCGATGACCAGGTTAGCGACGTTATCGTCGATCGGACCGCCAAGGAAAACTACGTACTCTTTCAAAAGGCGCGAGTAGATATCATAGGCGCGCTCGCCGAAGGGCGACTTTTCGATGACTGTGGGAATAAGCATGGACATGTTTGTTTTAATTTAGTGTAAATCGAATATATCACACATGCAGGTGTATAATCCAGCCATGCTAAAGACTTCAGTAAAAAAGCATCCCCGGCGCTCATCCCGACCGAAAGAATAGAAAATCGGATCTATCTCATCCGTGGACAAAAAGTGATGATCGACACTGACCTAGCGGAGCTGTATGGAGTCGGTACCAAGGCACTTAATCAGGCAGTAAAAAGGAACCTGTCTCGGTTTCCTGAAGATTTTATGTTCAGGCTGTCAAAAGAAGAGTTTGCCAGTTTGAACCGGTCACAAATTGTGACTGGTTCACAAAGACATCGTGATCCACGTTTCATACCCTACGCCTTTACCGAACACGGCGCGCTCATGCTGTCTTCTGTCCTCAAAAGCCCGCGCGCTTCAGAGATAAGCGTCTTCATCGTTCGTGCCTTCGTCCGTCTGCGCGAGATATTGGCTACGCACAAAGATCTGGCTACCAAGATGCAGAGTCTGGAATATGAGCAGGCGAAGCAGGGTCAACAGCTCGCGAAAGTGGCACGTATTCTGAAACAGCTTTTGGATGAACCGGTGCCAAACAAAGACTCAATCGGGTTTAAGCTAAAGTAAAAGCCTCGCACATGTCGTACGATGCTAGGAAAGAGGCCAAAAGATTGGATAAGGAGCAGGAATCTGGAATACAAGGCTAATGCTGCGCAAAACTTGCGCATAGCTCATTTTAATTATATTATGCATTTGTTACCAATATTTAAATTTGATACCGCTTTTTACGGATTTCGGACGACAAAGCATATGAAACTTCACTTCTACAACCTCAGACACGAACCGATAGAGTCTCATACGTTCATATCTCCATAGCCCCTAGAAGGCGGGTCCAACCCGTATATGTCGCTTAAATTAGTCGCACTCTTCCTCTCCTTCGCGGGAGTCGTAGGCGTGGCTGTAGGTTACTACCTGCGGTTGATCATCTCTCTCGGCAAGAAGGGCTCCATGGAGCTCGAGATCAAGGAAATGCTCCTTGCCGCTAAAGAAGAGGCTAAGAAGATCACCGCGGACGCAGAAGCCAAGGCCGCCCAGACCGCCGAGGAGAGCAAACGAGAGCTCAAAGAGAAAGAAGAAAAGGTAAAACAGACCGAGAACCGCCTTATCAAGAAGGAGGATCTTTTGGACAAGCGTCAGCTCGATATCGACCGCGATGTCGAAATGATCAAGAAGCGCATCGAGGAGATCAAAGTCATCCGCGAAAAGGCCGACAAGATGGAGGAAGATCGCAAGAAAGAGCTCGAGAAGATCTCCAGGCTTTCGGGAGAAGAGGCCAAGGAACAGCTCCTCAAGCTCGTCGAGAAGCAGTCGGCCGAAGACATCCTCGTCCGCATGAGGAAACTTGAAACTCAGGGCGAGGAGATGCTCGAGAATAAGGCCAAGGACATCTTGGCTATGTCCATTCAGCGCCTGGCCTCATCGGTGGCTCAGGATGTCATGTCCACTGTCGTCGAGATTCCGAGCGATGATGTCAAAGGAAAGGTCATCGGCAAGGAAGGACGCAATATCAAGGCCTTCGAGCGCGCCACGGGCGTTGAAGTCATGGTGGATGACACTCCGGGTGCCATCACTATCTCTTCGTTCGATCCCGTGCGCCGCCATGTGGCCGCCAATGCCCTTCGTGAACTTATTAAGGATGGCCGCATCCAGCCTTCAAAGATAGAGTCCATCGTCGCCAAGGCCCGCGAAGACATCAACAAGACCATCAAGGAAAAAGGTGAGCAGGCTGCCTATGAATGCGGCGTTCTCGGCCTTGATCCGCGCATCCTCCTTATCTTGGGCCGCCTTCACTTCCGCACCAGCTATGGTCAGAATGTCCTTCAGCACTCGATCGAGATGGCTCACATCGCCGGTATGATCGCAGAAGAGCTCGGTGCCAACGTCCAGGTCGCCAAGGCCGGAGCCCTTCTTCATGACCTCGGCAAAGCTCTGGACCATGAAGTCGTCGGCACTCACGTCGAGATCGGCCGCCGCATCCTCCAGAAGTTCGGCGCTCCAGAAGACATCATCAAGGCCATGCAGGCTCATCACGAAGAGTATCCGTATGAAACTGTTGAGTCCCGCATCGTCCAGACCGCTGACGCCATCTCAGGCGCACGTCCAGGTGCCCGCCGCGATAACATCGAGAATTACCTCAAGCGTCTCGGTGACCTCGAAGCTTTGGCTAACTCCTTCCCTGGCATAGAGAAGGCATATGCCCTCCAAGCTGGCCGCGAGATCCGTATATTCGTTAAACCTGAAGTTCTCACCGATCTTGAGGCCAAGAATATGGCACGCGACATCGCGCTCAAGATTGAGAAGGACTTGAAGTATCCTGGTGAGATCAAGGTGGTCGTCATCAGAGAAACGAGAGCGATGGAGTTTGCGAGATAAAAATGATTTAAAAAAAGAAAGCCTCGAGATAGATTCCCGGGGCTTTTTGTATAAATTGGAAAGCCGTCACTTCGGCTTGAGCACGCTATGCATCCTGTGTTCGGACCTGAGGATCTGTGCGACCTCTTTTGCGAAGCCTTCTCTGTCTCGCTGATATTTGATACCGACGAGATACCTGCGATCCTTCATCGCGACAGAGGCCGTGATCCCTTCCTTCCGGAACCGCATAGACTCACAGAATAGATGGCCGTGCGGGAACTGTGCTTCTACCGGCCCATCCATATAAGCCTTGCCATCTTCTGTATCCATCCACGAATGCCTGCGGCAGCTTATGCGCACCGCGATGGTCTTCGCGTGATCCCTCGACAGAAGATAGTCTTCCTCCTCCTGCCTCCTCCGCTTATGCTTCCGTACGAATTCATAAGCCAAAATGGGGGTGAGAACCCCGATCCCCACCAAAACGAGTACTATCAGGAATAATGTGAGCGCCCAGTTACTGGAATCTAAATTATTGTTCAAAGATCCTCCTTGGTTAGATTTTAACTGAAATTGATGTTACAACATTTATTACTGTTATGTCAAGGTATACAAGGCCCCGGGCGTTACTATCCTTGTGGCCCATGACCGACGCCAAATCCTTCAACAAACTCTCTGACTTTGGTCCCGGCAACGTCATGCGCAAACTTATCTGAATAGAATTGGACCTTGGCCGTCTTTGAGTTGCCATCCATATAGAAATCATCTGAAATCATATCTCCGTCAAATCTCTCGACATGATAGATCCGCATGTCTCCGGCGTCGTTAAGCAGCACTTCAGCAAGAATGAGTCCCGTCTTCGAACTGCGTTCCATATCATACAAAGTACTGGCATTGTATTGTTCCGTGGTGCTCTGAAGAAATATGCCGATATCTGAAAAATCCTTTAGGTCAACATTGTCTTTCGGCGTGAATGTAAAGACGTCTCCATCACCCGTATCGGATCTCCAGTGGTCCACTATCCAATCTGGTACGTCCATCACGAATGAGCCGCCTGAACCTAGATATCCGACTACATTGCTTGCTCTCTCAGTTCTGTCTATTGCAACGAACACATCCATTTCCCCCGCATAATAAGGTGTTCGAGGCTCATATCCTGTGACAATTGAATTTGCCCCTGTTGTTGATGCAGCGGTTTGGTTGGTAACTTGGCCCGAAGTGGAGGCTGCGTTCTTTGGTGGTAAAACTGACTGATTTGCCGGCACAATTTGGGCGAACGACCTAGCTGAGATATACACGATACCTAAAGCTCCAATAGAAACGAGGCCAAGGATCGCGTATGAAAGGTATTTATTCATTTAATTGGATATTTATGCCTATATTTATACAAGCAGAACATGAATCGGTCAATATTTTCTCCCCTATTGCCCAAAATATGGCTTAACGTATAATATCTGCATGTTTCGAAACTCGATCCCTGCTGGGGCGGGGGCCGAGACCAATTAATAGCATAAGAAAAACACACAATGAATAAAGCAAGCATTGTTGAGGCAGTCCACGGTGTTCTCGGCGGAACGAAGGTTCAGGCCGAACAGGCAGTGGAAACCATGATTAATACGGTCATCGACTCTCTCAAGAAGGGCGAAGAGGTCTCAATCGCAGGTCTCGGCATCTTCTCAGTGAAGCAGCGTGCAGCTCGCGAAGCCCGCAACCCTCGCACTGGTGAGGCCATCAAGGTCCCGGCTATGAAGGTTCCGAAGTTCCGCGCCGCAAAGGCGTTGAAGGATGCCGTCAAATAAGCCTACACAGGCTTATTTGCGTCGCGAGGTGAATATTTACGTAAGTAAATACGAACGAGTCGACGACTAAATTAAGGTACTTGGTCCACTATCGAACAAAAAACCGCCATAAAGGCGGTTTTTTGTTTCTTATATAGATTAGGCCTAGAAATCGATCAAATCCCTCACTTGGAGCTTTAATGCTGTAGCGAAGATCTGGAGGCTATGAATAGTCACATTCTTCTCACCGCGCTCAACCATTCCCACATATGTGCGGTGAACTTTAGCGATCTTCCCGAGCTCTTCCTGTGAAATACCCATCTTTTCCCTCTCCTGGCGTACTTTTTTGCCTATTGATATTTGATATTGTTTGGTGAGATTTGGCATGATTTGATGTCTGCCCATTCTAGAGCCTGTTGTTTTTAAAAGCAACAGCATATTTAGTACGACCATATCGCCTTCTCTGGTGTACGGGATGGGAGAATCGGCTTCGCCTCTCACCTCGCCAGCTCGGTTCGGGCTAGCCACCGCCTCGCCATCTCGCCTGCTGGCTCGATATGGCTCCGGCGTTCGATTCTCCCGCAGTGCTTGCGCACTGCTTCGTGGTCACCCTGAGTGTATTGTGTGCGGGATGGGAGAATCGAACTCCCGACCACAGTTTGGAAAACTGTTATTATACCATTTAACTAATCCCGCTAAGTTGAATCATCCTAGCAAATAAAGCCGTCTTTGAGAATCAGCGCGCCTACTTCCCTTTAGGAACATCATGATGATGCTCATGATCCACGTGCTCGACGAAATCCTTGATCTCGTCGACCTCTTTTTTCATTTCCTTGATAGTCGTGCGCAATTCTGAGATCTTTTCTTCCTCTTCCTTCACTTCCCTTTGAGTGTGATCGGTCACCTTCTTCTCTCCTTTAAGACCGCTTATGAGGATGGTGTCGCCGATAAAATACGAGACAAAGAGACCGGTTGCGAGCAAAATCAGGACAACGATAACCAGATTGATCGGTTCATAGAAAAGCCAGCCCAGCCATCCCCCTTGAGCCTGTAAAATATCGGCCGTATGCCACACACCGCGCCAAAACAGCACAATGGCTATGCCCCCGACGAATGTATACGCTATCGGATAGCGCGAAAGATGACCGCGAATCTTATCTTCCAATTTATCGAAAAAAGTGAGTATATTCTTCATTCGTAGTATTCGTGTGAATTTGTGGATTCGTGTTACGTATTGTCGGAGCGCCGGGATTCGAACCCGGAGTCATCTGTACCCAAAACAGATATGTTAGCCGTTACACCACGCTCCGGATAGCGTTATCCTAGCATAAAATGTTTCAAAGTATCACGTTTTCAATCCATTTGACCCGCGCTCGACGTTTTACAGGATCGATATATACGCAAAGCACATGGAAATAGAACTCAGCATCCAGACCGATCCCCTTCTCTTCTAGATACGTCTCAACCATCCTTCTGATGTGTCTCACCTTGAGACCGTGGACATTGTCTTCGGGCCTATGAGTCATCAGATCTGTGACAACAACGCTTTTGACCTCGAAGAAGTGGGTCGTTCCTGTCTTTTTGCAGATTATGTCGATTTCTCCCCAAACTTTCCTGTAGTTACGGACAACAATCGTGAAACCTTTGTTTCTAAGAAAGACGCAAGCGATAGTTTCACCCGTATTCCCAAGGATTTTTGTATTCATGATGACTTTTAATCAAAGTTCTTTATAAACCTTTATTTGTGGCTATTTTTTACTCCTCCACAGCCCAAAACATCCTGTAAATGGACAAAATTTACGAGTATTAGCCCTATTTGTTGTCTTTTATAAACACTGTCTACAGGTTTATCCCCAGAAATGAGATGTCCCCTTATATTTAGAGCCATGTCTAAAGGAAAGTTGTCTACACAAAAGACACGTGTCTATAACGCTTCCTTCTCTAAAGCTCTATTCTTGTCCGGCAGACAAAACGAAGTGTGCGGGTAGGGAGAATCGGACTCCCATCTTATCGTTGGCAACGATACGTTCTACCACTAAACTATACCCGCAAGGTATGTTTCTTCCCCTATTTCCTTCGACAACAACTCAATCCATTTCAAAATTTTGCTTTTCAAGTATGCACTACTCAAACCAATATTGCAAACGCCGTAGCTGAGCCGTTTTGTCTTGCTTCTGCCTTGAATAACCATGGTTTTGGTGAACTGTTCAGCTTTTAAGCCGCATTTGGTTGTCCAAAACTCTTTACACACTTTTTCATCAAGGTCCGGATATAAAAGCATCCATGCTTTGATATTTTTCATTCCGCATATCCGTTCAAGAAAGATTCTGAAGATTTTGATCATTCCTGGGTCGGTATTGGCGATCGATACCCTATGTTTTGATACTCTGTTTCCTTCTCCCCAATAGATCATCACGCCAGATATAAAAAGCGGATGAAACTTTAATTCATGATAATCGGCTACAGCATCCTGCACCGCTTCTTCATATACTTTTTTGAGCCTATTGCCTCTGACGGTATTCAAAACCACCAGCCTCATTGCTCCGGCGTTTGTTGACTTTCTAATAGCTTCGATGGCGATATCGTTCGACCATTTTTCATTTCTAAACCAATCAGAAAGAGTGCTCTTTGGCACTCCCATGTGTGCTTTTATCTCGGAATAGGTCATCCCGCTCTTTCTGAGGACTGTGGCTTGTTCCTTGTCTTTTCTCATGTACTTACATAATACTACGTCAGTAGTCCGATTTTCAAGGCGTCAAAATGAGTTTTGTTTCACGTGAAGCAAAAGCAGATAAAAAACGTCTCTATTAAGAAGCTCATATCTAATTAAAACGGAATGGTGCCCCCGGGAGGATTCGAACCTCCAACGACAGTTTCGAAGACTGTTATGATATCCATTTCACCACGGGGACGCGGTGGCATCATAGTAGCGTATATTGGAAAAATCCCCAAATTGTTGTAGAATATTTTCATGAAATCGGTCAAGAATAGCCCAATTCCGACAGAAGTTGTCAATGTTGTCGAGACTCTCGAGAAGGGAGGCTTTCAGGCCTACCTGGTAGGAGGCTGCGTCAGAGATCTTTTCCTCGGCCACGTGCCCAAAGATTGGGATGTGACGACAAACGCAACCCCTGAGCAAATTCAGGGCCTTTTCACAAAAACAGTCTACGAAAACGTATATGGGACAGTGGCTATAATCAATGAAAATACTGAGGATATGAGCCTCAGGAGCGTTGAAGTGACTCCATACCGCCTAGAATCTGCATATTCTGACCGTCGCCATCCGGATCAGGTCAAATTCAGCGACAAAATTGAAGACGATCTCAAAAGGCGCGATTTCACCATAAACGCCATGGCCGTGAGCCTGTCCGATGGAGCAATAAAGGACATTATTGACCTTTATGGGGGATTCGCAGACATAAAAGACAAAACTGTTCGGACTGTGGGAAATCCGACTGATCGTTTCAACGAAGATGCCTTGCGTATGATGAGAGCTATCCGTTTGGCTGTAGAACTAGGTTTCACGTGTAACCCTGAAACTTTCAAGGCTATACAGAGCCAAAGCAAGCTCATAACAGATGTATCCACAGAGCGTATTCGTGACGAGTTTTCACGTGTAATCATGTCGCCCGATCCGAAATTGGGCATCGAGATGCTCCATTTAACAGGATTGCTGAGCTACATAGTCCCTGAACTTGAAGTCGGAAGGGGGGTCAAACAGCCTCAAGCTCATGCGTACGATGTTTGGGAACACCTTTTGAGGACAGTTCAACATGCTGCAGATAAGGAATTTAACCTAGAAATGAGGCTTGCGGCCCTGTTTCACGACGTAGGAAAGCCTAAAACAAAGGGTTTTTCACGTGAAACAAATCAACCCACGTTCTATGGCCATGAAGTAGTTGGTTCACGTGAAACACGCAAGATACTCGAAAGAATGAAGTTTTCACGTGCAACAATCGAAAAAGTGACCAAGCTTGTCCGTTGGCACATGTTTTTCTCAGATACAGAGTCTATAACGCTCTCTGCGGTCCGTAGAATGATTGTAAATGTTGGACCGGAAAACATATGGGATCTCATGAATCTTCGCGTATGCGACCGTATAGGGACTGGCAGGCCTAAAGAAAACCCTTACCGTCTAAGAAAGTACAAGGCAATGATCGAAGAGGCGCTGAGGGACCCCGTTTCTGTGGGGATGCTTAAGATTGATGGGAAAAAAATCATGGAAGTAACGAGCATCAGTCCTGGCCCAAAAATCGGGCTTGTCTTGAACGCCCTTCTTGAAGAAGTTTTGGAGGATCCGAAACTCAACACTGAAGAATACCTTGTCACCAGATCAAAAGAACTTTTGGCTCTGCCAGAAGTAGAACTGAAAGCTCGCGCAGACAAAGGAAAAGAAAAGAAGCGTGAAGAAGAGGAGAGGGAAGTTGGGGAAATACGCAAAAAACACAAGGTTTCATAAGGATATTTTAAAGGACACAGTTATCCCCATACTGTGTCCTTTACAGTATGTTCTCTAGGACATACAATTGTCTGCAGATAACTCATTCAAAGACATTTATCTGATCCGGTGTTCATTCATACGTACGCCTATCAGTAAAATGAGTACTGTTCTTTCAACAACTAAGCTGGGTAGGCTTTTCTCTAAGTAGAAGCCATGAAGAACAAAATTTTTCGCCGTCGCTCGATTGCTTATTGCAACAAATGACGATGCACCTTTTCTCGCAAACAACTACGCCCTCTCATCGAGAGGAGCACTCAATTACGGAATATGTGCGCATTGTCAGCTAAGGAATTGATTTGACAGCAACAGGGCCATTGTTTGGACCTGCGGTCTGTGTGACCATTGCACATTCGTTCTTCGTCGCTTCATTTGTAGCCGCGTTGAACGAATTCCATCTTCTAGGAACCGTCGACGCGGCTTTCCTTATCCGAGGATTACTTATATATCAAGATCTATAGCGACAGGGCAGTGATCTGAACCCATAACTTCCGGGTAAATAGCTGCCGATTTGACCTTATTTTTCAATGATTCAGACACGAGTACGTAGTCTATCCTCCAACCGATATTGCGTTCGCGAGCATTGGCCCAATGCGACCACCAGGTATAAAAGCCGTTGCCTTTATTGAACATCCTAAAGGTATCGATGAATCCAGCGTCTAGAAATTTCTGGAAACCTTCGCGTTCTTCGTCAGTAAATCCTTTCAAACCAACGTTTTCCTTTGGACGAGCCAAATCATCAGGTGTGTGTGCCACATTGAGGTCGCCACAGAAAACAACAGGTTTGCTTTTCTCTAGTTCCTTACAATGTGCCAAGAAGGCAGGGTCCCATTGTTTGTGGCGAAGGGGAATGCGGCTTAGGTCGTCCTTGGCATTCGGGGTATAGACAGTTACTACGTAGAATTTCTCAAATTCAGCAGCTATCACGCGACCCTCTGAACGAGGATCGCCATAATCATCAGCTTCAAGGCCATACTTCTTGCAAATTTTATCCGGCAAACCATTGATCACCGCGATTGGCTTAATTTTTGTAAAAATAGCCGTGCCTGAATAGCCCTTTTTGGTCGCAGAATTCCAATATTCTTCATATTCTGGCAAATCAATGACAGCTTGGCCCTGTTCCGCCTTGGTTTCCTGCAAACAAAGGATATCCGGCTCGTATTCTTGGATAAAAGGGATAAAGGTATCCTTTTTCACGACCGCGCGGATGCCATTCACATTCCAAGAGATGATTTTCATGCGCCCATCATAGCACGCACTGTTTATTTTCTCTTATTGTGGAACTGCTTATGCACGCGCCTTAATTCTGTATCGGTCACATGAGTGTATATCTGGGTAGTAGAGATGTCAGAATGCCCGAGAAGCATCTGGACGGCGCGGAGATCAGCCCCATTACGGAGCAGATCCGTGGCAAAACAATGGCGTATGACATGGGGTGTCACTTTCTTTGAGATGCCGGCTCTGACAGCCCAGTATTTGACGATGCGCTCGATGGAGCGACGGTCCAGGGCGAGCTTAGTGGTTTGGGACTGGTCGCGATCATGTCTCACGAAGAGAGCGTCATCGGTATCGACGCGCTTATCGAGGTACTTCTTCAGAGCCTTCCTGGCTTCGTCAGACAGGAAAATGACGCGTATCTTCTCTCCTTTGCCGCGAATGGACAGCTGGTCGGCAGAAAGGTCCATATCCCGGGTGAGGGAACACAGCTCGGCTAATCGGAGACCGGTTGAAAAAAGAAGCTCCAAAATAGCTTTGTCACGCAATTCCTGCATGCCTTCGCCTTTCGGAGCAGAGAGCAGGCGCGTCAGCTCGTCCGCCGTTATCAGGTCAATATGGCGATCGCCGACCTTGGCGAGTTCGATGAATTCCGGAGAAAGCGAGCGCACGCCTCGCTTGGCCAGAAATTTCAGGAATGCACGCAGAGCGATGAGGTGGTAATTCTGGGTCTTTTTCTTGAGAGTAGAAGAAGAGTCTGCTTCCTTCCGGCCTGGCTGACGGTTGAGCCATAGCCGGAACTCGCGAATCGATTCGCCTGTTATATCATCGGCATCTTTGATCTTCGCATGATCTATATACCTCGTCAGATAGTAGTCATAGAGCTGTACCGTCTTCAGGGCGCGGCCTTTCTCGATCTCGACGTATTCCAGAAAGCGCTGTTTGAGCTCCTTGATATTGTGCGACATGAATATAGTTTAGCACTAGCAAGGCTTTTTGAGGAAAAGTGAAAATACTGTTGCGCTATCGCGTCATTCATGCTATGATACTCTGACAATGCTTTCAGCAAGACAAAAGAGCAAAATCATGAAAGAGGTGGGCGTCCACGACAAAGACACCGGTTCTCCGGAGGTCCAGATCGCCATACTTTCGAAGCGCATCAACGAATTGACGCTCCACCTCAAGAAGCACAAGAAAGACAACCACTCTCGCCGCGGCCTTCTCGGCATGGTCGCTGATCGCCAGACGCATCTGAACTACCTCAGGAAGAACTACCCGAAGCGCTATTCCGCTATCGCCAAGAAGCTTGAGCTCAAGAGCAAATAAGGCTCTTCATTTCAACCTGGGAAGGCATTGTGTCCGTATTTTTATAAACGTTCGTTAACAAATTTTATATGTCAGTAATCAAACATAAGGAACAGCGCGTCGGCATTTTTATCGACGCACAGAACCTCTATCATAGCGGCAAGAATCTCTATCATTCCAAGGTCAATTTCGGCCAGATCGTGAAAGATGCTCTTGACGGCCGCAAACTTGTGCGCGCAGTCGCGTACGTCATATCGACCGAATCCGGCGAGGAGACCGGCTTCTTCGAGGCTCTCACCAAGATGGGCATCGAGACAAAGGTCAAGGATCTCCAGATATTCAGCTCAGGCGCAAAAAAGGCGGACTGGGACGTCGGTCTCGCTATCGACGCAGTCAAGCTTTCACCCAAGCTAGACGCGGTCATCCTTCTTTCAGGCGACGGCGACTTCGTGCCGCTCGTCGAATATCTCCAGATGAATCAGGGCTGCCAAGTGGAAGTCGTCTCATTCGGCAAATCCACTTCAGCCAAGCTCATCGAGGCATCGGACCATTTCATGGATCTCGACGAAACCCCCAATAAGTACCTGCTCAGGGCGGGCGGAAGAAGGTGATGAGAAAAATCCTGGACAAAATATCCGGGATTTTTCAGACAAAAACGTGCATGGGAAAATATTCCTTTCTCCTGTTATAATTATCATCAATGGATGATGACATACAATTAACTCCTTCACCTGAAGCGCCTGATGCCAACTCTGTTCAACCTGACGAAAACTCAGCACAGCCGGATTCGGACAACGGGGGAGACCGCATATTCGACATAACCGACGACCTCAACATCTCACCGGCCAAAGATACGGCAGTAAGGACATTCCCGACCAAAACTCCTCAGGTCCCTGTTAAGCCCGCGCCGATAAATCCGACGCCTGTTGCTCAGAAACCATTTTCTCCATTTCCAGAACCGACCGATGCTCCGGTCATTGCTGTTAAGCCTCTCCCTGTTCAGCCTCCTGCGCCTGTTGCACCGCGCAAACCCATGAACATCCCGCTTACAGATTTTTCTGAGCCGCTGGAAAAAGCCAAGACTATCGGTTCAGCCAACCCATCCTTCGCTGATTTTGGAAGAGTGGCCAAACTGCCGCTGGAGATAGGCAAGGACCCGGCGACACAAAATCCCAATCTGAAGCCCCTGCGCACCTATGAAGGCGATGTGGCTGAAGTGCTCGCCCATACCAGGACATCTACTGCTTCCATTGCGATCGCCGAAGCAAAGAAACAACAAGGGGAAGAACAGCTCGGGAATAGCGATGAGAGCGATAAGGAAGGAGCGTCGCACATAGGAAAAAAGCTCATCTTAGCCCTCCTCAGCGTCCTCCTCGTTGGCGGCGGCATAGGAGGCGCATATTACTTCTACAGCAAAAGCCCTCTTGCCACAGTCGCCCCTCAAACTCCCGCGGCTCCGGTCATCACATCCCTGATCCCGGCTGACAACCAGATAGCCTTGCTCTTAACTGGGCTCAACCCGACAGCAGCGCTTTCACAGATAAAGAGCGCGCTCGCAAAGCCGGGAAGTCCGGGGACTATCACGGAGATCATCCCCATACAATCTGCGAACGGCGTGAACACGCGCTTATCAGCCCAAGATATGCTGAACTTCATGGAGATCACTCCTCCCGATATCTTGAGCCGCTCCCTCAATCGGCAGTGGATGTTGGGCATATACCAGGACCCCACCGGCAACAGGAGCGCATTCGTGATCGTCTCGACGGATTTCTTCCAGAATGCCTTTGCCGGCATGTTGCAGTGGGAAAGCGTCATGGCAGACGATCTGAAGCAATATCTCATCCCCGGAAGCACGGGGGGGATCGCGAACACACCAGGAGGGTCTGCAAACTATGCCCCAGATACCAGCTCCTCTATTCTGCCTGGCGCTGCATCTTCAACCAACAATCTCGCGACTTCCACTAAGTCGACAGCCTCGACTTCGGCCATGACCGCCGCCCCAGTTTCCACGCCCACCAACTATTCTGTGCAAGGCCATTTCGTCGACCGGATCATCATGAATAAAGATGTGAGAGCATTCCAGACATACGACAGCAAGACTTTATTCTTGTACTCATTCATAGACAACACCAAGTTGGTGGTCGCGGGAAATGAAACGACACTGACGGAAATACTCAATCGCCTTGAAAAAGAGGCTTTCGTACGTTAAACTTGCGTCATCATGAATACAAAAGACCTTCAATCCTTCAAGGCCAAATTGATGGCGGAAAAGACACAGCTCGAGGGCGAGCTCGCGGGCATCGGACAGCGCAATCCGCAGCATGCGGGAGGATGGGAAGCCACCTCAGGCAAGATGGAAGTCGACGCGGCGGATGAGAACGAGGTGGCTGATAAGTTCGAGGAGCTCGAGGAAAACACCGGCATCATGGCCCAGCTCGAGAACCAGCTCAATGAAGTCAAAGCCGCGCTAGAACGCATCGAGAAGGGAACATACGGCATAGACGAAGGGACCGGCAAGCCTATAGACATAAAGCGTCTTGAAGCCAACCCCTCGGCACGCACAGCCATCAAGGCAACAAAATAGGGCGAGCGAAAGGGATTTTATCCGGATTTTAACTTTTTTTGATATGGATTTTATCGCCTGCGCGTAAGCTGTGCGCATGGGCATCGCCATATCATACAGCGCACAATTGGTCGGATTGACTGCGGAGATAGTCAGCGTGGAAGTCGACATTTCCAATGGCCTCCATTCATTCACCGTGGTCGGACTTGGGGACAGGGCAGTCGGGGAGGCCAAAGACCGCATTGCCGCCGCCATCAAAAATAGCGGATATACCTCGCCCAAACAAAAGAACCAAAAAGTAGTCATCTCATTGGCTCCCGCTGATCTGAACAAGGAGGGGCCATCATTCGATCTGGCGATGGCAGTCGGGTACCTGGCCGCAGCTCAAGAGATCAAGTTCGAGCCCCGGGGGATCATCTTCATCGGGGAATTGTCGCTGGAAGGAAAACTGCGCCGTACTGCAGGAACTCTCCCGATCCTCTGCCAAGCACCGAGCAAAGGATTCACAGAAGCCATCATTCCTGTCGGGAACATCGAGGAAGCATCTCTAGCGAAGGGTATGCGGATATACGCCGCTTCCTCGCTATCCGAAGTGATCGCGCACATCTCGGGAACCCAGAGACTTGAGCCTATTGCTGCGCATGAAGCCGGCCCCGATCCGGTCGAAGCGGCTCATGACATGTCGGCTATCCGAGGCAACGACGCCGCTAAGCGCGGGCTCATCATAGCTGCGGCCGGAGCGCATAACATCATCATGTGCGGCCCTCCGGGAACCGGCAAGACTATGCTGGCCCAAAGCTTGTCGTCGATCTTGCCCCCGCTCACCTACGAACACTCTGTGGAAGTCACCGGCATTCACTCTGTGGCAGGCACCTTGCACCAGGGACTCATCCTGTGGCCGCCGTTTCGATCTCCTCACCATACAGCATCCTATCCTGCGATCGTCGGAGGCGGTTCATTCCCACGCCCAGGAGAGATAACCTTGGCCCATCGCGGAATCCTTTTCCTCGACGAATTCCCCGAGTTCAACCACAAAGTCCTCGAATCATTGCGCCAACCGCTCGAAGAACGAGCCATCACGATATCCAGAGCTCGAGGAGTGATCACATTTCCTGCCCAATGCCTTTTGGTGGCAGCCATGAATCCTTGTCCCTGCGGCAAAGGGAGGGAGTGCGGCTGTACATGCTCGATAAAGTCTGCGGAAACTTACAACCGCCGCATTTCAGGACCGATCATGGATCGCATAGATGTCTGGGTCAACATACATAAAGTCGAGCACGCAAAGCTTGCCGCCCAGCAGAGAAGCGGCGAGACCTCCGCACAGATGAGAGAACGGGTCATATCCGCTCGAAATATCCAGCGCGCCCGCTTTGCCGCAAATGGCATCTCAAAATCATATAACAGCGAGATGAGCGCTGAGGATATCGAAAAATGCATCGCACTCAAGCCCGAGATGCGCTCTCTGCTCGCAGCATCAGCCGAAAGGCTGGACCTCTCGGGCCGCGCATTTCATAGGGTCATCAAGGTCGCACAGACTATAGCAGACCTGGGGAATGAGCCGGACATCAAAAAAGAGCATCTTCTGGAAGCTCTTCAGTACCGGCAGAAGCTATCAGGGTAAGGGTATGGGGTTGGGGTTTTGGGATGAAAATTATGGAAAAATTTACTGATCTTATAGTCTGGCAAGAAGCTCATAGGCTTGTACTAGAGACATATAAACTTACGAAAGAATTTCCAAGGGAAGAAATTTTTGCTCTTACCGATCAGATGCGTAGAGCTTCAGTCTCAATCGTTTCCAATATAGCTGAAGGATTTGGGAGATGGAAACCAAAAGATAAAGGTCACTTTTACCAACAAGCGCATGGATCTTTAACGGAGTTAAAAAGCCAGATCCTGATAGCACGAGATCTGGGATATATAAGCAAAGAACAATCTTCAATGCTTATGGAACAGTCTGATAAGACCCATATCTTACTTCAAGGCTTAATGAAATCTATGCGCCAGAGAACAGTTACTTAAGGTGTGTTTCCCAAAACCCCAACCCCATACCCTTTTACCCCAATTTACCAGCACGTCGCGTTCGTGAACGGATTCTGGGCACCGCGGATCTCGAAATGGACATGGGGGCCTGTAGTCAATCCGGTCATTCCGACATATCCGATGACTTGGCCTTGTGTCACATGCTCACCCACGCTTACAGCCGTTTTGCTCATGTGGCCATAGAGCGTCTGAGAACCATTGTTGTGCGAGATCATGACAAAATTACCATAACCGCCGTTATATAGCCCATTCGATTTGCTGGCTGAGATGACGCCATCCGCCGAAGCATGGATCGGGGTGCCGCGCGGTGCCGCCAAGTCGACGGCGTTATGCCCATGCAAGCCCTGAGTCAGGATGGAGCCGGGCATCGGACAGGCATAATATCCGCTCGGAGCAGAAGGCCATTCCCATACCGGATCAAGGAGGGGCTCGAACGACGGGACCTTGGCATGCGAGGCGATCGAGGCTACATAGGTCTTTGCCCTGCTTGCCGCGACCGTGCCATGCGGAATGATGAGCTGGTCTCCTTTTGTGATAGATGAGGCAGAAACGATGCTGTTATATGTGACGATATCGTCCTGGCTGGCATTGAACTTCTTCGAGACAGAACCGAGCGTATCTCCGCTCTGTACGGTATATATGAATCCATCGACGGGCAGAATGGTCAGATTTTGGCCAGGACGGATGGTGTTGCCCGTCAGATTATTGGCTTGTTTGATCGTATCGACAGAAATGCCGAAAATATCCGCGACGCCGGAAAGCGTGTCATCGGATTGGACTACATATGTAGTGATCTTGGTATTCGTATCGGAGCTTCCGTAAGCCGCCCCTGCCATATCCGGAATAAGCGTTTCGCCTTGGCCATCGACAGGGGCTATGGTGGCAAGAGCGTCCGAAGTCGGATTGGGCCCGGAATGGGCTTGGAGGACCGTCCCAACCTGAGAATAGTTCGTCACTCCGGCCGAATTTGCCTTTGTCTGCGCTGACGCCTGCTGGTCTCCAAAAACCGATGAGATCAAAGAAATAAGACCGGCATGGGCGGTCTTAGAAAAAGTGAATATGAGCGTAAGGGATAACGCAAAAACAAACGTCCAGGCCGTGAGACGCTTAAAAAGCAATGAGTATGGAGGTTTCTTATGGAGTTCTGATTGCATAATAGATTTTGCCTTCCTGCAAGTCTTCCGTGTCTGCCGTTCAACCGTCTCCGAGAGAGTACCTTCCGAAATAAAAGGCTCAATAGAGCCATTTATTAGCAGATTCCTGCCGGGTACCTTTCCAGGGTATCAGCTGGGCGGGGGATGTCAACGGAAGATGTACACAGCTGATTTTATTGCCAAAATGTCCAGTAATATGGCGAAATGCTTTCTTCATTAGCGATTGTTCCTGTAAGATAGATTGATGTCTACTCTGAATCCCGAGCAACAGCGCGCTGTCGAGACTACCGAGGGTCCGGTTCTCATCATTGCCGGGGCAGGGGCAGGAAAAACAGGCGTCCTCACGCACCGCATCCTCAACCTGATCAAGAAAGGGGTGGCACCTCATGCTATCCTGGCCATCACCTTCACCAACAAAGCCGCGAAGGAAATGCGCGACCGGGTAGGCACGCTTCTTGCTGAGGACAAAACCCTCAATATCCCCATTTCCTTCAACGAGCGCCCATTCGTGAGCACCTTTCACGCGCTGGGGGTACATATCATCCGTGAAAATGCCGCCCTCTTGGGGTTAAATCGTCATTTCGTCATATACGATCGTTCGGATTCCCGCCGAGCCATCAAAGAGGCCATGGTCCAGACATCTGTCGACCCTAAGAAGTTTGAACCGGGAACGGTGCTCAACATGATCTCGCGAGCAAAAGGAGACGGGATAGGCTGCTTGCATTACGCTGATGCCGCCAAGGATTATCTTGAGGAAACAGTGGCTTCGATTTGGGAAAAATATGATGCCATCCTGGCCAAAGACAAGGCCCTCGATTTTGACGACCTTCTTTTGAAGACATCTCAGCTTCTGGGAGGACATGAAGCTGTCCGCAAGCACTATGCGGCTATTTGGAGATACGTCCATATCGACGAGTATCAAGACACCAACAAAGTGCAATATAAGATCGCGCGCCACTTGGCGGATGAGCATCGCAATATCTGTGTAGTCGGCGACGTGGACCAGAATATCTACAGCTGGCGCGGAGCTACGATAGAGAACCTGCTCAACTTCGAGAAAGATTATCCCGAAGCGGCTGTGATCACGCTCGAAAAGAACTACCGCTCGACCAAGACCATCCTGGCCGCAGCCAACGATGTCATCGAGAAGAACCGCATGCGCCGCAAGAAGACGCTCTACACCGATAATGAAACCGGTGAAAAGATCTCTCTCATCGTCTCATATACCGAAGGGGATGAAGCCCGAGCGATCGCAGATGAGGCGCGCGCCCTCATCGACAAAGGGACCTCTCCGCGCGAGATCGCTGTCCTGTATCGCGCAAACTTCCAGTCGCGCGTGCTCGAGGAATCCTTCATCAGAAAAAATATCCCATATCAGTTGGTCGGCGTCCGTTTCTTCGAGAGAAAGGAGGTCAAAGATGTGCTCTCGTACATCCGCGCCGCTCTCAATCGCGACAGCTGGAACGATATCGGGCGCATCATCAATGTACCGACCAGGGGCATCGGCAAAGCCACGGTAGCCAAAGTCATGTCTGGCAGGGAAGACTTGTTGCCGCCAGCAATGAAAAAGAAGATATCGGATTTTTGGAAGCTTCTTGAAGACATCAAGAAAGAAATCTCTGAGAAGAAGCCGTCGGAAAGCGTCAGGTTCGTGATCCAAGAGACCGGCATTGAGCGCTCACTGCTTCAAGGCGACAGCGAAGACGAGGAGCGTCTCCTTAACATCAGGGAATTAGCTTCAGTGGCAACGCAATATGATCATCTGCCCTCAGAGGAGGGGATCGAAGCCCTGCTTTCGAACGCGGCTCTCGCAACCGACCAGGATGACCTGCAGAAGAATGAGGATGCTGTCAAACTCATGACTGTCCACGCCTCAAAAGGCCTCGAGTTCGAGAACGTATTCATCGCGGGGCTCGAACAGGATCTGTTCCCGTTCAAACACATAGACGATGAGGACATCGACCAGGCCGAGGAAGAGGAGGAGCGGCGCCTCTTCTATGTTGCGATCACTCGTGCTAAAAAGAAGCTGTATCTGAGCCACACCATCATCCGTACCGTCTATGGGGCAGAGCGCATCAACGTTCCTTCAGAGTTTATCGCCGATATACGCCCCGAATTCATCACTGAAGCGAAAGCAGAAAAACCCAGCGGCGCCAAGGCTATTTTCATAGATTTCTAATGAAAGTATGATCCGAATCCACGAATCTTATCCGAATGTGCGAATGACAAATCTGCGAATATGAACCTCATACCAAAAAAATCACTCGGGCAACATTTCCTGAACTCTCCGCACGTGCTCGCACAGATCATTTCAGCTGCACAGATCAAGAAAGGAGAGACTGTCCTCGAGATCGGTCCGGGTACTGGCATTCTCACGCGCCCGTTGCTCGACTCGGGCGCAAAAGTCATTGCCGTTGAGAAGGATGTTCGAGCGTTTGAATTCCTAAAAGGAATATTCAGCAACGAGATCGCTGATGGCCAATTGGAATTAATCCACGGCGATGTATTAGAAGCGCCATTACCCTTAACCCCTAACCCTTCACCCTTTGCGATCGTGGCTAACATCCCGTACTACATCACAGGCGCCATTCTCGAGAAATTCCTCGAGCACGGGCCCCGTCCCGATCGCATGGTCCTTCTGGTCCAAAAGGAAGTGGCTGAGCGCATCGTCGCCCGAGATGGGAAGGAGAGCATCTTGTCCATTTCAGTGAAAGCATTCGGCGCTCCGAAAATAGTCGCGGCAGTCCCGCGAGGGGCATTCACGCCTCCTCCGACAGTCGAATCGGCCATTCTTGCTATCGAGAATATCTCAGACTCTGAATTCACGAAAGGAAGCATCGATGCCAAGAAATTCTTCACAGTCGTCCGCGCTGGGTTCGCTCATAAGAGAAAATACCTTGTACGGAATCTGGAATCGGTCGTTCCTGCTTCAAAGCTCGAGGAGGCGTGGCAAAAAATCGGACTCGACCACAAAGTCCGTTCCGAAAATATGGAGCTCATGTCTTGGTTCGCTATCTGCTCTGCCATATTCAACGGTTAGGATGAACCAGTTTCTGGAGAAACTGCGCCTTGTGATGGGACTGTGATCACATAGGGATATTCGCCTTCGATGCATTGATTGCCGAAACTGTAATGTCCTAAAAGCTCCAGAGTAAAGGGCAGGTCGAATGTCATGTATATTTGCGAGCCTATCTGGTATGTAAGCAGGGCCGCATATGTCGGCGCCAGGGGCTGTATATCAAGCAGCCAGTTCTCGCTCGCAGTACAGTATATAGGAGAAAGCAGGGCGCCTCCGAAAGGACTGCCGACTTGGGCAAAAGCGATCGGTACCAAAGACTTTTTGACTCCCGAGACCAGATCGTTGAGAGCGTCTCCAAATAACGATCGCTGGAATGTCCTGGAAGAGAGATGTTTTTGAGCATCGGCGATAAAAGCTTCCCTCAGATCTGTGCTGGTCGCGACGACTTTTAAGACCGCATCTTTAGCTTGCTGCATCGAAAGACCCGATAAGCCCTGTTCCTTCGACACCTTTTCTATGTCTGAAAGAAGGGTGCCCACGTTCTTTAAATTATTCGGGTTCGTAGACGAAGAGATGTACGGCAAAACTTCAGCAGGAATGGCGTTCGAGGTCGAGATGGTTGCTATCGCATTGTTTTGGGGAAGCGTTTTGACTGAAACTGCCTGTTTTTGGACAGATCCATTCAAAACTGCCCTTGTCGAAGCTCCAACGATGCCGGTTCCGGCCGATAAACCATTGGGAACCAGTATTTGAGAGCTATTTTCCTCTTGGAAACGGATCACGGCCGCACGGGTTAGAGCCCCGAAATATGCAGTCTCATTTCCAGGAGAGCCGGTACCAGTCTGGCTTATCTGCGTACGCGGATCTGAATTCAATATTTTCTGCAGCTCTTGCACATCAACGCCTGACATTCCCAAGCTGAGCGTACGGTCGAAAGAAAAGGCAGCCCATGTGGCAGAAGGGTACAAAAAAGTAAAACATGAAACAAAAGATGTCAAGAAAAACAGAGGGGTCGCATTAAAAAAGCTCTTCATGAAAGTCAGTATACCATCAAACGATTTCCAAAATCGCCACTATCCCCATGGCTCAAAGTATATGTGCTCCGTTTAAGATATAATTTATAGCATGGCGTCCTTCTACCCGCACAAGCAGACTCTTTTGATCGCTGTCGTCTGCGTGCTTATCGTCGGGACGGCCGCATATGCAGCGTTCAAAGGCTCTCTCACTGGCCAACAGCTTCCGGCAACGACGGGTATCGCCATAAAAACCTCGTCTCAAGAACCGATCACGACAAACAGCGATTGGCAGAAGCAGTTTTTCTCAACGTCCACCTCCGCTTTCAAGGCAAATGCGGCCGTGCAAAGCGGCACATCTCCAGCTAATGAGCCCCTGACTCCTACCGATATCTTTGGAGAAGCCTTCTTCAGCAGATACATGCAGATGCGTCAAGCAGGGCTGACCGATGATCCTGACACCGTGAATCAGGTTGGGGGTCAGATCATAAGCGATAGTATCGCGCAGATACAAACGCCCCAGCCATTCCCGCTCTCGAGCATCCATGTCGTGACCGCTGTAGACCAGGCTTCACTGCAAAAATACGGTTCCTCCGTGTCAGCCATCCTCTCTTCCTATATCCCTGATCAGGATCACAACGAAGCGACCATTGCCGAACAGGCTCTTGAGAAGGGAAACATGGATAGCCTGAGCGACATCGACCCGATCATTTCTAATTATCAAAAAGCCCTCGCATCCCTTAAGGCCATGCCCGTGCCAAAGCCTCTTGCTTCATATCATCTCGACCTCATGAACGGCGTAGCCGTATCTCTTTTCAATGCTCAGGCGCTGAGGCATGTGGATAAGGATCCGATGTCGGCAATGGCGGCGATAGGCATGGAGATCCAGGGCCTGCAATTTATCAGCGATGCAGTGACGGAGATACAGCAATATCTGACTGCGAACGGGATCGCCTTCCAATAAAAATCCATGTTCAAGAAATATCAAAAAACGATGAGGATACTGTGCATGGCCTTCATGTTCACGTTGCTGGCCGGAGGCATCGGAGGTGGAAGCTTGGCGCTCCAGCCGCGCATCGCTCATGCGCAAGGGATCAATGTCCCGATCGGGACCACATTCGATTTCAACAGCATCATGAAGTACTTGAAGGACTTCGTGCTCGACAAGCTCGCATATCTCGTCGCCAAGCAGATCCTCCACCAGATGACGATCAGCGTTGTGAACTGGATCAACAGCGGATTCCAGGGAAATCCCGCGTTCATCAATAACCCCGCCGGCTTCTTCGAGGACGCGGCGGATCAGGTGACCGCCAATTTCCTGGTCGGCCCCCTCCAAGGGCTCTGTTCTCCCTTCAGCCTCGACATCCGTCTCGCGCTCGCCACCCAGATGACGAACAGCTCGCAGGGAAGATATACCTGCACTCTGAGCAAGGTCATTCAGGCCCAGCAGCAGACCATCGCCCGAGCACAGAATGGGACGCTCGTGAATGTCACGGCACAGAACAGCGCCAACGGCGCGACTCTGAACGATTTCATGAACGGGGGAGTGCTCAGCAACAGCAACCAGCTCAGCGTGAACGGCTATAGCGCGAACGGCGTGTACGGCGGCCTTACCAACAACTTCGCGCAGGACGGCGGATGGGCCGGATGGATCGCATTGACCAGCGAGCCGCAGAACAATATATATGGCGCATACCTCATGGCACAGAGCGATCTGGCACAACAGATCGCTTCCAAGAAAGCGGCTGTGGATGCTGACCTCAACCGCGGCAACGGATTCCTTTCGTGGCAAGATTGCAAGACAGTGAGCGGAGCGCAGGCACAAGCAGCAGCGAATGCCAGCGGGAATACGCGCGCGGCCCAACAACTCAAGAACGCCCAGACCAACAACTCGATCTCTAATATCGGCTCAAATCCGGCAACGAACGCTCTGGGTTTGAGCGGAAATCTGAATACCGCTCCCACGCAGAATCTGAAGATGGGAGACGGCACCACCATCCAGACAAGCGTAGACAGCAGTGGGAATCTTGCATACCAAGATTGCCAGACTCAGACGCCCGGATCAGTCATCGCCGGACTGACCAATAAAGCCGTGCAGAGCCCGATCGTCGAAGCCGAGCTTGCGAACGACATCAACTCCATCCTGAACGCGCTCGTATCGCAGATGGTCAGCACCGTGCTTACGAAAGGCCTCGGCGGCCTTTCGAGCAACGGCTCAGGAAAAGGAGGCCAGGGATCGTATACCCAATCGGTCATCAATGACATCCAGAATCAAAACAACGGCATAGCCAGCAAAGCCAATAAACAGGTGAAGGACCAGCTCATATCTTCATCAGACGGTCTCAAGACATATAAGGGCATCTATGATCAGGCGATACAGGCAGTCGCTATTCCAAAGGATGAGCTTCTCGCCGCGAAAACATGCTTCACTTCAAAGCTTGCATCCACGACCGGGCTCACTCTCGCTCAGATCAATTACGGCAACAACCAGATCGCTTCGATCACAGCCAAGCTGACGAAAGTCGATACGCTCCTCGCCGGTTTGTTGGACAAAGAGAAAGCCGCGCAGGACGAGCTCGATCAGCTTGCCAATGCGACCACGACCGCGCTCGACTTCAGCATCGATGATTCGACAGAGGCGACGCAGGCGCTCATCGACCAGATCAGCAGCCAGGTCGATCAGGCGAAAAATGTCACGAATACGAGCATAAGCGCCAATACGACCGTAGCGAAAGGAACGGCTCAGGCGAACAAGGATCTGACTGATGCCCAGAAGAAAGCTGACGGATTCTCGAAAGACGCTGACGACTATCAATCCCTGTGCAATGGATTCCCGGCGAACGCAGGCTTCTGACGAGACCCACTGACCAATGACCACATCACAGCTTACAAAATCAATAGGCATCATCCTCCTCATCCTCATGATGATGCCTTTGGGGTATTCGGCCGTGCACGCACAACAAACTAATCCTCCCCAGAACAGTGGCGTAAATACGGTCAACCAAGCAACGAGTCCGGGCAGCGTAACTTCCGTTACTGTAACCAAGCCGACCGCGACTCCTCCATCTACCAGTGCCAACCCGTCAGGAACCTGTGCATCTCTTACCGGCGGAATCAACATAACAGATTGTTTCAACGCGCTGTTTTCTAACTTTGTTGAAAGAATACTGAGCGTCGCCGCCTTCATGCTCGCCATCGCCGGTGAGATCCTGAACGTATCGATGGTGCTGACTCTGCACATAAAGGATTTCATCGATGCGACCCCGGCCATCTTCACCGTATGGCAGACGATCCGTGATATCACTGGTCTGTTCTTCATCTTCTTCCTTCTCTACGCCGCGATACAGATGATCCTGGGCGAGGAGGGGAAGTTCGCGGACATGCTCAAAAACATCGTCGTAGCAGGCATACTCATCAACTTCAGCTTCTTCATCGTAAGTCTCGGCATAGATGCGTCCAACATCGTATCGCAGGCGATCTTCAACCAGATGCTACCCAATCAGGCGACGGTTGGCATCCAGACAGGGACCACGTTGACCGATATAACAAAGGCAGCTGAGGCCAAGGGGAACATCTCTGATGTTTTCATGAACAGCCTTCAGCTGTCAAAGCTCTATGATGCTAAGGCCAACGGGGGCAGCGGGGGAGTTGTGACAGGGGGGCTCATACTCGGGCCCATCAAGATCATCCTCATCGGAGTCGTCGGCATGATCATGATGTTCACCGCCGCCATGTCCTTCATCATAGCCGCCGGCGCTTTCATCATCCGTCTCGGCATCCTGATATTCATCCTGGCATTTTCCCCGATCATCTTCCTGTCATGGATGAGCCCGGAGCTCAAGAAGAAAGCCGACGAGATCACGGGAATGCTCAAGAACCAGCTCATCTTCATGCCGGTATATCTGCTCCTCATGTATGTTGCCCTCTCGATCCTCAATAACAGCAATCTCCTCGGGGCAGCCACCACCCAAAGTTCGGATTTCCTTCCCACCGGAACCAATTGGGCATTCCCGTTCATCGTGCTCGGCATCAATTTCGTGTTCGTCATATTCATGCTCAACCTGCCGCTCGTCGTCGCGATCGGCATGAGCGGGAGCATGGGCGATGCGATAGGCAAATTCAAGGCCAGAAATATATGGAAGAATGTGGGAAGTCTAGCGGGAAGCCGCACATTTGGAAGGGCTGCTTATAGTCTTAACGAGCGCGTCACCCCTAAATTGGCCTCCTTCTCGCCTTTGGCAGGAAGTTTGAGTAACTCAGCACTGTCATCTGTCAGCAAAGCCGGCTTCGGTGTAAAGAAAGGAGGTTATGAAGACAGGCTCAAGGCAAAGAAGAAAGGTGCGGAGGAAATGCATAAGAATATCGCGGACAGGATGAAGAATACGGGCCATACGGACGCGGAGATCAAGGCTGCACAAGCCTCATATAGACAGAGCCTGCCATGGAAGAGCGGTGTGCTCGGTTTCATGCTCGACAACAGAGCTCATGTTGAGAGCCAAAAGAAACTCGATAAGAAAGCCAATGATCAGCAAAAGAAGGACGACAAGAAGAATGCTCAGAAGGAGAAAGATGGTCTTATCAAAGAAAAGAAGAAGTTGGATGACGGAACATCCAGCCTTACCGCGACTCAAAGGGATGAACTCCGAAGACAAATTGACGAAAAGATTGAGGAGCTTGATGCAAAGATTGCCGAAGGAAAGGAAGTTGAGGAAAAAGAAAGGGATGAAAAGTTCCTATCTCGGTTCGATGACTTAGAAAAAAAGAACGAGGCAGGCGGAGGAGGTGAAAAGAAGGAAGATAAAAAATAACCATGAAGGAATTCTCAACTGAACAAATCCAAAGCGCATTCGAAAAGCTGCCGTCAAAGCTCCAGGGAATCATTTCTTCGCCTGAGATACACGAAAAGATCATGGCTATCGGCGGGCGCTACGATCTGCACATAGACCAGATCGGAGAGCTTGTGGACCAGATCGGCCTTGTCATGCTCGGTCTCGAAAAATCATCGAATTTCGTGAGTGACGCCTCTTCCCGGCTTTCTATCAGCACCAAAGACGCTCAGGCGATAGCTAATGAAATAAATACTGAGATATTCTCGATCATCAAGACCAATATGAGAGAGACCGGCGAAGCAGTTCAGAAAGCGCGCTCAGATATCTCATCGCTCGAACGCGCCGGCGGCTTCAGTGTCGAATCATCCCTGGCATCAAGTTCGGCTGACGGGCAATCGTCAGGGGAAGGGATGACGGATCAAGATGTGACTGAGCATGACAAGAACGACATCCTGTCCGGGATCGAGGACCCGAAGCCGGCCGTTTCTCGAACGGAAGAGAATAATTACGAGCCCCTGGTAGACCACCTGCTCGGGACTTCTAACAGGCAAGCCGAGCAGAAGGTTGTGCATAAGGCTCCAGAACCTCCCGCCAATCTGCCTGCGATCGAGGAGTCTGACGCTACCGCAGCCCCCATTATCCAAAAGCCGGCCTCTGAACAGCATCCTATCCAAGCTCCTCCAAAACCCAAAGGACCAGATCCGTATCGAGAGCCTACCAAATAGGGCCGGGCCCGTATGTTATACTATTCAGCGATGCGCTTCCAAGTCCCTCAGTTCATCGATGTTGAGGACAAGATCTTCGGGCCGCTTACCCTGAAGCAGTTCATTTACCTGGCCGGTGGAGGCGGCTTGTCTTTCATCATATATATTTTCTTCAACAATCTCCTTTTCTCATTCGTCCCGATCGCGCTCGTCATGGCCTTTTCGGCTACTCTGGCTTTTTATCGGATAAACAACAAGCCTTTCATCAACGTCATGGAAGCGGCCTTCAAGTATTTTTTCAGCAAGAAGCTCTATATCTGGAAGAAAGAGGAGAATGTGCCGCGCACAGATGCAGAGAGAGCTCTCAAAGATGCCAAGAGCTACGCTTCCGTTATGGTACCGAAGATATCCGACAGCAAGCTCAAGGACCTCACGTGGAGCCTGGACATAAATGAGAGCATGTATTCCAATAAGAATCAGCAATAGCATATGGCAGCCAAATCTCAGACAACCCAGAATTTCGTCCCTATCCATGAAGTCCGCGATGGCATCGTGGTCCTCAAGAACGGGGGAATGCGCGCGCTCATTCTGGCGTCTTCCCTGAACTTCGCCCTCAAATCTCAGGATGAGCAGAGCTCGATCATGATGCAGTTCCAGAATTTCCTGAACTCGCTCGATTTTCCGATCCAGATCTTCGTTCAGTCCAAAAAGCTCGATATCAGGCCGTATATAGCCCTTCTGGAAGAGCGCTACAAAGAACAGCTCACGGAGCTCATGAAGATCCAGGTGCGCGAATATATCGAATTCATAAAGACGTTCGTCGAGTCGACCAACATCATGTCCAAAAGCTTCTTCGTGGTCATCCCGTATGACCCAGCTATGGTAAGCACAAGCAATAATCCTGTGTCATCCTTCCTGCCAGGAAAAAAGAAGTCGGCAAGCGCCAAAGCCGAGAGCGCCGACCAGCAGTTCCAGGAATACCGGAGCCAGCTCGAACAGCGCGTGGCGGTCGTCGAACAGGGACTGGTGCGCTGCGGCATCCGCGCCGCCGAGCTCGGCACCGAAGAAGTGGTAGAATTGTTCTACAAGCTCTTCAACCCGGGCGAGACCGAGAAGCCTATCCAGATCACATAAGGGTGAAGGGTAGGGGTATGGGTTTAGGAAACCCAAAACCCTCACCCAAAACCCTCACCCATTATCTATATGTCAATCTTTTCAAAATTATTAGGAAAAAAGGAGAATAGTCCTATTGTATCCATCCTTCCGAACGAGATATATCAGGCTGGCGTACTCGAACTCAAGGACGTCATCGCTCCCTCGGCTTTGAAGGTGAGCCCCAAAGAGCTCAATCTCGGCGAGAAAGTCGGCCGCACTCTTTTTGTCATCTCATATCCGCGTTTCCTCGATGACAGCTGGTTCGCGCCGATCATCAACCTCGACAAGGTATTCAACATCTCGATCTTCATCCATCCGGTCGATACGGCAAAGATCCTGCGTCATTTCCAGAAGAAAGTCGCCGAGGTTCAGAGCCAGATATCCCGCAGGGAAGACAAGGGTCTCGTGCGCGATCCTGCCCTCGATACCGCCTACCAGGACCTCGAGGCTCTGCGCGACCAGCTCATGCAGGCGCAGGAGCACCTCTTTGATGTGGGCGTATACATAACCATCTTCGCCGATAGCGAAGGGGACCTGGATAAGCTCGAGTCCGAGATAAAATCTATCCTCGAATCCAAGCTCGTATACGTAAAGCCGGCTCTCTTCCAGCAGGAAGCCGGATTCAAGAGCGTGATCCCCATCGCCGACGACCAGCTCAATGTCCACTCGAAGCTCAATTCATCGCCGCTCTCTTCGCTTTTCCCGTTCGTTTCATTCGACCTGACTTCCAATAAAGGGATCCTCTATGGCATCAACCGCCATAATTCATCCCTCGTTCTTTTTGATCGTTATGATCTCCCGAACTACAACTCGGTGACTTTCGCCGTCGCTGGCGCGGGCAAGTCCTACAACACAAAGCTCGAGATCCTACGAACTCTCATGTTCGATACTGACGTCATCGTCATCGACCCGGAAAAGGAATACGAATACATGGCTGAAGCCACGGGAGGGAAGTACTTCAATATCTCGCTCAACTCTGAGCATCATATCAATCCCTTCGACCTGCCCATCGCCCGAGAAGACGAGTCTTCGTCTGACGTTCTGCGTTCCAACATCATCAATCTGGTGGGGCTTTTCCGCATCATGCTCGGCGGCCTGACGCAGGAAGAGGATGCCATCATCGACCGCGCCATTACAGAGACCTATGCCCTGAAAGACATCACGCCTGAGTCCGATTTCCGCAGCGTCGAACCGCCGCTTCTTTCTGACTTCGAGCTTGTGCTCGCCGGCATGGAAGGAGGGGACTCTCTGGTACAGCGTCTCAGCAAATATACCAAAGGAACTTGGGCTGGATTCATAAATAGGCCTTCTAATGTCGATATCAACAAGAAGTTCGTGGTCTTCTCGCTCCGAGATATGGAAGACGAGCTCAAGCCGGTGGCCATGTATATAGTCACTCACTATATATGGAATGCTATCCGCAAGAACCTGAAGAAGCGCCTGCTCGTCATCGATGAGGCGTGGTGGATGATGAAATCCGAAGACACCGCTTCATTCCTTTTCAGCCTGGCCAAGAGAGGCCGTAAGTATTTCCTCGGCCTCGCAACTATCACGCAAGACGTGGATGACTTCTTGAACTCGCCTTATGGGTTGCCGATCGTGACAAACTCCTCGATCCAGATCCTCCTGAAGCAGTCGCCGACGGTCATCGACCATATCCAAAAGACATTCAACCTCACTGATGAAGAGAAGTATCTCCTCCTCGAGTCAGATGTGGGCGAAGGCATCTTCTTCGTAGGCTTAAAACACGTGGCTCTCAAGATCGTGGCTTCCTATACCGAAGATCAGATAATCACCACCAATCCGGCACAGGTAATGCAAATCCAGCAAGCAAAGAGGGAACTCGAGGCAGCGGGGCAGTAATTTTACGGACTCTTTGTCCGTCATTCTGGTACAATTGAATCGCAATGGCTTTACGAATGACTAAAGGGAAATGGAGATTCCTCGTCACGACCGCCGTGATTATCGACGCAATCCAGCTCGCTGCCGACCTCTTTTTGACCGAAGCGTTATTTGGTCCCGAGATCGGAAGCGAGATCGCTGATCCTATAATCGGCATCGCACTTTTGGCGTATTTATGGAGAAATGGGGTCCGTTTGACCTACCAACGCATAATCTCTTTGATAGGCGTTGAGATCCTCGAGGAAGGAACCGGCGGTGGTGCGCCTACATGGTTCCTCGAAATCCTGTACCTGCAATGGAGCACCAAAGGCCAAGAAGCCGAGGAGGCGGCTCAAAACCAGGACCGGGAAGCCGCCCTAGCGATCGGGGCATCGCGGCAGACAATCTATGGAGAGAAGGATGGGGAAGGAATACGCCTGCCAGATGCTTCAAGAAATACCCTTGCATCTAAGGCGGTAAATTCCCTTGATGGTATACGGCCACCAGGCGGAGGATTGAACCCGGCATAAATCTGCGTGGTGATAACCGCAGACCGGGCTTTTTTCATCCGTGCTAAAATAAGCGGCAATGAAGCACCGTCTCGCATGCATCGTCTTTTGCATCACGCTCATCGCTTCCTGCGCCCATGCGCAGGTTCCAACCGGCGTAGGTTCGATAAACCTCGTTGTTTCAACGAACAACCCGGCTCCTGGAGATAGCGTCACGATCACTGCCGAAAGCTACACCGCCGACATGAACTCATCGAAGATCACCTGGACAGTGAATGGCAAGGCGACAGAGCAGGGGATAGGAGCCGCAACCTTGACCCTGACGGCACCCGCTCTGGGCAAACATCTGACAGTGAACGTGAGCGCAGTGACATCTTCGGGAGCAGTCATCAACGAAACAACGACTGTCAGCTCAGGCGTGGTCGACATGGTCCTGGAAAATAGCGGATATGTGCCGCCATTCTTCGCCGGAAAGATCGCTCCTTCCTATCAGAACGAGATAACCATAATCGCCATCCCTCACTTGGCGAATTCCTCAGGGGCCGAGTACGATCCTTCATCGCTGGTGTATCAATGGAAGAAAAATGGCAGCGTGCTTCAGGATCAATCCGGTTATGGCAAGCAATCCATAACGCTTACGGGCGATCTCTTGCCGCGCGCATATACCGTAAACGTACTCGTGACGACAAGGGACGGAGCAACCCAATCGGCAGGGTACATCACCGTATCCCCGCAGTCGCCATCCATTGTTTTCTATTCGAACGACGCTCTCTATGGGCCTCTCTACAACAAATCCGTGCCGGCGGATATTCGCATCGGGTCACAGAAAGAAGTCAGCGTCCTCGCGGTTCCGTTCGGATTCGACAAGCCCGTTGACGGGCTCGGGGACCTTTCTTTTTCGTGGTCCATAAACGGAGTCGGCCATCCCGAGCTTGATTCGGGCGATTCAGTGACACTGCGTGCTCCGACCGATCAGGCAGGCTCTTCAAACATTTCGCTCAGCATCGCCAACGCTCAGAAGATCCTGCAGGGAGTCCAGGATTCCTTCTCAGTCAATTTCGCCGCAAACCAGACGGGGACGGACACGCCTGCCCCTGTGACCTTTTAATATATATCCATGAATACAAAAGCTTCAAAACTTAGACAGGGGAGCAGTGCGATGATGCTGGCTGTTCTTATACTCATGCCATTCTTCGGGGGTTCTCTGATGCCGGCAACGGCTCTTGCTGCAGGCGCGGCTGATCCCTATACCGTCCTTGCTCCTCTTCCATGTATCCCTGATACCGGCAAAAACACCTGTACGGTGAACGGCCATACGTACCAGGCAGGGGATACGATAACGCAAGTAGATTTCAAGTCATACGTTCAATACATCGTGAATCTGGCGATCGCGCTTTCTGCGGTCACCGCCGTTTTCATGATCGTATGGGGCGGATTCGAATATACGACGAGCACGATACCTCTCATGAAAACTGACGGTTTGAAAAAGGTAAAGAATGCTGTGTTCGGGCTTATCCTCGTGCTCGCTTCATATCTCATCCTGCGAACCATCGATCCGAGGCTCGTGCAGGTGCCGGATACGCTCGTTCCTACGCTCACCCTTAATTCAAGCCTGACCTCGAACACTACGGGGAGCTTTTTGGATCAGCTAGAGAATCAGCTCGACAAAAATGACGCCAACTACCAACAAGCGCTCAAGGACATTGCTGCGGCAAAACAGCAAATGGCTCAGGCCCAGAAAGACCAGGGCGATATAGAAGATTACATCCGCACAACGACTGGCTATCTCTCGCTCAGTTCCTCTGACATAGATACTATCTGTAACGGGGTGCCCACCGGCAGCGCCGAAGTCGATAGCGCCTGTCTGAGCCGCGCACAAATACTGAATAACGAACAGGGCATCCAGACCGACGTCGCGTTTTCGACTGCAAAAGGATTGCTCTCAAGCAATGCCGTGATCAAGAATTGCCTTCCTACAGGAAATCCCGATGCCTGCGACACTACTGCACCGGCTCGTATCTATAATACGTACAAAGGAGTTCTCTCCGCGACAGAACAACAGCAATTGCGTAACCAGGCATTATATGATCAAGCAGTCATAAATATGAATAAGCAAAGCGCTTTGTTATACCAGACCACCGAGGTTCCGGCTATCGGATTCCTGAGCGTCGGCGTCGTGGCTGAAACATATGCTCCCAAAGAATACGCGACGGCCATTCAAGGTATAAACGATGCTGCAAACGCCTATATCTCAAGATCGGATGCTGATCCTACGTTAGTGCAGCAACTGAAAGATCAGCAGAAAATGGTTCTTGGGGTAGTTCAGAATATGCGGGCTCATCCAGCAGGAAAATGAAAATCAAAACTCTTCTCATTTTTATAGGTATCATTCTCCTCCTTGCAGCTGGTGGCGCATATTGGTATTTCTTCCTGCAGAATCCAGCTCCCAGCCTTACCGACACGGGATCAAACTCTCAATCAACCGGTTTTACTCCTTTTGGGCGCCCTTCGACCGGAACTACACAGACCCCGACAGGGAATACCTCTGCCACTTCGACACCAGCGCCTGTTGTAGCTAAGCCCATACCGACTTTGCGCCTGCTCAGCAGCACTCCTATCGGCGGATACGGAGCCTCAACGACGGCTTCCACCACTATCGTGCGTTGGGTTGACCGCGGACGTGGAAATGTCTACGAGGCGCATGAGAATTCGCTCGATATAACCACGCTCTCAAACACCGTCCTGCCCCGCATGTATACCAGCGTATGGAACAAGAACCTGACAGCATTCATCGGTTCCTTGCTCCAGGATGGCAAAGAAGCGCCTTCTACAGTGCGTGCTTCACTCGTGCCTCAGGCGCAGGCCAGCACATCTTCTATTACCCCATACGCTCTCAAGGGGAGCGCATTGCCGGACAACATCATCGGATATGCAGACTCGCCCAAGATGGATAAGGTCTTCATGCTCATGGACCTTGGCGGATATGCGGGCGGGTATGTGGCATCGGTAGATGGCTCTGGCATGAAACAGATATTTACGACCCCACTTACCCAGTTGAATGTTGACTGGCCTTCAGACAACGTCATCGCTCTCACCACAAAAGGATCCGCTGATGAGGGAGGTTTCCTCTACTTCGTTGATCCGAAAACGGGTAGTTGGACCAAAGTCCTCGGGCCATTGCCCGGCCTCAGCGCCAAAGTGAGCCGTGACGCAAAGTATGCAGTCATCTCTGCGGCAGGAGACAGCAACAATGTGCTCACGAGCATATACAATATCCAGAAAAAAACGGGCATAGATGCTGCGATCCGTACGATCGCCGATAAATGCGTCTGGGGCAACTTCTATAAGAATCTGGTGTACTGCGGAGTTCCTTCACAACAGATCTCGGGCGTATATCCTGATGATTGGTACAAAGGCACCATATCGTTCACAGACAAGATCTGGCAGGTGAACGCTGATACCGGCGAAGTCCACCTCATATCTACGATAGTAGACCAATCAGACCGCATCATCGATTCGTTCAACTTCGGCCTGGATCCCAAGGACAACTACCTGTTCTTCATGAACAAGAATGACCTATCGTTCTGGTCGTTAGACCTGGTAAAAGGGCAGTAGCATTTAGCTCAAATGCCTCTTTCGGATATACAGCTCCTGCGCGAGGGTGAATGCCGCGCTCACGATCCAGTAAATGGCGATGATCGAGGCCGCCTGGGGGAACTTGGCGGGGATGATCCAATACGTGGAGACGAACGCGAGTATAGGGATGAGGAACTTCATCTGTTTGTTCATCGAGGCTGAGATCTGGCTCATGTCGCCAGGCTTTCCGGCTGGTGCCGGGGAGACCGCTTGCTGACGGGCCGCCAAGGAGAAATGAAGCTGGCAGAACTGCGCAACGGCCGTGAGCAGAGAAAGCACGATGCTTTTGCTGGTCAGATCGAGACCCAGAAGGCTCGGCTTGGCTATAGGAACGTGTATGAAGCTATACAGAAGGGTCGGATCGATGGTCGGAATGATCTTATAGAATATGGAAATGAGGGCCAGAAGGATCGGCAGCTGAATGATCAGGAGCAAGACGCCGGAGAAGGGCTTTATCTTCTTGGTCTTGTACAGCTCCATGATCTTAGCCGCTTGGACCTGCTTGTCATTGGCATACTGGGCACGGATCTTAGCCGCTTCAGGCTCGACCTGCTTCATGCGCACCTGCGTGAGCAGAGAGCTCTTGGAAAGAGGGAACAGGATGAGACGGATGATGACCGTGAATATGATGACGGCGATGCCGACATCGATTCCGGGTATGAAGTCCATGATGCCGACGAGGATATTATAGAGAGGACGGAAGATGATCTCGTTATACATAGGAGCTTATGTTACCTCAAAAGGCCTGCTTTCACAAAGACGGATCGTAAATCGACAGCTAGCGCCTCTTGGTCTGCGGTGACAGCTGGATTCTTTGCGAATACGATGACATGGATGCCGCTCATCTTCTTATGGTCCAGGGCTTTCAGAGACTCATATATCCTGCGGCGCATATGATTCCTGGCGGCAGCTGTTTTGAGAACTTTCTTGCCTGCAACGGCCGAAAATGCTGTTTGTTTTTGTGAACCGAGCCATTTTACGAGAAAAAGGGGGGAGTGAGCGGTTTTCCCCCTTTCCATCACCGCGTCGAACTCAACGGTAACAAGCCTTTTTGATTTGGGAAGCATTAGACGGCGAGCTTCTTGCGGCCCTTGGCGCGGCGGCGAGAGATGACCTTGCGGCCAGTGGCGGCCTTCATGCGCACGCGGAATCCATGGGTGCGGGCACGCTTGCGCTTCTTCGGTTGATATGTGACTGACATAGGGAACACTATAGATTAAAAAAGGAAAGTCTGCAAGTTGCTGCCGGAAAAAATGAGTTACAGGATGTATTCGCCTTGCGCACAGCAAATTTTTATTTTCTTTTTTAGTATCCCCACCTTATCAACATGTTTTTGCTTCCTCCACAAGTTTGCATATTTATAAACAAGTATATACTTACTGGTACTTATTTCCGCCATGCATGACTACTCAAAAATGTGGCAGACTGCTCTTCTGGAGATAGAGTCCGCAGTGTCTCAAGCCAACTTTTCCACATGGTTCAAGGAGACCCGTATCATACGAGAGGCCGACGGCACTATATATCTAGGGGTCCCAAATTCATTCACCCAGGAATGGCTGATCAAGAAATTTCACAACTCGATTCTGCGCATTTTGCGCCAAATGGACACCCAGGTCAGGGCTTTGGAGTATGTGATCGAGAAAGATGGGGCTCAAAACCGTGAAGATTCGAAGAAAAAGGCTCCTGCGGCGCCTACTATCTCGATGCCTTTGCAGGATTTCTATATAAATAAGGAAGATAATCTCAATCCTCGCTACACATTCGATAGCTTTGTCGTCGGTCCATACAATGAGCTCGCCCACGCGGCCTCTATGACCGTCATAAAGAGTCCTGGACAGACGTATAACCCTTTATTCATATATGGGGCCACCGGCGTCGGAAAGACCCACCTCATCCAGGCAGTAGGGAACGAGATAAAGAAGTTCCATCCTAATAAAAAAGTCTTCTATCTGACGTCCGAGCGCTTCGGGTCAGAGTTCTTAGCCGCTCTCCAAGATAATAAGGCTCAGCAATTCAAGGATAAGTATCGCAAATACGACGTGGTCATCATGGACGACGTGCAGTTTTTTGCGAACAAGGAAAAATTCCAGGAGGAGTTGTTCCATTTCTTCAATACATTCCATGACAGCGGACGCCAGCTCGTCTTCTCGTCAGATAAGCACCCGAATGTCATTCCGGGGCTTGAGGACCGCGTGCGCGGGCGTTTCAACGTCGGCATGGTCATAGATATCCCTATACCCGACCAGGAATCGCGCGTAGCGATCGTCCGCACCAAGTGCAGCGTACACAACATCACCCTTACCAACGAGATCGTCGAGTTCTTGGCTAATTCGATAGAAGACAACATCCGTGAGATCGAGGGTGTCATAAATGTGATCGCTTGTCAGATCCAGCTCAAGAATAGGGAGCTTACTTTGAATGAGATAAAAAATATCATCAAAAACAATGCCAAGCCCAAAAAGATGCTCTCGGTGAAAGACGTGGTCAAGGTCGTTTCTGAATTCTATAATATCGAGGAGGAGAGCATCTATAACAAGACACGCAGAAAGGAGGTTGTAAGGCCGCGCCAAGTCGTCATGTATATTTTACGTGAAGACTTCAGCATTTCCTTCCCTTCGATAGGGGAAAAGCTTGGGGGTAGAGACCATACCACCGTCATCCATTCATACGAGAAGATGAAAGAGGAGATAAAAACCGATTCTCTCCTCCTCCAGGAAGTGACTCAGCTCCGATCCATGCTATAACCTGTTGAAAAGATGTGGAGATGATGTAGATGAGAGTTCGGATAAGATGGAATAAGAAAAGAATTATTACTAAAATGAAAAACTTATCAGAAGCAAAAAGATGTTTCTGCACAAGATGAGTAAAAATGAATTTCTAATGCATCAAGCAAAACAAAACTATTTTGACTTATCAACATCTTCACAGCCCTATTAGGATCAAGAAATTAAATTATAAAATAAACACCTACCATGAAGCTGGAAACAACAGTTCAAAAATTGAAAGAAGCTATCGGACTTGTTGATAGGGTCGCGGCGAAGCACATGACCCTTCCGGTTCTCTCGTGCATCGTCATAGAGACGAGCAAAAACTCAGTCGTC
>Ga0265338_10000395_pt1 | contig 78200 bp, 67 predicted proteins | sample 42126metaG_FD_193579 | JGI IMG/M metagenome (GOLD analysis project Ga0265338, IMG submission 193579) | Rhizosphere microbial communities from Carex aquatilis grown in University of Washington, Seatle, WA, United States - 4-21-26 metaG | ecosystem: Host-associated > Plants > Roots > Rhizosphere...
CCGTGAGCCAGTCATAAACCAGCTCCTGCTCCGGCAGCAGGTCGTGGTTTACATCAATCATCGAAAAGCCGCTCATGGACATGAGCCGGTTGGGCTGGGTGCCCGCCGGCAGCGACGAAAACCAGCGGTCACAGATGGCATAATTGCGGGCAAAGAAATCGTTCATCGGCGCCTGAGCCGCGCCGAAATAGCTCATCACCAGTTTGCGCACGGCCGGATCGGCCGACACGCCGGTGGGGATGGAACTGACGAACCCGTTCATGGGGTAGGCGCCGTTTTGCAAAGGGCCGAGGTTGGCCGCCACATTGGGACGCTCGTGTGGCGGATCGAAGTCGTCCGGCATGGTGAGGGGGTTGGTGCCCAAGAATGGCGGATAGGCCTGGCCCTGGTCGCTGTTGGTGAAACGCGCCACCCACGTTGGATCGGTGCGCAGTCCGTCCACCTCGGTCCGGTTGGACGGCGGCAAACTGAGATAGCCCAGCATGTGGTCAAAGGAGCGGTTCTCCATCATCACCACCACGATGTGTTCAATGTCCTTGAGTGCCATATTTGAAACCCGGTTCTCCCATCTGCCGCTGTCTTACGCTGATTTCAAAATCGAGTCGAGAGCAATTTAGCAACCAAAGGCGGCCCCTGTGCCGGGGACTGAAGTTCATCCCGCAAATCCTGTTGATCCTGTCCGCGTAAAAGGCCTTCGGCAGTTCAAGCGAACGGCACGGCTCGGAAAATAATTCCGGTGTCATTCAATAATGTCAGGTCAACCACGACGAACCTGGCAGAACGGCGGGCCCAGCGAGAGCTCAATCTGGCGACGGTCAATCTTTCGGGATGACGGCATTAAGATTGTATTTCACCGCCGTGCCGGGTAAAATCACGGCCAGCAGGAGCAGATCACAATCAAGCAAGGCATACCTAATCCCAAATCCTTCGTGAACACCACCCACGCTCAAAGACCATTCACCTGCCGCGGCGCAGCTTTAATGCGAAGCCGGGTTCTGCCCGCGTTGCTCGTCGTGCTGGGATTCATCCTGACCGGCCCGGTAATGGCGCAGACCTTTAAGACCCTGCATGCTTTTAAGTACAGCGATGGAGCCACTCCCTATTCCGAATTGGTTTTATCGGGCAACACCCTTTATGGAACGGCGAGTGCCGGCGGCAATTCGGGCAGCTACAATGGCAATGGCATGTTGTTCGCCGTCAACACCGATGGCTCGGGCTTTACCAACGAATACATTTTTACGGCCTATCCCCCCGGTTATTATTATACCAACACCGACGGAAGCGTGCCGTTCGCCGGATTGATTTTATCGGGCAACACCTTGTATGGAGCGGCCTATGACGGCGGCGCTTTTGGCGCCGGCACCGTGTTCGCCGTCAACACCGATGGCTCGAGTTTTACCAACCTGTACTCGTTTACTGGTGGCAATGACGGAGGCGGGCCGGATGCGGCATTGGTTTTATCCAGCAACATCCTTTACGGGACGACCGCCTATGGCGGTGGCGCGAACAATGGGACGGTGTTCGCCATCAACATCAATAGCGCCGGATTTACGAACCTGTTTAATTTCACCAACGGCATCAGCGGCGCCGATCCGGCCGGCGTTTTGATTCTGTCGGGCAGCACATTGTATGGGACGACCTCCGGCGGCAATGGCGGCTTTGGCACGGTGTTCGCCATCAACATCGACGGTTCGAGTTTTACGAACCTCCATGTTTTCACGGCCAACTCCGGTTTCCCGTCATATACGAACAGCGACGGGAGCAATCCGAACGCCGGATTGGTTTTAGCGGGCAAAACCTTGTATGGAGCGGCGGGTCAAGGCGGCAAGTTTGGTTCGGGCACGCTATTCGCCGTCAACACCAATGGCTCGGGCTTTACGAACCTGTACACGTTCACGGCCACCTCCGGTTCTCCCCTGACCAATCGCGATGGGGCCAATCCGCGGGGCAGCTTGATTGTATCCGGCGGCAGCCTGTATGGGACAGCATATAATGGCGGCTTGTATGGCTCCGGCACGCTGTTCGCCGTCAGCACCAATGGCACGGGCTTTACGAACCTGTACACGTTCACCGCCAACAGCACTGCTCCTTTTACCAACAGCGACGGAGCCCATCCGAATGCCGCATTACTGTTATCGGGCAACACCCTGTATGGAACCGCGTATAATGGCGGTAATCCGGGTAACAATGTGGAAGATGGCACCGTGTTCAGTTTTACCTTGGCGACCGTCAGCCCGCCGCAACTCACCATCCATCCTTCCGGAACCAATGTGATTTTGACCTGGCCCACCAATGCGACGGGCTTCACGCTGGAATCCACCACCAATCTTGTTCCACTGGCAGCCTGGATCACCAATTCGACCGCCCCGTTCGTCGTCAACACGAACAACGCCGTGACCAATGGCATCACCGGCACACGGAAGTTTTACCGGTTAAGCCAGTAAAGGCTGAAGTGGTTGAGAGTTGATGGTTGATCCTCCGTCGCCCCCCAGGGCTTCCAACTTCGCCAAGTCTACGATGAACAGGATGGAGGACAGGGATCTGGGGTTGAGGATGTAAAGCCGCGTGAGGCGGCCTGTCCATCGAAGTCCCGCAACACGGGACGAAGTGGGAAGCCTTTTACCCGGTTGATTGTGCAGCGCCGGCGGGTTAGAGCATGAGTTTTACGGAAGTTCTCGATGAACTGCCCGCGTTAACGGTCGGCCAACGGCAATTGATCGTCCGGCGCGCGCTGGAGCTGGATGAGCCGCCGCTTTCACCGACGGATGAAACATTGGTGAATGAACGACTGGCAGCACATCGCAATAATCCTGATTCCGCCGTCCCCCTGGATCAGATGAAATCCCGCCTGCATTCCCGCTTCCAGAAATGAGCTGGCGGGTGGTCATTCGACCCGAAGTTGAACAGGATGTCGCCGAAGCGGCGGTTTGGTATGAATCACGGCAGCCCGGACTCGGCGCGGAATTCGTGGAAGAAGTCATCCGGGTCTGGGACGCGCTCGCGGAAAATCCCCCGCTCAACTCCCGCCGTCATCCGCACAAAAACATTCGCTGGCGTTACCCGGACCGCTTTCCTTAACGCGTCATTTACGAAGTGGACGAGATCGGGCAAACGGTGATTGTGGCGGCCGTCCTGCACGCAGCACGTCACGACCATCACTGGCAAAGCCGCGCGTGAGAGTTGAGAACATGGCAGGAAGGCGGGGATTATCCTGCAACTCCTGTTCGTCCTCTCCGCGTAAAAGACTTCGTCTCACGCGGCCTCGCCCCGCCTTTGCGTTCTTTGCGCCTTGGCGGTTAACAAATCCTGTTCATCCTGTCGGCACGCTGGTTGCGGAGTGGTTGATAGTTGATGGTTGAGGGTCAGAAAATGGCTCGTCAGGATCAGCCTTCCACCCTCCGTAGCCAGGCTACTGCGGAGGACGGGCACCCCACCTTTGCGCCTCTTCGCGGTCGGAATTTTTGCGTCTTTGCATCTTTGCAGTTATATCCCCGTCAATAACGCCGATGTCCCGATTCAGTACGCGGAACCCGTTTCCCCCTCCGGTCGGGGATCCGCTGTTATCCGGTTTTTCACTTAAAAACACCTAATTCTATTGATAAGAAAAGCGGTTTGAAAATTGCTGACTCCCCCCGGAACTGAAGTGTGCCTGGGAGGGCGTTTTCAGCCATTTAAAACCAAGTTGCGGAGAGTCCTTATGAAAAACCTCAAAATCATTGTTGTCATTGCGGCCTTGGGATTGTTCGGCGCGGTCAGGCCGGTCTTTGCCCAGGGTACGGCGTTCAGCTATCAGGGCCGGTTGAACGACGGCGCCAATCCGGCTGCGGGAGTTTATGATCTGCGATTTACGATTTACGATTCCACCAACCTGCCCGGCATCGTGATTGCCGGGCCGTTGACAAACTCCGCCACGGCGGTCAGCAACGGTTTGTTCACCGTCCAGTTGGATTTCGGTCCCGGAGTTTTCACCGGGCCGGCGCGCTGGCTGGAAATCGGCGTACGCACCAACGGCGCCACGAGCTTTGCCACGCTGGCCCCGCGCCAGGCGCTCACGCCCACACCGTACGCGATCATGGCCAACAGCGCGAGCAACCTGCTGGGCACAGTGTCCGCGGCGCAATTGAGCGGAACAATTCCGTCGGCCAACCTTTCCGGATCCTATGGCAATGCGGTGAACTTCAACAACGGAGCGAACGGTTTCGACGGCACGTTCGTCGGCACGTTTTTTGGCGGCAGCTTCACCGGCGGCAATTTCAACGGCAATTTCTTTGGCAATGGTGGCGGGTTGTTCAACCTGGATGCCTCGCTGCTGGGCAGCGGCACGGTGCCGGACGCGCGCCTGAGCACCAATGTCGCCTTCCTCAATGCGAACCAGACTTTCACGGGCATCAATGTTTTTCAGAACGGCATCGGCATCGGCAATCCCACCCCCATCTTTTCCATGGATGCGCTGGCAGCCCAGGCAGTGGGCCGGTTCGTTTCGACGAACACCCCGAATGGATCGGTGATCGAGTTGCAGAATCAGACCACCAATTACAGTCCTTATTACCTGGGGGCGATCAACTTCGACAACCTGGGCGGGACCCCGGGACAGATCGGTTACTTCGTCACCAACCCGACCAACCAAAATTATGATTACATGCAGTTCCGCGTAGGTGGAGCCGCTGGAGCTCTGACGTTGCAAGCCGATCCGCGGGGCGCCGGGGTCAGCAGCCTGATTGGCGGAACTTCGTGGAACACCGTGGATCCCAGCTCGGGCGGCAATGTGATCGCCGGTGGTGGCTACCCGAATTTCGGAAACATCATTTACTCAAACTCGTTCGGGGTTTTCATCGGCGCCGGCTCGGTCAACCATGCCGGGCCCAACGTAACTGATTCCATCATTGTTGGCGGCAACGGTAATTCGGTTTTCTCCTCCGACTCCGTCGTCGTCGGCGGCGTGAATAATTCCATTCAAACCAACAGCCAGTTTGCCGTCATCGGCGGCGGCTATTTCAACACGGTGCAATCCGGGTCCGGCTATTCGGTCATCGGCAATGGCTATGTGAATTCGGTTCAAACCAACGCCGGCTATTCAACGATTGGCGGTGGTTATCAAAACAGCATCCAGCCTTATTCGCTGGTGACCACCATTGCCGGTGGTTTCCAGAATATCATCCAGGGCAACTCCAACTCCTGGGCCAACGGTTTTGTCAACGGTTCGACCATTGGCGGTGGCGCGGTCAACGTGATCCGAACCAATTCCATTTATTCCACCATTGGTGGCGGCATTCAGAATACCATCCAAACCAACGTGAATTATGGCTTCATCGGCGGCGGCGCCGGCAACACCGTGAGCGGCCACTTTGGAACCGTGCCCGGAGGGTACTTCAATGCCGCCAACGGCGCAGGCAGCTTTGCCGCCGGCACTTACGCGCAGGCGACCAACGATGGCTCGTTCGTGCTGGCCGATCATGAATTGGTCAATTTCTATTCCTCCAGCAACAATCAACTCAGCGCGCGGTTCACCGGCGGCATCGTTTTCGTCACGGCGGGCGCAGGCCTGACGCTGGATGGCCAAAGTGTTCTGACCAGCGCCTTTGGCAATCCGGTGACTTTGAACAATGCGGGCAACACGTTTACGGGCGATGGCACGGGTCTGGCCAATGTGAACGCGGCGACGCTCAACGGACTTTCATCCGGCGCATTCGCACCGGCCAGCGGTTCGGGGAACTACATTCAAAACCAGACTGCCTCACCCCAAGCGGCTTCGTTTAACATCAATGGCAACGCCCAGATCGCCGGCCTGCTGCGTTCCGGTTCGGAAACCGGCACAGCCGAAGCGCCAAATCCGGCCGGATTGGTCGTCCGACGCATTAATTCAACCAACACGAGCTCAAATTCTGTGGTAGCCATTTCCCACATCAGCGGCAACATCACCAACGTTGCGCTGATCCGGGATGGCACCTCGGCCGGCTTTCAAATCCAGTATCCGGCGGCGCTGGGCGGACGGCTGACCATCGCCTGCATGGGTATCGACAGCACCGGCGCGCAAAAGAACTTTTATACCAGCATCACCACTCCGGCGGTACCCGGCGTGGTGCAGGTTTATACCAACAGCCAAAACATCGTTCACTTTGAGTGCAGCTTTGGCGATCCCTTTGCAAACACCCATCTCACCCAGGTGACGCTCACGCGTTACACCACGGACTTTTTCTGGAATGGCACTGTCATTTCCACTGTGAATCAATGATCCACCAAACCGGGATGATCTTGTTGAAGGAATATCCTATGAAAACCAGACTCATTCTGTTCGGGCTTCTGCCTTTTGCCCTTTGCCTTGGCGCACGGGCACAAACATATTCCATCGACTGGCATAAAATCGCCGGTGGCGGCGGGACCAGCACCGGCAGCAACTATCAAGTCAGCGGCACAGTCGGTCAGCACGATGCCGGCGGCCCGATGACTGGTGGGAGTTATTCGCTCACCGGCGGGTTTTGGGCGCTGATTTCCGTGGTGCAAACGCCCGGGACCCCGAATCTGACCATCACCTTTGTCGGGCCCAACAGCGTCAAGGTATCCTGGCCGAACACGGGCAGTTATACGTTGCTGCAGAATCCCAGCGTGGCTGGCGGAACCTGGACAACCAGCGGCTATACCGTCACGACGAGCAATGGCATAAGCAGCATCACCGTCACTCCACCGACGGGAAATCTGTTCTTCCGACTGCATAACCCGTAACGCGAGAAAGGGTGGAATTTTCCATCGGCCCCGGCTGCAAAGGCTAAAGGCTGAGGGACGTGGCGTGTGACATAGTTTTGGGAAAGGCTCCCGTCTTCGCCAAAGGCTACGACGCGGCAAGGAAGGCTGAAGTTCATCCTGAAAATCCTGTTCATCCTGTCCGCGTAAAAGGGCGTAAAGCCCACGTGGGGGCCACGCCCCTTTACGGGGCCTTCGGCCTCACGCGGCAGGCCAAGATGGTTGAGAGTTCCGCAGCCTTAATTTTGCGCCCGCTGTGCCCTTTGGCGGCTAAAACTTCAGTCCGGGATCAGGCACCTGCTGTCAGTGGGCGGGCAATTTCACCGGCTTCCCGTCGATGCTCAGCGTGACCCAGTCCGCGTCCAAGCTTTCAAACCGCACGCCCTTGGTCCCATCGGCGGTTTCCAGATTGGCGGAATCCCCGAGAAAAAGAGTGTATGTCTTTATTCCGGTATCAAGGATCACCACCGATTTGGCCCCGTTGCGGGTGAGCCCCTTGATGGCCAGGTGATCGGGACCGGCTGGCGCCGGTTTCGCCGCAACCGGGGTGGCGACCGGATGGGCCGGCGGATTGGTTGGTTCGGCTGGTTCAGGTTCCGTTTCGGCGGCCGGTTCCTGGGTGGCACCCAGCGATGGCCCGGAGTTGCCGGTGTTGTTCAAGGATGGACGCAATTCACCCAGGAGTGCGCCGATGAGGAAAAGTTTCACCAGAAACATGATCGCGTAGGAAATGACGACGGTGAATGCCACGTCCACATAAGGCGAGCGGGTGACGAATTTGATCCCCAGCAGCAGGGCCAGACCGGAAAGGTAACGGCCGAAGTAAGGAACCAGATTGAGACCGCTCGCGAGCGCGGCCACCGCCAGCACCTTCAGAAAACGGAATCCGTCGTGTTGGTCGAGCTTTTGGAGCTTGATCAGGGTCAAAACCAGGGTGAAGAGAATTGCGGTTTGGATGACGAAGGCAACGAACCAGATCAGGATGGTGGTGATGCTCACCAGATTATTTTTCAGCCAAACCGGCAGGGATAACAATCTTTTTCTCCGTCCCGGGCGCATCAGTGGAAAGGCCGAAGGCCGCGCTGGCCGGCGACGGTTGACGCGTCCAATTGACGATTGACGATTTAAAAGGAAGTCTTCGCGTGGTTCGCCCGCCGCTTTGCGGCTAAAACTTCAGCCTTCAGCTTTGCTATTTGGTATCGGCTCCTCATCCAGAACTTCGCGCACCTTGCGCGCCAAAGTGGCCGTCGGGTAAGGCTTTTGCAGGAATTTAATGCCCGGCCACAGTACGCCGTGATGACCCAGGGAATTCTCGGCATATCCCGAGGTGAATAGAACCTTCGTTTCCGGACGAGACGTGCGGAGGGCATCAGCCATTTCTTTGCCACCCATCACGGGCATGATCACATCCGTCAGTACCAGGTCAATTTTCCCATCGTGCTGGTGGGCCAGGCGAAGGCCTTCCGCGCCGTTGCCCGCTTCAACCACGGTGTAGCCTTTCTCCCGCAAGGTGGCCCCGACCAGTTCGCGCACCGCGGTTTCGTCCTCGACCAGAAGCACCGTTTCCCCACCGCCGGTTTCCGCGGTCGGCGCGAGGCAGACGCGGGGTGGTTCCGGCGCCGATTGCACCCGGGGGAAATAAATCTTGAACGTCGTGCCCCGGCCCAACTCGCTCTGCACGTCGATGTAGCCGCCATTTTGTTTGACGATCCCGAAGCAGGTCGCCAGACCCAGGCCCGTGCCCCGGCCCAGGGGTTTGGTGGTAAAAAAGGGCTCAAACAAGTGCGTTTTGACTTCTTCACTCATCCCGGTGCCGGTGTCCGCAATGGCCAGCAGGACGTAGTCACCCGCGCCCAACTCGGGGGAGTTTTTCAACTGGCTTTGGTCCAAGGTGATGTTGGCGGTGGTGACGGTCAGTTTGCCGCCATCGGGCATGGCATCGCGGGCGTTCACCACGAGGTTCATGATGACCTGTTCGATCTGGCCCGGGTCGGCATTGATGGGCCCGGCAGCCGGGTCAAGCACCGCGCCAAACTCGATGTCTTCCCGGATGAGCCGGCGCAACATTCCTTCCAGGTTGAGGATGAGGGCGTCGAGTTTCAGCACGCGGGGTTCAATCATTTGTTTGCGGCTGAACGTCAGAAGTTGACGCGTCAGGGCCGCGGCCCGACAGGCGGCCTTCTCGATTTGTTCGGCGTTTCTACGCCGCGGATCATCGGCCGCCAGTTTTTTTAACAACATTTCGCTATGCCCCGAAATGGCGGTCAGAATGTTGTTGAAGTCATGGGCCACGCCGGCGGCGAGCTGGCCCACGGCCTCGATTTTTTGGGACTGGCGTAGTTGCTCCTCGCTCTGGCGCAAAGCCGTTTCGGCCGCTTTGCGGGCCACCCGCATCTGGGCCTCGCGCAACTCACGTTCAATCGCCGGCGCCAGCCGCGCCAAGTTGCGCTTCATGATGTAGTCATGCGCGCCAGCCTTCATCGCCGCCACGGCCATTTCCTCGCTGACCACGGCGGAGACGAGGATAAAGGGCAGGTCGTGTCCGCTGGCCTTCACCAGTTGCAGCGCTTCGAACCCGCCAAAGTTGGGCATCTCGTAATCCGAAATGACAATGTCCCAGGCTTGCCGTTGGAGTGCCGCCTGCAGGGCGGGGGCGGTGCAGACGCATTCGTAAACCGGCGCATAGCCGGCCTTCCGTAAGACGCGCAACAAAAGCAGAACATCGTTATCCGAGTCATCCGCAATCAAGACCCGCAAGGCCTTGTGCGTGACGCCCGATTCGGATGCCTTACTTTGGCCTGGCGGGATGAGGTTGTTGTCCATTTGATTTTCCGGCTTCACCGGTCAGGGTGAAACAAAAGGTGGCGCCGTGATCGACGGCGCCCTCGGCCCAGATTTTACCCTGATGGCGATAAATGACCCGCTGCACGGTCGCCAACCCGATGCCGGTGCCGCGAAACTCGCTCTGATCATGCAGACGCTTGAAGGGCGTGAACAACTGATCCGCGCGCGTCATGTCAAAACCCGCGCCATTGTCGCGCACGAAATACGTCCGGGCGCCATTGGCTTGCGGCAGAGCCCCGAATTCAATGCGGGCACGGGGACGATTCATCGTAAACTTCCACGCGTTGCCGAACAAATTCTCCAACACGACCCGCAACAACTGGGGGTCGCCCTCGGCGGTCAACCCTTCGGCAATGACCCAGTCCACCAGCCGGTCCGGTTTTTTTTGGTTCAAATCAGCGGCCACGGAATTTGCCAGGGCGGTAAGATCGAAATGGTCCACCAGCAACTCGGTGCGCATCATCTTGGACAACGCGAGCAGGGCATGAATGATTTCTTCCATGTGCTGGCAGCACCCTCGCAGTCGCTGAACGTAATCCAGGCCCTCAGGATCGAGCTGGTTGGCGTAATCTTCCATCAGGATGAGGCTGAAACTGTCAATGTTCTGCAGCGGCGAACGTAAATCATGCGAAACCGAGTAACTGAATGCTTCCAATTCCTTGTTGGCGTTTTCCAACTCCATCGCGCGGCGTTCCAGTTCCTTGTTCAGTTTGAAGATTTGTTGTTCCACCCGTTTGCGATCGGTGATGTCGCGGATCGCGCTGGTGACCACCAGCCCTTTTTCGGCGGCCAACGGCTTGGTGCTCACCTCGATCGGAAATTCCCGGCCGTCCTTGTGCAAGCCGCAAAGCTCCATGGTCGTTTCCAGGATCTGACCGCCGCGGGGGGAGAAGAAAGCGGTGTAATATTGCCGTTGGGGTTTTCGAAAGCGTTCCGGGACGAGCAGGGCCATGCTTTCCCCCTGCAGTTCCCGGTCGCTATAACCAAACAACTTTGCCGTGTGCGCATTGGTGCCGACAATCTTGCCTTCCGCGTTGACGATGACCAGGGCGTCCGGCATTGACCCCAGCAACCGGTCCAGTTTTTCCTCTGCCTTGCCGCGACCATGCAGGGCGAGCAAGGCGCACGCGCCGCACGCCAGAACCAGCACGCCGGCCAGAGCACTCCCAGCCGAGCTGATCAGGGTGACGCGGGCCGCCTTCCCCACCACGACCGTTTGTTCCTGGTCCAGCCGCGCACGTTGCTCCTTGCCCATCGTGTTGAAAGCGGCCCGGATCTGCTCCATCAGATCGTTCCCTTCGTCGGTCAGACTGCGCTGGCCGTAACCGCGAAACAGGTTCTTGTCCCCCAGTTCCACCATGTCCTTCATGACCTTGAGGTGCCTGGCAATCACGGGTTCAATTCCGGTAACCGATCGAAGCTGACCGGGGTCGTCCCGGAGGAGGAGCTTGAGTTGATCCACTTGCGAAGGCACGGCTTCGGCGGCAGTGTAAAATGGACTGAGATGCGACTGTTTGCCGGAGATGGCGAAGCTGCGTGCGGCGCTTTCCATTTCACTTAATCCGCCCGTGAGGTCCCCCAGTTTTTCCAAAACTTCGCGGGTGTGTGTCACCGCCTGCGTGGCCTCCTGAAACTGCTTCCTCGCTTGATGCGAAATAGTGACGACCACGATCAGACTCAGGACCGCCAAAGCGAAACCGGCTACCCACAAATTTCTACCTGCGTAGTACTGCTGTGCCCATTTCTGGGACAGCTCTAGAATTGAGGTCTTCCTAGAAGGATTCCCACCATTGTTTAATCCACCTTTTTTTCCTTGGACTGAACTCACTCCCTAAGCACAGCTAATTTTATGCCTTTTCGCCAAGATGGTTGCTAAGTGTTTGCAAGGCATTCAGTAAGGATGAGGCACGCCAGCGGCATGGTGCCGATACTGCGCTGGCGGGTGATGGGTACCATGTCCAATTTATGATTTAAAAGGAAGTTTTAGCGTTCTTTGCAGTTCAGGCTGGTTGAGGGTCAGGAAATCGGCTCGGCGGGAGCCTCGCCCCACCTCTGTGTTCTTTGTGCACTTTTGCTGCCAGATGACGCGGACGGGATCTTGTTAAAAAAGATCCGGGCGACAGCTGGCAAGGAGGTAGGGATGAGGAATCCCATTGAAGAACCAACCGTCCGCCCGAATCCAAATTGAGTACCCGCATCGTTTTCCATCGCGCCTGGAAGCAGGTTTTGCCGGCCCGCCGGTTCCGGAGGCGGCTGGCGCGAACGACCGGGGGTAAGACTGCTGCCACTCCATGATGGAAACCTGTTCCGTCTTCGTAACCGACCGGCACGCGGGAGATGATAGCCTCCCACACTTTCGCCAAGATCCGGAACAGAAACCCGGTCGGGCGCCATTCCAGCTTGGAGGCGTCAATTTCAATGGTTGAACGCGATGCCTCGATCAGCGGCAACTGGCACAATGCTGGAAGCGAAATTGCCGTGGTTTTCATCGTGAACCTCGCTTCTGCAGCACCTCGCGGATCCTGGTTATGAACTGGTTCGCCTCAACCGACCGGCCGCTGGCACTGGCAACCTTTGTGACACTGCTGGATTCGGTCCTTGAAACCACCACCTCCGCGCCGGGCACACGGGACGCCCTGGCTGAAGCATATTTCACAGGGATTTGCACCGGTGACGCCGGTTCATCAAACCCGACTTGAATTCTTGTGATCGCATTCATGCAAGCAGGTTACAACCGGGAAGAATCTTTTCCTATTGGCACGAATGACATGTGTGCATAGGGCCGGAGGGCTCCGCATCCATAGGACCGGGCGGCCCCGGCACATAAGCAATTTCCCTATGGCATCGTCTGCCGGGCGACGAGTGACGATCGAGCCAGCAAATTTCCAACAGAAGGAAAGGTCCTACGAAACAAGGGCAATGGCCTTGTCCCGCACTTCGCGGGCTTTGCGAACGCCAGCCTGAAATTGCTGATCGGCCAGTGATTGATCCGCCGGAGTTTTGGCGGTAACGCTGGCGTCAAACAGAACTGAAAAAAGGTTCTTCAGCGTGTCCGCGTATGCGTCATTGATGATATCGCTGTCAGTCATATTCGTTGATAATTTTTCCTCCACAACTTCAGCCATCAGACCTGGCCGCAACCCCGGCTGGCGGGGTGCCCGCGATATTGCGCCGGCCATCCGGCGACGTCAAGGCCAAGGCCCAGCTGACCATTGACGGTCAGAAAACCCTGAAGGAGGTGGAGATCAAATAGCCGGACATTCCATCGGGGATTGGGTTGGGACCGGCGGGGTTACGCAATCGGACAGACGGAAGCCCCGGCGCTCGCGACCGGGAGTTCCCAGTGGCAAAATAGCGGCCCCCATTGCCGGAGGCCGCTTGGTCATTTGATTATTGGGTCACGCCTCCACCATGCGGATCGTCCAGAAGTCGTCCGCCAGATTGCCGGTGATCAAATACGCATAAGGTATGGTGAAATAGCCTGCCTGTCCCCACTGCGCACCCCACGAGTTACGCACGATGAATCGCTGCGCCGCGTCGTCGTAACCCACCGCCAGCACCGCGTGGCCGCCCACGACCTGTTCCGTCGAGGCCGGCAGGTTCAACACGCCGGTTTTGGCCACCGCCGCGCTTTCAAAGGCGTCATAGACGGTGAAGCCGAACACAAACGGATATCCCGCCGCCAGGCATCCTTTCATCTGCGCCAGGTCGGGGTTCACCCGCTCGTAGCTCACTACCTGATGCTTCAGGGCGTCCTGGTAGCAATTCGGCGTCGGCTGTTGCGCCGGCTTGGCCCCGGGAGGCCAGACGTTGGTGTTCGGGTCGGCGGGCGTGGCAATGTAAGGCCATTCCGGTTCCGGGCAGACGCCCAGCTGGTTGACGCTCTTCACACCGTCGCGGATTTGCGCGCCGCTGTCAGTGGCAACCGTATGTTCCATGTTGCGCTCGTTGAAATAGATGAACAGGCGCGAGGGCACGAAGTCCGTCAGCTTTTGTTTTAACCGGTCGAATTCAATCGCCGCGGCAATGGCGTTCGCGGTGCAGGAACCGATCTGTCCCTGGTTGTAAACCGCGGGACATTGCTTGCGCAAATCCGCCTTGGCCGGCAGCGGCCCGAGCTTGAGCAGCGGCGCGCTGTAAAGATGGTCGCGTTGATCCGGCAGGTCCGGACTCCAGCCGTAGGTGGCGATTTTTCGTTGCTTGACGGTCTTTTTGTTTTTGCTCATAGGTTTTGAATTTGTGTTTTTGGTTTGGCGGTTACCGATCACCCGGTTTAACGGGCGTTTGCATTCCGGGCGCCTGCTGGTTGTGCATGAATCTTCCTTTGTTTGAAACTTTTGTTCCACAACTGAGAACCCTTGAGTCCAAAGAAGCAGCCGGACAAAAACCGGCAATTTGAGGCCCTGGATTTCCCAACTGCCGCTGTCTTACGCCGATTTTAAAATCCTGTCGAGAGTTTTTTTACAAAAGGCGGCCCCGGATTAGTCACAACCAGCGCACGGGTGGAAAAGGTGAAGACTGAAAACAGCGGCGGGTAAATCAAGGGTTGGAAAAACCGGGGAACTTCGAACAGCCCGCTTCGAAAATCACGAGCAGGCATCCAGCTTCAAATTTGAGAATGCGAAAACCGCGCATGGTCAAAAGACCCTTGCGCGGTTGAACGTTGCTCTCCCCACAATCCAGGCCGTGCCGGTGTCCGTGACAATCTGGTCGCAACGGACGACGGAACCGCCTGAGCGTCTTAGGTGCGGCTGCCGGTTGAAACCTGGTGGGAGCCGTAGCTGCGGGAATCCTGCCGCAGGAACTTCACCAGCAGGAACGACATCACCATAAATGAAATGATCAGGAGCGACAGCAGCAGGTATAAAGTTTCAGGCGAAGCAATAACGGATGCGACCCTAGCCGGAGCCGTTGACGCCTGGGAAGTTTGCGGAGTTACTGCTTTTTTAACAACTGTCATGGTTGTTTGGGCTTCGGATTTGACGGGCGGTTGCGCCACGACCACGGAAGACGAGAGAGTCACCGGCGTCAGCGCCTGGGGTTCCCAGGCATCCGGCTGGCGCAGCTTTAGTTCCAAAGCCATCCGGGCAGCGGCCTGGGCCGGGTTGTCGGCCGCTTGGACGGAAATGCAGTTCGCGGCCAGGACGGCGCACAAACCCAAAATGATTCTGATTTTCATGGCTTGGCTCCGCGGCGCCCGCCGATTCTCCCACTCCCGTATCATTTTATCCTTCATAATGTTCCTCATGCAGGAAGTATTTAACAGAAGCTGGCCAAAATTTCAGAAATATGGGACATATTGCAGATTTTGAGGGGTGAATTCCTTCCAGCGAGGGGTGGAATCCAGCCGGCATGAGGCTCGTGATTCAGCGGTGGCGGGTAACAAGGGCAAGTGCATACCCAATTTATGATTTGCGTTTAAAAGAAAGTTTTCTTGGGGTTGGTGTTTATTCGCATTGAAGTTGGTTAAGGGCTGCGAGTTGAGGGTCAATCCAGCGTCGGAACTGGTTCAGAATATGCTAGTTACAGGGCTTAATTCTCACAACTGTCAGGAGCTGGAACCTTATGAAATACCGCATGCAAATCGCCGTTGGGTTGTTGTTTTTTACACTGGCTTCGCTCGTGCGCTGTGCCGACGTGACGTCCATCTGGGGTGGCGCCCGGGGTATCGTCATCCTGAAGTCCGATGGCACGGTCTGGACCTGGGGAGCAAATTTCAACGGTAAACTCGGCATCGGGCTGGACCAGGCAACGCTGGCGAGAACGAGCGTCCCCGTGGAGGTGCATGGACCGGGAAATGTCAGTTATCTGAACTCGATCATTGCCGTCATGGGTGGCGAGATTCATAACGTCGCCCTGAAATCCGACGGTACCGTCTGGGCCTGGGGCTGGAATGCGTTCGGCCAGTTGGGCGATGGAACGACGAATGAGTCGGATGCCCCGGTCCAGGTCGGACTGGGTTCCATTCCGGCGCTGACATCAGTCACCAAACTCGGTGGACGCACCTACTGGACCTGCGCCGTCAAATCGGACGGAACCGTCTGGGCTTGGGGCATGAATCAGGGCGGGCAATTGGGCAACGGAACGGTCAACCCCACTTCCGGCCCGCAGGTCACTTCGCCGGTTCAGGTCAGCGACTCGCAGGCTGGTGGCCACATTCATAATCCGTTGCAGGTTTCCTGCGGTTATACCTACGGGGTGGCCCTGGCCACGAACGGCACGGTCTGGACCTGGGGAACCGGTCCCAACGGTGAGTTGGGCAACGGGACGACCGGTTTCAGCTACACCCCGGTGCAGGTGACCGGGCTTTCAAATGTGACCGCCATCTCCTCCGGCTGGAAACATATCCTGGCGATGAAGTCCGACGGCACGGTCTGGGCCTGGGGAAAGAATTTAAACGGCGAACTCGGGGACGGAACGACCGCCAACCGGTCCAATGCGGTGCAGGTTTTGAATTTGACCAACATCGTCGCCGTTTCCGGCGGCGATTATAATTCCGCGGCGTTGCAGTCCAACGGCACGGTCTGGAAGTGGGGCCTGAATGACGTCGGGGAATTGGGGAATGGGACGGCCGACGGCAACACCACCGTTGCCCACCCCGTGCCCTCGCTGGTTCCCGTGGACAAGTTCGGCGCCGGATTCAGCAATGTGGTCATGGCGGCCGCCCGGGATTACCACAATATCGCCGTCAAGGCGGATGGCTCGGTCTGGACGTGGGGCGCGAACGACCAGGGCCAGTGCGGGGATGGCACCACCAATGATGAGTGGCGGCCGGTGCCGGTGGTCGGACTGGGCGCCCGGGTGGCGTTACCCTTGAATGTGCGTCCGGGCAGTCAACCGGGAAATGTGGATCTCAGCTGGAACACCTCCACCGGCGAATATTTCTCCATCGAATACACGACCAATCTGGTAAACGGTTTTACGGGACTGGTCCAGAGCAACATCCTGGCAACTCCGCCGCTCAACACCGTCACCGTTCCCGTGACCAATGGTCCGTATTTCTACCGGCTCAGGTTTTAGCGCGGATAAAACATCCGCAGCAAAATGCAAGGCGTAGGGAGCAGAAATGCCCAAGGGCCCGGGGTAAGGGTGGATCGGCCGCCGTGCCCTGGTTGTTCAATCCATGGTCATTCGTGGTCAGGGGCAAGCCCGAACGTTTTGTGCTGAATTCGGAACAGGATTCATTAAGATGAATTCGTGAACGACGGCGACCGCCCCAATCCCGATGCGCTGTTGAATTCCCTGCAACACGCGGAGGCCGCCAGGAAACGCGGCCGGCTCAAGGTCTTTCTCGGCATGTCCCCGGGCGTCGGCAAGACCTACGCCATGCTCGAGGCCGCCCGGCGCGAACTCGCCGCCGGACGGGATGTGGTCATCGGCTACGTCGAGACGCACGGCCGCAAGGAAACGGACGCGCTCACCGGGGGATTGCCCGAAATTCCCCGCCGCCAGCTCGAACACCGCGGCCTCGCCCTCTCTGAATTTGATCTCGACGCCGCCCTGGCGCGGCATCCGCAGCTGATGCTCGTGGATGAACTCGCGCACACGAATGCCCCCGGGTCGCGTCACCCGAAGCGCTGGCAGGACGTGGCCGAATTGCTCGATGCCGGCCTGGATGTCCTTACCACGCTCAACGTCCAGCACGTCGAAAGCCGCGCCGATACCGTCCGCCAGGTCACCGGTGCGGAAATTCGCGAAACGGTTCCCGACAGCGTGCTTGACGGCGCGGTGTTCGAACTGGTGGACCTGCCACCGGCCGAGCTCATCCAGCGATTGCACGATGGCAAGGTATATGTGCCCGACCGTGCCGCCGCCGCCGCGCAAAACTTTTTTCGCGAGGCCAATCTCACCGCGTTGCGCGAACTAGCCCTGCGCCTGGTGGCCGACCACGTCGGCGCAAACACGCGGGAATTTCGCCAGATGCAATCCAATGCCGGGGCGTGGAAGACGGGGCATTGCCTGCTGGTGGCGGTCGGTCCCGGACCGTTTTCCGAACCCCTCATCCGCTGGACGCGTCACATGGCCGATGGCCTCCGCTGCCGGTGGCTGGCCGTCCATGTCGAAAATCCGCGCCCGCTGACGGAAGCCGCCCAGGTGCAACTGGAAAAAAACCTGGCCACCGCCCGCGAACTGGGCGCGGAAGTCATTACCACCACGGACGAAGACCTCGTGCGCGGGCTATTGCGCGTGGCCCGCACGCAGAATGCAACGCAGATCATTGTCGGCAAGCCCGCCGGCGCCGGCTGGCGGGAATGGTTGCGCGCGAGCTTCCTGCTGCGCCGGCTGGTCCGGGAAAGCGGCGACATTGACCTGCACGTCGTCCGCTCGGAAAAGACGGCCGATACGCCTGCCGGGCGGAACTGGCATCGGGCGTTCGCCTCCAATTTTCAACAATATGTGTTTGCCGGCGGAGCGGTGGCGGCGGCAGGCCTCCTGAACCTTGCCCTCATGAATTTCACCGGCCCGCGCGTGCCCGGAATGGTTTTCCTGCTCGTTGTGGTATTGCTGGCGCTGAAGGTTGGCCGTGGCCCGGTGCTGCTGGCCGGAGCGTTAAGCGCGCTGGCCTGGAATTATTTTTTCCTGCCACCTCGTTTCACCTTTATCATCGCCAACGTCGAGGACGGCATTTTGTTTGGCCTTTATTTTGTCGTGGCGATCGTGCTCGGCCAGCTGGTGGCGCGCATCCGGCTGCAGGAAGAGGCCGAGCGCCGGCGCGAGGAACGCGCCACGGCGCTCTACGAGATGTCGCGCGACCTGGCCGAAGCCGGCTCGCGCGACGAAGTGGTCTGGCAACTGGTCTCCCAGATCAACCGGGTTTTTCACACCCCCGTCGCGGTGGCGCTGCCCACCCAGGACCGGCTTTCCCCCCATCCGGACAGTTCCCTGACCCTTTCGGAAAAGGAATTGAGCGTGGCCGACTGGGCCTTCCGCCAGCGCAAGGCCGCCGGGCGTTTCACCGACAATCTACCCGGCGCGGAGGCATTGCACCTGCCTTTGGCCACCGAGCGAAAGGCTTTTGGCATCCTGGCGGTGGGTTTTCCGGACAAGCGCCTCACCCTCGCGCAACGGGATCTGCTCGAGACCTTCGCGCGCCAGGCCGCGCTGGTGCTCGATCGCGTGGAACTCCGCACCGCCGCCGAACAGGCGCGCCTGCTGGCCGAATCGGAAAAGTTCAGCCGGACGCTGTTGAATTCCATCTCGCACGAATTGCGTACGCCCCTGGCCGCCAGCACCAGCGCCGCCAGTGCGCTCGCCGCCGGGGCCGTGACCCCGGAACAACAACGCTCGCTGATCGGCGAAATCCAGGAGGCCAATGTCCGGCTCAATCGCGTCGTCGGCAACCTGCTCGATGTTGCGCGCCTCGAATCGGGCCAGATCCGCCCGCGGCTCGACTGGCATGACGCGCGCGACCTGGTGCAGACCACCCTGCGTGAATTGCAGCGGGAACTCGCGACACATCCCGTAAAATTGGATCTGCCCGCCGCGCCCCTGCTGGTCCGGCTCGACTTTTCCCTCGTGCAACATGCCCTCGCCAACCTGCTCCTCAACGCCGCCAATCATACCCCCGACGGCACACCGATTGAAATATCGGCGCAACTGGCAAACGACCGTCTAGAATTGAGCGTTGCGGACCGCGGACCTGGCATCCCGCCCGAATGGTTGCCCCGCATTTTCGACAAATTTTTCCGCGCACCCACCGCGCCGGCGGGCGGCAGCGGGCTCGGACTCACCATCGTCAAGGGTTTCGTCGAAGCGCATGGCGGGACCATCACCGCCGCCAATCGTCCGGGCGGAGGCGCGCGGTTCGCGCTGTTTTTTCCGCAACTGGAAAAACCGCCGGCCATCGAGCCAGGTCCATGAACAAGGAACCCAACACCAAAACGGCGCCGGTCGCGCTCATCATCGATGACGAGCCGCAAATGCAACGTCTGCTGCGGGTCACGTTGGAGGCGAACGGCTATCGCGTTTTCGATGCCACGACCGGAGCAGACGGCATCGCCCAGGCGGCGCAACGCCGGCCGGATGTGGTTTTGCTCGATCTGGGCCTGCCCGATCTCGAAGGCCTGGAAGTGCTGAAGCGGCTGCGTGAATGGAGCCGGGTGCCGGTCATCATTCTGAGCGTGCGCGACCGCGAGGACGACAAGGTGGTGGCGCTCGATGCAGGTGCGGATGATTATGTGACGAAGCCCTTCAACAGCGCCGAATTGCTGGCCCGTCTTCGCGCCGTGCTGCGTCACACGCAACCGAAAGGGGCCGACGCGATTTTCCGCAACCACGCCCTGGAGGTGGATTTGTCCGCGCGCGTGGTTCGCAAGCACGGCCAGGAAATCAAGCTTACGCCGATTGAGTATTCGCTGCTGCGATTGTTCGTCTCGCACGCGGGCAAGGTTTTGACGCACCGCCAACTGCTGACGGAGGTCTGGGGACCGAAGGCCGTGGAGCAAACGCATTACCTCCGTGTCCATATCGCCCATTTGCGGGACAAGATCGAAGACAGCCCCGCCCAACCGGAAATGCTGGTCACCGAGTCAGGGATCGGCTACCGGCTCCTGGCAGTGTGAACCCGTCCACTGAATTCGACAAAGTCACTGATTCACGATAAAATGTCGCCGTGACGAATCTGCAGGTCAGCGGCATGAGCTGTAACAACTGCGCCCGGCACGTCACCGAGGCGATCCAGGGCGTGCCGGGGGTGGATAGCGCCGCGGTGCGGTTGGAAGCCGGGCAGGCGGCGGTGCGTTGGCGCCCCGGCGCGGCGGAAAACATTTCCGCCCTCATCGCGGCCGTTCAAAAGGCCGGATACGCAGCAAAGGAAATCCCCAAGGGCACCGCCGCCGGCGACCGGACCACAAACTGGCAGGTCAGCCTGTGGCTGGGGGTCGCCATTACGGTTCTGCTGATGGCAGGCGAATGGGGCCTCGATCTGGCCCCCAAACCCTGGTTTCAGTGGCTGGCCTTTGTCCTGGCCGCGGTGGTGCAAATCTTTGCCGGAGCGCAGTTTTATCGCGGCGCGTGGAACCAGCTCAAAATCGGCAGTTCCAACATGGACACGCTGGTCGCGCTTGGTTCGACGACGGCATTCGGTTACAGCACGTGGGCGCTGGTGAGCGGAGCCGGCGGCCATTTGTATTTCATGGAGGCGGCCGCCATCATCACGCTGATCAGTTTTGGCCATTGGCTGGAGGCCCGGGTGAGCGCGCGGGCGGCAGGAGCGCTGGAACAACTGTTGCAGCTTGCGCCGCAGACCGCCCGGCGGATGGTTGATGACACCGCGCCGCGCAATTTCACGGATTTGCACCGTCAGCCGGTCGCGGCGCTGGAGGTTGAAGTGCCGGTTGCCGACTTGAAGATCGGCGACCGGGTGGCGTTGCGTCCCGGGGATCATGTTCCGGTGGATGGCACGGTGAGGGAAGGCGATTCCACGATGGATGAGGCAATGCTCACCGGCGAGTCGCTTCCCGTGGACAAAAAAACGGGGGACAAAATTTTCGCGGGCACGGTGAATTTGAATGGACAGCTGGTGATGAGCGTGACCGCCACGGGGGAGAGCACCGCGCTGGCCCACATCATCGCCGCCGTGCAACGCGCCCAAAACAGCCGGGCCAACATCCAGCGTCTGGGAGACCGGGTGAGCAATGTTTTCGTGCCGGTCGTCACCGCGATTGCCCTCGCCGCCGGACTGTTGTGGGGCCTGGCCCCGGAATCAGCCGGGCGTATCCACGATTGGCTGGCGCCCTTTCTCTGGCACGCGATGATGCCGACCGGCACGGCGGCCGGATTCATTGTGGCCGCGGCGGTTTTGATTGTTGCCTGTCCGTGCGCCATGGGGCTGGCCACCCCGGCGGCCATCATGGCCGGCGCCAACGCCGCCGCCCGGCGGGGTATTTTGATTCGCGACGGCGTGGCGCTCGAAAAGGCCGGCGAGATCACCGCGGTGCTTTTTGACAAAACCGGCACGTTGACGGCGGGGAAACCCGAGGTGGCGGCCTTGTGGGAAACCGAAAGTCCAAAGTTTAAAGTTCAAAGCCTGGCGGCAACGCTGGCGCGCTCCTCGACCCACCCCATCAGCCGCGCCATTGCCAAATCGTCCAATGAAATCATGGAATTGAAGGACTGGAAGGAAATCCGCGGCGGGGGGGTGGAAGGCCACGCGAAGCTGGACGATGGCGACTGGATGACGGTGCGATTGGGCTCATTGCGCTGGTTGAAAGACGCCGGGATCGAACCGGCGGCGGAAAAGTTCATTGCCAAATGGTCTACACAAGGCGCCACCCTGGTCGGGCTGGCCGTTGATGCAACGCCCATTGCGTTGTTTGCCATCAAGGACACCTTGAAACCCGGAGCGCGAGCGGTGGTGGAACAATTGCGCCGGCAGAACTTGAAAATATTTTTGATCACCGGCGACAGCGCCTTGACGGCGGCAGGCATCGCGGGGGAAACCGGCATCGAAGGGCAAAATGTTTTCGCCGAAGTCCGACCGGAACAAAAGGCGGCGTTCGTGAAAAAACTCCAGGCGCAGGGTGAACGCGTGGCGTTCGTCGGCGACGGCATCAACGACGCGCCGGCGCTGGAACAGGCCGATCTGGGCGTGGCTGTGAGCCGCGCCAGCGACGTCGCCCGCGAGGCGGCCGACATCATTCTGTTGAAATCGGAAATTGAAGCGGTGCCCGAGGCCCTCGCGCTGGCGCGGGCGACGTTGCGGACGATCAAACAAAACCTGTTCTGGGCCTTTTTCTACAATGCGCTCGGTGTGCCGCTAGCGGCGCTGGGGTTCATGAGCCCGATCTGGTGTGCCGCGGCCATGGGAGTGTCGGACCTGGTGGTGATTGGCAATGCGCTGCGCCTGTTGCGCCGGCGCTGATTGCCGGCGTCAGGGTTTGGGAATAGCGAACTTTGCCGGTTCCCCGTTGATTTCCAGTGTGACCGTGTCTTCGCCCAGCTCCGCGAAACGCACCGAAAGCGGGCCATTAACCGTCTGCATCAAGGCCGCTTCGTACAGAAAGACGGTATAGACCTTCGTGCCGGTCTGAATGGTCGCCGCCGAATTGGCGCCATTCCGGGTCACGCCTTTCAGGGAGAAATATTGGGACAGGGTTTCCGCCGGCTTCGCCGGAGCGGGTTGCGCCACAAGGTTGGTGGGCGGGCTTTGGACGGGCGGGTTCGTCGCGAGAACCGGTACCGGGGCGGGTTGGGGCGCGGCAGGTGCGACCGGTTTGGTCGGGACGGGTTTGATCGGGTTGGTGGCGATGGCGGGCACCGGGTTGTTCTTCAACGCGGGTGGGTTGGTGGCCGTGACGGCGGGTGGTTCCGCTTTGATTTGATGCGGCAGCGTGACGGGTTCAAATGCCACAGCTTTATGGATGCGCATCTGGAGGTTGCTCATGAGCGCCGCCAGGAGGAAAAGATTGGCTACGAACAGGAGCGCGCGGGCAATGGCAACGGTGAAAAGGGCATCTACATAATCCGCGCCGGTGACTTTTTTGACCCGGTACAACAGCACGATAAACACGATCGGAGCGGAAACATAGGAAACCAGGACGAGTCCAATGAACCGGCCCAGCAAGAGGTGCAGGACAAGATTCAGGCCGGTCGCGAGTGCCGCGGCTCCGAACACGCCCCAAAAGCTGAATTCGAACCTCTGGTCGAGCTTCTGGATTTTGATCATCAGCCAAAGCAGTCCAAAAAGAATCACCGTTTGAATGGCGAAACCGATGCATTGGAACAGGAGATCGGCCAGCATGGAGTTATTCTTCCGCGGCGCCGCGGGAAATGACAATGTTATTCTGCTTTAAGCCATCATCCGGTCCGGACGGCCGCGGCGTTGGGCCGTGTCCTAATTTGTAGGCGACGAGGTGACGAGGCGATTGGGCCAGCACTCCTTACGTCGTGCCCGACAACCAAATCAGGGCACCACCCGGCGTTGCTTTTCCCCATCGCTATGCTATAAAACCCGGCATCGTTGAGGTAAATAGCTTTATGAAGAAACTGGTTATCCGGCTGGTCCTGTTGCTGGTTATCGCGGCGGCCGTCGTGGCCATCGCCACGGCACAAACCGAAAAAACCAAGACCCAAAAGGCGGAAGCGGAAGCCAAAGCTGCCGCCGAATCGGCCCGGGACGCCGTGACGGATGCGGTCAAAAAAGGGACCGATGCGGCGGGCAGGATGGCGACCAACGTTGCGGGCGCGGTTCGCGAAGGGGTCAAGCAGGCGGACAAGGTGGCGACCAACGTCACCGCGAAAGTCAAGGAAGTGACGACCAACGTGGTCGATAAGATCGAAGGCGCCATTCACTGAACGGCGGCGGCGAAAAAATCAGCGGATCGCGATGAGCCATCATTGGGCAACGTTCGTTGAACTGATTGCCACGCCATTCGAACATGCGTCGCTCGTCTGGGGCATTGTGCCGTTATATTTCGGGCTGGTGGTGAACGAACTGACCTCCGACAAGGCGAATTATCGCACGGCCCTCCAGACCGGCTTCAGCTTTCTGTGGGCGGGCGCGCAATGGCTGTTTGCTTATTGGCAGCCCCGGCACGAAATTGAAGGCATGCCGGCCATCAACCTGTTGGTTACCAGCCTGGTCATGGTTTGCGGCATTGCGGCATTGATCAGCGGGTTCCGCCGGCGGTTTCCCCGCTATGCACGTTTCCTCGGCCACACCCGTTTCGCAAATTACTTCATGATCACCCTTTTCCCAATTCAGGCACATTACCTGCCGTGGACCTGGGAACGATTGATAGCCATGGCGCTATTCGCGGTGCCCGTCTGGCTGGTGCTGCACTTCGGCCTGATGCCCGTTCGCGGCCGGTGAAAATCTATTCCTCGCCGCCGTTGGAATCGGCCTTGCGTTCCCATCGCCGCGGCGTGCGTTCGGGCAGGCTCGTGTCCACCTTGGCGTAATAGGTTTCCTCTCCAAACCGTGCATCGGCCTCCTGTTGCAATTTCTGGGAGGGAGTGACGTTGAAACGCTCGTTCGTGTCCATGAAGATGATTTCACCGCCCGGCCGCTTGAAGCACAGCAGCAACGGGCATTTGCCGGCATGGGCGGCGACGAGTTCGCGCACCGAATCCAGTTGTTCGGGTTTCAAATGCGCGGTGTGCAGGCGCAAATGGACCTGCCGGGTGAATTTTTTGGGCGCATCCTCCAGCGGCATGATTTCCTGTGGAAAGATTTTCGGGCGATCGTCGCCGGTGTTCACTTCACCGACGACGAGGATGGCCTTGTTCGGCACGAGCAACGCGCGATATTTGTCGTAGTTCTCGTTCATGCAAAGCACCTGCACGGAACCTTCGAGGTCTTCCAGGGTGACCATGGAATACGGCTTGCCGCTTTTCTTGGAGACGCCGTTCTGCACCGCGGCAATCAGGCCGCCGATGCGCGTCAGGCTGCGATTGGACAATTCGGGGAGTTTCGCGGTATTGGCCAGCGCGTATTTTTCGAGAATGGGAACGTAAGGCGTGAGGGGATGGCCGGTGACATAAAAGCCGAGCAGCTCCTTTTCGTGGGCGAGCAATTCATGCTGGGGCCACTCGGGCAGGTTGCTGATGGCCTCCGGCATGGGCGGCGCCTTCTCCTCCAGTGCGCCAAAGAGCGAACTTTGGCCCTTCTGACGGTCGGAAAGGATGCTCGCCGCGCGAGCCAGCGTGCGTTCGATCTGTGCGACCAAGGTGGCGCGCGTCTGGCCAAACGCGTCGCAGGCGCCGGATTTGATCAGGGCTTCGAGAATTTTCCGGTTGACCGTGCGCCCGTCCACGCGCTCGCAGAGGTCCGCCAGAGAAGTAAATTTTCCGCGCTCGTTGCGCGCCTTGAGGATGGTTTCCACCGCCACTTCACCCACGCCCTTGATGGCGGCCAGGCCAAACCGGATGGCCTTGCCTTCCTGCGCCGGCGCAAAATGGACCCGGCTTTCGTTGACATCCGGGCCGAGCACTTCGATGCCGAACGCCCGGGTCTCATTGATGTACTGGCTCAACTTGGCGGTGTCCGCCATGTCGTTGGTCATCATCGCACAGAAAAATTCGACCGGATAATTCGCCTTCAGATAGGCGGTTTGATACGCGACGATGGCGTAGGCGGCGGCGTGCGATTTGTTGAAGCCGTACCCGGCGAATTTTTCCAGCAAATCGAAAATCTCGTTCGCCTTCTTGTCCGGGATCTGGTTTTTCTCCCTGCAGCCCTTGACGAAAATGGCGCGTTGCTTGGCCATTTCCTCGGGCTTTTTCTTGCCCATGGCGCGCCGGAGCAAATCTGCGCTGCCGAGTGTAAAACCCGCCAGCACCTGGGCGGCCTGCATGACCTGCTCCTGATAAATCAAAATCCCGTAGGTCTCGCGCGCAATTGGCTCGAGCAACGGATGCTCGTACTGGATCTCGATTTCCCCATGCCGCCGCTTGATGAATTCCGGAATCAGTTCCATCGGGCCGGGCCGGTACAGCGCGACGAGCGCCGTGATGTGCTCGACGGAACTGATCTGAAACTTGCGGCACAAATCCCGCATCCCGCCGGATTCCAGCTGGAACACGCCTAGCGTTTCGGCGCGGTTGAGCAGGTCGTAGGTTTTTTGATCGTCGAGGGGCAGATTGTCGATGGGAACCTCGACACCGTGGGTCTGCCTGACCATTTCGCAGGTGTTGCGGATGACCGTGAGCGTTTTGAGGCCGAGAAAATCCATCTTCAACAATCCCAGATCGCCAACGGGGTTCATGGCATACTGGGTGACGAGCGTGCCGCTTTCGTCCTGTTTCAACGGAAGCAGGTTGACGAGCGGCTGGTCGCCGATGACCACGCCGGCGGCATGCACCGAGGCGTTGCGCGTGAGGTCTTCCAGTATCAGCGCGGTATCGATCAACTCCCGCGTGACTTCCTCGGTTTCATACGCCTGCTTGAATTCCGGCGATTGTTTCAGCGCTTTTTCGAGCGACATCTTCAAGTCGAACGGGATCATTTTGGCCAGCCGGTCGCATTCGCCGTAGCTCAAGCCCATCACGCGGCCCACGTCGCGCACGACGGATTTGGCGCCCATGGTCCCAAAGGTGATGATCTGGGCGACCGCGTCGTTCCCGTACTTGTTGCGAACATATTCAATGACATCCGCGCGCCGATCGTCCGCGAAGTCGATGTCGATATCGGGCGGGTTGACGCGTTCCGGGTTCAGGAACCGCTCGAACAGCAGGCCGTAACGAATCGGGTCCACGTTGGCAATTTCCAGCAGGTAGGTGACGATGGAACCGGCGGCCGAACCGCGCGCCACACAGGCGATGCCGTGTTCGCGCCCGTAGCGGATGAAATCAGCGACAATGAGGAAGTAGCTGATGAATCCGGTCTTCTCGATGACCTTCAATTCCAGTTGCAGCCGGTCGATCACCGCCTGGACGGCAACTGCCACGGCCGGATCCTTGATGTCGGTGGCGGCCGCGGACGGCGGCGTTGGCAATCGTGAGGGGTCATCAATGCCTTCGACGACAAATTCCTTCCCTTCGGCCTTGGCGTGGATGGTGTAACGCCGGAACAATCCTTCCGCCACCAGCTTGCGCAGATAACCTTCGCGCGTGAAATGTTCCGGCGGCGCAAAGACCGGGTAATGCAGCTTGCCGAATTCAATTTCCAGGTTGCACTTTTCGGCGACTTCGAGTGTGTTCTTGATGGCTTCCGGTGTGTCGGCGAACCGGGCTTTCATTTCCTCAGCGGTGCGCAGGTAAAATTGTTCCGGCTCATAGTGCAACCGCTTCGTGTCGGCGAGTTGTGTCTGCGTGCCGATGCAAATCAGACAGTCGTGCGCATGGGAATGGCTTTTCTCGATATAGTGGACGTCATTGGTCGCCACGAGCTTCAGGCCAAATTCCTTCGACCATTGGACCAGGTGCTTGTTGACCCGGGCCTGCTCGGCGATGCCGTGGTTTTGCAGCTCAAGGAAAAAATTGTCCGGGCCGAGCGTCTGCTTGAACCAATCCACCGCATCCCGCGCCTTGTGGATTTGATCCTTCAAAATCAAATCGGGAATTTCGCTGGCCAGACAGCCGGACATGGCAATCAGTCCTTCCTTGTGCGCCGCCAGGATTTCCTTGTCGATGCGCGGCTTGTAGTAATAGCCCTCCAGATGCGCCGCCGTGGTGAGCCGGATGAGGTTTTTGTAACCGGTCTCGTCCTTGGCCAGCAGGCCAAGGTGATGATAGACATCGCGGCCGCCGCTACTGGTCTTTTTCTCCAGCCGGCTGCCGGGAGCGACATAGACCTCGCAGCCGACAATGGGTTTGATGCCTTTTTCCCGGGCTGCCTGGTAAAAATCAATGACTCCATGCATCGCGCCGTGGTCGGTGATGGCCAGTGCGGGAAATTTCAATTCATGGGCCTTGTCCACCAGCCGGTCGAGCCGGCAGGCACCATCGAGCAGCGAATACTCGGTGTGCAAATGGAGATGGACAAAATCGGCATGCGACATGGCTCCACGTTACCCCTCCGCGGGGAGCCCACGCAAGACGGAGCTGCGCCCAAATGACTACGGCAATACGATCAGGTGATAAAACCGTTGGGGGTCGGTTGGGGCGGGATCGGAAGTGGCGGCCGTGGCGCCGGTGGCCGGCATCTGGCCGCCCAGATTAACCCAGTTCGCCTGGGCCAGATTGGTTTTGTATTGCAACTGATAGACGAGGCCGGGAACGGTGTTCCAAGTGAATTGGACCGTGCCATTTGTCTTCAACGTGGATTGGAACACGGTTGGCGGCAAGGGGACAACGCTGACGTCGTCAAGCCCCAGATAAAACGGATCGACCCTTTCGCCAAACTGAAGGACGGTGCTGTTTCCGGCAGCGGTGACAATGAATTGGAGGTTGGTCCAGCCGATGGGACCGATATTGATCTGGTCGAAAAGCATGTTTCCATTCCATGACACGCTGAATTCATTGGGTGTATTCACACCGTTGATACTCGGACTGTTCAACCACAGGGAAAGTAGATACACCTGATTGGCAACGGTTGGCAGGGTCTGGGAGAGATAACCGAGGCTGCCGAATTGTCCGAGGGCCGCCAGAAACGACCCCGAATGGGGTGCGATACCGGTCGAACCATTATCGACAATGCTATAAATGTCGCTGAGCAGCGTCCAACTGGTAAAATCACCGGTCTCGAATCCGCCGTTTTGTACCAGTTGCGGCGCCTGAACCAGCAGGGTGAACTGCCGGCTTTGGGCGTAGTGGCTGTTGAGGTTCGTGAACCAGAGATTGGCTGTGTACGTTCCAAACGTCAGGTTGCTGGCATTGGCATTGAGGCTGGCCAGGACCGTGGCGGCCGCACCGCCCGGCGTCAAGGTGCCGCTTCCCGGCGAAACATTGAGCCAAAGCGAGGTGTTGATGACCGACCAGTTCAACGAAGCAGCACCATAATTGGTCAGGGTAAAACTTTGCGAAGTGACGCTGAATGGCCCGCCATTCGGACCGCTGGCGTTGAAACCGGCCAACGGCGCGATTTGCAATGCGTCGGGAACGTAAGTGAATGAAACCGGATCGGAGCTGATGCCGTTGGCCACCACCACCAGCGAATAGGTTCCTGCCGGCAGGCCGGCGGGCACGGTAAAATCGGTGCTCTCCGGCGTGCTTCCCGTCATAACGCTGGTGCTGCTCCAGTTGAACGTGCGCGCATAATAGACGTTGCCGACCGCATTGGTCATCCGGATGAGCGGGTAGTTGCTGTTCATCTGGGCGTCGTCGCCATACGCCGCGCCTTCGGAGATGCCATTGAGCAGTGTGCCCGACAGGTGAAAGGAACCATCGAGGTTGGTCGTGATACCGGTAATGGCCGGTTTTCCGGCGGCGAGCGGCGCGCCCGAAGGTTGATAGACATAAAGCAGGCTTCCATAATCCGTGAACAGCACGGTCCCATCCGGCAGATCGAGCATCCGGGTATTGTACGAGGGGCCCGACAGTGTGCTCCCCGTCGGCCCATTCACCTGCGTAAAGGCGTTGGCCACCGGATCATACTCATAGAAACTGGTGGGCGTGGTAAAGGTGTTGGTGGTCGGGACCGGTGAGACGGCGCAAAGAATGACACCGTTCACCATCATGGCGGCCGGGGCATCCGGGGTTCCCTGGCTGTTGGGAATGTCCGGCCCGGCCGTCCACGCACCGGCGTTGGTGGTACCGGTCGGAGTGTAAAGGGCCGTGTGCCCGGTGCTGCCGAGATAAATCACTTTCCCATTGGGCAACAGGAAGGAAGCGCCTTCCTCGAACAAATAGGGATCATACACGGCCACCGGCAACACACTGTCGTTGATCCATTTGTTCAACGATGGGATGTAACGTTCGGAACTGGTGCCAAACGGATCCACCGTGAGAATGCTGTCGTCCGGCAGTTTCACCCAGCTCGCTTCGTCCTGATAAAAGCCGCGAAAAAGTGTCGGACCGACAGACCAGGTGTTGGCCACCGGACTGTAAATGACCGTGCCGCCGGATGTGGCCGGGCCTACCGGGGACACCAACACATTCCCGTCGGGCAAAATTTTGGAAATCGAATCGAAGAACCGTGTCTGGCCACCGGGCGGCGGCGGTGTGGTAGTCCAGGTATTGCCCACCGGATCGTAAACCTCGGCCGAATTCGTACCAGTGCCATATTCCGCCCCGGCGATCAGCACCCGGCCGTCCCGCAACACATCCGACGAAAAATACAACCGGCTGTAACTCATCGGCGCCAAGCTGGACCAGGTGCCATTGATATAGCTGCCATGAATGTCGGGAGTGAGCCGGCACCAGGCGGTTCCCGACCCGTTCTGGGCCAGGACCGTGCCATCGGTCAACAGCAACATGGTTCCAATGCCGCCGGGCGCAAAGTTGGCCAGCGGCGTCCACGTTCCCCCCAGGCCTTTTTGCCAGGGCAGCAATAAAAATACCGCCATTAACAAGGGTGCCAGGTTCGGACATGGATTTCTGCCACGCAAGAATCTCAGGGAAATCGAAGGCCAGACATCCACCCAACCGGGCGCCATTACAAAACAATCATTCTCCAACGAGGGTTTCATGTTCCTGATTTTAAGATTAACACTATCTAATATATTGTTGAAAAGTCAAGTTTCAAATGGGAGGGAACCGCCGGTGGCGAAAAAGTGCTGGAAATATTGAGGATTCAGCTTTAAAGGCAGCAAGCCAGGCGTTAGCAAGTCCTTTATCATTGTCTTCCCCGGCCCTTACATTATGATTCCATGCATGGGACGTAAACCGCGCACCGTGAAAGTGGGAATCAAGAAGAACCGCCCGAAAAAGGAAAGGGTTGAACCCGCCAACACCACCAACAACCCTTATCATGTGCTGTCACCGGGCATATCAATTCCGGAAATGTGCCACGCGTACATCGAGTGCCCCATGCGCAGCAAGATCAAGTACGAGCTTGAAAAGAAATCGGGTTTTCTCCAGATCAGCCGCATGTTGCACAGCGCCGTGCATTATCCGAGCAACTACGGTTTCATTCCCCGCACCTATTGTCAGGATCATGATCCCCTGGACATTCTCGTCCTGTCACAGGAGCCGGTGATTCCGGGGTGCGTGATGAAGGCGCGGCCGATCGGCATGTTGCGCATGATCGATCAGCGCCTGGAGGACATCAAAATCATCGCCGCCCATGCGGACGACCCGATGTTTTCAAACTACAACGACATCTCCCAGCTGCCGCCGCACGTCCTGCTCGAGATCCGGCACTTCTTCGAAATTTACAAGGAGCTGGAAAAGGCCGATTTGCCGGAAGTGGAGGAGTTTCAGGGGCGGGTTGATGCGTACCGCGCCATCCGCGCCGCGCTGGCCCAGTATCAGCGGCACCTGCCGCAACTGCTCAAGGGCGAATACCCGGATATCTGAGTAAAACTCTGCACGGTCTGAAGGGGTCTTATGCTATCTCCCGGTAGGGCGGGCAGTCCTCTGCCCGCCGCACGCACACCAATACGGCGCGCACGGAGTGACGCGCCCTACCCGTGCGCCAATTCCTACTTCTTGAAGAAATCCTTGACGACCTCAACGACGCGCAGGATCTGGGCGTCGGTCAATTCCGGGAAAATCGGCAGGCTGAGGCATTCCCGCGCGGCTTTTTCGGCGACGGGGAAATCGCCGGCTTGGTAGCCGAGACTTGTGTAACACTTCTGCAGGTGCAACGGCCAAGGATAATGCAAGGCACAGCCCACGCCATTGGCTTCGAGATGCTTCTTCAAATCATCGCGGCGCGGGTGGCGGACCACATAAAGATGATACGCGCTTTCACCCCAGGCGGCCTCGCGCGGCAGTTGCAACGGCGTGTCCGCCAGCAGCTCGTGGTAACGATGCGCCACGCGCCGGCGTTCCGCCGTCCATTTTGCCAGGTGTTTCAACTTCACCCCGAGCACCGCGCCCTGAATGCCTTCCATGCGGTAATTGTATCCGACCTCGTCGTGATAATAACGCACGGTCGAGCCGTGTTCCCGGAGGGAGCGGGCCCGTTTGTCGAAAGCGGCGTTGTTGGTCACCAGCGCTCCGCCTTCGCCGCAGGCGCCGAGGTTTTTGCCCGGATAAAAACTGAAGCAGGAAATTTCGCCGAAGGTGCCGACGGTTTTGCCCTTGTATTTGGCGCCGTGGGCCTGCGCGGTGTCCTCGACCAGAGGCAGTTTGTGCTTTTTGCAGACCTCCAGAATCGGACCCACCTCAAACGGATGACCGTAAAGATGCACCGGCATGACAACCTTGGTGCGCGGCGTGATGGCCCGTTCCACCAGCTTCGGGTCGAGATTGAACGTGGCGTCGTCAACGTCCACGAAAACCGGTTTCGCCCCGGCATAGGAAATCGCCCAGCTGGTGGCGACGAACGTGAACGGCGTGGTGACGACCTCGTCGCCGGGGCCGACGCCGAGCAGCAACATGGCCACATGCAACGCCGAGGTGCCGCTGTTGAAGCCGGAACAGTATTGGGCGCCGACGAATCCAGCGAAGTCCTTTTCAAATTGCGCGACGTCCGGTCCGAGACAAAACGAACAATTGTCCAGCGTCCGGGCAATCACGGCGTCCAGTTCTTTGCGCAGCGGGCGCAGTTGCGCCCCGAGGTCGAGATAGGGAATTTTGTCAGCCATGGGTATTGGTGGTACTGCTGGCCGGCAAATTATTCCAGTCGGACGAACTTAACAATTAAATATTATCACCGGTCGCTGCCGGAGGGGTTTGAAATTGCAGGTCATACAGCCTCCGGTAAACCCCGTTGCGCTGAAGCAGCTCCGCATGGGTGCCGGTTTCCACAATCCGTCCCTGGTCCAGCACGACGATGACATCCGCATGGAGAATGGTCGAAAGCCGGTGGGCGATGCAAATGGTCGTCCGGCCTTTCATCAGTTCATCGAGGGCGGCCTGGACCGCGCGTTCGGATTCAGTGTCGAGCGCACTGGTGGCTTCGTCGAGAATGAGGATGGGTGCATTCTTTAAAACGGCGCGGGCAATGGCCAGCCGCTGGCGTTGGCCGCCGGAGAGCATCACTCCCTTCTCGCCGATGACAGTATCGAAACCTTCGGGTTTTAGAGTAATAAATTCATACGCATGGGCGTGCTTGGCGGCTGCCATGATTTCATCACTGGTCGCGCCCAGCCGGCCCAGCTCGAGGTTCCGATGGATGGTGTCGTTGAACAGGATGTTTTCCTGGGCGACAACGGCAATCTGGTTCCGCAAATCACGTGGGGAAACCTCCCGCAAATCCACGCCGCCGATTTTAATGGCGCCACGCGTGGGGTCGTAAAGCCGCAACAGGAGGTTGGCCAGCGTGGTTTTGCCGGAGCCACTGGCTCCCACCAGCGCCAGCAACTGGCCGGATTTGACCGTGAGATTGATGTTACAAAGCACCGGTTTGTCACCGTAGTTGAAATCGAGATTTTGAAACTCCAGGTTGGCATTGACCGCGTGGAGCTCTTTCGGCTGCGCCGGTTCCGGCACGGAATTTTTCGTGGCGAGCATTTCAAAAACGCGTTCGGTGGCGGCCCGCGCCTGGACGATTTGATTTTGCAGCCGCGTCAGGTTTTTCAACGGCTGATAAATGTAAACGAGGGAGATGATCAGTTGCAGAAAATCCGTGGGCAGCGGCCGGCCGCCGGACGGACGGACGAGATAAGCGAGCATCAGGGCCAGGCCGCAGGCGCCAAAAAACTCGATCAAAACGCTGGGCATCTCCGTGGCGCGGGTGATGCGCATGAGGAGGTTGACCGAGCGCTGGGCGGTTTCGCGAAATTTTTCCGCGACGATTTTTTCGAGGTTGTAAGCCTTGATGACGCGATGGCCGGTGAAGCCTTCCGTCATGGTCTGGACCAGTTCCGCCGTCTGCGTCTGGGCGTCACGGCTGGTGCGGCGGATTTTCCGGCTGTAAATCGCAATGGGAATGATGCACGCGGGCAGCACCACGAGGGAAAGCAGCGTCAGCTTCGGTTGCTGAATGAACAGGAACCCGAGCACGCCGATGAGGGAAATCGGGTCGCGGACAATGACGGAGGTGACATTGGTTAAAATCGTTTGCAAGGCTTGGGTGTCGTTCATAACGCGCGAGACGAGCTTGCCGGTGGCGTTTTCCGCGTAAAAGCCGGCGGACAAATCCAACAGGTGCGCGAACAGTTTCGTCCGCAAATCGGCCACGGCATGGCTGCCGGTCCACTGCAAAAAATAGACGTTCAAATAGCTGGTTATTCCCCGCAACAGGGAAATGATGGGAATCAGGGCAATCAATGCCCACACGGCGCCAGGATATGCCTGCAAACCCTGATTCAAACCTTCGCGCGCGTTGTAAAACCAGGTCTGCAAAAAATCGGGCAGATGTTTCAGCGGCAGGTTCCCGGTGTCCTCGTTTGCGGAGGGAAAAACTGCCGCATAGACGAACATGGCGGTGGCGATCAACAGCGGGGCGATGAGACCGCTGAGAACGCCGGTGAACACGCCAAGGAACAGCCGGACGCGGTAAGGACGCGCGAGTTCCCAGAGTTTGCGCAGGAAATCGGTCATGCGCCTCTATTGTTGGTGGCCAGTGTTGGAAAGCGAGTATTTTTGTAGTTACAATTTAGCCGTTGCCACTGAGGAGTATAACCTCTTATTTTAAACGAAGGCGTTTTGGTCTTTACAGCCATTTGAAACAATCAGTGAATAAAACCTTTGATACCGTTGTCATTTCACTCCGTACGTCAGTTGAACGCCGGGTCCGGGTGGCCCAACTGCTTGATGCCACACCGTTTTCCTGGACCTTTCAAGACGCCGTCCATGGTGCGTCATTGCCGTCATTGCCGCCGGAATACGACCGCAAGAAACATCTCTATCTGTTGGGTTATGACATGATTCCAGGTCAAATCGGGTGTTTCTTATCACACCGTCAAGCCTGGAAAAAATGTGTCGAGACGCAAAGACTGATGCTCATTCTGGAAGATGATTTTCAGTTCCGGCAGGAGCTTTCCGAGGTGCTGCCCATTGTCTTCGATAACCTTGCCCATTTTGACGTTTTGAAGCTGCAAGGTCATAACGAAGACTGGAAATACAAAGTGCTGAAGGATTATGGAAAAAATCAATTGGTCAAACATTACCATGACACCTTTGGGGTTGCCGCCTATTTTGTAAAACCCGAAAGCGCAAAGGTGCTGCTCGAAAAGTCCAATCGTTTTCATGCGCACGTGGATGATTTTTTTGGCCACGACTGGATTCACGGCCTTAGAATACTTTGCATCAAGCCTTATCCGGTCACACCCCGCGGCGAACCGACGACCATTGGCCGTTTTGACATGAAAAAAGCCAGGTTAGGTCGAGGAAAAAAGTTGCTGCTCAAGGTTCGCAGACTGCCCCGGTCATTCACAAAAAAAATTTATCGGATGCGAACCTTTCCGGCACTCTATTTCAAAAAAATCAAATAGCCCGGGATGATTTACGATTGCTTTACTTTCTTCAACGAACTGGAACTGCTTGAAATAAGGCTGCATGAATTGAGCGGCGTCGTTGATAAATTCGTCCTGGTGGAAGCAACCAAAACCCACTCCAATCAGCCGAAATCCCTGCATTTTCAGGCGAACCAAGCCAGGTTTGACAGGTTTCGCGACCAGATCATTCACGTCATCGCAGATGATCTGCCGGATGCAACCGATGCCTGGATCTTGGAGAACTATCAGCGCAATTGCATCGCGCGCGGACTGGTCAATTGCCGTCCGGACGACCTGATCATGGTTTCCGATCTCGACGAGATTCCACGGGCGACCACCGTGGCAAAGGTCAGCCGGGAGCTGAAATTTCGTGATGACTTCTTCTCTAAGCTTGCTCATGAGACATTGAATTCACGGGTGGTAAAAAGCATTTTTCATCGAAAGGGCCTGCGACAGAAACTGCGCAACGCCCACCCGTACGTTTTGAAGTTCAGGCAACCTCTGTATCGCCATTTCCTGAATTGCCGGTCGGTGCGGCCGGCATACAGCTACGGTACGCGGATGATGTACTTCCGCGATTTTTCCTGTGCCGAAGAGATGCGCCATAGCGGCTATAAAATAGTCGAGGACGGAGGCTGGCACTTCAGTTTTATGGGCGGGGTTGAACGGATCCGGGAAAAGCTGGCCGCGTACGCCCATCAGGAAAAAAACCTGCCTGAATACACGAATCCCAAGTTCATCGAAGAGCGGATCAACCGCGGTGCCCCGCTGAAGGGGCTGGATTGTGAGCTTAAATTTGTGCCGCTGGATGATTCCTTCCCGCGCTATATCCTGGAGCACCAGGAGAAATTTTCCTCCTGGATCAAGCCGCTTTAAAAGATATTTTTTAAATTCATGCGGTCGCCTGACAATAAAATCCTTGTCGTCGGTTTTCGTACCGGGCGGCTGGGGAACCGGCTGGCGCTGTTTGCCAATGTCATCGGCTTTGCCGCCGAGCACGGCTACCGCGTCATCAATGTTGCTTTTCACACCTATGCCCATCTCTTTGAAACCACGCGCCGCGACATCTATTGCCGGTATCCGGTGGCCCGCCGCCGGAGCTTGTTCGACGTGATTCCCGGGGTGGCTCCAGCCCTGCGCAAGACCCGAATCCTCTATCATGGCATCCACCAGGCCAGCAAATTGAATCATCGCCTGCCGATCCTGGGCCGGCGCGTGTTTACCCTCCGGGAAGTGTCCCGCGAAACCATCTCGCTGGACGCCCCGGAAGTGCAATCCCAAATGGCCGACGCCAAGGTCGTTTTTATCCATGGCTGGCGGATCCGCGCGCCCGAATCGATGCGCCGCCAGGCGGACCGCATCCGGGAATATTTCCGTCCCATCACCGGGCTCGCTCACGCCAGCCGGCAGCCGGTGGAATGCCTGCGGCAAAAAGCGGACATTGTCGTCGGCGTTCATATCCGGCGGGGCGACTATTGCAAGTGGCAGGGTGGCAAATATTTCTTTCCCGTTTCGCACTACGTCACTTGGATGCAGGAATTGGCCGCCCAATTTCCCGGACGCAAAGTGTCTTTCCTGATTTGCAGCGACGAACCCCGGAATGAGGCTGAGTTTCCGGGACTTTCCATAGGGCTGGGTCCGGGGTTCGTGGCGGGAGACCTCCATTCACTCGCATACTGCGATTACATCATGGGTCCGCCGAGCACCTTTACGCAATGGGCTTCGTTCTATGGCAATCACCCGATGTTGTCTCTCGACAATGCCGACCAACGGATCGAGTTGAAGAATTTTCAGGTTTCAGATCTGCAGACCATCCCCTAGCGGCTTGCCTGTTGGGTTTTGGTTTACGCCCGCCCGGACGCCACCGGGGATGGCAGGGTTTGTCGAACCATCTGCACTACAGCTTCCGGCGAAATCTTCGCCATGCAGGGGCTCGCGCTTTGGCAGACTCCGATGTTGCCATCGCAAGTACAGGGGCTGCCTTGCAATGCCCTGTGTTTTGAACCGAGCGGAGCCCACTGCGGGATCGAACTCGGGCCAAACATGGCTATGGTCGGAACCCCCAGGCCGGCGGCAAAATGCAACGGTCCGGTATCGCCAGCGACAAACAATCGCGCCCGCTTGACCACCGCCAGAAACAAGGCCAGATCGGGGGTGGCTGGCAGGCTGGGCGCCTCCGGCACCAGTTTCTTCAAGTCCGCCAATCCGGCCTGAGCGCGCGGCGAAATGCCCGTGGAAAAAACCGCTTCATAGCCGGCCCCGGTCACTTGGCGATAAAATTCCGCCCAATGGGCCAGAGGCCACTCCTTCTTGATCGCGCCGGAGGCGAGGTGGCAAAGGATCACCGGGCGGGGTAACAGTTGTGCCGCCGCGTTGTCACGCGTTGGATCGGTGCGAATTTCCATGTCCAATGAATTCGGGGAACCGATGCCCCAAGCCGACAGGAGATGCAAATTACGCCGGATCTCGTGCAGCGATTCGGGAATGGGAACGGTTTGCGTGTAGCAATAACGGCGACCGAGAAAGCCACCCGGCCATAAGGGAGCCAGCCGTTGTCGCGCCCCGCACAACAGACTGAGTATGGCACTTCGGTCGCCGCTGCCAAAATCCACCGAACGATCAAAATGCTCCCGTCGCAAAGCCCGGATAACCGGCCAGGAGCGTCTCAATTTCGCTTTTCCTCGGGCGCGGGGGAACGCCCAGACGCGCTTCAGCCACGGCAGATGCTGGAACAAAGGCGCCACTTCTTCAGCCACCAGCACATGCAACGCGGCATCGGGGAAATGCTCCTTGATGGCGCGCAAGGCCGGCGTCATGATCACCGCGTCGCCAAAATAACGAAATTGCATGGCCAGGATTTTCATCAGTTGCGCTCGGGATGGTCGCTATCAGGGAAATATGTTCCGCCGTCGCTGGGGGCACCAGTGAATTTTCGTTGTTCCGGGTGTCCGGGTTCCATTTAATATTGTCCGGGTGAAAATCAGCGGCTTTACTTTTATTCGCAATGGCAACGATCTGGGCTATCCCTTTGTCGCCTCCATCAAGTCGGTGCTGCCACTATGCGACGAAATGATTGTCAACGTGCCGCGCTCGACCGACGGCACGCTGGAAACCGTCCGGGCGATCAACGATTCCAAGATCCGCATCCTCGAGTCCGAATGGGATGAACAACAGCGGACGGCCGGTCTGGCGCTCTCGCATCACACCAACCTGGCCTTGAAACAATGCACCGGAGAGTGGTGCGTTTATATTCAAGGCGACGAAGTGCTGCATGAGGACACCCTGCCGGCCATGCGGTCGGCCATGGAGCGGGAAATAAACCATCCCGAAGTTGAAGGTTTGCTGGTGGATTACACCCATTTCTACGGCAGTTATTGGACCTGCGCGTCTTCGTTCGGCTGGTACCAACAGGAAATACGGGTGGTGCGGCGCAATCCCAACATCGGCTCACGCGGAGACGCCCAGGGTTTCCGAACCCTGGACGGCCGGAAGCTGCGCGTAAAAAAATCCGGAGGGCATTACTACCATTACGGCCATGCCCTGCACCCGGACACGGCCCGGATCAAGCTGCAAAACCTGTCCCGCCTCTGGCATGACGATACCACCGTCGAAAAAATATGCCGGCGACCCGAAGGATTTTATGAGGGCGACCACAAGGTCAAACCTTTCACCGGCGCCCATCCGGCCGTGATGCGCGAGATCGTCGCCGCTGCCAACTGGACGTACAGCTCCCGCAACCCGCTGATCCGCTTCCGCCGGAAATATTTTTGGAAGGATGTGGCGTCGTTGATCAAAGACCGGACCGGACTTGAAATTGGCGTTCACCGCAATTACCAGCTTATCAAATAGTGCCGTATTGCCGTCGGTGAGGAGCCTGCATTCTACGGGACAATCCCACGCATAAAAGAGTTGTAAATAAATCCGCTTCCAACAATTTTATGCGCCACGAACTGGTCGTCGAAAACTGTTCTATGATGATTTTTTTGCACATACCAAAAACCGCAGGTTCAACTTTCCAGTTTATTCTGGAAAACAGCCTGGGCATCGCCGCCTGCCATACCAATCATACCAAAACGCCTGTTTTCACCCAGCAAGACCTGGACTTTGCGAGGAAGTTGTTTCCCGGATTGCGGAGCCTTGCCGGGCATAACCTGGTCGATCCGCTCAACCTGTCCGCTCCCGATCCCTTTTACCTGACGTTCCTGCGAGAGCCGGTGGCCCGGGTCTTTTCCCACTATCAGGAAGGGATCATTTCCGGCAATCACAACCTGCCTTTTGAAGAAACTTTGCGGCAGAGCAAGGATCTGGAAAATTTGCAGGTAAAATTGATGGCCGGGGAAAGAAACCTGGACAAGGCCAAGTGCTTTCTGGAGAAATGCAGTTTTGTCGGCCTGACCGAACAGTTCGAACTATCCCTCGAGGTTCTGGGACGGCTTACGCCCTACCCGTTGAATTTGAATTACAAGAAGCGACGGGTTGCACCGGACAACAAGATCAAGAAGGCTCTGGAGAATGACAGCCGGCTGGTCGAAATGACCCGCGAATATAACAAGCTGGACCTCGAACTCTATGCCTTTGCCATCAATGAGATATTCCCCAAACTTTGTGCCAAGGCGGGATTGAATCCCACGGAGAAAGTCGCGTCTCACGACCATTACACGAGCGAATTGAAATGGAAATATCTGCTCTGCCACTTGTATAACATGTCGTTCTACCGGCAGGTCTGCAAGGTCCGCAACCGTCATTTCGCCGCCGCAAGACCGGCGGAGAAATAACCGGCCGGGCGGTTCACAATTCTTTTGCGGGTGGCGTGACCGCTGCGGTAACATGCACGCGGTTCCGCAGCCGTCCGGGCTTGGGGGATCCAACGGAATCTCGACACCATGACCACCGAATCACGATTGCCGCTTTCCGTATGCATGATTTCAGGCGCCGAAGCGCCCCGCATCCGGCGCGCCCTCGACAGCGTCGCCGGCTGGACGTCCGAAATCATCGTCGTGATCAACCAGGAGGTCAGCGACGGCACGGACCGGATTGCCGAGTCATACGGGGCCAGGGTTTTTCGCGAGCCCTGGAAGGGACACATAGCCCAAAAAAACTCGGTGGCGGACAAGGCCACCCAGGAGTGGATCCTCGGCCTGGATGCCGACGAAGTCGTCTCGCCGGAACTGCGCGCGGAAATGGAGCAATTGTTTGTTGAGGCGGGGAAAATGCAATCCTTCGCGGCCTTCAATTTCCCGCGTTGCACTTTTTTCTGCGGGCGGTGGATCCGGCATGGTGACTGGTATCCGGACCACCAGACCCGCCTGTGGCGGCGCGGTGCGGCGGAATGGGACGGGATTGACCCGCATGACAAGTTGCTGGTGCGCGGTACCGTGGGCCGTTTGCGTCGCGATCTATTGCATTACAACGCCGAAAACATCGACCAGCAAATCGGGAAAATTTCCCGGTACAGCGAGGATTTTTTGCGTGACGCCGTGACGCATCGGCGCGGTGCGAGCGGATTTGATTTGGTTATACGGCCGGCGTGGCGATTTGTGCGGAGCTATTGCCTCCGGCTCGGCTTCCTGGATGGCTGGCAGGGGGTTTACATTGCCTGGATGACGGCGTTTTATACGGCCACGCGTTACGCCAAGGTCCGAGCCCTGCAGGAAAAGAATGTCAAACGCGATTGAAGGCCGCTGATTCATGGACGTTTCCGTCATCATCGTCACCCGCAACACCTGCGCTTTGACCCGCAACGCGATCCGGTCAGTGGTCGATGTCCGTTCCGGGCCGGCCGTTGAGACTTTTGTCGTGGACAACGGTTCGAGCGATGAAACCGCCACGGTGCTGCCCCGTGAGTTTCCACAAATCCAGTTCATCCGCTCTGAAAAAAACCTGGGGTTTGCCCGCGCGTGCAACTTTGCCGCAAAATCCGCCGCCGGGGAATTTCTGTTGTTGCTCAACTCGGACGCGCGTCTGCAACCGGGCGCCCTGGAGCTGGCAGTCGGCTGGATGCGCGCCCATCGTGATTGTGCAGTGTCCGGGGCGCAACTGCTCAATCCCGATGGTTCGCGGCAGAATTCCATCGCCAATTTTCCGACCCTGGCGACCGAACTATTGAACAAATCGGTGTTGCGCCGGCTGTTTCCCCGCCGGTTTCCCGGAAAAGAACATCACTTCAATGAACCGGTGCAGGTCGAAACGGTTGTAGGCGCGTTCCTGCTGACTCGCCGCGAGGTATGGGACAAATTCGGTGGGTTGGATGAGCGCTATTTCTTCTTTTTGGAGGAGACCGATTTTTGCCTGCAGGTTCATCACGCAGGCATGCACGTGACCCATCTGCCCGATGTCCGGGTCTGGCATGGACAGGGGCAGACGGCAAAGCAGGTCTCCGCGCTGGCACGCATCGAATACTGGCGCTCCCGCTATCTGTATTTCGCAAAAAACCGGCCCGGGTGGAGCCGCATCTTCCTCGCGGCGGGCGTGGGGACTCGGCTGTGGTTCGACTGGCTGGCCGCGACGCTGCTTGTGCTTCTGACGTTCGGCCGGAACAGCCGCTGGGGCGCGCGCTGGCGGATCTGCACGGCACTGGTCGGATGGCACCTGCGCGGCTGCCCGGCAACGGCGGGACTTCCGCGATAATCCCGCCATCAACTTTTTTTGCGACTGGCGGCGAGGGTGCCATCAGCGATGGCCAACATCTGATCCAATTTCGCCATAATGGCAGAAACACAGTCCGCCACGCTTAGTTTGTCGGTGCGCAATTCAAGTTCCGGGTGCAAAGGCGGTTCGTAGGGAGCGGAGACGCCGGTGAATTCCTTGATTTCACCGGCATGCGCCTTGACGTAGAGCCCCTTCGGATCCCGCCGCTCGCAGACTTCCAGAGGCGCATTCACATAGACCTCGATGAATTTACCCGACGGCACAAGCCGGCGCACCTGGTCCCGGTCGGAACGATAGGGAGAAATGAAAGCCGCAATGCAAATCATGCCGGCGTCGCCAAAAAGTCTCGCCACTTCGCCCAACCGCCGGATGTTTTCCTTGCGGTCCTCCGGTGAGAAACCCAGGTCCGAACAAAGCCCGTGACGCGTGTTGTCCCCGTCCAATACATAGGCGAGCCTGCCCTGCTGGAACAGCTTGCTCTCCAGCTCCGTGGCGATGGTGGACTTGCCCGAGGCGCTCAACCCGGTAAGCCAGACCACGTAGCCGGACTGGCCGCTGCGGTGATCACGTTGCTCAGGTGTGACCTTGCTCGACGTCCAGAAAATGTTTTTCTCGGTCAATGGTTCACTCATGCCCTTTGAATGACTCATTGAACCCGCTATCGCCGAAGTCGTCCAGTCGGAAACCATCGGGCTCCAAGTCTGTCCTTTTCCATTGACCGCCGACGGAATAGCCTAATCCGACATGGATCGAACCGAAAACATCCTGCTGATTCGCCTCAAATCCATCGGCGATGTTTTGTTCGCCCTGCCCGCCGTTCACGTGATCCGGGAGAATTTCCCGGGCGCGAAAATCACCTTTCTCACTTCCCGGGAGAATGTGCCGTTGCTGGAGGGTTTCCGGGAGGTGGACGGGGTCATCCCGCTGGATCGCGCCCGTTTTCAAAGCGGAAACCCCCTGGCCATTGGAGTAGAGGGCTGGGCACTGTTTCGCCGACTGCGTCAGGGAAAATTTTCGTTGGCCGTGGATTTTCAGGGTTACGGCGAAACTGCCTGGCTCGCCTGGTTAAGCGGCGCTCCTCAGCGATGGGGCATCGTGTACAGTCAGGGGCGGCGCTGGGCCTACACCCGCAGCGTCACGCGTGACGACCGCCTGCATCACGTTGACCGGTATCTCGCATTGCTGGAGCAATGCGGCCTGCGGCGGGGGAAAATCCGCAACGAATTTGTTCTGCCGGAAAGCGCGTTGAATGAGGCCCGGCAGTTTTTCACGGCGCATCATCTGGAAGCTGCCCGGCCCACGCTTTTCTTCCAGCCGTTCACCAGTTCGCCCAACAAAAACTGGCCGCTGGACCGGCAGCTGGCCGTCGCGCGGCATTGGCAGGCGCAGGGATGGCAAATTTTGTTCGGCGGGGGTCCCGGCGAACGGGCCGCGTTGGAACCGGTTTGCCAGGCTGGTTTCCCGGTTTCCGCCGGAGTGCCATTGCTCGTCACCGGTGGGTTGATGAAGCTATCAACCCTCATCCTCGGCGGAGACACCGGCGCGTTGCATCTGGCGGTGGCCATGGGAAAGCGGGTGGTGATGACCCAGCACACGATGGTCCCGGGCAGCCCGCATCCGTACCAACATCCGGATTGGTCGGTCACCCCGGCCGGTGGCTCGGACATTTCCAGTCTCCAAACCAGTACCGTCATCGACGCGTGCGCCCGGGCGATGAAGGAACAAGCCGGAAATGCTTTTTGTTGAACTGTATGACAAACCGCCGTTCCAGTTTCAACTTTGACCAATACTTGTTCCCGCGGCCGCAAGCCGGTGATTGGGGTCCGCTTTGCATAAGCCCGGCGCTTCCGGCAACCAGTCTTGCACCACCGGGGTTGTGCGCCTGTCAACGGGCGTAACACCGCCAAGTCAATTTGTGAATAATCTGCGACTGGCTACTGCCGATTGTCCCAGAAATTGGGCGTGGCAGAGATTTGAAGGTCCATCTGCTCCGTCCAACGTACCCAGCCATGACCGATAGTGACAAAGTTGATGGTTAATCCTAGAGTATTCCTAATTATGCAACAGATCTCGGTTATTATCCCATGCTTCAACGAGGAAACCATGATTGCCGGTTGCCTGGAGAGCGTAAGCTTCGCTGACGAAATCATGGTGGTTGACTCTTTCAGCACCGATCGGACTCTGGAGATTGCGCGCCGCCATACCCAGCGCATCCTGCAACATGAATATATCAACAGCGCTGCGCAGAAAAACTGGGCCATTCCACAGGCGAAACATCCATGGGTTTTGATTGTGGACGCCGACGAACGGGTTTCCCCGGAGTTGGCCGCAGAAATCGGCAAAATCCTGCAGAATCCGGACTGTGACAGCTACTGGATCCGCCGCCGGAATTACTTCTTCGGGAAACAGATCCGGCACGGCTCCTGGCGAACGGACAAAGTGCTTCGGTTGTTTCGTCGGGACATTGGCCGGTATCAACGCCGGCACGTTCATGCCGAAATTGAGATGAAAGGCCGCGTCGGCCGGTGCAGCCATGTGCTGGATCATTACTCCTTCCGCAGTCTTGACGATTTTTTTCGCAAGGTTGCCCGTTACAGCACCTGGGGCGCGATGAATGCACAAGATAAAGGAATTCGCGGAAATGGCTGGCGCCTGTTTGGACATAGCATCGGAGATTTCCTGAAAGGGTATGTTCTCAAACGTGGATTTCTGGATGGAACCGAAGGTTTCATTATCGCGATGATGGGTGGCATTGCCACGTTTCTGAAATACGCCAAACTTTGGGAATTGGAACGCGCGGGCCGGACTCAGGCTTCCCCCCGCGAAACCGCCCGGTCAACGGAGGGCGAATTGGCGGACAATCGGAACTACCGGCTTTGTGCCGGAAACCCAAAAGCTGCACTTCAACGAACCAATTTGTAGTGCTTCTTCCGGAACTGCAGCCCAAACCACTTTTCCAGTTTAAGCATCCAGCGATGTTTCAACTCCCGGCGGCTGGGACGATGATCCGGGTTCGTCGGGAAAAGACCATCCGCCGGCGGCAGCCAGCCCTGAACAACCCGCGGGTGCGTTCCCGCAAAGGGGCGTAATACAACAGGATCAATTTCCGCGTACTTGATGTCTCCCGGTTTTTGGCTTCTCCAGTATTTCGCAACACTGGATTTCTTCATAGTCATTTGGGCCTCGGTCTTGACCCAACCATAGTGGTAGATAATGACTCCGGTATGCGCGGCTCGGGGGTAGCGCGATGTTTTGTGCGTCGTCACCACATTGAAAAACAACCCCTCCGACGCCCAGACGGGGATCGTGTTGCGGATGATCCGCGCTTCGGTTCGATACCAACCCGGCGACCAGGCGTAAGTATTGGCATTGCCGTAAAAGTGAAGGTAATCAAAAGCCAGCGCCTCCACCCGCGGATCGTTCAGGTGCCGCTCCATGGCTGCCCGGATGTTCGGCAAATCGGTTTCATGCACGACTTCATCCGCTTCCAGGTAAAAGGCCCAGTCGCCGGTGCAATTGAACAGTGCGATGGATTTCTGCTGTCCGTAAATGAAGCCTTTAATGCTGTAATCAGGCCGGATGCCCGCGTTCCAGTGCGTCGGGATGATGCGGATCTTGGGGTCGCCAATTTCGCGAATCATTCTTTCGGTGTCGTCCTCGCACGGACCGAGCGCAACGACAAACTCGTCCACAATCGGCAGTATGGAACGGATGGAGGCAACAAAGGGATAGCCAAGCTTCTGGCCGTTGCGCAAAAAGGTGAATCCGCTGACTTTCATGCGCTGAGGCTAACCCGCCCCTCGTATCAATCGCCAAACAATTTTTTCAACTGCTCGCGGGAGGAGGCTTCACGCTGGTTGGCTCCGGCCTTCGGAGTCCAGACCCGGCGGGCGAATTCAAAATATTCACAGAAGTTACCCACATGCTTTTCCAGCACGGGCTCGGCCCGGCGCTCGCGGCATTGTTGTGCCACCCGCGGGTCGTAGTGCGCGCAGTTCAGGCAGACGCGCAAGTCCGCCCGGCATTTCATGCAGGTTTCGCCTCGACCGGGCTGGCCGTTCAACGTCCAGGGCTCTCTACAATTGTGGCAGTGACGGGTGGTTCCGGTTTGCGATGGCGACATGACGAATTTTAACCTCGTAAATCGTAAATCGTAAATCGTAAATTCCACCAAACGGACGGCGTGAAAAAGATCTTCATATCATTTTTGTGGCTGCTGCTCGCCCTCGCCGGCGCGGCCGCGTATGCTGTGCTGGCGTTTCGCCGGGCCGAACCGGTCAATTCCGCCCACCTGCTCATCGCGGCAGTCTGCACTTACGCCATCGGTTACCGGTTTTATTCCAGGTGGATTGCCGCGCGCGTGCTCACCCTCGACAATCGCCGCGCCACGCCGTGCGTGGTCCATGACGATAGCCGGGACTTTGTGAAAACGAACAAATTCATCGTTTTCGGCCATCACTTTGCGGCGATTGCCGGGCCGGGTCCGCTGGTCGGACCGGTACTGGCGGCACAATTTGGATATCTGCCCGGTGCTCTGTGGATTTTGATCGGCGTGGTGCTGGGTGGTGCGGTGCAGGATTTTGTGATTCTGTTCTGTTCGATCCGTCGCGACGGCAAATCGCTCGGCCAGATGGTGAAGGAAGAATTGAATGCCCCGGCTGGTTTTATCGCCGTGCTGGCCATCCTTGCCATTCTGGTGATTCTCCTCGCCGTGCTGGCACTGGTGGTTGTGAAAGCCCTCGCCGAAAGTCCTTGGGGCATTTTTACCGTGGGCGCGACCATTCCCATCGCCCTGTTGATGGGCAATTACCTGCGGTTCGTGCGCGTGGGCAAGGTGCTGGAAGCGTCGGCCTTTGGCATCGTATTGCTGCTCCTGGCGGTTTGGGGCGGCAAGCTCGTCTATCAAGACACGCACTGGTCGCAGGTTTTCGGCCTGCATGACATCACCATCGCCTGGGCCATTATCGGTTATGGCGTCATTTCCAGCAGCCTGCCGGTTTGGTTGCTGCTGGCGCCGCGCGACTATTTGAGCACGTTCATGAAACTCGGCACAATTCTCGCGCTGGCGTTGGGCATTTTGTTCGTGTTGCCCATGCTGCAATTGCCCGCGCTCACCCAGTTTACCGATGGTTCCGGCCTGGTCGTCGCCGGCAAGGTTTTCCCCTTCTGCTTCATCACCATCGCCTGCGGCTCCATTTCCGGTTTTCATTCGCTCATCGCCAGCGGCACAACCCCGAAGCTCATCACCCGCGAAGGACATGCCCGTTCCATCGGCTATGGCGCAATGTGCTGCGAATCCTTTGTGGCCATCATGGCGCTTATTGCCGCCTGCACGCTCGACCCCGGTGTCTATTTCAGCATGAACGTCAAGGGTGACCCTGCGGCGACCGTGGCCCTGGTCACCGCCCACGGATTTCCCGTCACCACCGGCCAGATGGATGCGCTGGCCAATGAACTCGGCGAGAAAACCCTGTTCGGGCGCACCGGAGGCGCCGCCACGCTGGCCGTCGGCATGGCACACATTTTTTCCAAGGTCGTCAACGGTCGCTGGCTTGATCTCTGGTACCACTTCGCCATCATGTTCGAGGCGCTGTTCATCCTGACGACGCTCGATGCCGGCACGCGCGTGGGGCGTTACCTGCTCCAAAACGTCCTTGATCGTGCCTGGAAGCCGCTCGGCAACCCGAAAAATCTCCTCGCTCCGCCGGCTGCCGCCGCGCTGATGGTCGGCGCCTGGGGATATTTTTTGATTCAAGGTGTGCGGGATCCGCTCGGCGGCATCAACTCGCTCTGGCCGCTCTTCGGCATTGCCAACCAGATGCTCGCCGCCATTGCGCTGTGTCTGGCCACAACCATCATTTTGAAGATGCAGTTGCCATCCGGAGCGAAAGGCGAAGGCCAGGAATCCCGGACCGGTAAACCGGTGCGGGCGCTGATCACCTTGGTTCCGCTGATCTGGCTGGTGGCGGTGACGTTTACCGCCGGCGCGCAAAAAATCTGGAGTTCTGACCCGCACATCGGATTTCTTGCTCAAGCGAAGGTTCAGTCGCTCAATATTGAGGCGGCGAGCATTGCCATGTCTCAAGCAACCGAAGGCAGCGCCCTGCAAAAGGCAGAAAAAGATTTTTCCGTAGGGGTTCATATCTATTGGAATCAAATCATTGACGCTGTGGTTGCCGGAATTTTTCTGGCTCTTGTCATTGCCATTGTTTTGTTAAGCTTGCGCGAGTGGATCTTGCTGCTGTCGCGCCGCAAACCGGCCGTGTTGCACGAGACGGAGCCCGTGTGGTTGCCGGATTACGCGGTGGCGGAAGACCGGCCGCTGCACCTGGCCGGCACGGCGGCGCTGGCCCTGGCGCTGGCCAGGGAATGGTCCGGTGAATCGCACCTGGAACGGGCGCAACAGCACGCGGTGGCGGTTTGCCAATGTCATCCGGCAAACGCGCAACAGATTTACGTGGAAGCCACCGAACAACGGTTTAACGGCGTGCGGCGATGTTGTTGAAACGCATGAAAATTGGATTATTTGGCGGTTCGTTTGACCCGGTACACCTGGGCCACCTGCTGGTCGCGCAGGCGGCGTTGGAAGAACTGGAGTTGGACCGGCTGTTTTTCATCCCCACGGCACAATCGCCGTTCAAACCGCAGAACCATGCTGCGCCCGGTTCCGTTCGCCTGCAATGGCTCCGGCTCGCGCTCGCCGGCAAAACCCGTTGCGAAGTGGATGACCAGGAGACCCGGCGCGGCGGCGTTTCCTACACCATCGAAACCCTGCGCGATTACGTGAAACGATTTCCCCGGGCGAGGTTCTTTTACCTCATCGGCGCCGATAACGCGGCGAAGCTCAAAGAATGGCGCGAAGCCGGCGAACTGGCCAAACTCGCGGACTTTGTGGCGATCCCGCGACCGGGCGGGGCGGCGACAAATTTCCCACCCCCGTTTCGCGGACGGATGCTCCGGGGTTTCCCGCTGGGAATATCGTCATCTGAGATCCGCGCCCGGTTGAAAGCCGGCCTGGACGTTGAACCTCTGGTGCCACCCTTTGCAGCCAACGCCATTCGTGATTCAGGTTTCTATGTTTGATTCGGTGAATTGCGCCAAAAATCCGTGTTCATCCGCGGCCAATCGTGGTTAAATTAGCCCGCCAACTATGGATTCAAAAAAACTCGCCCAGCTTTGCCGCGAATTCGCGGATAATAAAAAGGCGGAAAACATCATCATCCTCGACGTGCGCGACCTGTCATCGGTAACGGATTATTTTGTGATCGCCTCCGGCACCAGTGAACCGCACTTGCGCGCGATTGTGGACGAAATGACCGACCGTTTGAGAGAAGATCATGACGTGCGTCCGCGCGCCGTGGACGGCACCGTGCATGGCGCCTGGGTGGTCCTGGATTTCTTCGACGTGATCGTCCACATCATGCGGGCGGAGGCGCGCGAACGTTACGATCTGGAAGGTCTTTGGGGCGATGCGGCGCGGGTGAAAGCAGCGGGTCGATCCCTTAAAGCAAAGGCCAGGGTCCGGCGACGTTGAATTTTTCCTTATCCGGTCTACCCTCCGGGATTTCTTTCAGGAATTTCGGCCGAGGCCTTGACCATTTCATCGAGGAGTTTTTTTAAATCAAGCAGTCCGGTTGCGGGAACGATAACGGTGTCACGCCGGCCGCCAACATCCTCGGTGATGCGGAGGAACCGACCCCGGGGATTTTCCTTGAGCGCGAAAACGAATGTTTTGGGTTCAATTTGCAGCCGTTCGGATTTCAGCAGATCCTCATTAACCGGTGGCCGGGGCTGCCCGTAAGCCGGACGACCAAAAGGTGATGGGCTCTCATTCGAAATCATATTCCCCGCGGAAGACGCTTCCTGCCGCCGGCGCACCATGCTCCGGCGCAATTTGCTGACGTCCAATCAGTGTATTCGAAATTTCAACCGCAAACGCAGGTTGTCAATCCGCAAAAAATGGTGCGCCCGGCAGGACTCGAACCTGCAACCTTCTGATCCGAAGTCAGAAGCTCTATCCAATTGAGCTACGGACGCCCAGCACCATTTTGCCGGCTTTTGCCGCAGCGATAAAGCGGATTCATCGAGTAGAATTCAGGACCGTCGAACCCGCTTCGGTTGACTTGGGGCGCGGGTTTGTTAGCGTGGCAACATCATGGCGAAGAAGCCGCTTTCGCGTCTGTTCAAAATCGTGACCGGGGTTTATGCCGGCGTAGAAGGAGAACTCAGCCGGTTCGAACGGTTTGTGCATCTGTGCGCGCTCGTCATCAACAGCTTCGTCCGCAACCGCTGTCCTGTCCGGGCGGCGGCGTTATCCTATACGACCCTGCTCGCGCTCATCCCGTTGCTGGCAGTGGCCATCAGTGTCACCAGCAGTCTGCTCAAAAACGAGGGTGAGGAAAAAATCTACCAGGCAATCGACAAAGTGGTTTCCAGCGTCATGCCACCGGCTACGCTGGGCACCAACGACCAGCAGGTTTCATTGAAACTCGGCCCGGGCATGTCGGTGGCCCTGACGTCCACCAATCCGGCTGACGTCGAAACGACCCTGAGGGCCGACACTTCCGGCGCGACGAACGCCCCGGCAGTGACCGACACTCGTGTAATCACCGCACAAAAAGAGGTGGCCCGGGACATTCGTGACTTCGTCCAAAAAACCCGCAGCAGCACGCTCGGCGCCATCGGCATGCTATTGCTGGTGGTGGTGGCCATCCGCATGCTCGCGGACATCGAGGCAACCTTCAATGACATCTGGGGTGTGACTCGCGGACGCAGCTGGCTGTGGCGCATCGTGCTTTACTGGACGACCATCACGCTGGGTCCGATTGCCCTCGCCGGGGCGCTGGGGCTCGCGGGCGGAACACACTTTGAATCAGCGGAAGGCTTTGTTACCCAGATGCCATTTATCGGCAGCCTTGTTTTTCGCCTTCTGCCGCTCGTGCTCTTGTGGCTGACGTTTGCGCTGGTTTACCTGGTGGTGCCAAATACAAAAGTCCAGTTCGGCGCGGCGATCATCGGTGGCGTGGTGGGCGGCTCCTTGTGGCATTTGAACAATATCTTCGGCTTCCTTTACGTTTCGAGGGTCGTCTCCAACAGCAAAATTTACGGCAGCCTTGGCCTCGTGCCGGTGTTCATGATCGGACTGTATTTCTCCTGGTTGATTTTGTTGTTCGGCGCGCAGGTCACGTATGCCTTCCAAAATCGCAAGGCATATTTGCAGGATAAACTGGCCGAGAATGTCAACCAGCGCGGACGCGAATTCATCGCGCTCCGCCTGATGACCAGCATCGGGCAACGTTTTCAACGCGGCCTGCCACCGGTCACCCTTCAGGAAGTTTCCACCGAACTGGATGTTCCCACCCGGCTGGTGCAACAGGTTTTGCAGACGCTCCTTGCCGCCCGGCTCATCACGGAAATTGCCGGGGCCGAGGCCGGCTACGCCCCGGCCCGTCCGTTGGATGGCATCAATGTCCATCACATCCTGCACGCTCTGCGTACCGGTGGCGGCCAGGAATTGCTCCTGCAGGACAAGCCATCCAGCACGGAGGTTTATGGCGAGTTCGCCCGTATCGAAGCGGCCGAACGCCAGGCGGCCGCGTCCGTCACGCTGCTGGCACTGGTCAACCGCGCCCACGACCGGCTCGAAATTGCTGCGCCACCGGCCGGAAAACGCAAGCTGGCCGCGACCGGCGACAAGGAATCCCCGTTATGATCATTGGCGTGCCGAAGGAAATCAAGGAACAGGAATACCGCGTGGCGTTGCTCCCTTCCGGCGCCTATCAACTCATCAAGCGCGGTCACGAAGTGATTGTCGAACGCGGTGCCGGTGCCGGTGCCGGTTTTCCGGATGCGGAATACGAGCAGGCCGGCGCCACACTCACGGATTCGCGCGCCGCAGTTTTTACCCGGGCGGACCTGATTGTGAAGGTCAAGGAGCCGTTGCCGTCCGAATTCTACCGGTTGCGACCCGGACAGATTCTTTTCACCTATCTTCATCTCGCCGCCGGCAAATCGCTCACCGAGGCGCTGATGCAATCCGGGGTCACGGCACTGGCCTACGAAACCGTGGAGGTGAACCGCCGGTTGCCGTTGCTCGAACCGATGAGCGAAATTGCCGGACGCATGTCCGTGCTTGTGGGTGGTTATTTTTTGGCGAAACACTTCGGCGGAAGCGGCACGCTGCTGGGCGGGGTTCCGGGGGTGTTGCCCGGCAAAGTGGTGGTGCTCGGTGGCGGCACCGCCGGCATCAACGCCGCCCGCATGGCCCAGGGTCTCGGCGCGGACGTGACGATTCTCGAAGTGGACCTGGAACGAATGCGCTTTCTGGACATCACATTGCACACGGCACACACGTTATACTCCAACGAATCGCATCTGCTGGAACTGCTGTCGAATGTGGACCTGCTCATCGGTGCGGTGCTCGTACCCGGGGCCAGGGCGCCCAAACTCATCAGTCGTAACATGCTCCGCCGTATGCGGCCAGGCAGCGTGTTCGTGGACATCGCAATTGACCAGGGTGGTTGTGCCGAGACTTCACGGCCGACCACCCACCATGATCCGGTGTTTGCCGAAGAAGGGGTGACCCATTATTGCGTGGCGAACATGCCTGGAGCCTACGCGCGCACCGCCACGCAGGCGTTGACGAATGTAACCTATCGCTTCATTGAGATGCTCGCCGACCACGGTTTGGCCGAGGCGTGTCGCCTGAATCCGGCACTCCTGGGTGGCATCAATGTAATGCAAGGCAAGCTCACACACCAGGCCGTGGCCGAGGCGCACGGAATGAGGTGGGAAAAGCCGAATCTGAGTTAAGCCCGGGTCACCGCTTTGCAATGAACTTCTTGAGCCGGTTCATCGCTTCCTTGATGTTGTCCATGCTCGTCGCGTAGGCGCACCGGACAAACCCTTCGCCGCATTCTCCAAACGCGGTACCTGGGACCACCGCAACCTTTTCCTCATGCAGCAGCTTCAGCGCGAAGTCCTTCGATTTCATGCCGAACTTCGCCACACTGGGGAACGCGTAAAACGCGCCCAGCGGCCGGTGACATTCGATGCCCATTTCTTTAAAGGCCGCAGCAATGAAATTCCGCCGCCGCCGGTATTCATCCACCATTTCGCCAATGTCCGACTCGGGCCGCGCAAGTGCTTCAACGGCGGCCTTCTGGCCCATGGAGGAGGCGCACAGCATCGTGTATTGATGAATTTTCATCATTGCTTCAATCAATTCCGCCGGTCCACAGGCGTACCCCAGCCGGAAGCCGGTCATCGCCCAGGCTTTCGAAAAACCGTGCAGGAAAATGGTACGGTCCCGCAATCCGGGCAGGCTTACAATGCTCGTGTGCGGTGAATCGTAGGTCAGTTCGCCGTAGATTTCGTCCGTGATGACGATAAGGTCACGCTCGCGGGCGAATGCGGCGATGTCCTCCAAGTCCTGCCGGCCCATGATCGCACCGGTGGGATTATTCGGAAAATTCAACATCAACACCTTGGTTTTCGGCGTCACCTTCGCTTCGAGCATCGCGCGCGTGAGCCGGAAACCATTCTCCGGTTTGGTTTCAACCGCCAGGGGAACGCCCTGGGCAAACAGGATGGTGGCGCGATACGATACATAACACGGCTCGTGATAAAGCACCTCGTCGCCAGGGGTGATGAGCGCGCGCAAGGCCAGATCCAGCGCCTCACTGACACCAACGGTGACGAGAATTTCGTTCTCCGGGCTGTAAGTAGCGCCGAACTTTTTGCCAACATACCGGGCCAGCGCCTGGCGAAGTTCGAGATAGCCGTAGTTGCTGGTGTAATGCGTTACTCCCCGTTCGAGCGCAAACATCGTGGACTCGCGCACATGCCAGGGGGTGTCAAAATCCGGCTCGCCTATGCCCAGACTGATCACGTCCTTCATCGTGCTGACGATGTCGAAGAAGTCGCGGATACCTGAGCGCGGGATGTCGCGCACCGTCGCGTTGATGCGGTTACGGAGCGACACTGAGCCTTTCTTCTGCATGGCCCGATTCCATGAGTACGCCAAGGCGTTTGTAGGTCTTGAGCATGAAATGAGTGGAGGTGGACAGAACGCCGTCGAGTGGCGAAAGTCGCTCGCTGACAAACGCGGCCACTTGGCGCAGGTTGTGGCCTTCGACGAATAACAGTACGTCGTAGGTACCACTCATCAGATACGCCGAGCGCACTTCAGGAAAACGGCTGATGCGTTCGGCGACTGTGTTAAACCCGCCCTCGCGCTGGGGCGACACTTTGACCTCGATGACAGCCGTGACCGTGTCGAGATTGAGCTGATCCTCGTCCAAGATGGCCTGGTAACCCCGGATGACACCACGCTTTTCATAATCAGCAATCCGCTTGTCCACCTCAGCAACAGAGACGTTCAACATCTTGGCAATGTTCTCATGCGATTCGGTCGCATTGGCCTGCAAAATTTTCAACAGTTCATCCATAATTTACCTTGTGGTAAGATGGAAAGTACCGGCTGGCGGCGACTCGGTCGAGCGTGGAATGCAAATCAACTTCATCCTGCCGTTAGAGAATGAATCCCTCGAAATCGGTTGTGACAAAGCAAACTCCGCCTTCATCCACTGCCGGCAGCAACTGCTACAACCTACAGGCCGAACGAGTGCATAAAAAATGAATAACGTTATTTTTACTTTTAATGTTAAATTTGCAGTCTACTAGTAATAACAGTTAACGTTATTGTTTAATATAGTCACTCTTTAAAAATGCAATATTCGAACCATTCGGATTTTGATCCTTGATTCCACCCCAAGTCGAAATGTACAAGCACCCAGAAAAGGCATTGAAAGCAGTCAATAAATCTGAGAAAATAAATCAATGCATAGATAAAACATTTTAAGATGTTGAATATAAAATACTTAATATAATAATATGGGATGATTTGATTCTTCATGTTTGTTTATCCAAAGCAATACGACGTCATAGTTGTCGGCGCCGGTCATGCCGGTGTCGAGGCGGCGCTGGCTGCAGCCAGGATGGGGCGCCAAACACTTCTCTTGACGATCAACGCCGATAGCATCGGCCAGATGTCATGTAATCCAGCAATTGGAGGTTTGGCGAAAGGCCATATTGCACGTGAGATTGATGCGCTGGGCGGGGAAATGGGCAAGGCCACAGACATGGCAGGTCTGCAATTCAGGATGCTCAACACCAAGAAAGGACCAGCAGTATGGGCACCACGCGCACAGTGCGATAAGAAGGCTTACCAATTTCGACTAAAATGGGTTTGTGAATCGGAACCCAATCTAGACGTTAAGCAGGGACAGTCATCCAAAATATTGTTCAAAGACGGGATAGCTTTCGGTGTGGAGACCACCCTCGAAGTGCAATATCGCGGAAATACAATTGTTATAACGACGGGTACTTTTTTAAGGGGACTGATGCACGTTGGGTCGAACCAGCAGTCCGGTGGTCGCGCTGGCGATGCGGCAGCAATGAATCTTTCAGCATCCCTCAAAGAGCTTGGACTGGAGCTTGGTAGACTGAAGACGGGTACCCCGCCCCGACTTTTACGCCGGTCGATTGATTTCTCAAAAACTGAAATCCAACCTGGGGATGACCCGGTCCCGTATTTTACATTTTGGAAAGACGATTTGTTCCATGTGGAACATTCGAGATTAAAGCCGGTCGCTAGCGGCCTATCAAAGGGCAAGTATCCACCGGGTTCTATTCTCGACAAGACAAATTTCCAACTTCCTTGTTTTATCACGTTTACAACAGATAAGACGGCTGAAATAATTCGTCAGAATCTCCACAAATCGCCAATGTACTCAGGGGTTATTAAAGGTGTTGGCCCGCGATATTGCCCTTCAATTGAAGATAAAATCGTTAAGTTTCCGGAGAAAGCCAGGCACCAGATATTTCTCGAGCCGGAGGGTATAGAAACCGATGAGTTTTATGTCAATGGGTTCTCCACCAGCCTGCCATTCGATGTGCAGGTGGATTTGGTTCGAACCATCATCGGGTGCGAGAATGCTGAGATCATGCGTCCGGCCTATGCGGTTGAATACGATTTCGCATTTCCTACCCAGCTTCATCCATCATTGGAAACCAAGGTATGTCGGAACCTGTTCCTAGCCGGACAAATCAATGGCACGTCTGGGTACGAAGAGGCTGGTGCGCAAGGATTGATCGCAGGAATTAATGCGGCTCGACGGGTAATGGGACTTGACCCAATTATCCTGCGCCGTGATCAGGCATACATCGGAGTACTAATTGATGATTTAATCACGAAAGGAACGGTGGAGCCTTATCGAATGTTTACGTCCCGTGCTGAATACCGCCTTTTGCTCCGGCAGGATAATGCCGACCTGCGACTCTCAAAAATCGGCCACGAAATCGGACTCTTATCAAATCGAAATTATCAACAATTCCTGGTTAAAGAAACGGCTTACAAAAAAGAACTAATACGTTTACAATCAACATATTACATATCTGATTCGCTGGCAAAAATTCTGTCCAGACCCGAGGTAAATTACGAGGATTTGCCGAATCGGAATGAGGCTTTGGCGGATGATGTCATTCAACAGGTGGAGATTGCGGTCAAGTATGCCGGCTACATCCAGCGCCAGGAAGTCGAAGTTGAAAAATTCAAGAATTTGGAAGACAAAATGATTCCCGAGGTATTCGATTTTTCAAGCGTTCCCAGTCTCCGGCCTGAAGCGCGACAAAAACTTACCGAGATTCGACCGGCGACCATCGGTCAGGCTGCCCGCATTTCCGGTGTCTCACCCGCCGACATCAGCATACTGATGGTCTGGCTGAAACGATGTGGTGGAACCAAAGAAGGTGATGATTCGCCCGCTGATCCGGACGATTGCAATGCTTGTGAAACGGAACTGGACGAATAGTCGGCGGAGGGATTGGCTGTCCGACATGGATTCGAACCATGAATAACGCCTCCAAAGGGCGCTGTGTTACCATTACACCATCGGACAATCCGTAGAAAAGCTAGACTTTTAATGCCGGCCGCGCAAAGCGAAAATCATTCAATATCTTTTCGCCGGCAAGCAGCCACCATATCTGCGAACCGTCCAGTCTGGAAAACAGACTTCTCATTTCCCGAAAATTCCTTCTTGTCATCCGGCGCGTCCATGATACATTTCGACCCCTTTTTATGAAGACGGACATTCATCCGAAATATGTGGACGCGGAAATCCGTTGCGCCTGCGGCAACGTGATCAAGACCCGCTCCACCAAGCCTGTGATCATCGTGGGTATTTGCAACGTCTGCCATCCGTTCTACACGGGCCAGCAGAAATTCGTGGACACCGCCGGCCGTGTGGACAAGTTCCAGCAACGCGCCGCCAAGACCCAGGCCGCCCAGGCCGCCGCGGCGACCCGCAAGAAAAAGAAGTAGCTTTTCAACCTTTACCCGCCTGCACTCTGCTCCGGCAGAATGCAGGCGGTTTCTTTTTTCAGGCAAATGGATCTGCGACCGCATATCGAAAAATTCCGCAAACGCTTCGCGGAGGTTGAAGCCGCGTTGAGCGAACCCAAGGCTTTTGACCACCCGCAACGTGCCCAGGAATTGTCCCGCGAATATGCCCGGCTCAAGGAGCTCGTGGCCCAGGGCGAACGCTATTTGAAAACGGTCGCCGACCTCGACGAAAACCGCGCCTTGCTCAAAAGTGAACCGGCGGAATCCGAGCTGGCGGTGATGGCCCGCGAGGAAGTTTCGCGGCTGGAAACGGCAGAAAAGAAACTGGCGCAGCAGATCCAGTTCGGGCTGGTGCCGCCGGTACCGACGGATTCGCGCAATACGATTGTCGAAATTCGCGCCGGCGCCGGCGGGTCGGAATCCGCGCTGTTCGCCGCCGATCTTTACCGGATGTACTGCCGTTACGCCGAGGCGCGCGGCTGGAAGGTGGATACCATGGACTCCAATCCATCTGACCTCGGCGGTTTCAAAGAAATCATTTTTCAGATTTCCGGCGCGGATGTTTTCAAGCGGCTAAAGTACGAAAGCGGTGTGCATCGGGTTCAGCGCGTGCCCGCGACCGAGGCGCAGGGCCGCATCCACACCAGCACTGCCACGGTTGCCGTGCTGCCCGAGGCCGAGGAGGTGGACATTGAAATCAAGCCCGACGAAATCGAAATCAACGTCTGCCGCGCGTCCGGCAAGGGCGGACAAGGCGTGAACACCACCGATTCCGCCGTGCAAATCATTCACAAACCGACCGGTTTGATTGTTCGTTGTGCCGACCAGCGTTCGCAACAGAAGAACAAGGCCCAGGCGCTCACCGTGTTGCGCTCACGCCTGCTTGATCGCAAGGTGGCCGAGGAAAATGCGAAATACGCCGCGCACCGCAAGGACCAGGTCGGCACCGGCGAACGCAGCGAAAAAATCCGCACCTACAATTTCCCGCAGAATCGCGTCACCGACCATCGCATCGAAGTCACGCTATACAATCTGGCGAGTGTCATTGAAGGCGGCCTCGATCCGCTGCTGGATCCGCTGATGACGCACGATATGGAACAGAAATTGGCAGGATTAAAATCATGAGCTTACCCGCACGCATCAAAGGATTGGTTTTCGACTGCGACGGTACCCTGGCCGACACCATGCCGCTGCATTGGCGCGCCTGGCACATGATCACGCAGCGATATGAGCTCCATTTTCCCGAAGACCGGTTTTATGCACTCGGAGGGGTTCCGGCGCGCGACATTCTCAAGCTGCTTGCGGAGGAACAGGGCCGTTCGCTGGACCACATCGCCATTGCGCACGAAAAGGAGGAAACTTACCTGACAACGCTTTCGCAGGTCGAACCCATCCACGCCGTCGTGGAAATTGCGCAAGCCAATCACGGCAGAATCCCGATGGCGGTCGCATCCGGCGGCACGGAAAAAGTCATTAACCTGGTGCTCGAACGCTTGAAGATCCGACACCTCTTCGACGCCGTGGTGACGAGTGAGATGGTGAAAAACCAGAAACCCGCGCCCGATATTTTTCTCGAGGCGGCGAAACGAATTGGTGTGGACCCGAAATTCTGTCGCGCTTACGAAGACACCGAGCTGGGCATGACCGCCATCCGCGCCGCCGGCATGGAAGCGGTGGACGTGCGGGAAGTGATCACTAAGCCTTGAAGCATGTCCGGTTTGCGGCCTATCCTCGTATTAAACCGCCAGATCGCTTAATAATCTGTCTGCATCCTCAATCCAAAATGTGTCACCACGACGAGCAGCCTCTGCACGTCCGTCACGCAAATATGCCTCAGCCTGCTTCTTGTGGCCAAGCTCAATGAACTGCTCCGCTAGTGAAATCAACTTTGTAGGTGTCGGCTCGTCGGGGAATGCTCGCGCTTGTTCAAGAGCCAACTCGTAAAGGCTCACGGCTTCTGAAGCATCGTCAGTATAGTCTGCCATCGCCTCGGTAAGGAATGGATGCGAACGTCCCAAACTCGTCTGCTCATCGTAGTAAAGGCGCAAGGTCCGGCACAGCGAGTCGTGAAGCGCGGTATCACCAGCCTCTGACGCATTCGTGATCGCCAGCGCAAGCTCATGCACACGTTCGTACATCTCTGACGGAATGCTGCTCATGGCGGTCAAACAGATAATAGGTAGCCCGTTCTACAGTCTGTTTTTTCACGGATCTGATATTATTGTCCAAGTTTCTTCGACTTTTCTGTTGCGGCGCGGACGGCGCTCATTACGACGGCGCGCAACCGGCCCTTTTCCAATTCGTGCAATCCTTCGATGGTCGTGCCACCGGGGCTGGTGACCTGGTCTTTGAGCGCGCCGGGATGCTGGCCTGTTTCCAAAACCATTTTGGCGGCGCCCAAAACTGTTTGCGCAGCCAGATGTGATGCCACGTCGCGCGGTAAACCCGCCGCCACGCCCCCGTCACTCAACGCCTCAATGAATTGAAAGACATACGCCGGACCACTGCCGCTCAAGCCGGTCACGGCATCGAGCAGTGATTCCTTCACGTGAAAAGCAATGCCGACGGCGGACAGGAGTTTTCGCGCCAGTTCCCCGTCAGCGGCAGTGGCCGCTTTGCCGAGGGCAAACGCCGAGGCTCCGGCCCCAACAAGCGCCGGCGTATTGGGCATCACCCGGATGACCTTTGCGCCAGAGGGCAACGCGGCTTCCAGTTTTGCCAGCGTCACGCCGGCAGCGATGGAAATCAGCAGATGATTGCCGGTGAATGCCTTGCGGATTTCGGCGAGCGCGGCCGGAACCTGGTCGGGCTTGGTCGCCAAAATCAGGACCTGCGCGAATTTGGCCACGTCCACGTTGGCCGGGACGGTTTTCGCACCGATCTCAACGGCGAAACTTTTGCGGGCGGCGTCATGGGGGTCGCTGGCGATGATTTGCCGGGGAACGACGAGTTCGGCGCGGACGAAACCTTTGGCCAGGGCCGTGGCCATTTTGCCGGCGCCGAGAAAACCGATTTTCAATGGAGTTGCCATGAAAGTTTTGTAGCAGGCCATCTGGTGCAACAAAAGCGAAAACCGGCAATCCATCCGCGGAGAATGTCTTGATTTGTCGCGCAGCGCGGATGGTCCTCAATCCGCAGCGGCTGGGTTGGCCGAAAATGCTGCGAGTTGAGACAACTCGCGCTCCGGCTTTCAGCGACGGAACCAAATCAGGACACCACCAATTCGCAGCTTGAATTCGCGCGGTTTGAATCTATTGTTAATTCCGCCCGGATTCCCGATGAATCCCGGCTTTAACCTTAAAATTTACGCTATGTCCGGTCATCGTCAGTCATGGGAGACGTTTGAAGCCATGCGCCAGGCCGCCGAGGACGGCGATCCGCAGGCGCAGTGCTATCTGGGCGTTTGCTTTCAAAACGGCCAGGGCGTGACGCAGGATTATCAGGAGGCGGTGAAATGGTTCCGGCGCTCGGCCGAGCAGGGCGATTCCGTTGCGCAATGCTATCTGGGGGTGTGCTATTTGAATGGCGCGGGGGTGCCGCAGGAATTCGGCGAGGCGGCCAAATGGCTGCGCGAGGCGGCGGAACAAAATGACCCGGCGGCGCAGTTCAATCTCGGCGTGCTTTACGAAACCGGCCAGGGCGTGTCGCAAAATTATGTCGAGGCGGTGAAATGGTATCGCGAATCGGCGGAACGCGGCTATCCGGCGGCGCAATTCAATCTCGGCGTCTTTTACGAAACCGGCCAGGTCGTGCCGCAAAATTTCCAGCTGGCCGTCAAATGGTATCGGGCCGCCGCCGAACAGGAGTGCGCGCCGGCCCAGTGCAATCTCGGTCTTTGCTACCAGACCGGCCGCGGCGTGGAACCGGACAAACAGGAGGCGGTGAAATGGTTCATCCGGGCCGCCCGGCAGGGTGACAAAACCGCCCAGCACAATCTTGGGCTGCACTACGCTTCCTTGAATGACGAACCAACGCCGGAGACGACGGAAACGGCCGAGGCCGAGGCTGACACTGCCGAAACCTGATGCAAATCAGCGTGCCAGCTCCTTGAGCTTCGCGGCCGCTTTTCCGGAATCAATCACTTCCGCCGCGAGAGACCAGCCTTCCGCCAGCGATTTTGCGTTGCCCGCAATGAAGAGTGCCGCGGCGGCATTCAATAAAACAGCGTCACGTTTCGGGCCGCGTTCCCGGTTGTTTAGAATGTTCCGGATGGTTGCGGCATTTTGTTCGCGGTCGCCGCCGCGCAGATCGGCCAGCGTGGCGGGTTGCAGGGGAAACAGTTCGGGCGACAACGTTGAACAGGTGAGCGCATGTTCCTGGTAGAACTCGGCAATCACGCTCGGCCCCAGCGGCGAGAGTTCATCCAGATGCCTCAAGGAACCGGATTCATCCTGCGCGGTGCCGCAAACCACCATGGCGCGGCGCACACCGAGAGACTGGAGGACGCGGGCGAACGGTTCGCAAAAGTCGGGCCGGGACACACCCAACAGCATGGCGGAGGGCCGGGCCGGATTCAGCAATGGACCCAGGAAGTTGAAAATGGTGGGCTGGCCGCGCTCCGCGCATAGTTTGCGTGCCGGGATGATATGGCGGAACGCCGGATGATACCGCGGCGCGAAAAAATATGCAAAACTGTGCCGGCGCAGTGATAGAACGGCCTCTTCCGGCGTCAGGTCAAAAGGAACACCCAGCGCTTCCATGACATCCGCGCTGCCGATCGGCGAAGTGTTGGCGCGGTTGCCGTGCTTGGCCACCAGGACTCCCGCCGCGGCCGCCACCAGCGCAACGGTGGTGGAGATATTAAAGGTGCTCAGACGGTCGCCACCGGTGCCGACCACGTCCAGAATTTCGCGCGCACGGATATCGTCATCCAACGGCGGGGAAATCGACCGGGCGCGGAGCGCCCGGGCGAAGGCGGCAATTTCGGAGGGAGTTTCCCCCTTGTTTGCCAGCGCAGCCAGGAAATCGGCCTTGGTGGCCGTGGATATTTTTTCATCAACGAGCGCGTCAACTGCCAGGTGGATTTGTTCGTCAGCGAGCGGCTGCGCCGCGGCGAGTTGTTGCGTGAGCTTTTCCAGCATGGATTGATTCTAAGAATACAGCGAGGCCGCTCAAAGCCAAAAGATTGGGCCGGGCAGACGGTTCCATGAAAGCGTGGACAGTTATGCAAAATTGCGTAACTTGTCAGGCGCTGGCGCTGTCTCAACAGGGAGCAGCGCATCAATTAAAATTATGGCAGATAAACCGGGTCGTGGCTGGATCAAGTGGACCATCATTATTTTTGCCGTCGTGGCGGTGACCATTGGCGGCGTTTGGTATTTTAAGCATGGCCACACCGACGCGCCGGATTACCAGACGGCCACCGTCACCCGGGGAGATTTGACGCAGGTGGTGACGGCGACGGGCACGCTCAATCCGGTGGTGAACGTCACCGTGGGCAGCCAGGTTTCCGGGCGCATCAGCAAATTGAACGTGGACTTCAATTCGGTGGTGACGTCGAATGAGGTCATTGCGGAAATTGATCCCGCGACCTATCAGGCGGCGGTCGAACAAGCCCGGGCCGACCTGGCCAATGCGAGAGCGAACCTGGAATTACAGCAGGTGGAGGCGAACCGCAGCAGTGATTTGTTCACGAACAAACTGGTTTCCGGTTCCGATTATGACACCGCCATCGCCACGCTGCATGAAGCCGAGGCGATGGTCAAAATCAAGCAGGCATCGCTCAGCAACACGCTGGTGAACCTCAATTACTGCAAAATCGTTTCACCGGTGGACGGGGTGGTGATCCTCCGCGCGGTGGAACTGGGCCAGACGGTCGCTTCCAGCTTCAACACGCCGACCATTTTTCAAATCGCAAACGACCTGACGAAGATGCAGATTGATTCGAGCGTGGCGGAGGCGGACGTCGGCGGCGTGGCGGAAGGGCAGGCGGTGGATTTCCTCGTGGATGCGTACCCGTATCGGAGCTTTCACGGCGGCGTCACGCAGGTGCGAAATTCGCCGACCACCGTGAACAATGTCGTCACCTACGACTGCGTCATCGGTGTGACCAACGCGGATTACAAGCTGAAGCCCGGCATGACGGCGAATGTCTCCATCATCGTTGCCCAACAGGATGATGTCCTGACCATCCCAAACGCCGCCCTGCGTTTTCATCCGCCGGATACCGCCACGGTGGAAACCAATTCTGCCGTGTCTCAGCAGGCCACGAACAGCATCAATTCTGCCGGCAGGGGCGGCGGGCAGGGCCGACGCAGCGGCCGGACACGCGGCGAACGCCCGGTTTTTCACACGGTGTATGTGCTTTCAGGCGCGAGTGCCGATGCCAGGCTGCGGGCGGTGCAGATCAAGACCGGCATCAGCGATGGAATTTCGACCGAGGTGCTCTCGGGGTTGGACGAGGGCGCGCAGGTGGTGACTGGTGTGGCCTTGGCTGGTACCCAGGCCGCCCGGCCGGCGAACCCGCTGGGCGGCGGCGGCTTCCCCAGAATGCGTTGAGCCGATTTGCCGTGCAGACCCATCCTGTCATCAAGCTCGCCGACATCCACAAGGTGTATCACACCGGTGAAGTGGACGTCCACGCAGTGCGTGGGATTTCACTGGAAGTTTTTCCGGGTGAATTCGTGGCGCTCATGGGCGCCAGCGGCTCCGGCAAAAGCACGTTGATGAACATGATCGGCGCTCTCGACCGGCCGAGTGGCGGTAGTTATCTGCTCGATGGCATTGACGTTTCCACACTGGACCGGGATGCGCTGGCGGATGTCCGCAACGAAAAAATCGGTTTCGTCTTCCAAGGTTTCAACCTGCTTTCGCGCACGTCGGCGCTGGAAAATGTCGAGATGCCAATGCAATACAACCGTCACCGCATCCAGTCGCACGAGCAGCGCGAGCGCGCCCTGGCGGCGCTCGAACTGGTCGGTCTCGGCCCGCGGGCCGACCATCATCCCAACCAGCTTTCCGGAGGCCAGCAACAGCGCGTCGCCATCGCCCGCGCGCTCGTGAACCGGCCGTCCTTGCTGCTCGCCGACGAACCCACTGGCAATCTCGACAGCCAGACCAGCATCGAAATCATGGGGGTGTTTCAAAAGCTCAATGATCAGGGCATCACCATCGTCATGGTGACGCACGAACTGGACGTGGCGCGTTTCACCAAACGGATGGTCATTTTGCGCGATGGGAAAATTGTGACCGACGAAGCCGTGCAAAACCGTTCGGTCGCGGAAAAGGAATTGCAGCGACTGCGCCAGGAACAACAAGCCGTCCAACTCGCGTCATGAGAATTGTTGCTTCCCTAAAAATCGCCGGGCGCGCGCTGCGCCGGAACAAGATGCGTTCGCTGCTGACCATGCTGGGCATCATCATCGGGGTCGGGGCCGTCATCGGCTCGGTAAGCCTGACCTCCGGCGCCACCAAACAGGTCGAGGATCAGGTCAGCAGCCTGGGTGAAAGCGTGATCACGGTTTTTTCCGGCAATTTCACGAGCGGGGCCATGCGCGGCGGCTGGGGCAGTGCGCCGACGTTGACCGTGGCCGATACCCTGGCGATTGCCGGGTTGAAAAACGTTGTCGCTGTCAGTCCCGAAGTGCGCGATCGGGCCCAGGTGCTCGCCAACGGCCTTAACTGGAACACCCAGGTGATGGGGGAATCGCCGGATTATCCTCAAATCCGCAACTGGGGTGTTGCCAGCGGCGCCATGTTTTCCGACCAGGATGTGCGCAGCATTGCCAAAACCGCGGTGATCGGGAAGACCGTCGCCGACCAGTTGTTTCCCAACGAAAATCCAATCGGCCAGACGATCCGCATTCGCAATCTCCCGTTTCTGATCGTCGGCGTGCTGGCTCCCAAAGGTTTTAATTTGTTCGGGCAGGACCAGGACGACACGGTGGTTGTCCCTTATAGCAGCCATATGCACCGCATCACCACCCGGACGTTTGTGAATTCCATCCTGGTGCAGGCGGCCAATGACAAGGTTATCGACAGCGTGCAGAATGACATCACCGATTTGCTGCGCGCGCGCCATCGGAGCAAGGAACAGGATTTCACCGTGCGCAACCAGTTGGAATTGATGCAGGCGGTCACGGCCACTTCGCGCGCAATGAGTTTTCTGCTGGCGGGTGTCGCCGCGGTCTCCCTCGTGGTCGGTGGCATCGGCATCATGAACATCATGCTGGTGAGTGTCACGGAACGGACCCGCGAAATCGGCATCCGCATGGCCGTGGGGGCGCGGGCGGCGGACATCCTGGTGCAATTTCTGATTGAAGCCGTCACCTTGAGCGCCATCGGCGGTTCCATCGGCATCATCGGTGGGGTCAGCTTTTCTGAAATTGTCGCCTACTTCAAAGACATGCCGACGGTCACGCCCGTCCTCTGGATCGCCATCGCGTTTGTTTCCAGCGCCGTCATCGGCATCATTTCCGGATTTTACCCGGCGTGGAAGGCGTCGAAGCTCGACCCTATTGACGCCTTGCGCTATGAATAGCGCGTGACCGCTGAAGTCCTGTCCACACATACGCCTGCGCTTTTTGCCGCCGCCGTGCACCGCGCGGCGAATCTGCTTCGCGCGGGTGAAATCGTGGCCCTGCCGACGGAGACGGTCTATGGGCTGGCCGCAAATGCGCTGGATGAAAAAGCCGTCGCCAAAATTTTCCAAATCAAGGGCCGGCCGGCGACCAATCCGGTTATTGTCCATGTCCTGGGTGTCCCCATGGCAAAACGTTGCGTTACCGCGTGGCCGGACCCGGCGGAAAAACTGGCGCACGCCTTCTGGCCGGGGCCACTGACACTGGTGCTGCCGCGGGCGAAGGATATTTCCGATCTCGTTACCGCCGGCGGTCCGACGGTTGGCGTGCGCTGGCCGGGCCATCCCTTCATTCAGGCGGTGATTCGCGAGTGCGGCTTTCCGCTGGCGGCGCCCAGTGCGAATTTATCCAACCGCACTTCACCGACGAACGCCGCCCATGTGCGCGACCAGCTCGGCGACCAGATCCAACTGATTGTCGATGGCGGTCAATCACAGGTTGGAATCGAATCCACCGTGCTCGATTTGACGGCGTCCCCGCCCCGGATTTTGCGACCGGGCATGATTCACGCCGAATCGCTCGCGGCAGTGGTGGAAAACATTCAACATCCAACATTCAACATTCAACATCCAATTTTGAAGAGTCCGGGTTTGCTGCAGAAACATTATTCGCCGAAGGCTAAAATGCTCGTCCTCGGGTGGGTTGACGAAGCGGATTTGCAAACTCAACTTTCGGTTTTCAACGCCGTAAAGGAGCGTGGCCCCCACGGGCCTTTACGCCCTCAATTCTCAGGCTGTTTTGTCATCGCTCATACCCATATTCCGTCGGCCGAAAAGTTTGCACAAGTGAGCGTGATTCCTCACGATGCGGAAGCGTACGCGCGGGCGATTTATGCGGAACTGCATCGTTGTGATACGGCGGGCGCGAAATTGATCGTCGTGGAAGCGCCGCCGGAAACGCCGGGCTGGGCCGGCATTGCCGATCGGTTGCGGCGCGCCGCGGCGTGAGCTATTGGGTGGTTTTCCAGCGTTGCCGGTCTGTGAGAAACATCCGCTCGGGCAGGAAACCGGTTGGCGCATTGCGGAGCGGAAAACCCTGCGGAATTTGATTTTGCAGCATCGCCTGGGTCATGAAATTTCCCCAACTATGTTCACCCGCGCGGACCCAGTCGGATACAAATTTGCCATCCGTCGTTTCGGGGGTCAGGTAAAGCGCCAGGACCGGTTTCAAATTGTCATTGATGGCGAAGAACTCTTCCTGGGCATTCAAACTCAGCCAGACGCATTGGCGGTGGCCGTACCAGGCAACCGCCCAGGGCACATCGCTCATCATCATTTCATCTTCGGACATCCAGCCGGCCGTTTGCTGGATGTCCGGCGGATAGTACGGCGGATAGACGACGGGGATTACCTTGGGCGCCAGGAGCGAGGAAATCAAAAGCATCGGCAGGCAACAGAGCATCGCGAAGATTCCGATGACAAGATAACGCAACTGCAATACCTCCAATTTCATCTGGTCCAGGAATGTGAAGAAAAAGCTTACGCCGTAAATGATTATCAGCGGAGCGAGCAGCACGAGCAGGTTTTCGGAATTCAGCTCGGGTGACTTGTCCGAAAGGTAGGTCCGGCCGAGTGCCTGGACGACGACAAACACGGCAAGGCACATCAGCAAGAAGTAACGCATGCGCCGCGTGGCCATGCCGCGAAACCTCAGCAACAAGCCGGCGAGGAACAAAATGCTGGCCCAACTGCCGCCCAGTTTCGGCAGGTCATTGGCGAATATATCATGCAGGTTGCCGGCCAGTTTCGAAAGATACGGCCTGAACCACAACACATGCGTAAAGTCGGGATGCAACGATCGCTCCAGTTGGAATTGAGGAAACAAGGAGGTTCCCTCGGCGATGGCAAAACCCGCCGTGCCAAAAGGCGTGCCGCTGACAACGTAATTGCGGATGACCCATGGCATCAACACGACAAGAAATGCGCCCACGGCCGCCAAAACATGCCCGGCCCGACGTGGGCCGCTGAAAATAAACAGGAATACGGCGACCGGAATAATCACCCAGCCAAATGCATAGCGGGTCAATGCCCCGATGCCCGCCACGGCGCCCGCCGCCAGGGCCAGCGTCAGCAGCCGATTCAAGGGCGGCTGGGGTGAACGCGCCAGTTCTTCGATCCGCAGCACACACCAGTTCAGCCCCAGGAAAATCACCAGCAACAGCATCGTGGACAGGCCCGAGGTGCTGAAACGCCAGAGCAATTCACATCCGAGCACCAGCAGCGCCGACAACCACGCCACATTGGTGTCAAAGAGCTTGCGCGCAGAAAAAAAGGTCAATGCCACCACGACCAGCAAAAGAATCTGATTGAAGATCGTAATCAGGAAATCGGGCTGGTAGCGCCAGAAGCGGCTGGCATCACTCCAAAATGGCTTTTTGAGGTCCACCGGATAATGAAACGGCAGCACCTTCATCAGGCCCGCCAGCACCAGCGGATATACCGGCGCGTTGGCGAGGTCAGGGTGCGGATGACTTTTAATCAGAGCGAAGTCCACCACGTTGGTGTCGGCCAGGGTGGGGACGTGTCCGGCTTCGTTGTGGGTTTGCACCAGATAAAGGCTGAAGGGACGGATGAACAAGGTGGTGTACCCATTGCCTTCCGCCAGGTTGCGGGCGAGTTGTGCCGAATCCATGGCTTCCCCGGTGGCGAGGTTGCGATAATCCCGCAAATCATATACCAGCACCAGGCCAATGACGGCCACGCCCAACAGGACAAACCGCAAATAGCGCGCCAGGGCGCCCTGCTCCAGCATGTGAATCAGTTTCTGAATTAATTGTGTCAGCGGCATAGGTCAGAATCCTTCCAGATGGTACAGGTGCAGTTTACGATGAAATGTCCGGCGGCTCATACCAATTTTTTTTGCTGCCAGAGTGCGGTTGCCGTCGGTTTCTTTCAAGGCGCGAATGATCAATTGTTTTTCCGCATCCTTTACCGTCAGATCATTCCGGGTCAGCAGCGCGCCCGCCGGATCGGACCCGCCGCCGGACCGCACGGACGCCGGGAGGTCGCGCGCGGAAATTTTGTCGCCCCGACATAGCACCACCGCATGTTCGATGGCCGTGCGCAGCTCCCGCACATTGCCAGGCCAGGAATGACGCATCAGCCATTCGAGCGCGTCGACGGTGAAATCATTCACCGGCTTGCCATTCTCTTTGGCGAACTCACGTAAAAAGTTTTGCGCCAGCAACGGAATGTCACCGGCCCGCTCGCGCAATGGCGGCATCCGGATTTCCACCACGCGCAGCCGGAACAGCAAATCTTCGCGGAAAGCGCCGGCCTTCACCTGTTCGTCCAGATTTTTATTGGTGGCGGCGATCAGCCGGACATCGGCGGTCAAGGTCTTGTTTGAACCGACGCGTTCAAACGTACGTTCGCCGAGAAAACGCAACAGCTTTACCTGGATGGAAGCGTCAATCTCACCGATTTCATCCAGGAACAGGGTGCCCCCCTGCGCCTGCTCGAACCGGCCGATGCGGCGTTCGTGAGCCCCGGTGAATGCGCCCTTTTCATGTCCGAATAATTCGCTTTCCAGCAATGCCGGCGACAGAGCAGCGCAATGGACCGCCACAAACGGCTGCTGGGCGCGCGGGCTCAGATGATGAATGGCCTTGGCCGCCAGCTCCTTTCCGGTGCCGCTTTCGCCGGTGAGCAAAACCGACGCGCGCGTGGGCGCAACCTGTTGGATGACCTCAAAAATTTCCCGCATGGCGGACGACTCGCCAATGATGTTTTCCAGTCCGAATCGCGTATTGAGCTGTTGCCGCAACGAAACATTTTCCACTTCCAGGTTCTGTCGCCGCAGCGCGCGCCCAATCCGCATCTCCAGTTCGTCAATCTGCAGCCGGCCCTTGGCGATGTAATCGTCCGCTCCCCGCTTCATCGCCTCCACGGCCAGTTCCTCCGAACCATAGGCGGTCATCAGAATGCAAATCGGCGGCCGGGCCAGCGACTTCGCGCGCGCGATGAGTTTCAACCCGTCCTCGTTCGGCAGGCGGAAATCCGTGAGCAACACATCGAAACTTTCGCGCTCGAGCAGCTCCATCGCCGCCCCGGCATCGTCCGCCACATAGACATCGTAACGATCCTCCAATGCCGCGCGGAGCCCGTCGCGGGTCGGTTTTTCGTCATCCACGATCAATAATGTCGGTTTTATCGTCACAAATTCTCAATTCTGCGGGGCGGCGGTTTTTTCCTCCAGCAACCGTGGGCGGCGTTCATGCAAGGGCAGCCGGATGCGGAACGTCGAGCCCCGGCCGACATGACTTTCGAGTTCGATCCGTCCGCCATGGGCGCGAACAATGCGTTGCACAATCATCAAGCCGAGGCCGGTGCCCGACTTTTTGGTCGTGAAAAAAGGCTCAAAAATGCGGTTGATTTGTTCCTGTGGAATGCCACCGCCAGTGTCCGCCACGCTCATCCAGACCCCATCCGACCCTTCACCGGTCTGCAAGGTGAGCGTCCCGCCGCGGGTCATCGCGTGGATGGCATTTTTGACCAGATTGACGAGGACCTGTTGCATCTGGGTGGGATCGATGGGAACGGGAGTCAACTGGCGCGCCAGCTTGGTTTTCACGTTCAAGCCGCGGTTGTCGAGTTCCGGCCGGAGCAATTCCAGCGTCTTTTCCACGATGGTGTTGAGCGAAGTGACCTTCAATTGCAGCGGCGCCGGACGGATGGCCTGCAAAAATTGTGTGATGATGTAATCCAGCCGGTTGATTTCGCCTTTGGCGACGCCGAGGTACTGTTCCAGCTTGCCGGTGATGTCCGCCATTTCCGACCCGACGGACAGCGTCTGCGAACGGGTCCGCGAAGTTGATTCCATGGCCATGCCCCGCTTGAGCTTTTTCATCTCGCGCTCCATGAGCTGCAAGTGGATGTGCAGGGCGTTGAGGGGATTGCCGATCTCGTGCGCCACACTGGCGGCGAGCAGGGTGAGGGCCTGTACCCGCTCGCTTTCTATGGCCTCGAAGGTTTTCTGCCGGGCCTCGGTGGCGTCGTGCAAAATAAGAGCCACCCCGGAACTGCCGGTGGCTTCTCCATCGAGCGGAGCGGCGTAAAGCCGGAGAAAACGCGGGCGCGGATAATCGACTTCAAATTCGTGCCGGGCGACGCGCGCTCCGCCGGCAATATCGGCCTGGGAAATTTTCCGCCAGTCCACGTCCGGTAAAAGATTGGCAATCGGCTGCCCTTCCACATCCGGCTGCAAACCCAGGAGCCGGGTGACGGCCTGGTTGAAGTAAATGATGCGTCCCTGCTCGTCCACGACCAGCACCCCATCCTCGATGGTGTTAAACAACGTTTCCAGAAAACTGCGTTCCCGGGCAAGCCGCTGAACCACGGTTTGCAAACCTTCGGCGTCCAGCCGCCCAATGCGGCCAAGCACCTTGTCTAGAAAACTGGATTTGGGTGCGGGCATTATTATGTCGCGGACGATGATTCCGATGGCTTTATCATAGCGTGACAATTTGTCACAATGGAACGATTCGTCAATGCCTAAGCGACCGACCAGTGGCACACCTGTCAGCCCTGGTGCGCTTCATTTTGCAGGCGCGGTCAGTGTCAGAAATATGTCTTCCAGCGGACCTGAAGTACCGCTTTGCCGCCGGAGTTCATCGCGATTGCCCACGGCTATCAGTTTTCCGGCTTGAATGATGCCAATCCGATCGGCCATTTCCTCGGCCACACTCAGTTCGTGCGTGGATAACAGCACCGTCATGCCTTGAAGTGAACGCTCCTTCAGCACATCCTTCACAATCCGCGAATGCTGGGGATCCAGACCCACCATGGGCTCGTCAATCACGAACACTTCCGGGTCGTGCAACAAGGCGGAGACAATGGCAACGCGCTGTCGGGTGCCATGCGAAAGGCTTTCGAGGGGGCGATGAACGGATTCACCGAGGTGAAAGCGGCCGGCCAGCCCGCGCGCCTGCACTTCGATTTTGGCATCATTCATGTGAAACAACTGGCCGGTGAACCGGAGGAATTCCCACACGGTCAGCTTGTCATAGAGAAATGGAAAATCGGGGACATAGGCCATGCGCCGCCGCGCTTCCAGCGGCTGCGCCTGCACATCAAAGCCACAGACCCGCGCGCAACCGGACGTGGGTTTCATGAGGCCGGCGAGGATTTTCAGGGTGGTGGTCTTTCCCGCCGCGTTCGGCCCCAGCATGGCGAAAAATTCTCCACGCGGCACCGTCAGACTGATGCCATTGACGGCGGTCAGGTCGCCAAATTTTTTCACGAGGTTGATGAATTCAATCATGATGCGGATTCAATTTCCCAGCTGGTCGAGCAAGGCGGTTGTGCCGCCCGGTAATTCAACGCGTAATATTTCACCCAGGGTGCTGACGTAAATGACGATCGGACGGTCCATGACGCGGGTTTCCAGCCGGTAGGCGGATACCGGCTCGTGGCCCACCGTCAACCGGTCATGATGCGCCTCCCATCGCAGCCCACCGGCCGGGGTGGCGGGAATGTGTGCCAGCGGGAACATCTCCAGCCCGCCAGGCAGGCCGGCCGGAGCATCACCGGCCACCGCGCGCAACAGGGCATCGGGATCTTGCAGATCGGCGAAGGTGAATTCACGGGCAATGCTTATGCCGTCGCTGGTCATCTTCAAATGAACGGTCTGATTGGTGGCCAGGGAATGAAGCTCAACCGAATCACCGTGCATGGTCATTTTTAAATTCAATTCCCGCCAGGTGCGGTTGGCGGAAAACTCGATGCGCCCATTGAAAGTAAGCCGGTTGGTGAAATCGCCAAGGCTGACATTGCCGTCAAATCGGATCTGGTATCCGGCTTGTTTGATGATGCCTTCCGGCGGCGGTTTGTCTTCGTCTAGCCCCGCCATGGCCTGTTCAACGCTGGTGGCAAACTGGCAAAAACCGGTCTTTTGCGCGCCTGAATAAACCGTCAGGGAGGAGGCGTCCGGCGCCGTCAAAATCTTCCGCCAGACCATGTCCACCGGCACGGCAATACCGCTGCCCCGCCCGCTGTATTCCGCACGCCACAGCAATACATTCATCGCCAGCCAGAACGCTGCGATGACCACAAATAGGATGCGCGAAATCATGCGGGCGGTTACGGCGGAGGGAGATTCAGCGCCTGGCCGACGTGAATTCGCCCAAGATTCACGCCCGGATTGGCTGCCTGCAAGGCGCTGAACTTCACACCCAATTTGCGACAGATGCTCATGGCGGTTTCGCCGGCAACGACCGTGTGGGCGTGCGCGGCCCCCGATGATTTCAAAGGCGTGATGCGAACGGGGTTCGCGCCGGCCACCGGGGTGGAAACCGGTTGGGCCACCGGCACGGGCGCCGGCCTGACGACCGGTTGCGGCTGGGGGGTATCGTAAGTGGGCGGAGTTGGATTCGTTTTGGCGGCGGTCAACTGGTTGGCGTAATACGCCCGCCATTTGCCGACCTCGTCCAGCAATTGCCGGTTTTGGTCGGACAATCTGTCCAATTGCTGCTGGACCGCCGGCGCGCTGGGCAGCGGCAAAACGTCCGCCGCCAGTTGCTGTTTGCAGCGATAGATGCGTTGTTTGATGACGTCCGCATTTTCCCCGCCCGGATTCAATTTCAAATATTCCTGGTAATGGTAGATGGCTCCGGCGGGATCCGCCGCCTTTTCATCATCCAGCCAGCCGAGTTCATAATGGGCCATGGCGGAATGGGGATTGGCCTCCAGTGACTGCTCGAAGGCCTCAATGCCGCCCTGATAATCCATGGCATTGACGCGGCTTTTGCCCAGAACAAAATGCGGTTCCTTTTCTTCCCCCGTCGGGCGCTGCCCGGAAGGCGTGCAACCGCTCAAAGCGGCGCCGAGCCAAAGCACGCCCGCGCCGCCTGCCAACCTGCTCCAAAAAGACATGCCATGAACCTAGACAAACCGGGCCGCTTTCGCAACGCCGGCCATGGCCAAGGCACGGTTTATTTGAAATCGCCCGGGCGCCACAAAAGCTTGAGATTCGGCGGCCGCAGGCGCAACTTGATGCCGGTTGCGCGCGTGGCGGAATTGGCAGACGCGCCAGACTTAGGATCTGGTTCCGAAAGGATTGGAGGTTCAAGTCCTCTCGCGCGCACCAAAGGAACTTGGGGTTGTCCTCCTCTCTACTCGCCACCATCCATGTGATAATACATGGACTGCAGGGCAATTTTTCCTGGCCCGGTGAACCGGTTCCAGCAGATTTGTCCCGCGCTGGCAAAAATCCCCGTCGAAAGTTTCTGAAACATCGTCTGCATCTGCACCGTGCGGTCCTTGTAAATCCAGCCGCCCGGTTCGATGTCAATCTCCTCGCCCGGCGCGAGCGTAACCTCGAACACGTTCCCGAAGCCGTGCAGCCAGAGAATGCCCTCGCGCGCCGGTGCCGAAAACGTGTCAATGAAGAAGCCCGTGCCGCCCAACAGCATGTTTGCCGCGCCGCGCACCCGTGTGAACGTGTATTCCACATTGTCCGTTGCGGCCAGCCATTGATGCTCCCGCACGTCCACGCTCATGCCGGGTTTCAGGTGCAGGCCCAGCACATGCCCCGCACCGTCGCGGCTGAACGCGATGCGCCCCGGTCCTTTGGCGCCGGTGAGCAGAAACGGCATGCCCGCGAGCATCCTCTTGAATGCCCCTTTCAGCGGATGCAACGCGACCTGCACCGCCGGGTCCTTCCAGAGCAGGATGTGATGCTCGAAATACACGCCGGTGTTGCTTAATTCCAGATGCAGCGCCGGCACCAGCTCGCCTTCGATGTGATAGGTGACGCCGCCAAAGGTTTCATTCTGGACGTTCGTGGTTAATTGGACCGGGACAGCCATAATTTTGGATGGGTTGATGGTTGAAGTTCGGAAGGATTTGAACGCCGCCCTGCCCCGTCGTCAAGATTATCTCAAAGACCAACCACAACGCGGTTCAACTCCTTTACAGTTGATAAACTTGTGGTGAAACGCGGCCCATTTTTTGGCTGGGAATGATGCCGGTTGGAAAATCTCCTTTTCTGCGCTAACTTCCCGCATGAAATTAAAGCTCGCCGCCCGAAAAACCGAATCGCCCGGCGTCGAATCATTCATTTTCAAGCCCGAAGCACCACTCGTCTGGAAGGCTGGACAATTCCTGCATTACGTCCTCAATCACGAGGCCACCGATGATCGCGGCTCTGACCGCTGGTTCACCATCGCTTCCGCTCCCTGTGAACGCCACGTGATGCTGACCACCCGCTTTGCCTCCCAGCAGGGCAGCACCTTCAAAAAAGCCCTCAAAGCCCTCAAGCCCGGCGGCATGATCGAGGTGTCCGATCTCGATGGCGACTTCATCTTGAGCGACCCGAAGAAACAATACGTCTTCATCGCCGGCGGTATCGGCATCACGCCCTTTCGTTCGATGCTTAAACAAGCTGATCACGAAGGAAAAAAACTGCGCGTTCAATTGATTTATGCGAACCGCAAAACGGTAGCCGCCTATCAAAAAGAATTTGCGGCGATGGCCAAACGAAACCGGAACTTGAAAATCCATTACCTCTTCAGCCCGCAGCGCATCGACCAACAGACGATCAAAGAACTGGTTCCGGACCTGAAAAAACCGCTTTTCTACGTCTCCGGCCCTGAACCGATGGTGGAAGCCATCGGGAAAATGTTGCAACAGATCGGCATTCCCCAAAAGCGGATCAAACAGGATTGGTTTCCCGGTTATCCTGCGGAGTAAGGCCAATGGCCATCGCTTCTCCCACGCTTTTCTGCTGCGAGGTCGGACGAGGTCAAGGGACCCGGCCGACAACGCTTAAATCTTCACCTTGAATTCTTCGCCCCTTTTAAGCGAGAGGACAAAACCGGCGAGCAGTTCGGGGATCATTTCCAAATCTTTCAGGCTCACCACCTCGACAGGCGAATGCATATAGCGATTCGGCAGGCTGATGAGTGCGCTGGCGATGCCGCCGCGCGTCCAGAAAATCGCGTCGGTGTCGGTGCCGCTCGTTGAAGACATCGCCTCGTGCTGGACGGGAATTTTTTCCTGAGCCGCGATTTTTTCCAGCCGTTTGACAATCTCCGCATGATTACAGCCGCCGTGCGTCAACGTCGGTCCACCGCCGATTTTCACATCGCCATGCTGCGCCTTGCTGACGGTCGGATAATCCGTCGCGTGCGTCACATCCACGACGAGCGCCATGTCCGGCTTCAGCGAATAGGCGATCTGCCGGGCGCCCAGCAGGCCAACCTCCTCCTGCACGTTTGAAACCGCGCAGACTTCGGCCTTGAATTTTTTCCCGCCCAGCAAGCGCAACGCCTCCGCCACGGCAAAGGTCCCGATGCGGTTGTCGAACGCCCGCGCCACGACCAGATCTCCGCGCAGCACGTCAAATTCATCCGCGAGGGTGATGGGGTCGCCGATTTGGACGATTTTTTGCGCTTCTTTTTTGTTCCGCGCGCCGATGTCGATGAACAGGTCGTGGATTTTGGGCGGCTTCGGGTCGCCTTCCGACTTCATGAGGTGCGGCGCGACGTTTCCGACGACGCCCTTGACCGGGCCGTTCCGGGTGTGGATGACGACGCGCTGCGCCTTCGTGATGGCCGCGTCGATGCCGCCCATCTTGCGGACGTAGATGAATCCGTCGGCGTCAATAAAGTTGACGCCCATCGCGATCTCGTCCGCGTGCGCAGCGAGCATGACGCGTGGCGAACCGCCCTTGTTCAGCACCGCGACGCAATTGCCATAGGCGTCGGAAAAAGTTTCATCGGCGAATTGCTTCGCGTAATCGAGCCACACACGCTGGCCGCGAACTTCGTGGCCGGTCGGGCTGGGCGTGTTGACGAGCGTCCGCAGGAAATCCAGTGATTGTTCGCGCATGGCGCAAAGATATTCGGCGGCGGGAAACCTGTCGAGCGGACAACTGGAAACAAAAGGGGCGGAGGCAATTCTAGCTGGTCTGAAATGCCAGCTTTGGACGGAGGCAAACCGGCGTGCCCAGGCCAAGTGCAGGCAGAAGCTTTGGAACCACGCGGGCGCAATATGGCGGAATGCTGGTTCGCAGTCCGATCGAGACGCGGTTGCTGGAATCGCAGATTGGACTAGAGTGTCAAGGCTATGAAGATTCTTATCACCGGTGCCAACGGTTACATTGGCCGGCGCCTGATACCCGTGCTGCTCGAACAGGGCCACGAACTGTTCTGCTGTGTGCGCGACAAGTCGCGCTTCGACTGGCACCGGCGGCATGAGCGATTGCACACCCTCGAACTGGATTTTCTCAGGCCGGAGCGGACGACGGAATTTCCGAAGGACCTGGATGTCGCCTTCTACTTGATTCATTCGATGAACAGCGTCATCGGTGGTTTTGCCGAACCGGAACGCCAGTCTGCCGCCCGGTTTCGCGAACTGCTCGAACCAACCCGTTGCCGGCAGATTGTCTATCTCAGCGGCATCGTGAATGAGAAAATCCTGTCCACGCATCTCTCCTCCCGGCTGGCGGTGGAACAGTTTTTGCGGGCCGGGCGGATTCCCTGCACCGTGCTGCGGGCGGGCATCGTGGTGGGTTCCGGTAGCGCCTCGTTTGAAATCATCCGTGATCTGGTGGAAAAACTGCCGGTGATGATCGCGCCGAAATGGCTGCAGACCCGCGGCCAGCCCATCGCCGTTCGCAACGTCATTCAGTTCCTCGTCGGCGTGATGTTGCGCGCGGAGACCTATAATCTGGACTTTGACATCGGCGGCCCCGAAATCCTGAACTACCGGCAGATGCTCACCCAGTTCGCCGAGGTGCGCGGATTGCGCCGGTTGATTATCACGGTCCCGGTCATGACGCCGCGCCTCTCCTCCTACTGGCTTTACTTCATCACCTCAACGTCCTTCGCGCTGGCCGCGAATCTGGTGGACAGCATGAAGGTCGAAACCATCCCGCGAAAAAACAATCTCGCCGAACAACTCGGCATCACCCTCGTCTCCTATAAACAGGCCGTGGCTCTCGCCCTGGCGCGGATCGAACAAGGCAACGTCATCAGCGGCTGGAAAGATTCCTTTGCCTCCTCGGGCGCCAGTCTGGCATTGATGCATTCAGCGAATGTGCCGCAACACGGTTGCTTCCAGGACCGGCGGACGCGAACGGTCGCCGGTCGCGCGGCACCGGTCTGGCAGCGAGTCTGGA